>Ga0180438_10006593_pt1 | contig 15643 bp, 8 predicted proteins | sample SS_ome_12_FD_132455 | JGI IMG/M metagenome (GOLD analysis project Ga0180438, IMG submission 132455) | Hypersaline lake sediment archaeal communities from the Salton Sea, California, USA - SS_3_D_2 metaG | ecosystem: Environmental > Aquatic > Non-marine Saline and Alkaline > Hypersaline >...
GGGTCACCGGCTGTATCTCCAACAACGGCTGCCTTATGAGCGTCTGAACCCTTACCACCAAACTTCCCCGCCTCAATCCACTTCTTAGCATTATCCCAGGCGCCGCCGGCGTTGTTCAAGGTAATAGCGAGAACAAAACCAGTAGCCAAGGCGCCGATGAGAAAGCCAGCGAGGGCATATTTGCCCAGAACCACTCCTACAATCACAGGCGCAATTATCGTCAGTATCGAAGGAACCAGCATTTGCTTCAACGCAATTCTGGTGGCAATATCCACGCACCTGCCATATTCAGGCCTGGCTGTTCCCTGCATCAAGCCCTTTATCTCACGCCATTGCCGACGAACTTCGTCGATAATTGCCGCCGTAGTTATACCAACTGCCTTCATGGTCATAGCACAAAAGAGGGGAGGCATAAGGGCACCTATAAATATACCAACGATAACTGGCACGCTTAGTAGGCTCAATTCCCTGGGCAATGTTAGTTCGCCTGTGGCCGAGATTGTCACTATCCCAACAGCCATGGCGAAGGCCAGTATCAAGCCCAGAGAATTCATAGCAGCAGCACCGATGGCGAATCCCTTGCCCGTGGCAGCGGTGGTATTGCCCAGAGAATCTAAAGCATCGGTCCTCTCACGCACCTCATCTGGTAAGGCCGCCATAGTGGTGATGCCTCCGGCATTGTCAGCTACAGGTCCATAAGCATCGGTAGCCAGTGTCACTCCCAAGGTAGACAACATACCAACGGCAGCTAAGGCTACGCCGTAGAAGCTGCCAAACTTGTACGCTACGATAATCGCTAGGGCTATCAAGACTATCGGTGGCCAGGTGCTCATCAGACCAGTGGCAAAGCCTCGAATTATAGTGGCACCAGCACCACTAGTGGAAGCTTCAGAGATTTCCTGCGTCGGTTTAAAGGCATAGGAGGTGAAATAATTCGTACTTTCCCCAATCAAGGCACCAGCTACGAGACCAGCAAGCATGGCCCAGAAAAGACCTAAGCTAGCATTTAAGAAATGAATCACCAGAAAGCCAAATACTGCTGCCAATATCGTGGCGCCAAGGGTACCGCGACGCAAAGCTCCCAGGAGAGCAGCCATTTCTACCTTCTCACCCACTCTGACCAGAAAGCAGCCAATTATGGAGGCTACAATGCCGCCAGCCATAATTAGAAGAGGCAACCACCAAGCGTGCTGTAGGGCAACCTCAGGAGAAAGTGTAGGGAACAACAGGCCCTTTACCCATGGCGCTAGTATGACGCCAACCGTAGTGAGCGTCATAGTGGCAATAACGGTTTCCACATAGGATTCAAAGAGGTCAGCACCCATGCCGCATACATCGCCGACATTGTCGCCCACATTGTCAGCTACAACGGCAGCATTCCTGGGGTCATCCTCCGGTATCCCCGCCTCCACCTTGCCCACTAAGTCGGAGCCGGCATCAGCCCCTTTGGTGAAGATGCCGCCGCCTACCCTGGCAAAAAGAGCTACCAGTGAAGCACCAGTTCCATAAGCGGGAATTATAAATAAGAACTGATAATCGGGGAGCCCATGCCACGCAAGATAGAGGATAGATAGCCCTATGATGCCAATACTGACCACTGTCAGCCCCATAACTGCCCCACCTCTGAAAGAAACCCTTAGCCCCTGATTCAAACCCTTCTGTGCCGCAGCGCAAGTCCTGCCATTGGCCCTCAGTGCCATGTTCATTCCAGCATAGCCAGCGCCCATAGAACATAGAGCGCCAAAGACAAAAGCTACACTCAATCTCCAACCCAAACTGGGAATGACCGCCAGGACAATGGCTATTATCACTACCACAATGGCCAATGTGCGGTATTCCCTATGAATAAAAGCCAGCCCCCCCTCTTTAATGGCGGCAGAAATCTCCTTAATCCTCTCTGAGCCTTGGTCCTGCCTCAGAACATAGCGCACGAAGAATACGACTACACCCGCTGCCACAAGCCCCGCGATTATGCAAATCCAGACTAGATCCATAGCTCTCCTTCCTACATAGGCATAAGATTAGGGCACTCAAGCCAAATCCAAGTGCCCCCAGTTTTGTTTGCTAGAATATGCATATTAGAAGTGTAAGTCTAATATAAAAAGCTTTACCTTTCAACCCCTGACCACTTTAAAATTATTACAATATCACTTAAACACCAGAGCGCCAACAGGGCAAACGGCAACACACTCGCTACAGTCCTGACAACTGGACCCACCCATAGGCTCATCCCCAAAAGTGGTGACCATCCTCCGGAAGCCACGGTGAGCAAAACCAATGCTTCCTTTGCCCAGTTTTTCCTGGCATACCCAAACGCATCTGCCGCAGAGCACACACTTATTAGGATCGTAGATGAATAGAGGGCTGCTGGAATCTATGGGTAGCTCAGACAGAATTTTCCTGAACCTCTTTGTTTTGAGCTTCACGCCGAGATGCTTAGCTATCTTCTGAAGTTCACAGGAACTGCTCTTAGGACAGTGGGCACAATCCACGGGATGGCTAGCCAGGATCAATTCCAAAGCTGTGCGGGACAACCTCAATGCCTTTGTCCCTTTGGTATTAACCACCATTCCTTCTGCCACAGGCTCAGTACAGGCTGTAACTGGCACATCTCTACCTTCTATCTCCACAAAACAGAGACGACAAGAGGCAAAAGGCTCACTCCTTTCCCGAATGGCACAAAGGTTGGGAATATAGATGCCATTATCCAGAGCTGCCCACAGGACCTTTTCACCCGGGGCAGCTCCTATTCTCTTACCATCAATCGTCAAAGAAACGCTTTTGACTTTTGCCAGTATCCTCACCTCTATTCTCTCCCCTAAGGGAGAGAGAATCGTGCTGCGAAAGTAGTCTTCCCAAACCGACTTACCGCCCTTTAGAAGAGCCCTTGTACCTTGCCAGTCTTTGTATCAACATCCACTCTTCTAAAAGCTGGGTCAGAACTGGTTCCTGGCATCAGGCTGATAGTTCCAGCGCAGGGGCAGAGGAACTTAGCTCCGGAATAAATCAACACGTCGCGGATAGGCAGAGTCCATCCCTTGGGGACTCCCTTGAGCGCAGGGTCATGTGTCAGGCTTAAGTGAGTCTTAACCATCATAGTAGCATAGTCAGCATACTGAGGGTCACTCTCAAGCATTTTAGCCTTGGTCTCAGCATCGGGAGTCCACGACACGCCATCGGCTCCGTAGACAACCTTGGAGATCTTTTCGACTCGTTCCCTGAGTTTCATTTCCGTAGGATACAGGAACTTGAAATCGGTCTTATCTTCACAGGCATCCATCACCGCGTCTGCCAACTCAAGGGCACCATCCCCACCGTCAGCCCAGTGGGTGGACAGAGCACAACGAGCCCCAGCCGCTTCGGCTGCCTTTCTAACAAGGGCGATTTCTTCCTTAGTGTCGGTATGGAATGCATTAATGCATACAACAGGATTTATACCCGATGTCCTGATTGTATTGATATGATGCAGCATATTAGGAAGGCCTTTCTCCAATAAGCCCAAATCCTCCTTGGTATAGGAATCAGGCAGGGGTAGCCCAGCCACTACTTTGGGCCCACCGCCATGCATCTTCAGTGCTCTGATGGTGGTGGTAAGTACCGAAACGTGTGGCTTTAGCCCACTGAATCGGCATTTAACATTCCAGAACTTCTCGAACCCTATGTCCGCGGCGAATCCGCTCTCGGTGACGTGATAGTCAAACATCTTTAGCCCTATTCGGTCGGCAATAATTGAGGATTGCCCTACAGCGATATTGGCAAATGGCCCAGCATGTACCATACATGGCTGGTATTCTACTGTGCACATCAGTGTAGGATTAACAGTATTACGCATCCAGGCAGTCATAGCGCCGCCGACTTCCAGGTCACCAGTTGTGACAACATTACCTTCCCTGTCAAAGGCGACCGTAATCTTATCCAATCTCTGACGCAGGTCCGCTAGGTCTGTGACAATTGACAGTATAGCCATAAGTTCGGAACCTACTGCGATACCAAACTTAGACTGCATTGTGAAGCCATCCATGCGACCGCCGAGCCCTATGACGATGTTCCTGAGGCTCTGGGCACAGAAGTCCATAATCCAGCCCATCTCTACCCTGGTGGGGTCTACGTTCAAGCGGCGCATCCTGGTACGCTTGGCTAATTCCTCATCATTGTAGTTGCGCTCATGCTGCATCCTGGCAGTAAGCGCCACCATGGCCAAATTGTGGGCATTCATGATGTCGTTTATGTCACCGGTAAGACCCATGGAGAATTCCGTCATGGGAATAAGCAGTGCGTTGCCTCCGCCGGCAGCAGTCCCCTTAATATTCATGGTGGGGCCACCCGAAGGTTGTCGTAATGCACCACCAACGTTCTTCCCCCGCTTACCCAATCCTTCCATAAGACCACATGATGTAGTGCTTTTTCCTTCACCCAGCGGTGTAGGAGTAATGGCAGTTACTTCTATATACTTGCCATCAGGTTTATCCTTGAGACGCTCAATAATCTTCATAAAATCGAGCTTACATAGTCTCCCTTGAGGAATGACCTCATCCTTCTGCAAGTTCAGTCTTTCCCGCCACTCATCGGGGGTTGGCATGTTTTCTTCAGATGCTTCAGAAATCTGCCAGTCTTTCAGTTTTGTCGCGTCATAAGCCATGATAACCTCCTTTCTTAATCTTTACACTATTGGCGCGCCAATAGTTTTTACCTCACTATTACCAAGTCGGGCAGCAATGCTTTTCACCTCCTCCATAACTTTCCGACTTAAATTAATCAAAGGTGAACCGGCCAGGTCAGCTTCTATTATACTCTGGTCATACGGGATGAAGCCCAGAAATTCAAAATCTGGCATGGCGGAAACAAGAAAATCCCTGTCTTGTTTACTTCGAATCTTGTTAGCCACCACCTTGATATTCTCTAAACCTATATCTTTTGCTAGCTCTCTTATCCTATAGGCCGTTTCGATACTTCCCTTACCTGGTTCCACCACGATAATCATCTTACCCACGGCCCTCGCTGTCGCCCGCCCCAAATGCTCTACCCCAGCCTCCATATCCATTATGACTACCTCATCCCTCTTCAGAAGTAAATGGGCAACCAAAGCTTCCAGTAAGGCATTTTCGGGACAATAACAACCACTGCCACCCTTTTTTAGCCGCCCCATCACCATCAATTTGATTCCGCCATGCTCCACCCAATACTTTTCCGGTATATCATCAACCTTGGGATTTAATTTAAAGTAAGGCGCTGCCTGGCCGGGACGTGCCCCTGTCCTTTCTTCAATCAGGTCTGCCATCTCAGATATAGGGGTTATCCTCTCTGGGTGAGGAAAGCCGAGGGCATTTGCCAGGGTAGCATTTGGGTCGGCATCTATTGCCAGAACAGAGTAACCGGACTGGCGAAGTATAGCAGAAAGGAGGGATACTAGCATTGTTTTGCCTACCCCCCCTTTACCACTTATAGCAATTTTCATGCCACAAACGGCAAATTATACCCTACATCAACAGCGGAAATCAAGTCCGTCAAGACCTGGTCCCCTATTTCAGCCCCCTGCTTGCCTCTCCGCTGCCGTCACGGTGTTGAATAAAAGCATGGTGACAGTCATGGGCCCAAGTCCACCGGGGACAGGAGTAATTGCCTCAGCCTTCTCCTTCACAGGTTCAAAGTCTATATCCCCGACGGTTCTTTTTCCAGTTTTGCTTGTCGGATCATCGATCCAGTTAGAACCAAAATCTATGGCAATCACGCCCTCCTTCACCATGTCGGCGGTGAGAAACTTTGGCTTATCCACCGCAACTACTACCACGTCCGCTCGACGAGTGTAAGAAGACAGGTTCGGCGTAGAGGGCTGGCAAAGGGTCACATTAGCCCCTACTTTTTCTTGGGCCAGTATAGATGCCAAAGGCTTTCCCACAAGATTATCCACATTTACAATCACAACTTCTTTACCTTTGAGCTTGCTATATCCATACCGAACCAGCATCTCCCAAATACCGATGGGGGTTGCCGGAAGAAACGCCTCCTGCCCCATCCAGGCCTTGCCCACATTCACAGGATGAAATCCGTCCACATCCTTTTCAGGGAGAACAGTGGTCAAAGCCTTGTTTTCATCCAGATGTGCGGGCATGGGGAGTTGAATGAAAATACCATGGACTCCCGCATCCTTATTAAGACGTTCAATCTCCTTTAGCAAATCCTCTTCTTTTATATCCTGAGGTAATCTAACCATCCGTGAGTTGATGCCCATCTCCCCACTTGCCTTTTCTTTAAGCCCAATATAAGAGGCCGAGCCTGGATCTTCACCAACAAGGATGCCCGCAAGCCCAGGGGTTATGCCCTTTTCCTTAAGCTTATCTACTCTTCCTTTGAGATCCTCTCTTATTTCAGTTGATAATTTCCTTCCATCGAGTATATTGCCTGGCATATCATTACCTCCCAAAAGATAACTTTGTTTATCAACCAAGCAGCTTTTCAGCGGCTTTGACGGTATTGGCCACCAGCAGTGCTGAAGTCACCGGACCAGTGCCGCCCGGAACCGGAGTTATCGCCCCTGCTTTCTCCTTCACTGGCTCGAAATCCACATCCCCCACCAGCTTGAACTTCCCAGGATTATCCGGGTCCTCTATCTGATTCACTCCCACATCCATCACTATCGCTCCCTCTTTCACCATATCTGCGGTGATAGCCTTGGCCTTCCCCATAGCAGCCACCAGAATATCTGCCTGTCTGGTAATCGAGTTAAGATCCCTGGTTCCAGTATGACAGACAGTTACAGTGGCATTAGCCCCTTTCTGCTTTTGCACCAGGATACCCATCAGTGGCTTCCCTACTATATTGCTTCGACCACAGATAACCACATGTTTGCCCTCAGGACTATTCCCGCTGCGAATCAGCAGTTCCTGAACCCCATAGGGAGTCGAAGGAAAGAACGTTTCCTCTCCCAGGAGCAATTTACCGGTATTCACAGGGTTGGTGCCGTCAACATCCTTATCAGGAGAGACAGCGCTCTCTGCTTTGAGACTATCAAGATGCTTGGGCAAGGGCAGTTGAAGGATAATGCCGTGGCATTTAGGATCCTTATTGAGCTCATCGATTTTCCTCTCCAATTCCTCTTGAGTAACATTTTCGGGCAGCTTAACCGTATCGGTAAATATGCCCACAGCCTCACAGCCCTTAGCAATACCGCGAAGATAAGATAACGAAGCAGGGTCTTCCCCAACCAAAACCGCCATAAGACCCGGTGTTACTCCTTTCCCCTTCAATTTCTCTACCCTTTGCTTTAACTCCCCACGAATTTCTTCCGCAACTTTTCTTCCGTCGATTATCTCTGCTGGCATTTCTACCTCCTTACTTTAATTTAGCGCTTACTTATCATGGCCAAAGGCCTATATAATATACGCCTTTGCCTCGATTAAAATCAATGTCCTAAAGTACTAAATCCATATTAGCAGTGCTCCATAACCTTCTACCTCTCGTGTGGAGCGTGATGCGAAAAGCAAAAAAAGAGTGTAAGAAGATACCTCTGCATGGCAGGCAATTTGCGTTGAAATGGGGAAATCCCGGGTGAAGTAAAAATTGACATGGATAGGGATTAGATGGCATACTGCTGAGTTGAGTCGACTGAGTACGGGGCCCCATCCTCAATGAATCTAGAGATTGCTATAGCTGCACCGCAATTTGGAAGACCTCCCTCCATTAAAGCCAGTAACAAACGATGCAGAGAGTGACATGAAAAGACAACGGGATTTCCTGGAGATAACAGAGACAAAGCTAAACGGAGTTGTGCAGTATTCTCACGGTATTACACGGATATACAAGATGACTGTGGAGAATTGGCCTCGCCATTTCACTAATGCCTATCTAATCTTGGATGGAGCAGTAACTCTAGTGGACGTAGGTTATGAGGGAGCGAATTCAAGTGCCTTTCTGGAAAGGGGCTTCAACACGGTTGCGGTAGAATTTGGGGAAGGTGTTAAGCTCAGCGATGTAGAAAATATCGTTATCACACACGGACATGGTGACCATTTCGGACTGCTATCCTACGAAAAGCTGAAAGGCAGGAGGGTCTACATGCACCCTTTAGACACTCATGTGTTAACAAATCACGGAAAGTCGTACGCTGATTGGATGGAGGGCCAACTCAGACTGGTGAGAGAGGCAGGCTCCGATGCCACCCCTGAGAACCTAGGTAATCCTGAGTGGTGTATCCACCCAGGTGACTATGAGATAGTAGCAGTGACAGACGGCCAGCAAATTATTAACGGCTACAAAATCCATCACTGTCCAGGACATTCGCTAGGTCACATTTGCCTTGGGGTTGGCCAATTCCTGTTACTTGGAGACCACATCCTTTCTTCTACCACACCACACCAAACGCCAAAAAGCAATTGGGGAGGGGCCGGGTTGGAGGTCTACTTAGATTCATTGGGAAGAGCATCTACTATGGAGTATAAACTCGGGTTACCTGCACACGAGAACATAATTTATTCCATTGCGGGTAGAGCTCAGGAAATCGAAGCGTTTCACCACGAGCGCCTTAGAGAACTCACCGAGATTTGCACAGAAGAGAAGAACCTCGAAGAAGTAACTTCCACATACTATGCATTTCACCCAGAATTCATACAGGGGGATTTTGGGGAGGAGCTTACGGGTAGTAATAAGGTCATGGCCCTGGAGGAGATAAAGGCACACCTAGAATATCTACTGGAAAGGGATGGAATAGCGGCAACGGGAGTTGAAACCGGTGTACCAAGATATCAATCAAGACGAATCTGGTCGGGAAACGAGTGAGATTACCTGCCGGGAACTCAACAGGCACCACTTAGAACCACGGCAAAGGACTTAAACCGCCAATGCCACGCACCTAGGTGAACAGGTGAAGTACTGGTTTCCACGGGATTCAGAGCCGTATGTAAAGTCAGTTTTCAGACAGGTTTTAGGCATAATTAGAGCTTAGCATATCTTCCAGAACCTCTGTCCACCTGTCCCCCAGCAGCTTTGTGTCTAGCTTTATCTGTGTGGCGCCTATTTTCACTGCGCCATCAATAGGGCTGCTGACCATCAACCGGCGGCTATCAGTTTGGGGTTTTATTACAATCTGCCTTCCCTGTGTGGAAATGGAGCTTACCTTAGCCCTAATAGCCAGAACCTTGACCCTCACCATGTAAAGAAGATTTTCCACAGGCTCGGGCAAAGCACCGAATCTATCCTTGATTTCTTGAGCTATGTCTGATACTTCCTTAATATGCTCTGCCTTCGCCAGTTTGTGGTAAAGGCCTAATCGAGTATTTAAATTTGAAACATATCCCTCCGGTATATGGGCAGTTAGTGGCAGTGATATGCTAGGAATGAACTGGATTTCCTTCTTCCTGACTGCACCGGCTTGTTTTACCTTTGATTCCTCCACCGCCTCAGCAAGCAACTGGCAATAAAGGTCAAAGCCCAAGGCAGCTATATGTCCGCTTTGCTTGACACCTAAAAGATTGCCTGCCCCCCGAATTTCTAAGTCCTTCATAGCGATGGCAAATCCCGAACCCAGTTCGGTAGCCCCAAAGATAGTCCTGAGCCTCTTATAAGCTTGGGGGGTCAGCCGCTTCACCCCGTCAAAGAAGAAATAAGCATAAGCTTGGTTGACACCACGACCCACTCTGCCTCTTAACTGATAAAGCTGCGCCAGGCCGAACCTGTCGGCCTGGTCAATAATCAGCGTATTGACATTAGGCATATCCAAACCTAATTGGATAATAGTGGTAGTCACCAGGATATCGTACTTGCCAGCGATGAAATCAGTCATCACCTTTTCCAGTTGTTCTTCATGCATTCGCCCATGAGCTATAGCTATTCTGGCTTCAGGCACCAAATCCTGTAACTTGCTAGCAGCTAAAGCAATGCTCTGAACGCGGTTATGGACAAAAAAGACCTGACCATTTCTCTCCAACTCACGCAATATCACCTGCCTGACTAGAGCATCATCGTAAGCTCCAACGTAGGTCTTGATAGATAGGCGTTCTTCAGGAGGCGTTTCCACTATACTCATATCCCTTATTCCAGTTAAAGACATATGAAGTGTGCGCGGGATAGGAGTGGCACTAAGAGCCAGGGTGTCCACTTCCTTCCTCAACTGCTTGAGTTTTTCCTTCTGCACCACGCCAAATTGTTGTTCCTCATCGATTATCACCACTCCCAGGTCTTTGAATGTGACGTCTTTTTGCAGCAGGCGATGAGTGCCAATGCAAATATCCACGGTGCCATTGGCCAGGCTTTCTAGGATTTCCCCTTCTTTTTCTGGGGGACAAAAACGGCTCAGCATTTCCACCTTTAAAGGAAAGGTCTGCAACCTCTCTCTAAAGGTAATGAAATGTTGCTGAGCCAGCACTGTAGTCGGGACCAGAATAGCTACTTGTTTATTATCCATAACCGCTTTAAAGGCAGCACGCAGTGCTATCTCAGTTTTGCCATAGCCCACATCTCCACAGATGAGCCGGTCCATGGGCTTAGCTTTTTCCATGTCCTCTTTAACCGTCATGATCGCCTCAACCTGGTCTGGTGTTTCCATATAGGGAAATGATGCCTCCAGCTCTTGTTGCCATAGCGAATCCTGAGAGAAAGCGAAGCCAGGAGCTAGCTCCCGGGCGGCATAAAGCTCAAGCAGCTCCTGAGCAATTTCCGCCACTGATTCTTTAATCCTCTCCTTTGTCCTTTGCCATTCCGAGGTTCTCAATCGGCTCAAGGATGGCGCTTGGTCACCGGCCCCGATATACCGGCTGATGCGGTCTATCCGTTCGGTGGGCACATAGAGCTTGTCACCAGCAGCATACTCCAAAACAAGGTATTCTCTCTCGATTCCATCAGATGACATCCTGATTAGACCGTTGAACCTGGCGATGCCATGGTCGACATGAACCACGTAGTCACCAGGAACTAACTGGGGAAGAAACAACTGATGAGGTACTGGCCTCCTCTTGCTGGCCCGCGGCTGCTTCACAAAGCCAAAGAGTTCAGCATCTGTGATAAGGGTCAGCCTGTCACCCATTATCCAGCCTCCGTCCAGTGAGCCCTGAATCACGGTAATTGAACCAGGCGGAGGCATCTCTTCCAACTGTGATGCCGGCGAAGTATGAATGTCCTCTTCCTGAAGAAGTCCAGCTAAACGATTTGCCTGATGGCTAACCAAGAACACGCGCTGTCTTTGCTCCACCATCTGCTTCGCCGCTTTGAGGAACCTTTCCAATTGGCCTCCATAACTTTCAGCTCTGATGAAGGGCAAAGCCTGTCTATCGCTCTGGGTGGCATCCCAGGTTTCTAGCACCAGGCGATGCCTTAACCTTGCCTGCGGCTCTAATTCCTCCCACGCAAGGTAAGGACTGGGAAAGCCTTGAGGTAGTTCGCCTCTTCCCATCTTTGTGGCTCTTAGTTCTTGAGCTTCTTCGTTCAGCCGCGCAATGGCAAGTTCAATCTCTCCAGGCTCATCGAGAACAAGCAAGGCATTGTCACCAAGGTAATCAAAGACGCTTCCAGTATTGAATATTGGGAAATAAAACCCAGCCCCCGGGAACCACTGCCCCTGCTGCAATCTGGCCATATCCTCTTGGAAGCTTTGTTCTACCTCAGCGGTGCAGCCATCTAAATCTAGGGGGCTGTTTATCTTCCCTGACGGCATAATAAACTCCTTGGCTGGGGTGACAATCAACGAGGATATAGGTCCGCTTGAGCGTTGGCTTTCCGGGGCAAAGCACCTCATGCTATTTATCCGGTTGCCGGAGAACTCTATTCGAACTGGCAATTGGCTACAAGGGGAAAACACGTCAACAATACCACCCCGTTTACCCAACTGCCCGGGCACTTCGACAACATCCTCTACTTCATAGCCCATGCTTTGACATCTGCCTATCAGATCTAGAGGGTCAGCAGCCATGCCTGGCTTTAGAACATGGCAAGCAGCCACAAAATCCCTCTGAGGGATAGTTTTACTCATAATCGCCAGGGCTGAGGTCACTACCAAGGGAGCTTTATCGCCATCCTTCCAAAGGGCTAAGGTGGATAATGCCCGCAATCTCTCCAGCATCTGATAGCTGATAGCCGATAGCCGATGGTGATCATAAGGCAGGAAGTCAAGCTCGGGTAGACGATGCAACCCAGCCGAAGGCGAACACCAAGCTCGAAGTTGCTCGTGGAGCTTTCTAGCACTCTTGGGCTGAGCCGTTACCACCATAAGAGGTAAATTAAGCACCTCGTAAAGAGCGGCTATAAAATAAGGCTTGGCGGCATCAAGTATAACAGCCTTATGCTCATCCCCGGCTGTGGACAACTCTCCCACCAATTGCCTATAGGCAGGCATCTCCTTGAGCAAAGAAAGCAAAGGAGAGAGGCTCATCGGTTGTCCTTCGTTAGTCACCGGGAACTATTATAGAGTTTTATGTAAGTCGTTGCGAATTTTCTCGTATCCTGTTTTGCCAGGCACTCAGCCAGGCAAAACGGTGTTGTACGCAATCAGCATGTCTTCCCTTTTGGAATTCTCACGGCTCAAATGTCCCAAAATGGGCGTGCCACCACCTCGACTTGATGCAGCTATCTTCCAAACTGGGCTGGCAGCGAGTGATGTTTGCCAGGCAAGCCACCACGAGGTCGGCATCAAACAGCCTGAGCCCAGATATAACTCCAGTGTTCCGGTACTAAATTCCTAGCCAAAAGAGTACTTTTAGGTGATTTACCGCTGCCCAATATGTTCATAGAATAATAAAGATGGGTGGATAGTCTACAGTAAAGCTCTTCCGGCTGCCGCTTAAACGGGTAAGGAAAGGAGTAAGGATATGAAGTTTTTAAGAGTTATGCCTGTTATCGCTGCTATATTTCTGGCACTCACCTTTTGTATAGGCGTCTCTGCAGATTTGCCAGCTAACGGTGGTGACGCTCCGCAGTTTGCTCCCCAGAGGATTCTAGTTCAGTTCAAACCGGGCGTTGGTCCCGCTGAGACAGCCCAGATACACCGTCAGTACGGAGGACAGGTCAAAGAGGTCATCCCTGGCATTGGGATTCAGGTGGTAACCGTGCCTAAGGGGCAGGTAATGGGAAAGGTGAGAGCCTATTCCTCAAATGGAAAGGTGGAGTATGCCGAGCCCGACTTTCTGGCTCAAGCCGTGGACAGTCCTGATGACCCACATTTCGGCCGGCAATGGGGCCTGACCAGAGTTGATGCGCCACAGGCTTGGGACGTGACCACCGGCAGCAGCCAAGTCAATATCGCCATCCTGGATACCGGTGTTGACCTGGACCATCCCGACCTGGCAGCTAAGCTGATAAGCAATAAGAACTTCACCACCAGCACTACCGCGGATGATGTTCACGGTCACGGAACACATGTTGCCGGCATAGCTGCCGCCATAACCAATAACGGTATTGGTGTCGCTGGGCTGGGCTACACTTCGACCATAATGAATATCAAAGTCCTGGGCGATAGCGGCAGCGGATATTATAGCTGGATAATATGGGGAATCGCGTGGGCCGCTGACCATGGAGCAGAAGTAATCAATATGAGCCTTGGCGGCTCATCCAGTTCGTCGGCTCTGGAGGACGCCGTAAACTACGCCTGGAGTAATGGAGTGATAGTGGTGGCCGCCGCAGGCAATAGCGGCAGTACCTCGCCCTCCTATCCTGCCTATTATATTAACTGTATGGCTGTGGCAGCTACCGATGTTAATGACGTCAGGCCTTCATGGTCCAACTACGGGGACTGGGTAGATGTAGCTGCACCCGGCGTCAGCATTTATTCCACGCTTAAAAACAATGGCTACGGGTACAAGAGCGGCACATCCATGGCTTCACCATACGTCGCTGGATTGGCCGGGCTGGTGTTTGCCACAGTATCTGACGCCGATGGCGATGGCAAGCTCAATGATGAAGCACGCAGTCGCATAGAAGCCAATTGTGACGACATCGGCCTATCGGGCATTGGATATGGCAGAATTAATGCCGCCCGAGCCGTGGGCAGTGTTCCTTTGCTCCCGGGGGAAATGACCGGTCAGGTAACCGATGCTGAAGACGGTTCAGTTATATCCGGAGTAGAGGTAAGCGATGGCACCAGAACCACACTAACCGACACCGCCGGCATGTACACTATTGATGATGTCCCGCCGGGAACTTATCAGGTGGTAGCCAGCAAAGAAGGCTATGAAAGCTCGTCCTTGACAATAGATGTTCTCTCGGGAAACACCGCAGTAGCCGATTTCTCCCTCAACCCGATTATTGTGCCAGGCAGCATCACCGGTTCAGTAACCGATGCCCAAGATGGTTTACCTATAGTCGGAGCAGCGGTGAGCGACGGGACCAGAACGGCGACGACGGATGCATCAGGCGAATATACCATCGCCGGTGTACCGCCGGGCGATTATGAAGTGACTGCCAGCAAAGAGGGCTACAAAAGCTCAACATCGAGTGTGACCGTAGTATCAGGGGGAAGCTCGGTGCTGGACTTTTCCCTGAACCAGAATCCGCCGGTGTCCGATACCATGTGGGTGGATAGCATCATCTTTATCAAGAATGGTAGAAACCTCTTTATTGAAGTCAGGGTTGTGACTGCTAGCGGTGTGCTCCCCGGAGCAAAGGTCGGCCTGAGTCTGGAGTGTAGCAACGGCGAAGTATGGAACTTCAGCGGCACCACCGATACCCCTGGCTTGGTCAGGTTTAAACTGAACAAGCCACCTTCTGGCACTTACCTTGCAACAGTAAACAGCTTGACCTGTAGCGGATTTAACTGGGATATGAGCAAGGGAGTTACCTCAACCAGCTATACCACAAATAGTATCAGGGGGACGATAAAAAGGTAATCCTTGGAACAACAATAAAAAGGGTGGGAGGCTCCCGGGAGCCTCCCACTACTGTATGCGGTCAGTACATGTGCGTGTCCACGGCAAAGTGAGGAAAATGCATGGACACGATGCGGTCTGGACAAAAATCTTTTTGCTGGCATTGTCCCGTACATATCACGCACTTTCTAAAATGCGGGCATACTGGTTACATCGACAAAATTTTGCAGCTTCCTCGCTGATAACCATGGTTTATGGCTTGCGCCCTCACTGTAACATAGGTTGTCAGTAGGGGTGAAAACTGCTAGATTTATTCTAATGGCTTACCATCGAATAGTAGCCAAATTCGGTACCAGTCTCCTGACTTCGGGCACCGACCATCTCGACCTGCAAGTTATGTCAAGTTTGGTAGAGCAGATAGCCCGGCTTCACCACCAGGGAAGAGAGATAGTGATAATTTCCTCAGGGGCTATTGCCTCAGGAAGACAGAAGCTCAGGAAAGTTCCGGAACGTAAGAATACTCCCTTTAAACAGGTCCTGGCTTCAGTGGGACAGAGTCACCTTATGCATACGTATGAACAGCTTTTCAGCCAGTATGGTATAAATATAGCCCAGGCATTACTTACGAAGGGGGATCTCTCCGACCGCAGTGGCTATCTTAATGCTCGCAATACCTTGCTGGCCCTCATCGAACTTGGCATAATCTGTATTGTCAATGAGAATGACGTTGTCGCCATAGATGAGATTGAAGAGCTCAAATTCGGGGATAACGATAATCTTTCAGCCATGGTGGCCAACCTGGTTGATGCCGACCTTCTAGCGCTGCTCACCGACACCGGCGGCTTATATACTGCCGACCC
>Ga0180438_10006594_pt1 | contig 15642 bp, 12 predicted proteins | sample SS_ome_12_FD_132455 | JGI IMG/M metagenome (GOLD analysis project Ga0180438, IMG submission 132455) | Hypersaline lake sediment archaeal communities from the Salton Sea, California, USA - SS_3_D_2 metaG | ecosystem: Environmental > Aquatic > Non-marine Saline and Alkaline > Hypersaline >...
CCAACACTTTCGTCATCGCCGCCGTCAACGTCGTCTTCCCGTGGTCTACGTGCCCTATCGTCCCCACGTTCACATGCGGCTTATCTCGTACAAATTTCTCCTTCGCCATTGCTGCGGTCCTCCTTAACAAATAGCAACATGCGCCACAAGCGCGGTGAATAGAAGATTTCTGCGAAGCCCTCGACCGGACTTGAACCGGTGACCCCGTTCTTACCAAGAACGTGCTCTACCGACTGAGCTACGAGGGCAACAGATGGGCGGGGGCGGATTTGAACCACCGAAGCGTAACGCAGCTGATTTACAGTCAGCCCCCTTTGGCCACTTGGGTACCCGCCCTCAATACTCTAAACAGCCAGGCTAGCCTGGCCGTTTCGCGATTGACAAGTATACTTATAACATTTGAAAAAGTCAAATCATCCGGCGGCAAATGGGGTTGTCCAAGATTCTAGGTCAGCAGCGGCATAGGGATGCCGCCCTACCAGTAGTCTGGGGCGACGGGCGGCAAATGGGGTTGTCCCATATTACAAGTAGCGGGCGAGGATAAGCCCGCATCTGACGTCGGGGCATGTATGTGTCAGCGGTGGCATAGGGATGCTGCCCTATCAGAAGTCTAGGGCGCACCGTCGGAAAAACCGTGGGCAGACTGGACAGCGTAGAGCGCGATCCCGCCGGCCACAGATGCGTTCAACGACTCGATTTGGCCACGCATCGGCAACCGAACGAGCAAATCACACGTCTCACGCACCAGCCGACTCAACCCCTGATCTTCGGCTCCGATCACCAGGACTGCTGGTAGATCCAGGTCAACCTGATGGTGGAGTTGTGCATCTGGGTGATTGACCAGCCCAATTACCCAGAGACCATCGGTTTTTAGAGTCTCGAGTGTCCGCGCCAGGTTGGTAACCTGGGCAACCCGCAAGTGTTCGCTGGCCCCGGCCGATGCACTGACCACTGCGGGGGTCACCTCTGCCGCACGCCGGCGGGGGATTATGGCTCCGTGAGTGCCGACAACCTCAGCAGTACGCAATAGCGCCCCCAGATTGTGGGGGTCTTGCACATGATCCATAGCCACGATGAAGGGCTGTTCTGCCAGTTTACGTGCCCGACTCAAAATGTCTGCAACTTCCACGTATGGATAGCCAGCCACCTCCAACGCCACGCCCTGGTTTACTTTGGAAATGCTATCCAGTTGCGGGCGAGGAACGTGCTGCAATGGTAATTTCAAATCCGCAGCCAGATCTAATATCTCTGCGACGATGCCCTTTTTGCTAACGCTTTCAGCCAGAATCAACCGGTGAATGTGGCGTCGCCGAGCGCGTAGACACTCGCGAACGGGCTGACGACCATAAAGGATTTCTCTCACTGCATCAACCGCCAGGTTGTCCCTTCTGGGCGATCCTCCAGCAGAACACCGACTTCGGCCAATCTGTCTCGGATGGAGTCGGCTGTACTCCAATCTTTGCGGGCGCGCGCCTCCGCCCTCAGATCTGCAATCAACTGGATCAACTCATTCTCTAAGTTGGCGCTGCTGGACGCCTCCAATTGGTCGGGGATAATGCCTAAGATATCGTTACCTAACTCGCGGTACAGATCATCGATAGCTTTGAGAGTGCCATAGCTGACAGGTTGGCCCGCATTAAGCAGACTGTTGACTTCCTTGTTGAAGTCAAAGAGTACTGCCAAAGCCTGTGGGGTGTTGAAATCATCGTCCATTGCAGCCAAGAAACGCGTTCTGTGTTGTTGGATGATGGCCGAGAATGTTTCATCTTGCGCCTCATCGCCATCGGCGTCAACTAACTTCTGGCGGGTGAGACTCACCGCGCCGATGAGCCGTTCATGCCCTTTATGGGCGGCTTCCAGCGCCGCCTCGGTAAAGTCTGTAGGCGAGCGGTAATGGCTGCTCAGTATAAAAAAGCGAATGGTCATCGGACTATGGCGTGACAGAGCATCCTTGATTGTGGTGTAGTTACCCAAACTTTTCCCCATCTTGATACCATTCACGGTAACCATATTGTTCAGCAACCAATAGCGAGCGAATTCCGTGCCGTAGGCGGCCTCGCTCTGGGCTATTTCGCTCTCGTTATGGGGGAAGATGTTCTCCAGTCCCCCGCCGTGAATGTCGAAAGGCAGGCCCAGGTATTTCTTGGACATCACCGAGCATTCGGCATGCCAGCCGGGGAATCCTTCTCCCCAGGGGCTATTCCAGCGCATAACGTGCTCTGGCATCGCCGCTCTCCACACCGCGAAGTCTCGAGGATCACGTTTGTCGGGATTTACCTCCAGCCGCGCACCCTCCTCCAAATCCTCGATTCTTCGGCCCGATAGCTTACCGTAGCTTGGCCAGTCCGCCACCGAAAAGAATACCGACCCATTGCTCTCGTAGGCAACACCTTCTTTGATGAGAGTCTCGGCCAACTCAATCTGTTCGGGCACGTGTCCGCTGGCGCGGGGGGAGATATCAGGCCGGAGCACATTAAGGGCATCCATGTCCTCGAAGTAGGAGCGCGTATAGTGCTCGACGATCTGCATCGGCTCCAGGCGCTCCCGTCTTGCCTGTCGAGCAATCTTGTCTTCGCCTTCATCGGCATCGTCGGTGAGGTGTCCTACGTCGGTTATATTTTGCACATAGCGAACCCGATAGCCGATATGCTCTAGATAACGGCGTATGATGTCAAAGGTGATGTACACTTTGGCATGTCCGATGTGAGCGTCTCCATAAACAGTTGGGCCGCAGACATACATCCCCACAAACCCCTCGTAGATGGGGACGAAAGTCTCCTTCTTTCGGTTAAGGTAGTTATAGACCTGTAATGACATAATACTACCTCTGAGTGTTATGGGGCTGGGCGAAGATCATCCGACCTGCTGCCGTTTGTAAGACTTTGGTGACAGTTGCGTCGATGGAGTGGTTAATGTGGCGCCTACCATTTTCTACTACCACCATTGTGCCATCATCCAGATAGCCGACACCTTGACCGGCCTCTTTGCCCTCTTGGATGATGTGCACCTGCATGGTTTCGCCGGGCAGAAAGATGACTTTGACTGCATTGGCAAGCTCGTTAACGTTCAGCACCATCACGCCCTGTAATTCAGCCACCCGGTTGAGATTGTAGTCATTGGTGACAATAGGACAGTGAAGCTGTTTGGCCAACACAACCAACTTGTCATCTACCTCGCGCACTTCATCCACATCCATGTCGGTGATGCGGATGGGCACGACAGATTCCTTTTGAAGCTTGTTGAGCATGTCCAGACCACGTCGGCCCCGGTTGCGGCGCAAGGCATCAGATGAGTCGGCGATGTGTTGCAGCTCGTTCAACACGAAACTCGGCACCAGCATAGTCTCGCCTATGAAACCAGTGCGGCTGATATCAGCAATACGACCGTCGATGATTACGCTCGTATCGAGCAGTATCACATCGCCTTTGCGTGCCTTGTTTGAACGGATGCCGGTGTCGCGCACTAAGCGGGCACCCACCTGAAAGATATCTTGTTGGCGCATCACCATAACTGCCATCCCCAGATAACCGAAGACGACGCTGGCAACAAAGGGTAGGACATCGCCGAGAGGTGGTGGCAAGTTCGACAGGGCAGGCGTCAATAGGGCGGCTACAGCCAGACCGATGACCAGGCCGATGGTTGCGGCGATTAGCTGGGATGCTGGCATGCGTTGAATACGATATCGTATCCATCTATAGGGACGGATTGTAAGCCACGGGGTGATGATCAACCCCAGGGCTGCGCCAGCCAGTGTGAGTGCAGAGATGACCCGCACATCAGTCCAGCCCCCCCCTAAGTATAGGCCCAGCCTGAAGCTGATCACTGCCATTACTACCATACCGATCAAGCGAAAAACGAATTCAACACTCATGATGACATAATTCCTTTGCTTGCACCTCGACAAATCACGGGCCGCCGATGAACCAAGACGGGATACCCCCTTAAATGACAAAAATGAGTGTACCGCGAGGTACACCCATAATGAAGCGCTGGGATGTGTCACAAGAAGGCCCAGAAACTCAACAAACTCTCAGCATTTCTAACTTGTGATGTCCCGTCGGTACTGGGTCAAGGCGACAAGATTATGAAAGTTGCTGCGGCGGAAGAGGCCCAAGAGGGGAAAAGAAGGATGTATAAGTCCCAAGAATCTAGGTATTCCGTCGCTAATTAATCTTAACACAATCTAACCCAAAAGTCAAAGCGTTCTTGGCTCATGTAGCATCTGGGCGCTCGGATACATTCGATTGAAGCAATGTGGCTTCCTTGAGACTGATGCCCCCTGTTTCAAGCAACCAGGGCTATTTCTAATGTTTGTGCTAAAGAGCGGGCACCGAGAATCTCGACGCCCGGCAACTTCATCTTATCCAGTTGGCGCGATTGGGGTACCAGGCAGCGATTAAACCCCAGTTTGGTTGCTTCTTTGAGCCGGGTCTCAAGCTGACTCACTGCCCGCAACTCGCCTGACAGGCCAACCTCGCCAATAATGGCGAGGTCACCTGCCACAGGCACATCGCGGAAACTGGAGACAATGGCACAGGCAACAGCAAGATCAGCGGCTGGCTCGCCCACTCGCAGTCCACCTACCACGTTCACAAACACATCTTGGTCGCTAAGGCGCACGCCTACTCGCTTACTCAGGACCGCAGTCAAAAGTAGCAGGCGGTTGAAATCAACGCCGTTGGCCGTGCGCCGTGGATTGCCAAAGCTGGTCGTACTGCTCAAGGCTTGGATCTCGACCAGCAGTGGGCGTGTTCCTTCTAAGGTAACGGCAATCGCCGAGCCGGCGGCGTTCAGCAAACGTTCGGCCAGAAAGGCTTCGCTGGGGTTGGCAACCTCGGCCATCCCCACGTCTCTCATCTCAAAGACACCAACCTCGTTAGAGGCCCCAAATCGGTTCTTGACGCAGCGCAACAAGCGATAGGCGTGAAAGCGATCACCTTCCAGGTAAAGCACGGTATCTACAATGTGTTCCAGCACACGAGGTCCGGCGATGGCACCGGCCTTTGTCACATGCCCGATAAGAAAGACTGGAATGCCACGCCCTTTGGCTGCTTGCATCAATTGCGCCGCGCTCTCGCGTACCTGGCTTACCGAGCCAGCAGCCGAACTCAGTTCATCCAAGTAGACGGTTTGAATGGAGTCGACCACCACCAACCGGGGGTTGAGTTTTTCAATATGGGCGAGGATGGCATCCACATTGGTTTCGGTCAACAAGTAGAGACCGTCACCTGCCAGGCCCAGGCGTTTGGCCCGAAGCTTGATTTGTTGTGCGCTTTCCTCACCGGACACGTAGAGTACAGGGCCGCCGGCCATAGCTAGCACTGCCGATGCTTGTAGCAACAGTGTGCTCTTGCCGATTCCTGGATCGCCACCGATGAGCACCAACGAGCCAGGCACCAGCCCGCCTCCCAGTACGCGGTCAAACTCGCCTATTGCCAGCGATACACGTTCAAAGCCATCAGCAACTACGTCGCGAAGTAGTTGTGGTTGGTTCTGCGCGGTCGATGTCAGTGCCAGCTTTTTGGCACCCGACGGCCTGGATTCGACAATGGTTTCGACCATTGTGTTCCACTCACCGCAATCAGGGCAGCGGCCCATCCACTTAGCTTGGGCGCTGCCACATTGCTGACAGACATAACGGGTTTGTGACTTGGCCAAGTCTCACTCTCCGTGGATTTGATTAGTACAAATGTTCTATCTCCATTCTACTCCAGTTGTGATTATGTGTCAACTACAAATTGGGACGCACCCCGCATCCAATTTGTAGGCAATTGGGCAAAGCGGGGGGAATCGGGGGGACTCCCCCCGCGCCCCCCAGTGCTTTCCAAAAATTTGGGATGCACCCTTGGCCGTGGGGCATAGTACAAGACCCCAAGGGTGTGCGAACCTACGGTTCGCCTAAAACCCTTGGGGTCTACTGAACCCTATCTTCAAGTTTCGGTGTTTGTTATGCCACTACTTCCGGTTCAGCTAGCTCCGCTTCTGGCTCGGCCCGAGCGGTGACTTCCAAGGTGATTTGGTCGTCTTGATAACCTGCCAGTACTGTATCGCCCAACTGGAAGTCGCCAGCCAAAATGCCTTCGCTCAGTACGTCTTCTATCTTGTTTTGGATGACGCGGCGCAAGGGACGCGCGCCGAAGTGTGGATCGTAACCTTCGTCAGCCAGGTAGTCTTTAGCCTCGGCAGTCAACTCCAGAGTGACTTGCTGTTCTTCTAGCCGGTCACGCACCTTGTCCAGTTCCAGATCTACGATTTGTTTGATCTCCTCACGATTTAGTGCGTGGAAGACCATCGTCCCATCCACACGATTCAGGAACTCGGGGCGGAAAATGCGTTTGAGTTCCGACATCACTTTGTCCTTCATCTTATCGTAATTCTCGGCTTCACTCTTGGCCTCATCGCGTGTCAGATTGAAGCCCAGGGACATCTCGCGATTGATGAGGTCGGCCCCTACGTTTGAAGTGAGGATTAGGATCGCATTGCGGAAGTCAACTCGTTTTCCTTTGGCGTCTGACAGGTGCCCATCCTCCATGATCTGGAGCAGCATATTAAACGCTTCGGGGTGGGCTTTCTCGATTTCATCGAACAGGATGACCGAGTAAGGGCGACGGCGTACAGCTTCGGTGAGCTGACCGCCTTCTTCATAGCCGATGTAGCCGGGTGGTGAGCCAACCAGACGTGCTACGTTGTGTCGCTCCATAAACTCGCTCATGTCGAGCTTGACAAGAGCGTCCTCACTGCCAAACATAAACTCAGCCAATGCCTTTGCTAGCTCGGTTTTGCCAACCCCGGTTGGACCTAAGAATACAAAAGTGCCAATAGGACGCTTGGGGTCTTTAAGTCCGGCTCGAGCGCGGCGTACTGCTTTTGAGATTGCCTCAATTGCCTCGTGCTGACCAACCACCCGTTCATGAATCGCATCTTCCATGTGCAGCAACCGCTCTTTCTCTTCGCTGGCCATTTGCTGAACGGGCACGCCGGTCCACATAGAGACTACTTCGGCGATATCCTCATGGGTCACTTTGGGTACATCCGACGTGGGAGTATCCCAGCCGATATCCAATTGGCTAAACTCCTCTTGCAGGCTGCGTTCACGATCACGCAAGTCGGCTGCATCCTCAAACCGCTGCGCACTAATGGCTTCCTCTTTCTGCTGCCGGAGCGTCCGCATCTCAGCAAGCTGTTGGCCCATATCACTGGCAAACGGAATCTTGTACAGCCGTACCCGTGCCGCCGCCTCATCAATCAGGTCGATAGCTTTGTCAGGCATATAGCGATCAGGCACGTAACGTGCCGCCAGGTGTGCGGCTGCCACCAGAGCCTCATCGCTGATTTCCAGATTATGGTGAGCCTCATAACGACTGCGTATGCCTTTGAGGATGTCGATGGTCTCTTCAATAGTTGGCTCTTCCACCGTGACCGGCTGGAAGCGACGTTCCAGGGCCGCATCCCCTTCAATGTTCTTACGATATTCGTCCAACGTGGTGGCCCCAATGCATTGGAGTTCACCTCTTGCCAGGGCTGGCTTTAGGATGTTGGCGGCATCTACGGAACTACCTGCTGAGCCAGCGCCGACCAACATATGCAGCTCGTCAATGAACAGGATGGACTCGGACTGTTTGATCTCTTCGATAACTCGTTTGAGACGCTCTTCGAACTGGCCTCGGTACATAGTCCCAGCGACCAGGGAACCCACGTCGAGCATTACAACTCGCTTGCCAAGCAAGGTGTCAGGAGTTTCGCCATTTATGATACGTTGGGCTAACCCCTCGACAATGGCCGTCTTGCCCACGCCAGGTTCACCGATCAGCGCGGGGTTGTTCTTGGTACGGCGGGAGAGAATCTGAATGACACGCTCAATCTCCAGTTGCCGACCAACCACCGGGTCTAACTTGCCTTCAGCGGCATGGGTAGTGAGGTCGGTGCCGAGTTGGTCTACAAGCGGAGTCTGTTTGTTTGATTCGCCTCGTGCATTTACTGGTTGTGATGCAGACTCCATCATAACGCGTGCTGTCTGCGAGCGCACCTTATCGAGACTCACTCCCAACCCCTTCAGGACGTCAACTGCAACTCCTTCTCCTTCGCGGACCAGCCCCAGTAGCAGATGCTCGGTGCCGATGTAATGATGGCCCAACCGGCGAGCTTCGTCTACTGCCAGCTCTATGACACGCTTGGTCCGAGGTGTAAGGCTGAGTTTGCCATATGAAGCCCTTTGGCCGCGTCCTACCGTACGCTCCACGCGCTCCCGAATCTGCCGGGGGTCCACTCCCAGTTCACGCAAGACGCGCACTGCTACACCATTCTCTTCACGTACCAAACCTAGCAACAAATGTTCCGTCCCGATGTAGTTGTGATTAAGCCGTTGAGCTTCTTCCTGCGCTAGCGAGAGGACTCGTCGCGCACGTTTTGTGAAACGATCAAATTTATCTGCCATTATTCTAGCCCCTTATCGCAATTACCTTGATCCCTTTCGTATTATCACTTCAACCCCAAGAACTGGATAAGTCAATATCCATAGTTTTCTCAATCATTGTCCAGTACTGTCTCTTCCTCGGTCTCGTTGACTACTTCTTCCTCGACTTCATTGATTTCTTGAGTGCTCTGGTACTCGTTCCAGTCCGTCTCACCTTCAGCCTGCTTGAGGCTCAACCCCATACGACGTCGCTCGGGGTCAATACGGATGATTTTGACAGATACCTGGTCACCTTCTTTGACAACTTCGCGTGGGTGAGTGACGTTGGCATCGGTCAATTCCGATAAGTGAATCAAGCCTTCTATTTCGCCAAGCTGGGCGAAAGCGCCAAAGTTCGCCAGCTTGGTAATTCTTGCGTCTACGATCTGGCCGATTTCATATTGGTCCAGAACTTGCGACCAAGGTTCTGGTTGCAGCCGCTTGAGGCTCAGACCGATCCGTTGCCGCTCGGTGTCAATGTTCAACACATAAACCTCAATTTTGTTTCCCACCTGTAGCAGGTCACTTGGGTGCGACACACGCGACCAAGAGAGCTCTGAAAGGTGGATCAAACCATCGGCTCCTCCCAAATCCACAAAAGCACCAAAATCTGCCAGGCTCGTGACACGCCCCGTAAGCACATCTCCTTCGTTCAGATCGCTCAGCAACTTTTCCTTCTGTCGGCCGCGCTCCTCTTCAACTGCAGCGCGTTCGGAGAAGATGAGACGGTTACGGCGACGGTCTATCTCAATGATCTTGAGGCTCAAACTCTGGCCGATCATTTGGTTCCACAGATCTTCTCTACTGGTGCCGCTACCTCGCTGATTAACTGCCAACTGCGACCCAGGCACAAAACCCCGTATCTGGCCAAAGTGTACGATGAGCCCACCTTTGTTGTGTCCGACAACTTCACCTTCGTAGATTTTGCCCGACTCATACATGCTCTGTGCGGTCAGCCAGTCTGACTCGGCTTGCGCCCGCGTCAATGAAAGGATTGTATTCCCGTCTTCATCTTCAGGTCTCACAATGTAGACGGGCACCTCTTGCCCCACGCAAAAGGCGGCCAAGTCCTCAGCAGATACACTCTCAATCTCACGTCCGGCGACAATCCCTTCAGACTTGGACCCAATGTCGATCAGAATCTCGTTGGGTGCGATGCTTACAATAGTTCCCGTTAGAATATCGCCGCGCCGTATTTGTTTTAGGTCATACGCCTGCTCAAGCAATTCGGCCATGGTCATTGCAGGGTTGCCATTGGCCGCCTCGTCACTGACTGATAGTTGATGGTCTGCCATGTACGTCTTTGTATCTCCTCACTCCAAATCTGTTACGTCCAGCGTCATTATACTGGATTTCTGTCAAAAATCAAAACGCTAATGGAAAGAGCTTAACGTCCTAGAGCAGCCAGCATATCCTCCACGCAAGTGAACTTGATCCGAGGACGGCCCACTGCCTGTCCTCTGGTCACCTCCAGTTTGTCAAGACGCAGCCAATCGTCATAGGTGAAATAATCCGGCTGACGTTCACGAACAAAGCATTCGGCGGCATTGACACCGGGTTGTTGAGGTTTGAGAGTTAATCCCTCAGCCAGGTCTTCTATCATACAGGTTGCAGTTTCAGCCGCGTCTGGCTTGTTGGTGCCAATCACACCGGATGGACCTCGCTTAATCCATCCCGCGGTGTATTCACCTATTGCGGGTTGTTGGGTCTCGGAATTGATCACCCGGCCCTTCTCGTTTAGGATGACGCCCCATTTGTTGTTGAAGAACACGCCGGGCAGCGGCACCCCCCGGTAGCCGACGGAACGGAACACCAGCCCGACCGGCAGTTCTTCGAATTGATCCGTATGCCTGGGACGTAGCGTGCCGGCTTCGGTCGCATACAGCTCATTTCTCACCAAGCGCATGCTCACCACCTGGTCTGCTTCATCCCCAATGAGTTCAACGGGCGACACCAGGAAGCGTATGGTCAACTTACGCGATTTGCCCGTGGCGCTTTGCGCTGAATACCCTTGCAGGATTTCCAGTTTCCTGATCGTGGATTGATCTGGGTTGCGTTCAAGCGCAGCCCGGCTCAAATCATCTAGCTCTACTTCTTCTGGCAGTGTGACGACGTCGGCATCTGCTAGCTCGCCCAGTTCCTTGATCTCGGGGCTAGTAAAGGCTGCCTGGGATGGTCCACGCCGCCCTAATAAGAATATTTCTTTGACGCGGCTGTGGCTCAATGCCTCCAGAGCGTAGTCGGCAATATCAGTCTTGATCAGCTCATCTGGTGTGCTGGACAATATGCGGGCCACGTCCACGGCGACATTACCGACTCCTACGACTACCACGCGCTCCTGTGACAAATCAAATTGGCAATGACGGCAATCAAGGTGGCCGTTGTACCAGGTGACGAACTCAGTTGCTGAATGGCTGCGCAATAAATCTTCGCCGGGAATGCCCATGCGCCGATCCGCCTGAGCACCCGTAGTGTAGCAGATCTGGTGATAATGATCTCTCAGATCGGCCAAAGTAATATGTGTGCCAAACTCCACATTGCCATAGAAGCGAAAATTGGGGCGAGAGGCAATTCTGTCGAACACTTTCGTAACAGACTTAATCTTTTGATGGTCGGGGGCAACCCCGGCGCGCACCAGCCCAAAAGGCGTTGGCAACCGATCAAACATATCCAGCTCCACGACGAGTTCTCTTTGCCTGAACAGATGGTCGGCCACATAAAACCCGCTGGGTCCTGCACCAATGATAGCTACTCGCAGCGGGTTTGTGTCAGTACCTACAACAGCCATGAAATGCTCCTTTGCACGATACCTCATTCATTAGATGATTCCTTGTACGGTATCCTTACGTCTCGAAGCCAGAATCTGTGGGTCGATTGAATTACTCCGTTGCGAACTACTTTGCGTCCTCAGTCCTCATCCGCTATGATCTGCGTTTGCAGGGTGTCTATTTCACCCTGGTATTGATCACGCTGCCATTCCACGATATCTCTCATAGAGATTATGCCCACCAATCCCCCTTGGTCCATGATCGGCAAGTGTCGGAATCCCTTATCCGTCATGGCGTGGGCGACAGCTTTCAAATCGTCATTGGGAATGCCAATGATAACCTCTTTGGTCATTGTCTCCTTGACAGGCCGCGACAATGCATCTTTGAGCCGAGCTGCCGCCCGAATAACATCACGTTCCGATATAATTCCCACCAACTTACCTGCTTCATTCACCACAACCAGCGCACCAATATTGTGCTCAGCCAGCAAGCGGGCTACCTCTTTCAAAGGCTGCTGAGGGCCAATCGTAACCACGTTTGTGCCTTTGGTTGCCAATATCGTCCGGACCTTCATTCCACTTTCCTCCATCCTGTGACCCGCAGTAAGCACCATCTAACGCTTAGCACCTTCAACATCAACAATCTAATCCCTATTTCAGGGAAACATCGGCGGCAATCCACTCCTCGGTTAGGTCGCGCGCCAGAGTCGACGGAATGGCAAAGCCGATACCTTCGGCCACGCCACTGCGCCGCCCTTCACGGATGATGAAGGTGTTGATTCCTATCACTTCGCCATCCAAATTTACCAACGGACCACCGGAGTTGCCCTTGTTGATGGCAGCGTCGGTCTGGATCAGACCCTCGATGACCATGTCGTCTTCCAACTCCAGTGCTCGATTCACGCCGCTGACCACCCCAATTGTGACCGAGTTGGGGAAGTCACCCAAGGCACTGCCGATGGCCACCACCCATTCCCCCGGCCGGACCTGCTCGGAGTTGCCCCAATTGACTACCGGCATGTCCCCATTTTCGACGTGCAAGAGAGCCAAGTCTTGCTGCCGATTACTGGCCACCAGATAGGCTGGCAGCGCTTCTCCTGTGGTCAGGATAACCGTTAACTCACCCTCCTCTGTCCCGGTGGGACTGATCGGCTCGACCACGTGGTAGTTGGTCACAACGTATCCCCTTTGGTCGACAACGATGCCTGACCCCAAAATGCGCGCGTCAACCGTGGTGCCAAAGTGGGCCACGCTAGCTTGCTGGTTCACGACAGTGACTACGGCCGGTACCACCTGGCTGATCATATCGGCGATGGAAGGGGTAATGGTGGGAAGCGGAGTAGGGATAGGCGTCGGGGGGGAGGGGGTGGATGTGAGCGTTGGAGTGATAGATGGGGCGGGCGTGGTGGTTGGTGTGAGTGGCATCCCCAACAAACTGATCTCAGTATCGGTGGCCCACAGCACAAGCCCACCGCCAGCCATGCCTCCCAGTAGGCCACCAATCAAAAAAGCGGTGGTTAGCAAGAGGACCACCATGCAGCCGGTATACCATTGTTGCTTCAGAGTTGTGCGATCATGCTTATTGGTTGAGTCCGGTTTGGGTTTCACTTTTCGTCCCTATGGCTGCGCCACAACCTCGATCCCCTCGCCCTCCAGCACCTCGCCGATCACCCAGCTCTCCTGTTCGTGTTTCGCACACTCGGTGAAGAATTCCTCTACTCGCTCAACTGGGAGGGCTAGCAACAGGCCTCCCGACGTTTGCGCATCCCATAGGAGCATCTGGCGATCCTCCGGGATGCTTGAGTCGAACTGAACCATATGGCCGTAGTGCGCTTTGTTGTTGTGTGAGCCGCCGGGGAAGACCCATTCAGCGGCGTAGTCAGTTGCGCCTGGGAGCAGGGGGATATCACTCATCCAAAACCGAAAACGCACCCCACCTGCCTCAGTCATCTCAGTGGCATGACCCAACAGGCCAAAACCGGTGATGTCGGTAGCAGCCCGCACACCCACTGCCTGGCCGGCCATCGCCGCACAGCGATTGAGTCGCATCATATTCTCGATCATTGCCGTCACGTGGTCGGGGCGGGCGATGTCTCGTTTGAGCGCAGTGCTAACCGTCCCGGTGCCTATGGGTTTGCTGAGTACCAACCGATCGCCGGGGCGAGCCCCCCCCTTGGTGAAAATACGATCGGGATGGACCAGGCCGGTCACCGCCAGGCCATACTTGGGCTCGTTGTCTTGAATGGTGTGTCCACCGGCAATTACCGCGCCGGCCTCGATCACCTTTTCGGCCCCACCGCGCAGGATTTCGGTGACAAGCGACGGATCCATATCAGGTGGAAACGCAGCAATGTTGAGGGCGAATAGCACTTCGCCTCCCATAGCGTACACGTCACTCATGGCGTTGGTGGCCGCGATCGCCCCGTAGTCGTAAGGGTCGTCAACGACTGGTGTGAAAAAGTCAGTGGTACTGATGATGGCCTGCTGCTGGTTCAGCCAGTAAACAGCAGCATCATCGGCCACCCCTAAGCCTACCAGCACTTCGGGGTGCGACTCGGTTGAAAACAGGTTTTTCAGAGGGCGCAGGACCTGCGCCAGGACCCCTGGATCTGTCTTGCCAGCTCAGCCAGCACAAGCCGCCAATGAGGTTAACCGAACTTGCTCGCGCGTCAAAAGGGACCTCCTTCGCGCAGTTGTGACATCTGTGATTTGTAGATACGTGGGCCCAGACCTGAATTATGGGCTCACTAACACGCCTTGGCCAGATTGTACCCGAAGGTACTCGTTGCGCCAAATCAGGTACATTCAAAATTGGGTTGGTCACGGAGTGTCAACACTAACTAGGCCGTGTTGACATTTGAGGCTTTGCACCTGAGAGCCCTGCAACAATTAGCGAAATATACGCCTGGGAATGCGCAAATGTCAAAACTACCTAGTACTTCAAAAGCAGTGACAAATGTCACTTCCCATTTGTACGTTCTGTATTATAATGAAATTGAAAATCACTTGCAATAAGGAGTGATCTCTGATGTCTCTCACCGAAGGCATGACGAATATTTTCCATGCTACCGGCCGACGAATGACCAGCCAGCGCCGCTTATTGCTCGAGGTGCTGACCGAATGTGATGCGCACATAGATGCCGAGGGCATTTACGCGCTGGCCAAAGAACGTGATCCCAACATCAGCCTGGCTACGGTGTATCGTACCCTAAAAGTGCTCAAGGAAGCGGGCATCGTTCAGGAACGTATGTTAGATCGCGAGGGACAGAAGCATCACTACGAGATGGCGGCAAAGGCCCACTATCACTTCACCTGCATCGAATGTGGCCGAGTCATCGAATTTGAGTCGCCTCTGATCAAACAGGCCAGCCACGAACTGGCCCAAGAGTTGAATTTGGAGGTCGTCCACACGCTCGTCCACTTGGAGGGTTACTGCCCTGACTGTAAGGAAATACTCTCGGTAGATGCTGAGTGCGCAAGCCAGATTGTAAGTCCGGCGCGCCAGGCGCTTTCCTAGCAAGATCGCCCTCTCCGAAAAACTGCCGGGCCGCAAATCTTGGACCTACCGAAGATAAACACTATAGGAGAAGCTATGACCGACGTCCTAGACCGCAAAGATATGAGCGTGGTGCTGGCAGTCTGTGCGCTGCCTGAACCGGGCCTGGCGTCTGACCTATCCGCAGCCCAGACCGTAGCGCTCGCCTCGCTTCCCGTTGGCGCTTCCTCAGAGAGCATACCCGCCAACCCGATTGGTGACTCCCCGCAGCGATCGGTCGCGCCCAGCGCCCATCGAGGATATGAAGACGTTATACAGGACATTCTTGCCCGTGGGGGCTACGGGAGCGTTCAAGTTGGCTACTGCCAAAATGGATCTCCATCAATAGAGGAAGCGATCAAGCACGTCGTCGCCTACGGCTCCCGGCAAATCCTGGTCGTGCCCACGGTCATTTCCCTCCTCGAAATTCCGCCATGTGAGTGTTTTGTAGAGGGTTCACCAAACAGCCTGCGGGCGCGCATCGCCAAGGCCCAGACCCGATATCCAGACGCGAAGATTGTGTATGCTGCTCCCCCTTTCGACCGCGAGCGTCTGGTCGACCTGATCCTGAGCAAGATCCGTGGGTATGAACTGCCGACGTTTAGAGCCGGGGTAACTCAGCTCAACAATCTACAGGCGGACGAGGCGGCGGTAGTACGTGAACTCGACGGTGGCACTCACTTCCGCAGTCGTATGGCCTCGCTTGGTTTCACGCCGGGAGCATTGGTAAAAATGGTACAGAACTATGGCCATGGAGCGGTGATTGTCAGCCTGCGAGGGACGCGAGTCGCTCTAGGTAGGGGAGAAGCGCGTAAGGTAGGTGTCTCACGTTGCAGCAGGGGGCTCTGAGAGGTAAGTTATGAGCGAGATTTCATCTTTGCGGGGTGG
>Ga0180438_10006596_pt1 | contig 15640 bp, 7 predicted proteins | sample SS_ome_12_FD_132455 | JGI IMG/M metagenome (GOLD analysis project Ga0180438, IMG submission 132455) | Hypersaline lake sediment archaeal communities from the Salton Sea, California, USA - SS_3_D_2 metaG | ecosystem: Environmental > Aquatic > Non-marine Saline and Alkaline > Hypersaline >...
AGGTCGAGGTAGTGCTCGTATTCTTGGATGGACAGCAAAACGGCAATCCGTTGCCCATCCGCGTTCACAACGTATTGCGCGCCCGTTTCACGCACAGTGCGAGGCGGATTGTCCGTTGGGTCCTTGCTCATTCCTTCTCTCTCCCTTGTCCTGACGTCTCAACACCTTAAGCAGCTTGGAGGGCAGGCAGATCAGTTCTGCTTAGTGATTGCAGTATAACAAAAAAGCAACACAGTGTCAATCCTTGGCTCTCTACTGGAGAGCAAAAAGCCTTTGTAAAAGGCCTGAAACTATGCTATAATATCGCCCGTTGGTCTAAATCGCCCTGATGGGTTCGCCGTAAGACGAAAGGGAGAGCTCGCGGCAGAGGAAGAAACCCTACACAGCAAACGCAGCATAGCAGCCGCGAGTCGGCACATCGGTTGGGCTGCCCGGAGCCGCAGCACGCCCGATTCCAATTGGCGGGTGGCTGCGGCTTCCGGTTGTTATATAAAGGTGAGGACCCCATGAAAGACCGACCCAAGATTACCCTGCCGGACGACCGCTATTTCGGCCCCGATCCCCAACAGAAAGAGACGGCGCAGCGCCTGTACGCCCTGGTCGCCGACCTACCCCTTGTTTGCCCGCACGGCCACGTGGACCCGCGCATGTTCGCCGACCCCGACTATGCTTTCGGCACCCCCACCGAACTCTTTCTCATCCCGGATCACTATGTCTTCAGAATGCTCTACTCCCAGGGCATCCCCCTGGAAAAGCTGGGCATCCCCCGGCTGGATGGCGGCGAAGTGGAGCCGGACCACCGCAAAATATGGCAGATTTTCGCCGAGAATTTCTACCTGTTTCGCGGCACGCCCACCGGGATGTGGCTGACGCACGAACTCCAGGCCGTCTTTGGCATCGAGGACAAGCTGAGCGGCCCATCGGCCCAGGACATCTACGACCAGATCGCTGCCCGGCTCGGGTCGCCCGGATTTCGACCGCGCCAGCTATTCGAGCAGTTCAACATCGAGGTCTTGTGCACCACCGACGTTGCCACAGATCCCCTGGACCATCACCGCGCCATCCGCGAGTCAGGCTGGGGCGGGCGGGTGCTGCCCACCTTCCGGCCCGATGCCGTGGTCAACATCAACAACGCCCCTTCAGGCTGGCGGGCAAACATCGAGGCCCTGAGCGAGGCCACCGGCATCGAGGTCAGCAGCTACGGGGCCTTTGTCCAGGCCCTGGAAAACCGACGCGCCTATTTCAAGGAAATGGGGGCTACAGCCACCGACCACGCTGCCGTGACCGCCTACACCGAGGAACTCTTGGACCGGGAGGTGGAGGCCATCTTCCAACGGGCGCTGAGGGGCGAGGCCAGCGCTGAGGACGCCACCCGCTTCAGCGGCCACATGCTAATCGAGAACGCCCGCATGAGCATCGAGGACGGCCTGGTGATGCAATTCCACCCTGGCTCGCACCGCAACCACAGCCCCTTGATTTTCGAGCGCTTTGGCCCCGACAAGGGGTGCGACATCCCCATCCAGGGGGAATTCACCCGCCACCTGCGCCCCCTGTTGAACAAATACGGCGACGACCCCCGGTTGACCCTCATCCTCTTCACGCTGGACGAAACGACCTACTCGCGTGAGCTGGCGCCCCTGGCTGGCCACTATCCGGCCGTCAAGCTGGGGCCGCCCTGGTGGTTCCACGACAGCTTGAACGGCATGATGCGGTTCTTGGAGCAAATCACCGAGACGGCCGGGCTCTACAACACCGTTGGCTTCAACGACGATACCCGCGCCTTTCCCTCCATTCCGGCCCGACACGATCTGTGGCGGCGCGTCGCCAGCAACTGGATCGCCGGTCTGGTGGTGCGGGGCATCGTGGATAGGGAGGACGCCGAGGAGATGATACACGACGCTGCGTATCGTCTGGCGAAGAGGGCCTACAAATTTGACGAAGCGTGGTAATCCAATCAAATTTTTTGCTACCGGACACTTTTGGAGAAACCGGGTTTTTTACCTGCCTGAATGAGCAATCTGTTGCTTTTGAGACTCTCTGCGGTGCGAAAAGCCATATTCTTCGGCCAAAAACCTGGTTTCTGAGCCCCGTTACAAAAAGTGTCCGGTAGTGAATCAAATTCCAAGGAGGCAAACTATGGACTATTCAGAGCTAATCGAAAAGCGGTACAGCGTACGGGCCTACAAACCCGACCCGGTGGAGGATAACAAGCTGCAACAGGTGCTTCAAGCCGCCCGTCTGGCGCCGACTGCCGCCAACCGGCAGCCCTTTCAGATCATCGTGATCCACACGGCGGGTCGAGAAGCAGAGCTGAAGCGCATCTACGGCAGGGATTGGTTCGTGCAACCGCCGCTGGTCATCTGCGCCTGCGGGACGCCAAACCAGGGCTGGGTCCGTTCAGATGGCAAGAACTACAATGACGTGGACGTGGCCCTCGCCATGGATCACCTGGTTCTGGCCGCCGCCAATTTGGGACTGGGCACGTGCTGGATTGCCGCCTTCGACCCAACGGCGGCCCGCGAGGTTTTGCACCTGCCCGACGACGTGGAGCCGATCGCCTTCACGCCCTTGGGGTATCCGGCTGATCAGCCCAAGGCGAAAAAGCGCAAAGCGCTATCCGAACTGGTGCGGTACGAACGCTGGTGAGCAGATCGCCGCATGGAATTCAACGTCCGAAGCTGAGAAGGCCCCTCAGGGCCTGATTCCAGCGCCTGAGGGCGCTTTTCAGCCTCAGCCGGGGATTTCCAATCCTCGGCTGATTCCAGCGCCTGAGGGCGCTTCTCGATTTCAGCCGGGGATTTCCAATCCCCGGCCCCTGTAAGATAGGATCGTCCTGTGAAAAACACAGCCCAAGTCGTCATCATCGGTGGCGGCATCCAGGGCATCAGCCTGGCCTATCACCTGGCCAGACGGGGCCTCACCGACGTATGCCTGGTCGAAATGAACACCCTCGGCAGCGGCTCATCGGGGCGGTCGGCAGCCATCATCGGCCATGCCTTTCCCGGTGAGAACAGCCTGCCCCTGGTCGAATTGTCCTTTGCAGCCCTGATGCGCTTCCGAGACGAACTGGACGCCGACCCCGGCTACGAGCCCATCGGCTGCCTGCTGATGGCCGGTGCCCAAAGTGCGCCCGACCTGCGCCGCCGCCAGGCACTGCTGCAGGGCAAAGGGGTAGACAGCCGCCTGGTGGACCGGGAAACGATCTCCCGCCTGACGCCTGGCTTGAACCTGGAGGGGATCGAGGTGGGGCTGTATGGCCCCCGCAACGGGAGCGTAGATCCCCATTCCATCATGATGGCCTACGCCAGCCACGCGCGTCGGCTGGGGGTGGAATTTGCCGAAGGGGTGAAAGCAACCGGCCTCCAGATCGAGGGCGACAGAGTGGTGGGCGTCCACACCACGGCCGGGTCCATCGCCGCGCCCTGTGTGGTCAATGCCGCTGGCTTCCGTGCCCGCGAGGTTGGCGCCTGGGCTGGCATGGACCTGCCCATCACTAACTTGAAGCGGCACATCTTTGTGACCGGGCCGATACCGACCTATTCCCAGCCCATCCCCTTCACCTACGAGGTTGAAGTGGCCTGGTATATACGCCGTGAGGGGCCGGGGCTGCTCATCGGCATGGGGGCCGTGGAGAGCGACGAGGAAGACCCGCAGGTAGACTGGGCGTTCCTCGACGTGGTGGCCGAACATTCCATGCACCGCGCCCCGGCCCTGGCCGAGGTAGAGATCAAGAACAGTTGGGCCGGCCTGCGTCCCATCACCCCCGACGATGATCCTATCCTGGGCGAAGCGTCCCGCCTGCGCGGCTTTTTCAACGACTGCGGTTGGGGTGGGCACGGCATCATGACCGCCCCGGCGGCTGGCATCGTGCTGGCTGAATGGATCGTTGACGGAGAGGCGATTTCAGCGGACATCAGCCGCTTTGGCGCGGAGCGGTTTAGCGGGTAGTCGAACAGAGGTGACGCCCCCCCCGGCAGCCCCTCAGCGCCCCTCCTATTGCCCCTGGCCAACGACTGAACACCCAATCCTTGAAGGATTCCCCCCCTGGAATATCCCCGACTCGTTACACTACACCTACCTTAGCAAATCCACATCCTTCGATACGCGCCCCATTTCATTCATTCCGCGCTACTCAGGATGCTGATCTAGCCATTTTGCAGCCTATTGGCCGCCGTGGTCTCGGTCAGTGCTGTGCCCGCCAAGAAAGAGGAAATGACACCTATTACCGTACTGATCATCATGACTGCTTGGCGGGTGATGGTTTGGATGCTTGAAACGACATAGTAATATTTTCCTATTGACCTACCCTCAAGGATGTGATATGCTATTTTCAAGGGTGTGAGATACGTGAAATTGTAAATTGCCTACAGCGAGTGACTTATTTGAGGTATTAATGCATTTAGACGGCGCAACCATAGGACAATATCGCATCATCGAGCAGATTGGCAGGGGCGGCATGGCCACCGTCTACAAGGCCTACCAGCGCAACCTCGACCGCTACGTGGCGGTCAAGGTGTTGGACCCTGACTTGGTCGAGACCGAGGGCTTCATCACCCGCTTTGAACGTGAAGCCAGAGCCGTGGCCAAGCTGCGCCACCGTAACATCCTGACCGTTTTCGACTACGGACGCCAGGGGAACGTGTTCTATCTGGTAACAGAGTATGTAAGGGGAGGCACTCTCATAGCGCGTCTGGGTTGGCCACAGGACCTGGCCTACGCTGCCAACATCGTCTCTCAGGTGGGGGATGCCCTGGCCCATGCCCACCGGCAGGGCATGATCCATCGCGACGTCAAGCCAGGCAACATTTTGATGGCAGAGGAGGACTGGCCTCTGCTCTCCGATTTCGGGCTGGCGAAGATGGTGGGAGACAGCCTCAATTTGACCGCCAGTGGGGCCAGTGTCGGCACGCCCCAGTACATGTCCCCTGAGCAGGCCCAGAGCCTGGAGGTGGACCGCCGCAGTGACATCTACTCCTTGGGAGCAGTGCTGTATGAAGCGGTCACAAGCCGGCCGCCCTTTGGCACCGACGCTCCCATGGCTGTCATCCTCAGGCACATCAACGAGCCCCTGACACCCCCTCATACCTTGCGCTCCGATCTGCCCAAAGAGATGGAGCACGTCATCCTCAAGGCCCTGGCCAAGTCCCCAGCCGACCGCCACCAACGGATGGAGGAGTTTCTGGCAGACTTGCAGGAGGCCTATCCATTCCCTGCCAACCACAACAGGGTTCACCAGGGGAATGCACAGGCCAGACCCCAAGGGCCGCTGGCAGCCTTCGGGCCTGCTCCGACGCCGCTCGTTACCCCCCGCCTGTCCCGCAAGCGATCGTCCCCTTCGACTTCGCTCAAGACAGGCCCGTGGACTTGGGTCGCCATCGGCGCAGTCTTATTGTTGACTCTGGCTCTGACCCTCGTGCTTTTCGTCGAAGGGGTCAGGACAGCCCCATTGGCGACGGCCCCCTCGCCTACAACTGTCCCACTGGCCTCTCCCACAACCGATACGGTTGCCGCAGTCCCCAGCCCTTCGACCCCGAGTCCTGTCGAAGGGCCCAAGGCAACTCCATCGGCCGTGGCCCCCTCGCCCACCGCCACGCCGCCCCCCCCTACCGTCACGCCGACGTCCCTCCGCCAACCCATAGAACGGCGAGTATGGGAAGCCGACGGTGCGGAGATGGTCTTTGTTCCTGCTGGAGAGTTCCTCATGGGCAGCGAGGAACTGGGCGATGACGAACGCCCAGCCCACCAGGTTGACCTGGACGGCTTCTGGATAGACCAGTATGAGGTGAGCAACGAACGCTTTGCTCGCTTTGTGGACGCCACCGGCTACCAGACAGAAGCTGAAGAGCTCGGATGGGGCTGGGTCTGGAAGGGCTCAGACAGTTCGACAGAGCTCACCGCAGGATGGGAGGAAGTCGAGGGGGCCGATTGGCGACATCCCCATGGCCCTACCAGCAGCATCGAAGACAGGATGGACCACCCCGTCGTCCTAGTTAGCTGGAACGATGCCGATGCCTACTGCCGTTGGGCGGGAAAGGGCTTGCCCAGCGAGGCCCAATGGGAGAAAGCCGCGCGGAGCACCGACGGACGACGCTACGCCTGGGGGGATGAGTTCGACAGCGCCAGGGCGAACACCAAGGAATCAGGGCAAGGTGACACCACGCCCATGGGAAGCTTCTCTCCTCAGGGGGACAGCCCCTATGGCGCTTCTGATATGACAGGCAACGTCTGGGAATGGGTAGCCGACTGGTACAGCAGCGATTACTACAGCCAGTCTCCATCTGCCAACCCGACGGGGCCTATCACCGGCAATGACAGAGTACTGCGGGGTGGCTCGTGGTCCTTCAACCAGTTCTATGCCCTCACCTCTTTTCGCCATAAGGTCGGGCCCAACTACACCTATGACTTTGTAGGGTTCCGTTGCAGCAGCCAATAGGAGCAATGAATATGCCGACACCCATCAGCCATCGGCCATCAGCCATCAGCTATCAGTGGAAAGTCCTCCTTGCTACCACTCTGTTTCTCGTGAGCGTCCTTTTTCCCTTGCCTTCCTACGCTCAAGGAGGGAGGGGCGAGCAGCACAGGGAAGTGCCCAGCCTGGACGTCATCATGATAGTGGACGAGTCAGAGACGATGTGGAATAAAACCGACACGGAGGGAGTGAGAGTCAACACCGTCAATTTCTTCATTGACATGTTGAGTTCAGAACGATCGGGGGCCGTCCACCGCCTGGGCATCGTCGCCTTCGGCACTGAGCCCTACATCATCCCTTACACCCTGCTGGACAGCCAGGCAGCCGCCGAGGAACTGAAGGGGCAGTATGCAGCGGTGCACAAGAGCATTGAATCTCACAAGAACCAGGAATACACCGACATCAACAAAGCTCTGCGCGCTGCCCTGGCAATGATAGAGCAGGAGGGTAATCCCGATCGCAAGCCCGCTATCATCCTCGTCTCCGATGGCCAACCGACCAACCCCCAGGTGAGCGAGGAGAAAGGGCGGGCTACGGTCATGGCCTACCTGGAAGAGACGCGGAGCCTCCTGGAACGGTTGGGGGATTATCCATACGTGGACAGCGTCTGTCCTGCACCAAGTGGAGCGCCCCTTTACACAGTAGGCATAGGGATTGATAAATTGGAGGAGTCTTCCAGCCCTGATTTCATCGCCCTCTACAGGGAATTCTGGCAGGGAGAATCAGCCAGAGCCGGTGGATACTACAAAGAGGCCGAGAAGGTGCAAGAGATGCAGGGCATCAGCACCTACCTCTTCTCAGAGATGCTCTGCACCCCAGCCACACCCTCTTTGGCTGTGCACTCTCCCCAGGTCCTCGAATACCAGGTCTACAATAACTATTTTCAGATCTTTTTCACCATATCGGCCAAAGAACACCCAGGACTGGAAGCCAAAGTTTACAGACCGCAAGAAGATGGGACAGCGGGGGGAAGGGAGCTGAGCAAGGACGAAGAAGGCGTCAGTTGGCAGAGCAACAGTATAGACTACGAGGTGTGGGGTGCGAGGTACACTGAGCCCTGGACCGGCACCTGGCAGGTGGTTCTGGAGGGGGAAGGACGAGCCGAGTTCAGCTACGTCTTCTTTCCTAACACGACGATAAACCTCTATGAGCCTAGCGGCGGTTTCGTGCCCGCCGACAAGCCCTTCACCATCCGAGCCGGAATCATAGATGAAAACGGCCACATTGTTGATATACCGCTGAAAGACTTTCAGATGGAAATCGAGCGAGAGGGAGGGTTGAGGAAGCAACTGCCTCTGGAAAAGGACGACGACACCTTTGTCGCACAACTCGAAGCCTTGGAGCAGACGGGCGAGTATTCTTTGACCCTCCATGCCCTGCTGCCCGATGGCACGCCGCTCTACGAACACAAGTGGATCACCCTCATCTCCGCCCCCTGGGTTGAAATGACGGAACCCATCCGGGGTTCGTCCTACATACCTACAGACCCCATCCCCTTGCAGGCCAAGGTCCATCTGGCGGGCGCTACCTCCTTTGAGGACATCAAATTGATAGCCACCTTGTTGAAGGACGACAAGCCCGTCCAGACCATTGAGATGAGCCGTGGCGAGACAGTGAGCGAGGCTGGGGAAAATGTGGTGCCCTACTCTGGCGACTTCCGGGCTGTCGAGGACAGTGGCGAATATGCAGTCCAGGCCGAGATGATGACCACCCTACCCGGCGGGCGGGTCTTTTACCACGAGACTACCCCCATTCTTCTGTCCGTCGTTGCGCCTCCAACGCCGACGCCGACCCCGACCCCGATCCCTACGTCTACTTCCACTCCCACCCCGATCCCTACTTCCACTCCCCCTCCCACCCCCACTCCTGTGCCCGTAGCCCTCGAAGCCCCGACTCCCACGCCGACCCCCGTTTCGCTGTTGGCCTCTGTCGCCAGCTCGCCCCTCTGTCTGCCGGGCATCTTGGCGCTGCTCTTGTTGGCGTTTCTCCTCGCTCTGCTATGGATGCTATGGCGCAAGCGGCGCCGGGTCATTCCCGACAAGATAAAACTGTTGGCTGAGCTGATGCGTTCGCGGCAGGGGAGCGGCGAACCGCCCTACATTCTCATCCTCGGCAGTGGGCCCTCTGTGACCCTGGGGAGCAGCTCAATGAAGCGAGTCGTCAAAGCTGTGGCCGGTAGCGATGACCTGGAGAGGTTCTACGAGACTCTGGACGGCCTCAGCTCACTGGAGCGCTACGTGATCTTGAAGAAACACTTCGCGGAAGCGGGTATCTCGTCCGGATACCGTCGTCTGGCGGGGCTGATCGAAGAAGGCTTCTTCGATATCATCTTCACTACCAACCTTGACCCCTTCCTGGAGAACTCGCTGGCCGATAGCAAATCGGAAGCTACAGATTTTGAGGTGGTCGTCTGTGGCGAGCAAACCAACGCAGAGACCATGGACATTCTTGAGAGCGCCCAACCACGGATCAAGATCGTCAAACTCCACGGCGATGTCCGTTCGCGCTCCTTCGCCTTTACCCCCAGCGAGATATCCCTTCTCGGCGGCGACGGTGAGCGCGTCCTGCGCCGCTACCTGAGCCGTGATCTGATCATCGTGGGTCATGGCCCCCGCGATTACGACATCAACCGCGCCATTGAGCGAGAGGGTGGCTCCATCTGGTACGTCGGTCAGAGCCCGCCTCCAATGGATGACCTGGTCTACCAAGCCATGAAAGCCCGGGGCACCCAGAAGAACATCATCAGCGGGGAGTTCGGGCTGTTTGACCGCTTCTTCGAAACTCTGCACGGTGAGCTGATGCGTTCCTAATAGGCAGCAGGGTTTTTAAAGATTGGCTGGGAACCACAAAAGGCCTGGCAGAGCGCGATACTCTACCAGGCCTTGATCTAAGCAGGCCACAAAGGACGGATGATCAGTACTTCGTCTCACGGGCGAGGACCATCAACCCCAGGGCTGCTGTCCTTCCCATCTTGTCCAGCTTTTGCGGATCTATGTTTTCGACGGTGTCTGCCGGGGTGTGGGCACGTACACCACTTCCCTCCCAGGTCAGGGTGATCTGCGCCAGATCCCCGTCCGGATAGGGATAGAGGCTATAGTCGTCGTGGATACCCCTGCCCCGGGTGGTAGCCTCGACCTTTGACCGCTTGGCGGCTTTCTGGAACAGCTCGGTCAAGCGGTCAGTGGTGCTGCGATCCAGCAGGATCTTGTCCTCCTCGCCAGCACCCACCCCCATCAACTCCACAACTGCCACCACCCGATAGGCGCCGATGAACCCTTGCTTGGCCCGCATGAAGCGCTCCACGTCTGCTTCCTGGCGGCGCTCCGCCCCAGCCCAGGCCACAAAAATCACCGTGCGTCTAGGGCGAAAGTCCTGCTCCTGCCACATACGCGCGATTTCCAGCATCATGGCCACTCCACTGGCATTGTCGTTGGCTCCAGGGTAGAGGGTGCCATCCGGGGCCCGCCCCAGGCCGTCGTAGTGGGCCATGACGATGATGGCCTCCTCATCCAGTTCCACATCCAACCCGGGGAGGAAACCGATGACGTTACGCGTCTCCACATCTCGCTGGACAGTCGCTTCCATGATCAACTCACCCTGCACACCTGTTTCCACGGAGAGCCCATCCCCGAGCTCCAGGTTAGCCTGTCGCTCGCTGAGTTCTGCCAGGGTGTAACCAGTGGAGGTCAACAAACGTTCGGCTACAGCAAGTGAAATGTAGACGTACGGTCTTCGAGTGTATTCCCGAAACCACCAGGCCCCGCCTGCCGCCGCGCGGAGGGCCGGCAGTTGGCGATGGCCCCATTCCCCTTGCGGCCTGACCATCAACACAGCACCTATCTCTACCTCTTCCAGCAAGCGTGGAGGGCGCTCTCCTATGTACAAAACCATCTTGTCTTGCAGGGTAAAAGGGTCAACCATCCCTGTATTGGACACGAGGGAAGCGGTATCCGGGTGCATGCCGACGTAAACCACGTCGCCGCGCACTTGAAAGGTATCCACCTGATGATAGGGGCTCTCCACAAAGTCACGGACGTATAACAGCGAATCTGGTTCTCCCCCTTCGGCCTTTCGACTCTGCTCAGGATGAGCTTCGCTCAAGACAGTGATGGGCTGACCAGTGGAGTCCTTGAAGCTTAACTTGACAGCCGCCAGGTCTCGATAGCTCCGGTTGATACCCTGAAAATAGGTGTTAGCCTCACCCGCTGGCTGCAACCCAAACTGCTTGAACTTGTCGGCGATATAGTCACTGACGGTGTCTAGATCGGCTGTGCCAGAGAGACGCCCGTTCAACTCTGGCCCGGCCAGGTATTGGATGTCAGCCATGGCCCGTTGAGCGTCAAAGCCCTTGGCTTGAGAAATGTGAGATACCCAGGGTCCTGTCGCCTCCATACCCAAGACGAAGACCACTACCACCGCCGTAGCCGAGGCCAGAGTGTAGCGGTTGAAAAGACGGTTCAGGCTCAGCGTCAGCCGCTCCGTCAGTTGTCGCAGCCCCTCGCCGAAGAGATTGACACCCAGGATGGCCACAGTGAGGGCCAAGGCCGGATAGAAAGCCATCCAGGGATAGCTACGGAAACCACGCCAGGTACTGGACAGGATCGCCCCCCATTCGGGTACATCGAAGTAGACGGCGCTGACCTGGTCTCGCCCCTCAGCCGCAAAGCCTCCACCGATGAAGACGCCCAGGAAACCCAGCTCGCCCAGGAGCATGAGCACCCCCCCCATCTCTAAAAAGGCCAGCACCATCAGAGAAGGCACCAGATTGGGCAACACATGGCGCACCAGAATCTGTACATCACCAAGCCCTGTGGCCCAAGCCCCTTCGATGTAGTCCTTCTCCCGAATGCTCATCACCTGGCTGCGGACGAACTGTAACGGCTCACCCCAGCCGACAGCACACAGGGCCACTACAAAGACCCACAGACCCTGGCGAATGCCCAGGGCATAGATCAACACCGCAGCCATCAGCAGGGCGGGGAAGGCCGCGACTACCTCTACTGCACTCAACAAGAACCGATCGAGGGCGCTGTTGGCGAACCAGCCGGCCAGGCAGCCTAATACAATCCCCGCAACCACGCGAGCCAAAACAGCGAAGAATGCCAACGTCAGGGTGCGCCGTGCACCCACCAAGATCAGACTGAGGATGTCTCGTCCCCGGAGATCGGAGCCCAGGGGGTAAACATCCGAAGGGGCAAAGGGGGGCGAGATGAGCTGGCCGTTCTCGTAGGTCAACAATTGAGTGTTGAAGGGGTTGTGGGGAGCCCATTGGGGCCCAAAGATGAACACGGCCACCAGGGCCAGGACGATGAGGCCTCCCAGGGTGAAAGGCAGGCTGCCGAGGGTGCTCTGTCGCCATGACCGTAGCCGTTCACGGCGTATGGCCGCAGCCCTTTGCAGGTCGTTGGAGGCCAGCTCGCCTTCTCCAACTTGGTTGTTCGGAAGAGAAGGCAATTCTGCCTTTTCTCTCCCTCCCTTGCCCCACGGGATCCATTCTGCCAGGCGGTCGGGCACCTCTTGCAGACTGTACCAAGCCCCGCTCAGGCTCTCCAGCCAGCTCCTCCCCCTGGTCAGCCCCCTCTGCTCCTCTTGCAGACGGGGGTCCACCACCCGATAGATCCGCTCCAATCCGATGTTGACAATGATGAAAAGCAACCCCAGACACAGGATCGTGGCAGTGGCAGTCTCGACCTGGTACTCCTGGACAGACTGCAGGAGCAACATGCCCAGTCCCGGCCAAGTGAAAATGACCTCCACCACAGGCAAACTGGAGAGGGAGAAACGCAGCGAGGTTCCCAGGGCGGTGAGGATGGGCACGGCAGCGTTAGGAAGAGCGTGTCGGATCAGAACCAGCCGGGCTCTCAGACCTTTGGCCCGGGCAGTGCGCACATAGTCGGCGTCCAGGACTTCGGTCAAGGCTACGAAGGAGACGCGGGCTATCTGGGCAATGGGGCGGGCGGCCAGCACCAGGGCCGGCAGGATGATGTGTCTGTCCCATCCGAACCCTCCCAAGGGCAACAGCGCACGGCCTGTGTGGCGGCAGTACTGAATCTCCAGAATCTGCAGGAGAAAGGCCATGAAAAAGCTGGGTAAGGAGATGCCCACGATAGACAGGATAAGAAAGAAAAGAGATAGACGGGAGCGGCGAGCCACAGCCGCGCCGATGCCCAGGGGCACGCCGATAAGGCCGCCCAGACCCACGGCTACCAACAACAGGACCAAGCTCTTGTCCAGGCTCCGCCCCAGCAATTCGGCAACAGTAGTCTCCTTTTCGTAGTACCAGAACCAGGTGCGCAACTGTCGCTGGGCAACTCCCAGGTCGCCCTGGGCAACCTGGGCCAGGTAACGGGAAGCGTCTATGGCTGATTCTCCGGCCACCCGCCACACCTCGCCCGACAGCCCCCCCTGCCCGCGCCCGGCCATCCGCAGCCCGAAGAAGCACAGATAGGTGATCAGTGCCGCCACAGCCAGGGTGAACAATAGGGGACGCACTACCAGGTCCCACCCCCGGGCGAGAGGTCTGGCCAGGTCGCCGAGCTCTGCATCATACAACTCGGACAAGAAATCGCCCGTGCTCTGCTGTTCCCAGGACGGGCTGTAAGACGGGTTGACAACCCGACCTACAGGTAACTCCACCACCCGGTCAGCCGCCTGTGCCACACCAGGATCCCCGGTGGCTAGTACAACGGACGGGCTGTGTCCTGAGCAGAGCCTGCCCTGATCCTGCAACAGGGTCACGAAGTGCTGGGCCTCGTCGGCATCCAACCCTTCTGTCGGATCGTCAGCCAGGACGATGTCCGGCCTGGTGACCAGGGCCCGAGCCAGGGCCACGCGCTGCTGTTCGGCCAAGGTCAACTCACCGGGCCGACGGTGGAGTCGCCCCCCCAGCCCCACCCGCTCCAATACCTCCTGGGCGCGACGTCGCTTTTCCCGCCAAAATATGCCGCCCCTTCGACGGAGTTTACCCTGAGCAGAGTCGAAGGGCTCAGGACGGGCGTGCTCCAGCGGCATGAGCACGTTCTCCAGGAGGCTGAGGTGGGGCAGGAGCCTTGGCTCGCGGAAAAGAAAGCTCACCTTGTCCCGGCGCAGGCGCGAGCGCTTCCAGGCCGGCAGTTGCCACACCTCTTGTCCATCCAGGTAAACCGCGCCTCGCGTCGGCTGGCTCAGGCCACCGATCAGGCTCAGCAGGAGACTCTGCAAATCACCGGTAGAATCCAGAATGGATACGAGCTCGCCCCGCTTGACTTGCAGGCTGAACCCCCGCAGGACTTCCACAGGTCCTTCGTCGGTGGGAACCGTCTGACTCAGGTGAAAGATCTCTAGGACAGGCTGGGTCTCCTCACGGAGCTCTTCTTGGACGACATCCAGGACATCCCTTTCCGATGAGTCCAGTGCAGCAGCTATGGAAAGCTGCTTTGCTTCCTGGGAAGGCGCAAACCTGCGGTGGTTATAGTCCACCCCTGGTTCCTCAGAGAGAGTCCCAAAATCCCAGGATAGTATTTCCTCGCCAGAGCCTGGTTTCAGACTTGCAAGCCAAGCCCTGACCCGATCCCATCCTATCCTCATCACAGAATCCACCTTTTTTGTGACAACGGCGTTATAGATCGTCCGTAGTGGGCCACTCCAGCGTCACCCTCATGCCCCACCGCAAGCCAGGACTCTGCCGCTCCAAGGCAATGGTAGCCTTGTAGACCACATCCTCTGTAGGCAGCACTGTGGCCTGGGGAGCAAGCGACACCACGCGCCCCGGCAGGACCTTGTTATCCAGGGCGAGCACTCTCACCTCTACCCCCTGACCCAGTGTAACCCTGGCCGCGCCCCATTCGTCGAGGTCGGTGGTCTCCACCTGGAACTCGGTCAGGTCGGCCAGGGTGATCAGGGAGTCGCCCGCACCCACCACCTCTCCTTCCTTGACGGCGATGTCAGTTACGGTAACACGGGTGATAGGGTTGGAAGGAAGCATCAGAGTCGCCTGCTCCAGGCGGAGTTGGGCCTGAGCCAGAGCGGTCTGCGCCTGGGTCACCCGTGATTGGGCCAATTCGATCTCAGCGGCGCTGGGTCCAGCCTTCAAAGATTCCAGTTGTGCCTTGGCATCAGCGATTTCGCTTTCGACCTGTTTCAATTGAGCCTCGTCGGGCGGCGTCGTCAGGATCTGATAGCTGGCCTTGGCCCGCTCGTAATCTACGCTGGCCTGTTGCAAAGCAGCCGACTGAGGCAGAGCCGAAACGCCCGGCGACCAGGCCACCTGATCGTACTCAGCCTGAGCCTTTTGCAAAGCGATGGCGGCCTTCTCCATATCTGCCTTGGCCACGATCAGTTCCTCCTCAGTAGGCCCGGCTTTGAGCTTCTCATATTGAGCCAGGGCAGCCGCATACTCGGCCTGAGCAGCCGCAATCTCGGCTGAAGCAGCTCCCTCCATGGTCAAGGCCAGTTCGGCTTCTTCGGTCGCCAGGTTATCCCTGGCTGCCTGCACTTCCAGTTCCAGAGCCTCGGTGTCCAGTCGGGCCAATACATCACCAGCCTGGACGACATCACCCACCTGGACCGCCAACTCTACCACGCGGCCGCCGGTCTGAAAGCCCAACGTCATCCACCGCGCTGGCACCACCTGGCCTCTGGCCCTCAATACACGCCCCACAGATGCGGCTGCCTCTTGATCTAGCACCACAGCCCCAGGTTCTGACTCGGGACCGAACAGCGAAGCTTGAAAACGCTGTCCCCCCACACACACGGCGGCAGCGACGACGATCAACAGGACCAACACAATGATGAATCGCTTCATAAACCCTATCTCCCTAAATTGGTTTGTCAGCGGAGTAGCAGAACTCGTTCTGCGCCAGCCCGAAGCGAAACAAGTTTCGCCACTCCAGAGAAAATCCCTATAACATCGGGGTAGCTTTCCAAGTGGCCCTTCGACGGGCTCAGGACAGGCCCTTCGACAGGCTCAGGACAGGCCCTTCGACGGGCTCAGGATAGGCCCTCCGACGGGCTCAGGACAGGCCCTTCGGCAGAGCTCAGGACAGGCCCTTCGACGGGCTCAGGACAGGCCCTTCGACGGGCTCAGGACAGGCCCTTCGACAGGCTCAGGACAGGCCCTTCGACAGGCTCAGGATAGGCCCTTCGACGGGCTCAGGACAGGCCCTTCGGCAGAGCTCAGGACAGGCCCTTCGA
>Ga0180438_10006598_pt1 | contig 15636 bp, 10 predicted proteins | sample SS_ome_12_FD_132455 | JGI IMG/M metagenome (GOLD analysis project Ga0180438, IMG submission 132455) | Hypersaline lake sediment archaeal communities from the Salton Sea, California, USA - SS_3_D_2 metaG | ecosystem: Environmental > Aquatic > Non-marine Saline and Alkaline > Hypersaline >...
AACGCCGGGGCCGGGCTGAACGTCGCCGTCGATTATGCCCCCACCGATCTGGTCGCCGACGGCAACGTCTACGACGCCCGCGCCGGATTCCTCTGGGACAATACGCACGTTTGGGAATCCCAGTCGTTCGACCAGTGGCAAGCGGCCACCGGACAGGACGCGGGCTCGGCGACCGGCGTGCCGCAGTTTGTCGACCTCGAGGCCGGGGACCTCCATCTGGCCGAACAAGACGCACTGCCTCGAGGCGTCGGCGTCGACGTCACCAATATCACCAAGAGCGATTTCGACGGCCAACCCCGCTTGCCGGCCCGTCCCACGCCCGGCGCCGACGTCCCCCTGAAGTAGCCATCTCGTTGGAGCGAGATGAAGCGTCGCATCAGAAAGGCCAGATGTAAAGGGCGGAGAAGAGGGGCAATCGTGACGCGAAGTATCCTCTCGGAATTGTCTCCTGACTGGTTTGGAACAAGGGTGTGCATCATGACCGGGCTGATTGCTAGAGGATACCGGCACTGCTGGCGTTGGCTGCCCCTGTTGCTGGCGGCGTCGTTTTCCGTCCAGGCCTTCGCCGATGACCGTGCCGATTTCGAGGTCGAGATCCAGTCGGACATCATGGTCCCAGTGCGCGACGGTACGCGCCTGGCGACCGACGTGTATCGGCCGGCGCGGGACGGGCAGCCGGTGGCGGAGCGCTTTCCCGTGATCCTCACGCGGACGCCTTACAATAAGAACGGGAATCGGTCGGCGGGCAAATACTACGCCGCTCGCGGCTACGTTTTTGTCGCTCAAGACACTCGGGGCCGTTATCTCTCCGAGGGAGTCTGGCATTGGCTGACGGACGACGGGCCCGACGGCGCCGATGCGGCTCGGTGGATCGCCGAGCAACCGTGGTCCGACGGCAGGATCGGCATGCTCGGAACGTCCTATGTGGGGGGGACTCAACACGCGGTGGCCATGCAAGGCTCGCCCTACCTGAAGACTGTGATTCCCGTCGACGCCGTCTGCAACATGGGCTACGCGAGCATGCGCAACGGCGGTGCCTTTGAGCTGCGATTCTGGAACTGGATCATGCTGAACGCCGGCCGCGGCAGTCGCGCCGCACGCGATCCGGGAAGTTTCGAAGTCCTCAAGCAAATGGCAGACAACCGTTTGTACTACCTGTCGCTGCTGCCGCTGCGGCCTGCTGCGACGCCGCTGGCGCTCGCCCCGGAGTACGAAGAGTGGCTCGTCGCCGCCATGCGGCACGGAGCAAACGACGCCTTCTGGGAGCAGAACAACATCGTTGACCACCCCCAGCGCTACCAGGACATCCCCGTCTATCTCGTCGGCGGCTGGTACGACTCGTGGGCCAGCAACACGACCGCCAGCTACCGCGCGCTTTGCGGCCGGCTGACCAGCCCGGTCTATCTGATCATGGGCCCCTGGATTCACGGCGCTCAGGGATCCTCGGAGCATGGGCAGGTGAGCTTCGGCGCAGGCGCGGCGATCAAGGACCCGCTGGCGTGGCGGCTTTCGTGGTACGACCGCTGGCTGAAGGACATCGACGGCACGGTCGGCAAAAAGGAGCCGTTCAAGACGCCCGTGCGTCTTTTCGTGATGGGCACGGGCGACGGGCGGAAGACCGACACGGGGCGGCTCTACCACGGCGGATACTGGCGCGACGAGCAGGAGTGGCCGCTGGACCGCACGCAGTACACCGATTGGTACCTGCACCCCGGCGGTCGGCTCTCCCCCGAGATCCCGCCTGCCGACGGAGGCGCGACCAGCTACGAGTTCGACCCGGACAATCCGGTCCCGACCATCGGCGGCAATGTTTCTTCAGGCAACGACATCCTCTTGCAGGGCGCCTGGGACCAGCGGGGCGGAGAGCACGTCTGGAACTGGCCGCACCCGATTCCTTTGTCGGCGCGGAACGACGTGATTGTCTTCCGCTCCGCCCCCTTGGCGGAAAACATCGAGGTGACCGGGGAGTTGGCGGTCGAGCTGTGGGCCTCCTCGAGCTCGGTGGACACCGATTTCACGGCGAAGCTGATCGACGTGTACCCGCCCAGCACCGACTTTCCCGCCGGCTTCGATTTGAACATCGGCGACGGAATCCTCCGGGCCCGCTTTCGGGAATCGCTGGCCGAAGAGAAGTTGATGCTTCCGGGCGAGATTTGCAGAATACCGATTCGTCTTTACCCGACGTCGAACGTCTTCAAGAAGGGACATCGCATCCGGGTCGACGTCTCCAGCAGCAATTTTCCGCGATTCGACGTGAACCCCAACACGGGCGAGCCGCTCGCTCAGAACCGCCGGGTTCAAACGGCCGTCAACACGATCTATCACAGCCGGACGCATCCTTCGCGGATCATCCTGCCCGTGATTCGCGGCAAGGCCGTACAGTGAAAATACTGAGCTGAACTCCAAGTGTCAATCAGCTTGGAACTGACGCACGTCCATGGGGCGGCCATTTCAGCCGGTTGACGGAACCGACAGCCACGGCAAGTTTCATGAGAAATCATGATCCCAATCGCGGAGAGCCATCGCGCGAATCAACGAACGCCGGCCAGACTCGTTTGGCTGAAACGGCGCTAGAGACGACTGTTTACTGACCTTTTGCGCTTTGGGGCACTTTTCCCGGCGGGCCGCCACGCGATGATTCGGCCATCTTGGAGGGATACAAATATCCTCGCGTCGTGATCAATCGCGGTGCCTGCCTTGACCGCGGCGACAGGAAGTTCCTGCCGCCAGAGTTCCGCACCGTCGTCGATGCTGAACGCCGCCAGAAAGCACGTTGTTCGGCCTTCGCTGTCGTGCCGGTCAGCCGCGAGAATCGTGCTCGGACCGACGATGAAGCTGTTGTACTTCGGACCGGGCCGGTGCTCCCAGCGCACAGCCGGTTTCGCCGTCGCCACTCCCCTCCGCCCCTGAACGCGCCAGTCAGGTGCCGGTCTGGCGGTTCCAGGCGGGAGTGGCGCGAATAAGGCCAAGGTCGAGTGCAGGGAAGCCCGCTTCTGGTCAATGCTGTAGTTGAGGATACTGCCGTCGGCCAGCGTATAGTCGAGCGACATAAACTGGTCGTACTCTGGATAGTATGCACCAAAGGCGGTACGGGCCTGGGAGATTACACGCTCTGCCGGAGGCGTAACACAGCGGCCCGTCTCCAAATCATAACGTGCCAGGGGATAGGCACTTCCTCCGCAAAAACACAACTGTCCGTCCGCCAGATAAAGCCCTCCTTGCAGGCTGACGCCGCTGCCGGTCGTGCTGGAAAGACTGCCGGAAGTGCCGTTGTGCCACTTGAGCCGGCCGGTGAGCGCATCGAGCGCATACACATGGGTCCCGTCGTAATGGGCAATGCCAGCCGCTGCGTAGACAACGCCATCTTCCACCACCACGCCGCCGGCCACCGGCCAGGTGGAAAGGAGCCTGCCATAGACGGGAATGCGCCGCTGGGTAGGCGCGGCGCGGAATCTCCATAGCAGCCGCCCGCTCGCGGCCTCGAAACAGTAGACGTGACCATCGGCCGATCCCACATAAGCGCGGTCCTCCCACACGGCGGGTGGAAAAAAGATCCCCGCGCCGGTGTAGGCCCGCCATTGCGGCGTGCCATCCGACGCGTCGAGCGCGCGCACGATGCCACGGTCGTCGCCGACAAAGACCAGGCCGCCAGCGGCCACCGGGCTAGTGGGCAGGGCAGTCAAAGAGGGTTCAGAAACCCACAGTTGCGACACCTCCCTGGGAATGGCGACCTTGGTCACGGACGTCCGAAAGTTGTTGCCTTGGTAGGTGGTCCAGTCGTCGGAGTGTACCGGAAATTTCTGGACCTTCATCGGATCGCCGCCGCCGAATTCCAGACGAGACGATTCCACCCCGGAGCGAAAATCGTCGTCTCCGGCAGGGGCCAGGCAGATGTGACCGTACAGCGACAGCGGGCACGCACACTTCCAGGCTCCCCAGTGCAGCACGCCGCCGGAAATGATCACGCCTTCGGCGCAGGGTGGACGCATGGGAGCAATATGCTCGGCGCGACCTGAGGCGAGGTCCATGCGGATGGTCCCCTCCGGGGCCCGGTAGAAGAGGCTGTCCACGGTACCAGTTGCCATCGTGCATCCGCGACGGCCAAGGAAGCGGGTGAGCACGTTGCCCGTGCCATACTCCAGGCTGAAGCCGGCGTCGTCAGCCGTTTCGCCGACTGCGTACAGGGCGTCGTCTCGCAGCAGCAGGTGCACGCTGCCGCCGTCCTTCAGCGGAACCTCCTTCTGCCAGAGAAGCCTCCCGTCGTCGGTCGAGACGGCGACAATGCGGGGCATGCGCGGTCCGGAGAAGAAAAGGAACTTGTCGTTGCAGCGGGCATAGGGAAACGGCGACAAGCCGGTCCAACGCGGCTCCTTCGGGAACAGCGGCCCGATCGCGCTGAGAAGATTCGGGTCGGACGTTCGCCAGACGATCGTTCCCGTGTCGCCGCGCAGGCAGGCGAGGAACTTTTCGGGGCTGAGAAAGTAAATGTGATTGCCCTTCATGCACACGGCCCGGCCGTCCACAAAGTCCTGCTCCCGGTGTCGCCAAAGGACCGTCTTGGTCTTGATATCGACGGCCAACAGCGTACGCCCCTGACCCCAGGCGGTTCGGGGGTCCTGGTAGTCGTATCCGGGCCAATTGTCCCGGGGCCAGCTACCCAGGCCGCTTCCCTCCGTGCGGAGAACAGTGGCTGGGAATTCCCGGCCCCCGATCAAGGCGTAGAGCACGCCCTGGTCCAGGGCCATCCACTTCCATACCGTGCCGTCGGTCGCCGGATCCGAGGGAACAATCTCATCTCGGAGCCGGCCCGTGGCCGCATCGAGCAGCTTGCAGGACTCGTCGTCCGCCAGGAACAGGGTTTCCGGCGTGGCGATCATGGTATTTCGCAGGACCATAAAGCCTTCACGAAGCGGCCGCTTCCACAGAATCGTGCCGTTATACGCGTTCATCGCCAGCAGTGTGTTGAGCATCGCGTTCTGGTTCGCCTGGTGGGCTTGATGCCCGCACGCCCTGAAAACCCGGCCCCCAGCCGCGACCGTCACCGCAGGCGAGGGGCAAAACTTCGGCTCGGCAAGGAACTGGGTCCGATACGGCGCCCGGGCTACCTGATCGGCCGACTGCGGGTTATTGTCCGGGCCGTGATACGGGAATCGCCATTCATCGATCCCCTGCGGCACCGGTTTCGTCACGACCTTCGCACCCACCAAACCCTTTCCCCCAGGCCGCAGGACGCGGAGGATTTCTTCCTCGGGCGCAGGCCTCTGAGCCTCGTCACATACCACGAGGATATCGGCCAGGTTGCCGGCCAAGTGAATTTGCGCAGTCGTCGCCTGCTCTACGTAGATCCGGCGATTCAGCAGACCGGCGGCATCCGTCGTGCGTCGCGCGGCCTCTACGTCTCGGGCATCAGTGAGCTGCACAAAGAGCAACAATTCGCTCTTCCGCGCCAGCTCGATGGCCAGCTGCGCCTGTCGGTCCCCGAGGATCACCGCAATCCCGCCAGCCGCGTCGAGCTGACTCAGTACATCTTCAGCCGTTCGGTCTGCAGCGTCGATTCGCGGCGACCCGAAGGCTTCACTGAAGATGAAGGCAACCACCGCCACCGCGCACATCTGAGTTTTCTGGCACATGGTAACCGTCCTTCCTACTTGAGTCCTTACGAGTGATACCGCCTACAGACATTGTGAGACGACCGCCAGCCGGCGGACGGCATGCACGATCAACTGCCGGTATCCCGGCATCCGCAAGCTTGTGGGAGCATGGCCCAGTACGCTGATGCGAGTTTTTCCCGCCCCGACGCGATTGACGAAAACCAGAAGCGCGCGACGCTGGCCCAACTTACCAACTCCGAGCGCCGAAGGCAACGAGAATCGAGAAAGGTCAAGAAACTCCAGCGAGCATCAAAGCCATGGCCGGGATCCATCCCGTGCTGTCGCAGCGGTCGCCGAGCTTGATGAGCTTGTCGCGCGCCGCCGGCGTCACGTAAATCCGCTTATGCAACCACTTCTACTGCTTTGCCGCAGCAAGGCACCTCAGCCTCCCGTTTTCAAGAGAGACGAACACGCGTCCCCGCGCCACGGCCAAGCCGTGGAACACCGGCGGGGAGGAAAGCGTGTGTTCCTCCAGCGTGTCGCCGTCGCTCGTGGACAGCAGCCGCAGCCGACCGCCTTTGCGCGCCTCGAAGGCGCCAAGAGGATCAGCCGGATCGACGCTGTCCGGTGGGCCCGCAATCAGCAGCCGATCGGGCGTCACCACCATGGCGGTAACGCGTATGGGCACTCGCCGGGTCCACATTGGATCGCCCTGCCCGGGTGCGACTTTGAAGAGGAGGTAACCGTCCTTGCCGGGCACGAAGTAGTTGTCGGCGTTGAGCAGTTTCATCGAATCGTACATGCGCGTGCCGTAAAGGGCCGCGTCGTCCCGCACCAAGAGCTGCGAAAGCGCGATGGACATCTGCTGCGCGGTGATCTCGGGCTGTGAGATCGAGTGGTAGACGGTCGCCACCATGGGCGTTCCGTAGAACCAGAAGTAGCGCTTGAAATACGTGTCATCCAAGAAGCCGCCCATCGGTTGCAGGTGCGAAGGCGCGGGGTCCCGATAAGTTCGAAGCCCTCGATCGAAGGCCCGGCTGCGCATGCAGATCGCCGTGCCGCTGACCTGGAGAATATCCGTCAGCGCGCCGCGGCCGCCGGATTCGTTATAGCCGTCGAACCAGGCTTCGTCGTTCAGGTCGACGTCGGGACCTTCGAGCCGGACGTGGTGGAGGGGTTGACCCGATTCGAGATCGAGACCATACAAATGGATGCCCCCATCCAGATAGGACGAACGGCCGGCCGTGCAGTAAACGGTGCCGTCGAGAACCAGGACGCTCCCGTGGACGGGCCATGCCGACTCGAGTTGACTGAACGCGCCGACGAGCCGCTCCCGCGGCGCGGCCCGGAACTGCCAGACCGGCATGCCGTCCGACGCGCGAAGGCAGGTGACCCGGCCGTCCGCCGAGCCGAAGACGACTTTGCCGCGGGCGTAAGTCGGCGGCGAATCCACACGTCCGCCCGCCGTGTGGTGCCAGAGTTTCTCGCCCGAGCCGGCATCCAGTGCGTAGACCGTGTGAAAGTCGACCGCGGCGACGAATAACCGGCCTCCCACCGCGACCGGCGCGCTCAACCGGCCGCCAAGATCGGTTTCCCACGCCGGCGCCAACTGATCCGGCACGGGCGATTTCGTGGATCCCGAGCGCGCGGGGTCGGCTCGGAACGTGCTCCAGTCTTCCGGACCGGCGGTGGGACCGTCGGCCTGACCCTGGGCCGGACCGGCCGTGGGCTCCGCCACGGCGTCCACCGCGATGCCGCTTTCTGTTCCGAGCGGTCCCGACGCCAAGGCGGTAAAGTCGCTCAACCGCTCATACCAATAGCATTTGCACGGATTGGGCGGCGCGTACAGCAGACCGTTGGCGGGCATCATGCCCAAATGGCAGATCCCTCGGACCCAATTGTTCACCGAATGCGGGCCGTCCTTCAGGTCGATGAACTCCGCGCCGCGGCGGCTGGCGATGACGAACTGCGACTTGGCCTTGTTCCGATAGCAGCGGTGGTGATGATCGACAGTGAAGATGTGCCCCAGCGGCACGCGCTTGTTCACTTCCCCGGTTCCCAGATCAAGGCCGTGGAGTTCGGAAGGAGCTCTTGTGGTTTGCGGTCCCCATGTCCAGACCAGGTCGTCGATGACGTAGACGTCCTTCCAGGAGAACCACAATCCGCCGGGCAGTTTCGCCTCGCGCGTCCACAGTTTGCCGCCGTCTTTCGCGGAAAACGCGGTGAGGATTCCCTGTTCGGCATAAAGGACCACTTCGCCGTGGATGATCAACGTTCCCACCCACAGTTCCGGTCCTTTGACCGGGGGCTTGGCACGCCATCGCTCGTCGCCGGCGCGCCGGTCCAGGCACACGATCTCGGCCCCGTCCATGAAGCACACCGAATCGTCGTCCGCCGCCGCGTTGAGGACCGGCTGCTTCTCGATCTTTAGCCGGCCGGTCTCCTTGGCCGTCCCGCCGTACTCTCGCACGGTCGACCAAACGGTTTCGCCGGTCGCCGCGTTCAGGACGACCAGCCTCAGCCCCGTTTCGCCCGGCACGGTCAGAAGCAACTGGCCGTCGTGGTAGAGGATTTCTCGCGTTCCCTTCGTGCCCGCGTAGCAGTGCAGCACCCGGCCCGTGGCAGCGTCCAGTCTGCTGACTGGTGCTGCCAGCCCGAGCGTCGCGAAAACGCTCTCGGCTGCGGCCACCACGCGACGATGCACGTTGACGGGAAGAATGTCGTGCCGGGTGGAGTAGTGCGTGTCCTTGTACTCGCGCCAGCCCCACTTCTCGACGGGCACCTTCCACAGCAAAATCCCGTTGAATGCGTCCCGTGCGACCAGCATCCATTTGTCGGGCAGGCCGTTAGGACCGGGCAATCCGATCGGCGCCTCGTCGACCAGGTAGAAGACGCGACCGCCGGCGCTGACGAGGGCATCGATACTGGAATCCGTGTCGTGGTCTCGCTGCCACTTGGGTCCGGCGACCCACTGCAACTGCTGCGGAGGACCAACCAGCCGGTCCTGGACGACGGGGTTGCCGTCCGGGCCGTGAAGGTGATGCGACCACTGGCCCATCTCCGGGGGCCAGGGCTTGACTGTCTTCCGCCAGACGCCGTCGGCGTTAACATAGGCCACGCCATTCGGCACGAGCACGCGCGTGGCCTCGGCCATATCGACCTCGCCCAGTCGCGAAGCCACAAGCAGGTTGACGACGTTGTCGGCATAGGGCAGATGTCCGCCGTCGAATGCGACGACCGACACTTTTCCATAGCGGCCCAATGACAGGATGTTTTCGCGAGCGCGGCGAACATCTGCAATGTCCGCGTCCAGGCCGTGTACCAGGTACTGGTCGTTGGCAAGAAGCGCTGCCGTCAATCGGCCGTCGCCGCAGCCAAGATGTACGATCACTCCACCCTGCACCCCCGTTTCGCCGAGGATATGCTCGGCCAAGTCGCGGATGTCGGCGTCTGCTGCTTCACCAAGACAGATCGATCGGGCCTGACCGCAGACGAGAAGAACCGACAACAGACAAGTCGTGGCCGGATAACGCATCGCGAACTCTCCGTTTCGAGGCTGTTTTCCTGCTTCCACCCGCATTTCTGCCGCTCCATGATATCCTTGCCGTCTGCCGGTGCCAATTCACAGCGCAAGGCAGACACAGGGACCGAAGAAGCCCGCCGAGCCGTCGCCTGCGGAACAACCCTTCTTTTGGGTAACGGGCCGCCGGGTCATTGGGCGGAATCGGGCTGGACCTGAGGATTGGACAACCGAGGTTGCTTCGCGCCGACGCGCAGATCGATCGCTCGCTCAGGAAGGAATGGGGCCACACTATGTTGATTGAACCGCGACCACTGCCGTTCGCTGAACCGTTGGGAACGTCGCAGCAACGCTCAGGATTCTTGAGGTGGCCGGTGGTGGAAACTCGGCCTGCTCACGATCGACAACACGGAAATCAAATGCAAAGCCCGAGGTGAGAGCACCGTCATCTGGGTGATCGAGGACGGCACGGACGGGCTCTTCAAACACGGTCCGATGCCCAAAGCTGATAGAGAAGGGCGCAGCCCAGGAGCAAATGAACGGGCGCGGAGAAGGAGCCAGGAAAGTAGGCACCGCGCACCACCGAGAGAGCCGTGTGGGCCAGTCCGTTGGAGACGCCAACGAGGGCGAGTATCCACACGGCAAGCAGGGACAATCGAGATTGGAGGAAGAGGCCCGGAACGGCCGCGACGAAGACTGCCAGCGCGACGAGATTGAACGTGAGGTACTGGGCTGAGGTCCAGTGGTAGCCGAAGAGCGCTGGAAAGTCGCGATGGAAGCCCATAGCGTACTCCTCAATGAAGTGTACGGCCTGGACGAGGGTAGCAAGGCTATAGAGGACTCGGATGCGGCGGGAGGTCAGCAGAGAGGGGCGCGTAAAGGTAGCGAGCCATAGGCCGAGCGCGAGCAGGAGAATAGCGCTCAGAGGAGTGATGGGCGGGCCCATGAAGCTATGTTGGAGCAGAATCGCGACTCCCGTCGCGAGAGCGCCGAGTATTCCTGTATTTCTGTCGATCATTGAATTCGCGGGAAAAGGCCCCCTAATTCGTTATTCTACGCCGATTGCCATTCTACGCCGATTGCCATTTGCCGTTAATCGTCAGGAGACGATGGAAGTCAGGATAGCCCAACCGGTCACGGCAGCCGACATACCCAGCTTGCGGCGGAGCCGAATGATGGAGATGCCGAACCATATCAGAAACACGAGACAAGAGCAGACGAGCAAGATCATTAAGAAAACCACCCCGAGCACGACGATGAGGACGAGTAAGACGCGCCACCCTGCCGGAATCATCCCGGTCGGCATCTGCCGGACGTAACACCCAAAGGAGAGCCGGGACCATCAAGAATGCACCTGCTCCGACACATACCTACAGCCCCGCCTGGCTCTTGAGTGACTCGATGTCCAGTTCCCGGATGTACTTGATCAGGTTTTGCCACACGCTGTGGAATCCGAATCCGCCTTCGGTCATCTCTTGGAGGGTTTCCTCTTTTGACCAGCCCTCGACCACAATGCGGTAGATGGCACACATGGTGCCGGTGCGGTCGGCCCCGTGCTGGCAGTGGACGAAGACCGGCTGTCGAGCCGGGTCGGTGGCGACCTTCAAGAAGTCAATCACCTCCTCGGTCTCGCCTTCCCACGCCTGAACCGTGATGTGGACGTACTCCAACCCCGCTTCGCGGCATTCGTCGCGGTCCGAATGAAGAGTGCGAAGATTGACGACGGTCTTGATGCCCAAGGCCTTGAGCTCGGCAAACCCTTCATCTTCCGGCTGCGCGCCGCGGTAGAGCGCATCACTCACCTTGTGGAGATTCGGCAGCCCTCGGGCCTCGATGGGTTGAGCCCACTGGGCCGGGCGGGTTTGTGCCGCTTGCGATGGTTCGGCCGTCCGGGACGGTCCTTGAGGGGGCGAGCCGGCTTGTTCGCACGAAACCAGCGCCGCGATGACCGCAACAACGAGCAAGTTCGAAATTCGCTTTCTCATGTCCTTCTTCTTTCCCAGTCAGCTCCCGAGCACCTGCACGGAAGACGTTCTCAGTTCTGGCGCGGGGCCTGCAAGTGGAACACGAAGTCGCCTGGCTGCTGGCCGTACTTCGGGCATTTCACCCGTTTGCCCGCCAGCTTCTCCGCGGCTTGGAATTTGGCTACGCAGCCGGCGCATTGAACGTGAATTGCCATGATCATGCCTTCTGGGTTGCTTTCGAAGCGGCAGGCCGTGATGCGTCACGCCCCTACTGGAAAAGGCGTCGTTCCGGTCGAGGTATAGCGCGCGAAAAGCAAGATTCCGGCCTGTCGAGTCGATTTGGGCAGCCTGGCGGATTCTGGCGGGAGCCGACCCTGCGCGGCCGGAGTTCCGTGAATTCCAGGAATCTGGGAAGGACACGCGGTGGCGCATGATTGAAATGACCCCGCGACAGGGGTGTTGTCTTGATTATCCCCTCCCTGAGGATGGGCTGTTGCCCAGCCTTCCGAAACGCGGGCTGACGCGAAACGCCCTCAGCAAGTTTCAGCGCGGCGAAGGAGAAAAGTCCCGTCGGTCGACCAGAAATGAGAATGACACCATGGCCCACGATTATAGCGGCCCGCTCGAACCGTCGCCTCAGGAGGCTCTGCTTGGAGGGCGCGAAGATCTCCCCAAGCCGCGCCGCGCAAAAGGTTGGATTTGTGGTGCAAAGGAACGCAACTCTTCTTGCCGCTCTAACTTGGGTCCGGGAAGTCCCATCTTGCGGGGACACGCAGCGTCCGCACCTTTGTCGTGAAAAAGAAAGCGGTGACAAGTCGCCGACCTCGAAGAACGGGGACAGCGCCGGTCAGACGATCTTGCCCAAATGCTCCAGACTCTTTGCGGCTTGCGCGGGCGTGCCGCATTCCACACTGAACACAAGGTCGCGCGGGCACTTGTCCTGAACGGTCTTGATGATGCGGTCCCAGTCCATCACTCCCTCGCCGCACGCGCAGCCGACCGGCGTCCCGGTCACTTTGCCGCGCTCGGCGGCCGAGTGCTCGCCGGAAATGTCCTTGGCGTGGAGATGGACAAGCCGTTCGGCGACCCGCTCCAGCCAGGAATAGACGTCGTGGCCGCAGAGGTAGGCGTTGCCCGTGTCGAAATTGATGCCGATCGCCGGGCTGTCGACCAGGTGGTAGATGCGGTCCAGGCCGTCGGGCGTGCGGGAGTACTGGGCGTGGGGCTCCAAGCCGATTTTGACGCCGCGTCGCTCGGCAACAAAGGCCGCTTCCCGAAGCGTGTACTTGATCAGCACGAAGTCTTCCTCTTCGGTCGTCCACTTGGCCTTGGGGCCTTCGTCGGTATTGATCACGGGCACGCCGATTTCCGCCGCCGTACGAATGGCCAGCTTGATGTATTCCCCATGCACCTCCGGACGGCCGAGCGGCCCATGGCTTTGCAGCCCCGAGATCTTCAGCCCCGCCGCGTCGCAGGCGTCTTTGATTCGGTAGGGGTCGTCGAACATCGATACCGTGTGAAAATAGCCGGCTTCGCTCATCAGTTCGCGGCCGAAATGGACCATGGGCTCGAAATACTTGTAGCCCATCCCGGCCGCCTGCTCGACGGCCCATTCAAACGGTTTGTCGCTGCTGCGCGAGAACTCGGCATTCAACCCAACGTAGACCTTGGCCACGGCAGTCTCCTTTCGCTAAATTGGGGCGTGCTGGACTTCCAGCGTCCACGGCGCCCGGCAGGTTTTGGTGATCGGCTTGTCGGCCTCTACGTCGACGATTTGCCGGTCGTACATCCCGCTGAGATTCATCAGGATGGCCACGTTCCTGGTTTTCGGCATGGGGCGGCTCCCGATCCGCAGTGATTCGCTTTTCGGGGGGACTTGGATTGTGACCGCTTTCACTCAAAACCACAAGTGGTTTGCTGAAAACTGCAATTGACGCCCCCTTGGCGCAAGGCACAATGAGCATCGATCGCCAAACCGGCGGTCACCGCGAGACGTTGCATCGCCAGCGCGATTCCTGTCAAATGACGGCCGCGAGGTGGGGGAAAATTGGAGCAAGCCGGTTCTGAACCTCCGGAGAGTCGGACATGGGAGGATGCACATGGTGAGGTGGTTATGCCAGTTTCTTGCGCCGTTCTTTCTGGTCGTCGCCGCCCCGTTGACGGCCGCGCTGCCGGCGGCGTCGCCCGGGCTTGACTGGACCGACGCGGCGGGCGTGAAGATTCCGGTTCCACCCCGCGAGCATCCGCGGCTCTATCTCCGCCGTGAACAGGCGGCCGAGTTGCCGGCGCGGCTGCAAGATCCGGTCCTGCAACCGGCCGTCAGGCGGCTGGAATCGCTCGCCGGCAGGTCGCCGCAAGGCCGCGTCGAATGGGAATCGCTGCAGTATCTGGTCAGGCAGGATCGGGCGGCGGGCCGCGCGACGATCGATCGCGCGCTGGCGCTGCTGAAACGCACGGAACTGGCCGATCGCCAGGACGCCTGCCGCGAGACCGGCCGCATGATGGTGACCGGAGCCATCGTCTACGACTGGCTCTACCCGCTGCTGACGGCGGAGGACAAGCAAGCCTTCATCGCCGAACTGGTGCGGCTGGCGAAAACGCAGGAGTGCGGCTACCCGCCCACGCGCCAGGGTTCGGTCACCGGCCACAGCTCCGAGGCGATGATCATGCGCGACATGATCTCGGCCGGCATCGCCGTCTACGACGAGTTTCCCAAAATGTACGAATTGGCGGCCGGGCGATTCTTCCGCGAGCACCTGCCGGCGCGCAATTGGCTGTACAACGGCCATGCCTACCATCAGGGCGACTCCTACGGCGCACACCGCTACAGTTGGGACACCTATCCGCTGTGGATCTTCGACCGGCTCGGGGCAGGCAATGTCTACAACCCCCAGCAGCGGTTCGTCCCCTACCTGTGGGTCTACACGACGCGGCCCGACGGCCAGCGCCTGCGCTCGGGCGACACTTTCAAGACGAGCACGGCGCGGGGCCAGCCGTGGAGCGAGTTTGTCGGAACGCTCTTCACCGCCAGCTACTACGGCGACGGAACGCTGCTCGGGCAGTTTCTCCGGCAGGGCGGCGCCGGTGACAGCGAGGCCATCTTCGAGTTTCTCTGGCGAAATACGCAACTGGAAGCCCGGCCGCTCGAAGACCTGCCGCTCTGCCGCTATTTCGGTCCGCCGTTTGGCTGGATGGTGGCCCGCAGCGGCTGGGGCCCGGACGCGGTGATCGCCGAGATGAAGGTCAACGAATACAACTTCGCGAACCACCAGCACCTCGACGCCGGCGCGTTTCAGATCTACTACAAGGGAGCGCTGGCCATCGACTCGGGCTCGTACTCCGGCTCTTCCGGCAAGTACGGGAGTCCCCATTGCCAGAACTACTATTGGCGGACGATCGCGCACAACAGCCTGCTCGTTTACGACCCGCGCGAAGACTTCGGTCGACGGGGCTACGGCAACGACGGCGGGCAGCGCTTGCCGAACGGCCGCAGCGAACCGCGTACGCTCGAAGTCCTGCTCGATCCGGAAAACGGCTACCGCACGGGCAAGGCGCTCGCGCACGGGTTCGGCCCCGACGCGCAGTACCCGGAGTTCGCGATGCTCAAAGGAGACATCACCGACGCCTACAGCAAGAAAGTTCGCGGCGTGACGCGTTCGTTCGTCTTCCTGAATCTCGGCGACTCGCAGGTGCCGGCGGCCCTGGTCGTCTTCGACCGCGTGGTCAGCGCCGACCCGGAATATCGGAAATTCTGGTTGCTGCACACACAGGAAGAGCCCCGAATCGACGGCGCGTCGGCCGTCGTGGACTGTACCCGGCATGATCAGCGAGGCCGGCTCACGCTCGACGTATTGCTGCCCGGCGCGGACAACCGGCAACTGGCCGGCGTCGGTGGGCGGGGCAAGGAGTATTGGGTGTTCGGGACGAACTATGCCAACGACGTCGAGCCGGCCCGGCTGGATCGCGGCTCCCCGGAACCCGGCGACTGGCGGATCGAGCTGTCGCCGATCTCAGCCGCCGAGGAAGATCTGTTCCTGACCGTCATGCAGGTCACCGACCGCCGAGCGCCCGGTCGGTTGCCCGCGAGGCTGTTTGAGCTGCCCGATCACGTGGGCGCGTTGATCGACGGGGCGGGGAGCCATCGCCTCGTGCTCTTCCGTCGCGACGCCACCCGCTCGTCGCAGCCGGTAACCATCGAGCTTCCCGGCCCCGGCACGACGGGCGTGCTGGTCGCCGACCTTTCGCCCGGCGTTTGGCGCGTGCAACGCGTCGGGGATGCCGGCGTGCGCGAAATCGACGTCGGCGAGGCGCTGGGTGGGGCGTGGTTCGAGGCCTCGGCGGGAACTTGGCGCCTGGAGATCTCGAATTGAGCCGCTGCAACGCGGAATCGCTCCCCCGACCCGTGTGCGGTTTCAGACGTTCGGTTCCCAGCCTGGCTCGTACCGGCGCGACCAAAGGGCCATCGCCTCCTCGTCGCCGAGGATTTTCCCGTCGGCCGGGTCGCAGTCCAGCCGCAGCGTCGGGAACCGGGCAGAGCAGCGCGAACGTGCCGAGGGCGATC
>Ga0180438_10006599_pt1 | contig 15635 bp, 8 predicted proteins | sample SS_ome_12_FD_132455 | JGI IMG/M metagenome (GOLD analysis project Ga0180438, IMG submission 132455) | Hypersaline lake sediment archaeal communities from the Salton Sea, California, USA - SS_3_D_2 metaG | ecosystem: Environmental > Aquatic > Non-marine Saline and Alkaline > Hypersaline >...
GCCTATTGCGGGCCCTACGATTTGCCTCAGCGCCGCCCTGCGGACCACCAGGACCGCAAGCATAAGCCAAACCGCCGCCCCTGTCAGCATGACGGCACAGTTTACGGGCCAGAACCGGTTAACGGCAGCCGAGGAAGGATGAAGCATTCTCTCGGTGTTGTATAGCATGACGGCGAAAGGACTGGCGTGGTCGAATATTAACTCGGCCTTTGCGAGCCCGCCGAAACCGGCGTATGATAATTCCAGCACAGCCGAAGGCAGCAACCACAAAACGGCACAGGCAATAACCGTCCTGAGAATGACTTCATGTGCGCGCCGGCTGTATATCGAAAAAAACAGGCTCGTCGACCCGACAAAAACAGCCGAAGCCAGGGTAACGCACAGACTCGAGATTACGTAGTCCCATGGGACACCGCCAAACACCCTCAAAACCGCGAGCAACGGACAGCTAATCGCCAGCAGAAGCAGCAACTGCAGAAGGCGGCTGAACAGCTTTCCGATTACGATCTGGAAACTGTTGATTGGCGTTGTCATCAGAACGCCGAGCGTGCGGTTGTAAATCTCATCGCCGATGGACGTGCTGAGCATAACCGCGGCGATAAGTTGCGTGGCGATAAACTGGAACCACACAATCGTCGCGGTTATGTTCTTTCCGGCTTCGGCCATGCGCGAGACCTGGAATACTGCCGAAGCCGAGCCGCCCGGCTGCACTGTTGCGGCCCACGCCAAGGCGGTGAAAACGGTCAATAGTCCAAGATAAAACAATCGCAATACGTAGTTCCTGCGTCTTCGGCTGGAGACGCGAAGCTCCTTTTCAAAAATAGGCCCCGTCAGCCACGAAAGGCTCAGAAAAGCCGCAACAGAATCTCTCAATGCCGTGGTAGTTATCATTTCATACGACTGTCAGAAGATATTACGCCGAAACCGGCACTTCGCCCTCCATGCAAAAAGCAGACCCGCGAGTCCGTATCCCAGCATGGTGGTGAGCAGGATAACGGTCGTCGCTGTCGTGTGCAGAGTCTCCCCGTTCGGCCAGTGGTAGTCCAGAGCGAAAAACGGTGTGCCGGCGTTGTATTTGCCCGCGCCGGCGTCGGCTACAACCCCCGCCTGCACAATCGGATTGATCGACATATACGCTTCGAGCAGTTCCTCCTCATAAGTAATTGCTGTCACCAGACCGAGCAGCACGGGGATAACCAGCCACAGCGTCAGGGCCAATGCGAGGTTTGAAATGACCGCCGTGGTGGTTCGCTTAAAACGCGTGCTGAAGTAAATCCCGGACGCCGTGAGGAAAACTACGATCCACGCAACGATCATAGACAACTGAACTACGGTTATCGGGTGGATGTATCCGACGAGGATGAAAAACAAGACGTGCCCGGCGAGCAGAAGCCAGATCGGTGTGACCCGCCGAAATATGCCGACGGCTTTTCCGAGGAGAATCTGCCGGTCGTCCAGGGTCGTCGCCATCAGAACGGGCCAGGACCGTGTTTCTTTCTCGGTGGTGACACTGGCTGCTGAAAAAACCAGCGTCACGATCGAGCCCATAACAACGAAAATCATAATATACATCGTTTGCGTGAAATCTTCGTGAAGAATATCCTCTCTTATTAGAACGACATAAGTCATGAAAAGCGCAACGACAGCAGCCACCGCGCCGATAAAGCCCTTATTCTTTCCACCCTGAATTACCGGGGCCCTCAGCTCCTTCCAGACCAGCGGCGAGCCCTTAACGCGTCTGACGGCGCCGGCACAGTCGTTCTGTTCGGCTGAGGGCGAGGTTTTTTTCCTTCTACCGCGTCCGACCGATGAGATTTCCGGCTGTCCCGCGGCTTGCCGCAGCGCGGCCCTGCGGACTATCGCCACCGAGCGGGCCAGAAGAGCCACCGAGGCGGCAAGCATCAGTGCACAGTGCAGCGGCCAGGAAAAAAAGAAAGTCCCCGGAAGGAAACCCGGTTGGAGCATATTCGCCATGTTCAGCCACATTACTGCGAGTGGATCAACGGCAAACAGAATAGAGAGGCGTGTATCCTCACTCACATGCTCGTGCAGCAACAAGCCTGCTATGAGGGGAATAAATATGTAGAGGCCGGCAAGAGTGAACGCCGTATTCAATATGACGACATAGGCGCGTTTGCTCTTGACGGAGAAATAAAGGCTGAGCGAGCCGGCGAAAAGAACGGCGGCGAGAGTAATGGCCAGGCTTGAGACGATATAATCCCAGGGCACTCCGCCGAAGATGCGGACAATCGCCAGCAGGGGAAGCGAAATTGCCAGCAGCAGGATCAACTGAAGGAGCTTGCTCAACAGCTTTCCCATAACTATCTGGAAGCTGTTGATCGGCGTGGTCATCAGAACACCGAGCGTTCGGTTGTGAATCTCATCGCTTATCGAGGTGCTGAGCATGATTACGGCAAGCAGTTGCGTGGCGATAAACTGAAAGACCGTGATGGTTGCGATTATAGCCTTGCCCGCTTCGGACATCTGGGATATTTTAAATGCAAAGCTCCCGTAAATTCTGACCATACTGAGCCACACGAGAACAACAAAGAGCGTCAACAAACCAACATAAGCGAAGCGAAGCACATAATTTCTTCGTCTTCGGCTGGAGACGCGAAGCTCCTTGTCGAAAATAGGCCCTGTCAGCCACGAAAGGCTCAGGAGTCGGCCAACGAATCCGGGTACGAGGTTTATCATAAGAGAAACTCAAAAGACATTTTTCCGAAGCCGGCGCGTGACACTTCTCAAAAAGAATATTGCGATTCCGATGAAAAGCGCCGCGTTCACAGCCGAATAAAAAACGTATGCAAAATTGAACCCCGAAAACCCAACGAACCTTGCAATCATGTAATAGAGGAAAAACGAAAATCGCTGTAGAAAAAACAGCCCCAGCAGTGACGCCAGCGTTGCGACCACCGCCGCGGTGGCCGATTTAAAGCGCATCCCGAAATAAAGGCCCGCACCAATTAGAAACAGCAGATTGCCGATTATGGCTATGTTTCCAACGATAACCCGCAGCAGGACAAAGAACGTCCATTCGGCGCCGATCCCAAGGCGCCCTGAGAACCTTAAGAAAAGGTAAAAAGCCACACTATTGACGGCGATAACGAGCCACCCGGGCAGATTGCGCCAGAGCACGACGACCGCCTTGTCGCGGACAATCTGCCGGTCGGTCAATTCGGTGCCCAGGAGAATCGGCCAGGTGCGGGCCTCTCTTTCTTTTGAAATCGTCAGTGCGGCCATCGCGCCGGTGCGAACAGATGTAATCAGCCACAGGCCCATTATGTAAATGCCGTAGGCAGGCGCTGCACCGGTATTAAACATGCAGTACGCCAAAAACATGACAACCAGCAGAATTACAAAGATCCATACATTCCTCCGGACGGTGGCAGAAAGCGGACAGCCCAGTTCCCTCCAGATGATCGGCGAGCCTTCTATCTGGCCCAGCGATCGGCCGACCTTCTTCACCGGCCCGCCCAGCCTGAAAACCCGCTGCAACAGCGATTTCACCTGATTGCCGGTGCGGTCGAGGGGCGGACAGGCTACGGCTTTGCGCGTTTTTACCACGGACGCTGCTACGAACAACAGCGAACCGATGAGCATGACCAGGCAGTGAACCGGACAGGAAAAGCCCGCGACAGAGCCGACGGCGCGCAGCGCCACGCCGCTGACGTGAAACAGGGCGGCGAAGGGGTTTATGTGCAGGATAATTGTAGTGACCGGATTGTTCCCGGAAAGGGGCAGCACAAGGATGGCTAAGGCATAGGCTGCGACCAGCAGAACAAGCATCGTTATGATTACCACATACGGTCGAAGAAGCCTTATCGACAAAAACATCGTAACCGAGCCAGCCAGAATCATTGCTGTCAGTGTGACGGCAAGGCTGGAGACAACGTACTCCCACGTCATACCGCCGAAAACGCGCACAATTGCAAGCAGCGGCAGGCTTGTCGCCAGCAGCAGCACGGCCTGTAGCAGCGAGCCCAAGAGCTTTCCCATGACAATCTGAAAGCTGTTTACAGGGGTAGTAAGCAGAACATCGAGCGTGCCCCGGCGGATCTCGTCACTGATAGCGTTGCTGAGCATAAGAACAGCCGCCACTTGCGCGACGATGAACTGAAACCACGTTATGGTCATGATGACCGCCCTGCCGACCGCGCCCATGCGTGAAGCCATATAGCCAAACGAAGTGCTACCGGGACCGAAGAACGCCGTGAACCACGCCATCGTGACAAGTGCCGTCAGAAGCAGAACGTAGGTCGTCCGAAGCGCATAATTTCGCCTGCGGCGGCTGGAAACGCGAAGCTCCTTGTCGAAAATCGGCCCCGTCAGCCACGCCGGATTCATCACACCCGGCAACAAGTTTGCCAGCACCACAGCCATAAATGTCCCTCATAGTTTCTGTTTGCGGCAGATGCGGGTTGGCTGCCTGAGTTACTGAACGATTCCCTTTGTCAAGTGCAGAAAGGCGTCATCGAGTTTGAGCTGTTCCGGTTCGAGTGAAACAACTTCAATCCCTCCGTGAACAAGTGTGCGTGCGACAATACCGTCAACTTTCTGGCCGTCCTTGAAGGTAACCGCGATGTGGGAATCGAGCATTTTGACCTCCTGCACCTGCGGCAGCGCCGAGAGCAGCTCGAATGCCTGCTGCTGCTTGCCGGCGACGCGGACGCGGACGCGACTTTGAACACCCATCCTCTTACGAATTTCTTCCATTGTGCCGTTAAAGACGAGGCGCCCTTTTTCGATAATGCCCACATGGTCGCAGATTTCCTCCAACTCGCTGAGGATGTGGCTGGAAATCATGATTGTTTTCTTCATGCGTTTCAGCTCGCGGAGCAGCTCCCTGATTTCGATTCGGGCGCGGGGGTCCAGGCCGCTTGCCGGTTCGTCCAGAATCAGCACCTTCGGGTCGTGAATGAGCACCCGCGCCAGGCCGAGCCGCTGCTGCATGCCTCTGGAGAGGCTGTCGACGGTGGCGGTCTGGCGGGACTGAAGCTCGGTCAGTTCGAGTACGCCATCTACGATGGATTTTCTTTTGCTGCGTTCGATGTTAAAGGCAGCCGCGAAGAACTCGAGGTACTCGAAGACCTTCAGGTCGTCGTAAACGCCCATAAAATCGGGCATATAACCGACCATTCTTCTGACTTTCTTTCCCTCTTTTCTTACGTCAAGCCCACCCACGAGCGCCTTGCCGCGGGTCGGCTCGAGCAGCGTGGCGAGGATTCGCATGGTGGTTGTTTTTCCGGCGCCGTTCGGACCGATGAAGCCGAAAATGTCGCCTTCGTTGATTGTCAGGTCAAGATCGACCAGTGCGGCAAGGTTGCCGAAGTTCTTTGTAAGAGCGTTTGTAGTTATCATTTTTCAGTTCCTCAATCATGGTTTTCAGGGAAAACAACCAGTCTAACCAACTGGATGTGACTGTATTGACAGGAACGTCCCTTGACGCCGAAAGGCGCCGCAGCACCGTCGAATTCGGCGCACACCACAGCGCCGCCGCGTGCGAGAAAGGCCTTCATCGTCTGTGTCCGCTGGAGCGAACCCTGGGCCGAGTACGCTGTCTCATTCCTGAATTGCACGTGGCCGTCGTGGTAGTCTGCGCCGCTGCGATAGAAGAATCTGCCATCGGGATAAAACTCCAGGCCGACGTCCCAGCCTTCGTACGGGCTTAGACGTCCGGAGAATTCTTTGGTTGCGCCTGCGCCCACGTTGTCGAATTCCAGTCCCCGGTCCTGGTGGAAAAGGACGCAGCCCTTTCGGATGGGCGAATCGGAATGGTTTGTGATTTTCACGGAAACCTTGCCGTCTTCCTGCCGCACTTGTGCATTGAAAGGCATCTGCTCCAGCGGCGATTCGTTCAGCAGGCACTGCATTGTCCAGATGTTTATAGGCAGCGAATGAGGCACGCTCGAACCGTCGTGCTGGATGCAGTATACGTTTCTCGTGCCGGGCTGACCGTGACGCGCGTAGATATGATCCTGCGCCGGCGCAATTGCGGACCACCATTGTCTGTCTCCGAGGTCTTTCAGTTTATAATCGTCGCTGACCGGTGCGAACAGACCGCAATAGTTCGTCGACCAGGCACAGTCCGACGCGCCGCCGGGTCGGCAGATCCCGTCCAGCACCGACACGACCCTGCACTGCATCTTTCCTCCTCTCAGGGCCTGTACGCCGTAATACGCGCCCACAGTGAAAACGACGATCCAGAACGACGATGTCACCCAGGTCAGCGGCAGCCGGTCGCGGCTTTTCAGTATCTTGTAATCGACAGGCCCCAGGAGGATAGCCAGAACCGTAAGCAGGAACACGACCCACCATATGCTCAGCGGGCGCATCTGGGCAATGCTGTAAAGGTATTCCATGACCGCGTTGCTTCCGGCCTGCGCCCTTGAAATGTTGTACATATGATAGTCCCGGTGGTCCGCGGCGGCTTGCGAATCCGGAGCGAATCTTATCGTTCGACTGGCGAATGAGACAGGAGCGGCTCTTACGTTTTCGTGGGGCATAATTGGTGTGCGAATATAATCTGTCGGCGTGGGATTGAACTGCAGCTTGTCATTTTCGTTGGTAGGCTCCAGAGTGACGGTGATGCCTGCGGACAAGCCGTCAGCCTCCGTAAACCTTGCTGTCTTCAGCCGTCCGTTCTCGGTAAAGCCGAGGCCGATGAAACCATCGGCGACGGTCTGGCCCGAGGCGCCAATATCAACGGCCAGGAAAGGTTCGCGTTCCCGCAGCAATCCCGGGCTGTCCGGCCCCTCAACAGCTTCCGTTTGTGTCAGCTCAAACCCGCACAGAGTTGCCCGCCGGTCACCGGATGATGAACCGGGGCGATATTCGATGACCACATCGTTGCCGTCCGATACCGTCAGCATGGTACTGAATGTGGCGGCGTCATTGTCACGAGAGATCCGTGACTGGCGCTTGTCACGGGCGCGGAGTTCGCCGTTGATGTAAATATCGATCCGTGAATGCTTTCTGGTCGGATTATTGTGATAGGAGGTCATCATGTATTCGCCCGCCGCGAGCCCACCGATTGTCAGTCGTATTCCGCCCTCGTGCCTGTCAGGATGCGTAAGGTCTCCGGTCAGCGGACATCTCGTTGGCTGCGCTTCGGCAATGACCTGCGGCTGCTGCGGGGCGGCAAACGGTGAGTGAGGGTCCTCAAGAACGGCTTTTATTCTCTCGACCCAGAACCTGCCCGCCCGCGTCCTCTGCCGCTGGGTCATAGTGTCCGGGTCGAAGGCAAGCACGCCCACCCTGCCAAAGCCGACGAAAGCCGTAGCAAAAAAGCCCTGATTGCCTCGGTCAATCTCGTACAAATGCGCGCCCGGTTTTGGGGTGAGCTCACAGGCACTTACATCTTCACTTGTTTCCGGGTATAGGCGCAGGTTGCTGAGGGTCTCGGTGGTGACGGTCGTCTGTCTGGGCGGCTGGACGTCGAAAGGCAGTATTTGAGCGATGGGATTATCAACCGGCAGCGGATTGCTTCCCAGCACAAGCAGGAACCTGCCTCCGTTGGAGACCCACCTTGCGATCGCCTCCGACTGGCTTTGCCTGTACTCATTCCATCTCGGATTGTACATGATAAGCAAATCCAGTGACGCAAAACCTGTCCAGTCCCACGGAACGGACTGCGCCAGTTTGCTTTGCAGATACACCTGTCCGGTGCCCGCTTGTGAATCGCAGACGGATTGCCTCGGCACATCCAGCAGGCCGAAGGCTCGCCGCCCGAGTACTCCGATCAAAAGGTCGTTTCTGTTAACAGGGGTGAGTCTGCGGCTTGTCGGAGAATAATCCCAGAGTTCATAGTCGTGCCGCCACCTTGTCTTGCCTTTCTGGTCGGCAATTCGGACAGTGCACTTTTCGGCGGCGAAGGCCAGTTTCGTCACAAGCGGCAGATGCAGCGGCATATCGGGCGTCAGTACGAACGTATGACTGACGTTCATCGTATTGAGCCCGTCCTGCGGCGCCGAGACGGTGACCGCGCCGGCGAAAGGCTCGGTGAACGAGTGATTGATCTGGATTTTCACCGGAGTCCATTCCATCGGCCGATAGCAGCCGCCCCATCCGAAATCGGCGTCTACGTTGAAAGGTGACTCCGCCGCCCGGCTGGGCGCGGCAGGAGGAATCACGAGCATCGAGATGATTAGAAGAATCCGTCGCATGCTTTTACCCTCACGATTTGCAGGTTAGTCTATCCAATACGGACCTTAGAATTATACACCAGCCATTCGGCGCACGCAAGCAGCAATGCTATCACCACCAGCCAGGGCCAGACGGGCACATTTGCCCTGTTGACCGGAGTCTGGCGGGCCTGCAACTTCTGGCCGGAAAGTACGATTTCCCTCAGCGGCTCGATGTTGCTCTCGTGAGCGTCGAGCATGTTGACTGCGAAGAATTTTGCCGGTTGATCGGGCAGCTCCAGGCTGTAAATACCGGCGCGGCGGCTGCCTGGAAAGCGCAGCGAGCCGCCCGAACCGACCTTGATTTCTCTACCGGAAAAGTCCGGTCCGTTGATTTCGCCTGCGGTATCGGGAGCGAGTCCGTCGACGACTATCGGCTGGCCCACCTTCAACTCGTCCGTCGGACCGGCCCCCGCCTGCGTGCCCAGAAAAGCCGTTGCATTATAACAGAACAGGACAAAGCCGGGCTCGAAGGGCCAGTTCGTCTGCAGAACGTCGAATCCGGCGATTAGAAAGGCGCTTGCATTTCGGCGCACCAGCACCAGGGCAGGTGACTCGTTGAACTCCGCGAGAATCTCAGCATCCCTGGGTGCGGACATCTTGTGGCACCTGGCTGCAAAGAGGTTGGCAAGGCTGACGTATTGAAGCACGGGGTGCCGCGGGCGCCAGTCGACGATGACCTGGTTTTCGAGTTGCTCGCTCGCCTCGATATCCGCAGCCGCCGGCGGCCGTCCGAAGACAAGATACCGGCCTTTCGGCAGGTTCTCGCCAATGTGGTTGTCGAGCACAATCACGTCGTAAGGCTGCTCAGCCGTCAACATGTTGCGGTCCGTGGCGTCAAATTCATTGGGCGAAAGTCTTTCGAGCCGGGCAAGCGGGCACGCCTGAAGGGCCGATTCGAGAACAAGATTGCCGCCGGTGACAAGCAGAACGCTCAGCTTCCTGGGAGGTGAAAGAATGCTCCACGCCGCGTCATCGGCCCCCAGCGAATCGGTGTGCAGGTGTCTTACTTCGAGTATGCCCGCCTCGGGATGGGTCAGTGAAAAATCGATCGAGATTTTCCCCGGACGGCTGGTATTGCCCGCTTCGGAGACCTCCCGGCCCGGGACGGTGACGGGCCGCACGGTGGAAACATCTCCGTTGATACTCAACTGGACGTCACATGTTAACTGCTCGGCGTGGTAATTGGCGATGGTTGCGAAGACGTTTACCTGTTCGGGGTCTTCATACGACCTTCGCGCCTGCATGGCGGTTATGGCAAGATTGCCGCCGGACCGGCCCACGCAGTTAAAAGTCAACTCGTCCGCAGTGACGGCGACCTTGTCGGCGTCGCTGATTCGTCCGTCACTGAACAGGACCAGCCGGGCCGATTTCTGGGTGCTGAGATTCGCCGCCTCGTCGGTAAGCGACTGTGCGAATGCGCGGGCGACGACAACGGCCTCGGAGAGTGACGAACCGGCGTCTGTCGGTTCTATCGAATCGATCGCGGCCAGAAGCCGGTGTTTGTCCGACGTGAAGTTACACATCACCTTAGCATGGTCTTCGAAGGCGATGACCATCGCCTGGTCGGCATTGTCGGCAAGGGAAAATAACGCCCGGCTTCGCAGTGACTCGACAAAAACTCGGGCCTGTTTTTTTGCAGCCTCGAGGCGGCTCGGCTTGACATCGGCGGCGCTCATGCTTGCGGAACGGTCTATCAGAAGCACGTACCGCTGCGCCGGGCCGGCTGTAAGTGACAGAACCGGACCGCCAAGCGCTATCAGAATCGCCAGCAGCATAAGCATCTGCAGCAGCAAAAGAATGTTTCGTCTTATCTTCTGGAACGGTGCGTTGACCTGCAGGTCCTGAACGGCGCGCTTCCACAGAAGCGTGCTGGAGATGACCTGCTCGCGGCGCTTGAGCTTGAGGAAATACAGCAGAAGTAAAAGCGGCACCGTGGCCGCAGCCGCATAAAGAGCCGTCAACGGGCTAAGCCATTCCATAATCCATTCCTCACAACAAGCTAACGCAGCAGTTGTATGCGCCGCAGGTAGTTCAAAGTCAGTGACTCGACCGAATCCGCGGTGTTGGCAAGCACGTAAGTCGCGCCGCGGCGCGTGCAGAAGTCCTTCAATTCATTACAGTAGGCCGTAAGGTTTCGCTTGTAGAATTTCAACAGTGCCCCGCTTATGGTGACCTCCGCGGTGTCGGCGTCTTCGATGTCCACGAGCTTGAGGTCACCGGTGAGTTCGGGCTCGAATTCCTGCGGTGAGAGCACCTGTATTGCGTATAAATCGTACTGCCTGCCCAGGAGCCGGCGAAGCCCCTGTTCGAAGCCTTCCTTGAAGAAGAAGTCCGACATAACGATCATAATTCCGGAGCCGATCCGCCCGGCGGCCAGCGCGCGGCAGCAGCTTTCGAAATGCGAAGGCCCCTCACAATCGGCGGTCAGCAGAAACTCGGCCATAGCCGACAGATAGCTGCGGCCGCGCATGTTTGTCAATTGCATTTTCACACCGTCGGCGAAGGAGCTGATGGTGACGCGATTGTTGTTGACCAGGCTGACGTATCCGAGCGCCGCGGCAAGTTTCTTGATGAAGAGCTCTTTCGGCGGCTGCCCCAGATCCGACGAGGCGCTGACGTCGATGGCGATGTGAACCGTCAGGTCCTGCTCTTCGAGAAAGAGCTTGAGGAACAACTGCTCCAGGCGTCCGTAAATGTTCCAGTCCACGAAGCGCAGGTCGTCACCAGCCACGTAAGGTCGATGGTCGGCGAATTCGACGCTTTGACCCCGCCGTTTTGACCGCCGTTCTCCCTGGAGCTTGCCCTGGAGGATTTTCCGGCTGAGCACGTCGAGCGAATCCAGCCGGGCCATAAAGTCCGCGTCCAGCAGCTCGGTCAATCGTCTCTTTCGATTTGTCGCTTTTGTCTGGTTCATGAATATACAGTGTCTCTACGTTCTTACGGCACGTTAATCTGTTTTTCCAGCGCCTTCGGCGTCTTTGCGAGGATGTCACGAATAATGTCGTCGTTTCTGACACCTTCAGCCTGGCCTTCGAAGTTCAGCAGAATCCTGTGTCGAAGCGCCGGCAGCGCCGAGTCGGCGACATCGGCAAAACTTATGTGGTAGCGCTCGTCGAGCATCGCCCGCACCTTGGCCGAGAGCATCAGCGCCTGGACGCCGCGCGGCGAGGAGCCAAAACGGATAAAACGGTTGGTCGTCTCGGTGGCAAATTCCCCGCCAGGATGGGTCGCCAGCACGAGGCGGATAGCGTAGTCCTGAACATGAGGCGCCACGGTGACTCGCCTTACCAGTTCCTGTGCGGTGATTATCTGCCCGGCGTCGATGACAGCTTTCGCCTGTGGGTTCTGCGCGGTGGTGGTGCGGTCGAGTATCGTGCTCAGCTCTTGGCGGTTGCTATAGGGGACGAGCAGCTTAAAGAAGAACCGGTCCAACTGGGCCTCCGGCAGCGGGTAGGTGCCTTCCTGCTCGATCGGGTTCTGGGTCGCCAGCACGATGAAGGGCTCGGGCAGCTTGTGAATTTTGCCGCCGCTGGTCACCGAGTGCTCCTGCATAGCTTCGAGCATGGCGGACTGGGTCTTTGGCGTTGCACGGTTGATTTCGTCGGCCAGGATGATCTGTCCGAAGATGGGACCGGCCTGAAACTCGAACCGGCGCCTGCCGCTGACCTTGTCCTCCATCACGACATTCGTGCCGATGATGTCGGCGGGCATCAAATCAGGAGTGAACTGGATACGTCGGAACTCCAGCGACAAGGCCGAGCTGAGTGTCCGCACCAGCAGTGTCTTGCCCAGACCCGGCACGCCTTCCAACAGGATGTGTCCACCGCAGAACAGACAGATCAGCACGTTGTCAATTATCTCCGAGTGTCCGACTATCACCCTGGCGATTTCACCGCGGAGCGAATCGAACATCTGGCGAAACTCGCGGCACTGCTTTTCAACGTTTGCTTGTGTTTTAGACATTTTCGGTATCTCCTGTGCTACTATTCACCGGTTTCGGGTTTCTTGTCTTTTCTTCGGTCAGCCGCCTTTTTCTTGGCCCGCAGCAGTTGCTGGATATGCGACTTGTCTTCAGGCGGTTCCTCTTTTTGGGCTTTTGGTTCTTCGGGTGGTTTTTCGATGTGAGGTTCCACCGGTTCGACCTTTGCCTTGGGCATCTCGCCGGTGTAACTTTTGTCGGCTTCGAAGCGCCTCGAAGCGCCCGGCTCGGGCGCCGCACGCGAAAGCTGGTCGTGAATCTTCTTTCGCCTCTGTCGAAGCCGCTCTATTGTTTTGTCTGTCCGCTGCTGGAACCGCGCTGCGGCAAGAAAAGCAGCCACCCGACGCACTGCCGCCTTCAAGTCGAAAGCAATTCTGCGAACGGCGACGTCGAGCAGGAAGACCATAAGCCATATCAACATCAGCGGTCTGGTCATCGGCAGACTTGCTTGCGGAAACTTCAGATCAGCCGGGTCATAGAGATTCGCCTGGTTGGGGTCGGCCGGTAGAATCCGGCCCCCCGTGATGGCGCTTACCTCGGAGAGCAGCGGGGCATTATCGGAGAGGTCGCGAAATTCCGGCGCGAAAGGCACCGTAACAGGTGTTTGTGTCAGGTAAGTTTTCTTGTCCTCTCCGAGTTTTCTGTAGCGCAGATTGAGGACGTAGCTTCCCGCGGAAGCAGCCTGAAAACCGCCCTGGTGCCGGCCGGGGCCCACCTGTGTAAGTTCGAGCGGGCCTGTGGACATGTCCGGCTTTATAATCTGTGCGTCGATACTGGCGAACTGCAGGAATTTGCCCTCGGCATCGACGGCTTCGACATTGACGTTTACGCTGCGTCCCTGCACGTCGACAAGCACCTCGCAGTCGGAAGCCTGGGCGGGTTTACCTGCCCATCGCACACACTGCTCCCAGAATCTCTCGTTGCCGCCCCAGCCGAGCCACTTAGGCGCCCATCGATTGTCGAAGGAGCTGGTAAAGGCAACGCAGCGGCCCAGCCCCGCCTGGCACGTGGCGAGGATGGGATCGGCCTTATCGCTCGAAATAACAATCTGGTTCAGACCGCCTTTCGGACCGGTCAAAACGTAACCATCGAGAGCGGGAAGCGAAGCCGAGATACCTGCGATGATTTCGCTGAGCGAATAGGTGATCTGCGGAGTGAAGGTTTCCTCCACGATTAGCGCGCGGTGGACCACCTGTGCTTCTTTTATGAAAATCTGCGGCAGCTGCTGCGGATTGTTCCTTACATCGTAAAACCGCCCCCCAGTAAGCTGGGCGACGCGAAGAAGACTCTGAACGTCAGCCGGAGAATGCGGAAAGACGGCAACGCCCGTGCAAGTGATGCCCGCATCTTTCATCTGGCTGAGCAATTGCGTTGTCGGCGGCGCAGGGTCGCCGTCGCTGATGATTATCACATGCTTCTGCGCCGCATCTGTATCCTTCAGCTTGTTGTACGCTTCCCGAAGGTGCGCGCCGAGGTCGGGCATATCTCCCATCTGCATCTGCCGTATCGCTTTCATCACGCCTGTTTTGTCACCGGCCTCGGCAAGTGGAAAAACCCAGTCCCCGTCGCCCTGCCAGTTGTAAGCCAGTATCCCAACCAAATCGAGTCGGCTGAGCGTCTTCACAGCCGCTTCAGCAACCTTCTTTCCCCACAGGTTGCCCTGCGGCATTTCGCACGCGTGCATGATCAGCACAAGCGCACCCTTGGGAAGCTGCTTCTTCTGGGGCGGGTCCAAATCGACCGGAAGAATCTCTTCGACGGGCGAGCCCAGCCATCCGCCCGCCCCGAAAGACTGCGGGCCGCCCACCATAATCAGACCACCGCCCAGATCGGTGACGTACCGGCAGAGCATTTCCTGCTGCTGGTAAGTGAAATTGCTGCAGTCGGTATTGGCCAGCACAACCGCGTCGGTGTCCATCAGCCTCGCCAGGTTGTCGGGGACGTCACCGACAGGGCTGTATCTCGCATCGATATCGGAATTCTTCAGCGCATCGGCCAGTTCCACACCCGAAGCTCCGTCGGCGTCGACCACCAGCACATGGCCCGGTCCGGCAACAAAAGTCAGGGCGGTGGCGCGGTTGTTTTGTGTTACCCGGTCGTCGTCCGCCTGGTCGGGGATAAATACGGCCTCGAATTCATGCATCCCTCTTGTGCCGACGGGCAGGGAGATATTCCTGACATTCGTACCGGGCTTCAAATCAACCGCTGCGGCGATTTCCGGCGAATCGGGGACAAGGTCCACGGGCTTATCGTTGAGGTTCAGGAATAATTTACCGCTGGTTTCGGCTGTGCTGTTAAGGATAAATCGCAAAGAGATAGTCTGTCCGCTCCGCGCCCTGGCGGGTGCGGCGAGGCGCTTGAACATAACCTCCCGCTCGTACTTGTAACGAAGCGGCAACACATCGACAGGAATGGCGTTTGTGGCGGCGATGCGGGCGGCTTCCTTGAGGTCGCCCGAAGTCTCGTTGCCTTCACTGATCAGCAATATCCTGACGGCGGTGTTGGGCGGGGCTATCGCCATAGCCATTTGAATACCGGCGGCGAGTCTGCTCTGATTGCCCTCAAGGGTCGTGTTGCGTCGGCGAATTTCCACTTCAGCGGTGGAAGGCAGATTCGAGATCGAGGCCGCTTCGGCAACATCGACGACCGCCCATTGAGCGGCGCCTTTTCTTTCAGCCAAAGCCTTTGAAAGATAGTCGAGACTCGCCTCCTGAAGCTCTGCCGGGATTGACTGGCTGCGATCGAAGACTGCTATGACCGTCAACTGTTGGCTTCTTTTGGCCCGGGTAAGCCTTGCCAACAGGGCTATCAGTACGAGCACCAGCAGGCAGCGGAGGGCTACTGAAGATATGCGCCGCATCCGGCCCAGAGCCGTCAGGTTGCGCCCGGCAAGCCAAATAATCGGCACGAGCAGGATACACGCCAACAGCCACCAGGGCTGGGCGAAATAGAAACCGTACGCTATAATTAAAGCTGCCATAGCTGGATTCGATTGTTTCCGGCGTCGACTACGTAGACCCGCATTCTTCCGTCAACGGCAAGTCCCCACGGATAAGCGAGTTCTCCCAGAGTACGTCCTGCCCGGCCATAGACGCCGAGACTTTTACCGCCGGGGCCGAACAATTGCACTCTGTTATTTCCATACTCGCAGACGGCGAGGTTGCCATTCGGCAAAAGCGCCAGGTCGTAAGGATACCGCAGGCTGCCGGGCTCGCGGCCCGGCGAACCGATATATTCGAGCACGTTACCCGCAAAATCGTAAACTGCGATGCGGTGATTGCACGCGTCGGCGACATAAAGCCGCTTTTGCCGGCGGTCCGCGCAAAGCGCCGAAGGTCGCGACAACCGACCATGCCCGCCGCCCGGCTCGCCGAATGAATACCGGAAGACGCCTTTCTCGGAAAAGACGCTGATTCTGTCGTTACCGCCGTATTCGCTCACGAAAATCCTGCCGTCGTCGCCGAACTCCA
>Ga0180438_10006600_pt1 | contig 15634 bp, 8 predicted proteins | sample SS_ome_12_FD_132455 | JGI IMG/M metagenome (GOLD analysis project Ga0180438, IMG submission 132455) | Hypersaline lake sediment archaeal communities from the Salton Sea, California, USA - SS_3_D_2 metaG | ecosystem: Environmental > Aquatic > Non-marine Saline and Alkaline > Hypersaline >...
CCGACTGGCGAATCTGGACGTGCTGGTCAGCGGCGATGGTCTTGTCGGTGAACCGATAAACGATACCGTCGTGACCCAGACGAATCTGACCGACGGCGGCTTACTGACCGAGATGGGAAGGTCAATTGTCAGATTCACGGCCGACGGTCTTGGTGATATCGTAATTACCTACAAACCCATCAACGAAGGCTACCGATGGAAGGTGTACCTCAACGGCTTCCAGATTAACGGGGCCACTACGATAATCTACGTTGCATACAGACCGGGTCCGAAGAATCGCGCCGAGAACGTTCCGCTGAATACAAAACTGACCTGGATGCCCGGTCAGAACGTGCAAACGCATGATGTTTATCTCGGCGCGAGCCGCGCCGCCGTCGAAAGCGCCACCACGGGCTCGCCGGAGTATAAGGGCAGCCAGGCACTCGGCAACACCAGTTACGACCCGCCGGGCAATCTCGAACTGAACAAGACTTACTACTGGCGAATCGACGAGGTCAACCCCGCCAACCCCGAGAGTCCATGGAAGGGAACCGTGTGGAGCTTCACGACGGTGGGAAAGGCCATCAACCCCAGCCCTGCCGACGGCGCCGACGATGTGAATCCGGACCTGACGCTTACGTGGACACCCGGTCCTAATCCGACGTCGCACGAAGTCTATCTCGGCACGGACGTAAACGACGTGCGTGACGCGGACAATTCTCTGCCGGCGGGGACGAGTGTTTACAAGGGAGCGGTCGACTCAAACAGCTATGGGCCGACGGTCGAATTCGGGGAAACTTACTATTGGCGAATCGACGAGGTATATCCGGGCCAGACAATCAAAAGCGACGTCTGGAGTTTCGATGTTGGTGATTCGACACTCATAGATGATTTTGAGTCCTATGCCGATACCACTGAAATGGAGGCGGTCTGGGCGCAGGCGGAAGGGATGTGGGCCTCGCTTTCGAGCACTCAGAGCAACGACGGTGAGCAGTCGCTCGAGATGAGTTACTACAACGTGGGATATCTCTACTCTGATGCGGAAATGTCCTTTGCCCAGCCGCGCAACTGGCTTGCCGGCGGCGCAAAGGCGCTGGAGCTGTTCTTTGCCGGCGCCGAAGGTAACGGTACGGACGACCCATTATATGTCATCTTACAAGATGCAGCAGGCAAGACAGCCCAAGCTGAATACGATACGGCCGAGCATCTTGGGAGCGACACCTGGCGAAGCTGGAACATCGATCTGGTTGAGTTCAGTGGTGTCGATTTTACTGCCGTGAAGAAGCTAATCATCGGCATCGGAAAACGAGGCGCCGTCCAGGGAAGCGGGGCCATGGGATACGTATATGTCGATGACATCCGGCTTCATCCGTCCAGATGCTTCCCCGAGTTGCGCCCCGTGGGCGATTTGAACGAAGACTGTATTGTGAACTTTGAGGATTTCGCGGGCGTCGGGCAAGAGTGGCTCAAGAGCGACTACACGCTTACCGGTGAGGCGCCGAATGAGAGCAAGCTTGTGCTCTACTACGAATTCGAAGGAGCCGATGCCGACGGCAACGTTCCCGATTCTTCGGGCAACGGTTATACCGGCACGCCGAAGGTCGAAGCCGGCACGAAGACGCAGGCTTCCTACGAGGCGGGTAAATACGGTCAGTGCATCAGGTTTGAGCAGAAGGAGAAGCAGTATACCGTTGAAATCCCACCGGCTGCATTTGCGACAATCTCGGACCAGGTCACAATCAGCGTCTGGGTGAACTGGGACGACCCGGCGACCATGCCGGAAGAGCACAACCAGATAATCAGTGTTACCGCCGACGTCAACAGCCTTCCCGAGGATGTGCTCGGCGTCGAGACCGGGTGGCCGGACGAGGATTTGAGTTTCTGGGATTCGGCTGCTGATGCCGAGTATGCCCCGACGGTCGTGGACTGGTCCGGCGGCTGGAACCACTATGCTTTCGTAAAGGATGCAACAGAAGGCTACCTCAGGATATATCTGAACGGCGTCCTTGTCGGCGAAGGATTAAGCACCGAGCTGGTCCCCGGCGCAACGGTCAGCCTGGCCCGGCTCGCCATGGCGACGGACACATGGCATGATGATTATACGGGGCTGCTCGACGACCTTAGAATTTACAGCTACGCGCTGTCCGAAAAGGAGGTCGTCGGCGCCGCCGCAAAGGGCGGAACCGAACTCTATGTGCCTTTGAGGTCTGTGGCAAATCTAAACGCCGACCAGGTCGTGGACATCAAGGATGCGGGAAAAATGGCCGAAAACTGGCTGAACGAAATCCTCTGGCCATAGTTAATTAAGGATACGCACGTGTAATTTTCGGGGCCTGTGCAAGAAAAGCACAGGCCCCGGTGATTTGTTGAGCGACAATCCGTTTGAATAATCGTCGTGTTTCGAGTAGAATAGTTGGATCCGGTGCGCACGTTTTGCGACAGAAGAGGTAAGTTTATGAAGATTAGGATGAGCTTTCTGGGGGCTGCTCAGAATGTTACGGGTTCGCGGCATATGCTCCAGGCCAACGGTGTGCGCATTCTCGTGGATTGCGGGCTTTACCAGGAGCGGCAGTTTCGCGACAGAAACTGGGAGCCGTTTCCCGTTGCGCCGAAATCCATAAACGCGGTCCTGCTCACCCACGCGCACCTGGACCACTGCGGACTACTCCCCAAGCTGGTAAAGGAAGGATTCAGCGGTCCCATTTACTGCACCGCGGCCACCGTTGAGATTGCGCGGATAATACTTCTGGATTCGGCGAAGATACAGGAAGAAGACGCGGAATACAAGCGCAAACGACACGAAAAAGAAGGCAGGACCGGGCCGCACCCTTACGTTCCGCTTTACACGACAGCCGACGCCGAGGCGGTCTTTCCGCACTTTTCGCCCGTCGAATACAGAGAGTCGGTCGATCTCGGAGACGGTGTTGAGGCGACCTTCTACGATGCGGGCCACGTCCTCGGCTCATCCATCATTCGCGCCAAGGTGAGGCGAAGGCGCAAAGAGAGAATCATCATCTTCTCCGGTGACATCGGCAGGCCGGACAGGCCGATTGTCTGCGACCCGACTGTTTTCCACCGGGCCGACTATGTTCTCATCGAATCCACCTACGGCGACAGGGTGCACGAAGACACCGAAGATATAGAAAAGCAGATTGGCGACGTCATGAACTCGACGGTCAAAGCCGGCGGCAATATTATCGTCCCGAGCTTTGCCCTCGAGCGCTCACAGGAGATATTGTATTACGTTAACGAACTGCTGCTCGCCGGGGCCGTCCCAAAACTGCGTATTTTCCTGGATAGTCCGATGGCATCGAGAATAACGAGGGTTTTCGAGAACCATTCCGAGCTTTTCGACCGCGAAATGAGACGATTTGTCAGGATGCACAAATCACCCTTTGACCTGCCGGGCCTGGAGCTGGCGGGCACAAGCAATGAATCGAAGGCGATCAACGACATCAAAGACTCAATTATGGTCATCGCCGGCTCGGGGATGTGCACGGGGGGGCGAATCAAGCATCACCTTGTGAACAACATATCCCAGCCGCAGAACACGATAATGTTCGTGGGCTACCAGGCCGTCGGGACTCTCGGAAGGTCAATCGTCGAAGGTGCAAAGCAGGTTCGTATCTTAGGTGAGAAGCGGCAGGTCCGCGCCAGGATCACCCGTGTAAACGGCTTCTCGGCCCATGCCGACAGAGATGAACTGCTCAAATGGCTGCAGGAGCTGGAGGCGCCGCCGCGGCACGTTTTCGTGGTTCACGGGGAAACCGACAGCGCGAAGGCCTTTGGTGATTATGTCCGCCGGCAAACCGGCTGGAACGTGACCGTCCCGGAATATAAGGACGAGGCTATCCTAAATTAACGCCGCACTGCTGTCTGCGGTTAAACCACCTCCCGGGTCGCCCCACGCCCCGCAAAAAAAAGTGTTGTCTTATGGGACGAAATCTGCTATGCTTTGTTAGAGTCAGGGTTTTGTCCCGGGTAAAGGCCAGCAAGCGAAATGAGCAGCTTTTTTTGGAGGAGTAATGCCATGTGCAAAAACGCGGTGGTTCTGGCGTCACTTCTAAACGTGTTTGCTGCGGGCAACCGCCTTTGGGCTGACATTGTTATATTCAAGGTCGATTTCAGTTGTCCCGGTGCGTTGCCGGGACGGAAGGTAACGTTAACTTTTAGAATTTCGAGGAGAAAAAAATGTTAAGAAAAATGAGAATTTTAGTTAGTATGGTTTTGGTTCTTGGTATAGCCGGAAGTGCCATGGCTGATTGGGACAATGGGACGTTCACATCCGATACAAGCTTTCCCCCGTGGCCGCCCTTGGCGGCGCCGTATGTCGGCCTGACACGTGTCAAGGTTGGGGCTACGGAGGTGTCAACAACGGGCGGTGGCATGCATCCGCGTTATCCCGACGGGACGTCGGCAGATCTGTTCGATGGAACCGAGTCTTGTTCGATCGGATGGTGCACGGGTTGGGCCGGCGGAAGCGGGCATAGCACATTCGATTTTGACGCCTCATATGAAATTGGGCAAATCTATCTCGATACAAACCAGTTCGGTCTGATTCAGAGCCATGGATGGGACATCACGCTGGAGCTGTACAACGGAGGCGGCCTGGTTTGGTCCTCAACCGCTACCGGTCTGGGACTGGGCGACTACGGCGGGTTTCTGAGACTCGACTCGGCGGTTACGGCGGACCGTGGCAGGATATATGTAAACTATTATCCTCCAGATTCCTCAGATGGACCGTACGGGGAAAGGGGGGTTCGGGTCTATGAGATGGCGTTTTACACCTTTTGCCCGGGACCGCCGGATAGCGACGCCGACGGTGTGGGCGACGCCTGTGACAACTGTCCTCAGACACCCAACCCCGACCAGGGTGACCGCGACGGTGACGGCAGCGGTGACGTCTGCGACGGCTGCCCCGACGATCCCGAGAAGGCCGAGCCGGGCTACTGCGGCTGCGGCGTGCCCGATACGGATGATGACGAGGACGGTGTGATATACTGCGACGACAACTGCACGGAGGACTACAATCCCGACCAGCTCGACGACGATGAGGACGGTGTGGGCGATATCTGCGACAACTGTCTGCAGACACCCAACCCCGACCAGCTCGACGACGACGAGGACGGGATAGGCAACGCCTGCGACAAGTGCCCGGGCGTTCCCGACCATGACGATGACCAGGACGGCCTGATATACTGCCACGACAACTGCCCGAACGACTACAATCCGGACCAGCTTGACAACGACCAGGACGGCACCGGTAACGTCTGCGACGGCTGCCCCGACGACCCCGATAAGATCGTGCCGGGCACCGGCTGCGGCGTGCCGGAAGGCCCGCACGATAATTGGAATGGAACCTTCTATCCGCAAAATCCGCCCGTCACACCGCCTGCCGGCTGGAGAGAGGTAGATATAAGACCTTCGTTCGTTTCGAGCAACTTTGCCAAATTCCTTAGTGGAATGGCCAATCTATTCGACTCAGATTTCGGAACATATGAAGAAATGCAGCCGGGCTGGGCCCAAGGAGATGCCCAAATCGTGTTCGACCTTGGTGGCACATTCGAGCTCGTAGGTATGTCCATCTTGCACAGCGGTACCAGCACTGGTACAGAACCTGCTGATACGACTATATGGTTATACGACGGCGAAGGCGACCTGATCCACGTGGATTATCAGCGTGACGTCACCGGCAGCAACACCGAGCCCGTTTATGGCGGGTTCTTGGAGTTTGCCGGTGGCCCCTACGGCAGCGTTGCGAGGGCCGGCGTCGGCCTGCAGGGATCTGGTAGTTGGGGCGAAAGTGGCGAGGGCCAGTATACTGGGAGATACTATGAGGTGAAGTATTACACTGGTTGCCCGCCAACGCCGGACGACGACGGGGACGGGGTGGGCAACGCCTGTGATAACTGCCTGCAGACACCCAACCCTGACCAGCTCGACAACGACAGGGACGGGGCAGGCAACGCCTGCGACAACTGCCCCGATGACCCCAGGAAGATCGAGCCGGGTATCTGCGGCTGCGGCACGCCCGACACCGACGCGGACCAGGACGGCCTGCTGTGCGACGACAACTGCCCGTACGATGCCAATCCGGACCAGCTTGACGACGATAAGGACGGGTTAGGCAACGCCTGCGACAACTGCCCGGGGAAACGCAACAACCAGGACGACTACGATGAGGATGGGGTAGGCGACGCCTGCGACAACTGCTGGCAGAGATACAACCCTGACCAGGCCGACAGCGACGGCGACGGGGACGGGGACGCGTGCCAGATTGCGCTGCAGGTGGACCTGGCCCTGCCGGTGTGCGGCGGCACCGATGGCAGCGAAGTAGTAGCAGGAACAGCCAAGCCGGGCTGGACCATCTGGTCCGCGCAGCGATGGGAAGACATGTACATGCACGACATAGTCGAGATAGCCAACATCGCCGGAACAGGAATTAGCACCTCAATAACTTGCGCCCGTGAGGGCAATGGAGGCTTCCACGTCCATGGTTTGTGCAGAGACAATCTGGGCGGCGGAGGCTGTCCGAACGGAAGCCCCTCGGGCGAGCCGATCGCGAACGGCTGGTTCCACAATATCGATTGGGGCGGCGAAGACAGAGGCGATATCCATTTGAAGATTAGAAATCTGCCTTCCGGCAGATATATGCTTAAGAGCTACCACAACCACTGGGAACCGGCCAAGCAGTCAACTCGTAACTGTCTAGACAAGGAATCGTCGATGCCGCCTATGACGGGAGTGTATGCCACGTCTATAGGCGCGGGTGTCGAATCGCTTGTGGAAGCGTATAACATTAAAGTAACGAGTGTCCTTACCGATGCTGACGTTGCAACTTCAACCATAGAGTTTGAGACGGACGGCGCTGATGTTCGGGTGGTGTACGACGGCGGCGATGACTCTTATCCGGACCCTGCCCGGCCGGGCCGTGAAGGTTCGAAGGGAATTCTCAACGCCTTTGAGCTGATGACCATTTGGACGCCCCCGCAGCCGGTTTTCGAGTGTCCATGTCTCGGCAACTTGAATACTGACGACCAGATCGACCTCGATGATTTGCAGGCCGTGGCGGGCATTCTGCTTGATGCGGGCAGTCCGTTTATCTTTCCGGTCGGCGAAGGCGACTGCGGCGATCTCAACACCGACGGCCAGGTCGACCTGGATGACCTCCAGGCAGTGGCGGCAATACTACTTGATGCCGGCAGTCCGTTTATTGTGCCTTGTGAGTGATTGTAAGTAAAAAGGCAAAAGGTAAAAGGCAAGAAGTCCGGGGCCCGTGTTTAGCTTCTGACGGGATCCGTGTTTTTTTGAGCGCAATGCATCAATGCTTTGGCCCACACCTTTGCTGACCGCCCAGCGGTTTTCCGCTGGTACTGGGGCGAAGAGAGGTCCTCGAAGCGGGATTTTTTGAGAAACGCAAGGTGCTAATCAAGAAATCAGCCTGACAACAAGGTGTTTTACCAAGGCTCATCGGCTTTTTGCTTGACTTATCTTTTTGAAAAGGTATAATACGTGTGCTTAGCGGTTAGCAGCTTTTTCTGAAAAAGAGGGCTTTTCGGGCGTAAAGGAGGGCTGCCCTATGAGAAGAGTAATGTTTGTTGTGATAGTGCTTTTGGCAGGGGCCGAGGCTTTGGCCGATGTTGATATTACCTGTGTTGCCGACGTTAATGAGGTGACTGTGAGCTATGACGCATCGACCGAGCCGAATCTGGTGCGGATTTTTACATTGGATGTGACCGTTGACAACGACGCCAAGATTGTGAAAATGCCGCTGAGCAGCTTCAATTCGCATTACGGTGTTTATCCCGGTTCGATCGTTATTGATCCGGAGACAGGCGAAGTCGACGACCAGGGCTCGCCGATCGCCGACCGGTCGCAATATTCGCCGGACTCGGCGGCATATAATGGTACACTGCCGGGTCTGAACTCGGGCGGTGTAACAATAGAGATGGGCTCACTATACGTCGGTGAGGCCAATGCTCCGCCTTCAGCCGATGTTCTGTTCCAGTTTTATGTCGATAAGGATTGCAGCGTGAGTATAGGCGAAAATGCGGTCCGCAAAGGTGTGGTGCTCGAAGATGCTTCCCGCACATTCAATCTCAATTCGCCCGGCTGCAGTGTCACGTTGGGCGGCTGTTCGACATGCGCCGGCGATATGGACGGCGACGGCTGGTTATCTCCGAGCGACGTAAGCAACATCGTAAGTTTGCTGCTGCCACACGCAAGCAACTATTACTGGGTGCCTGCGCCTTCGGGCTCGTGCGGCGATGTCAATGTCGACGAATGGCTCTCGCCCGAAGACGTTAGTGCTATTGTTAGTATGCTGCTGCCGCACGCATCAGCTTACTACTGGATGCCATGCCCTTAGCGTCGCGCCTTTTTGCCGCGTGGGTGGGTCCGGGCGATTCCCCGGGACTAATCGTGAAGGATGATTGATCTGCATGAAGTAGGCGCCGTTTTGCTGTTGTTACCGGCGGCGAACGGCTAATCCAATCTCAACTGCAAGCCGATATATGATAGTGCACTTTTGACATGGCAGAACGTATTGAATTTTGATATGAAAGCAGACCTTCACTACAGCGACGGATACGTGTCTCTGGAAATTCCGGAAGCGAACGTGGAACAGATTATACGGCCATGGGGGGATAAGCGAAATTCAGACAACCAGGCTGTTCTGCAACAGGTTGCGGGCGATAAGGAGACGGCAGAGTTTCAGGATAGAATTGTCGGCAAAGACGTTTGTGTATTGCTGGACGACAGCACGCGAGAACAGCCTTTCGCAGATTTGTTCGAGTCGGTATTTCCTGTTCTGCGAACCGGTCGTCGTGTGCAGTTTGTGCTCTGCACGGGGACGCACGACGCCGAGACGCCGGAGAACAGGCAAATAATGCTTCAACTGGAAAAAACGGCAGCCGAAGCAGGCATCACGAATTTTGGTATACACGCCCACGATTGTCAACGGGACGATTTTGTGACAGCAGGTCGCACATTGCGAGGCACGGAGGTGCGGTACAACGCACTGATCGATAGTGCAGAGATTTTTCTGGTGCTCTCCGATGTGAAGGTCCACTATTTTGCAGGCTATTCGAATCCGATAAAGAACTTTGTTCCCGGGGTTTGCGGATTCGCAACTGTGGAGCAAAATCACAGTCTGGCGCTTGACGAGAGATCGACATTCGGACTTCATCCGTGGCACATTAACAAGTCGCGACGGGACAATCCGTTAGCCGACGACCAGCTTGAAGCAATGCGGCTTGTCGTAAGAAATCGCCCCGTTTATGCGCTGGTGACCGTCACAACCACCGGAAAAGTGCAGTGGGGCCGCTTCGGGCCGGTGGAACAGGTCAGTCGTGAGGCCTTTTCGACCGTTGACCGGACAAACACCCGGGCTGTCAAGCCTGTATCGCGCCTGGTAGTCTCGCCGGGCGGGCTTCCTAACGATGTCAGCCTTTATATTGCGCAGCGGGCGCTTGAGCTGACGAAAAACGCGGTGGCCGATGGCGGCGAGATACTGTTTTTGGCAGCCTGTCCGAAAGGGATCGGTGAAGAACAGACTATTGAGAATTTCTACAATCGTCTGACTGCGCCGATCGACGAGGTGCTGAAATCAATCGAGAGCGAGTATAAATTGTTCAGTCACAAAGCGTACAAGTTTGCCTCGATGATAAAGCGGCTGAGGCGAATCTGGTTGTATTCCCAAATACCCGACGCTCTGGTCGAAGCAGCACATCTGCACACCGCACATAACCCTCAGGCAGTGGTTGACGGCTGGATTGCCGAGGATTCGGAAACGCAAATCAAACTTGTCGACGGCGCGAACAAGGTGGCTCTATATGCCGGAGCGTAATTGGATGCGCGATCGCAGGTAGGACCTGATTCAAACGAGGCATGATTGTTTCTTTATAACGAAAAGCCGCGAGTCGGCGATAGATGCATCCGATGTCGAAATACATTGCGATAGGCGGTTAACGTCTTACCATTCCGGGTGTGTGCTGGATGTTACGACCCCTGTGGCAGCGACGTAGTCCCAGTCGCCGCCGAACGGCTCTTCCGGAATTTTGGGCAAATAGCCTTGTTCAACCAGGACATCGAGGTTGGCTGGAAGGGAACCTTCCCAGTTTTTGAAGATCTCGACTCTTGAACGTAAAGTTGCAAGTCCGATCCTGGTCGCGGAGGTTCTAGCCTCATTGCCCGCATCGGTGAACTTGGGTATGACAATGGCCGCCATTATGCCGAGTATTGCAACGACAATCAAAAGTTCGATTAGCGTGAAACCATTTCTGGCTTTTGCCATTATGTCCTCGGGCAGACAGTTTTTTCATATCTATTCTCGTTAATCTTCTCTCTCGAAATGGCCTTCGGCCTTGATCCAACCCACCCTGTTGAGATGCAACCTGAGGTGGAGACACAGTAAGTCAAAGACGCGACTTATGGGATGTTGGCAGCGTCAAAATACCCAAATGCGAAGGAATACCCACCCATAAACCAGTATCACAATCAACAACCAGAACCACTTGAAAAAGTTCATAATCGTCACTCTGCAGCCGCGTCGGCGCCCACCACAAAACACCACCTAAAGGCAGGGGGCGAAGCAATACGTCAAGATTACGCACCTACCCTCACATAAATATTAACAAATGAATCAATCGAAGGCAAACAAACGCGGCTTACCGCTCCTATAATTTCGGCATTAAGACGGTCTTTCTTGAATTCATACGTGGGCGAAGTTAGTCCATATAATCGAGCGTTCTTCGAGGTTACTTTATTGTGGAATATACCTATTGGGGAAAATACCTGGTCCGGCACAGTCGGAAGCAAATGGGTGAGATGAACGGGCTGACACCTCAACAAAAGTATCTTGCGACTCACAAACGTCCGTATAACCTGCATGGCCGCAAACGCCCCGGCCTCGTGTTTCGAGCGAGTGAAATTGCTTGTTGCGAAAGCGAAAAGCTTCGTTTCCACCGTCGGGTTGACCAAACGCCGCGCCAAATAATGACGATTTGGCATATCGTTTGAAGCGACCCCGGGTTTGCGAAAGTCGAATCATAATGGGCCTGATACGATGGCTCAAATATGAAGTGCTATAATCGTTATGAATTTAAACTTTCCCGTATTTAAGTAGTTTTCTCCTTATCGTTTTGCCCAATTTTACTATATTAAAAGGTTTTGTAATGTAAGCATCTATTCCTTTGTCAAACGCTTCTACTATTTCGCGCTCCTGGAACCTGGAACTGAGCATAAAAACGGGTATGTGCTTTGCTACTTCATCGGTTCTTAACCTGGAGAGCATTTCCAATCCATTCATTTTCGGCATCATCCAGTCCAGCAAGATGATATCCGGCACCTTCTCACGGGCTATTTCGAGCCCTGCGAGCCCGTCCTCGGCTGTGTAGACCTCGAATCCATCCGCCATCAATGCATATTCCAGCACCATACGTGCGGTTCTATCATCGTCAACCACAAGAATACGAACCTGGTCAATCATGGTAATCCTCTCTTGCTTTGTCCCTTTAACTCCAAGTAGAAGCAATGTTTGTGGAAAAGACTCCAAGAATATTCCTATCATGCACAACCGGTCAGGGTAAGTTATTTTATCGAGCCATCATCAGAACAACATAATTGTGGTAAATACGTAATTTCAGCCCAGGGGTACTTTATATTCGCCATTACTCTGCACGGGATAAAAGCATGCAGAATATCGTTCCTGCGAGATCAGGCTCGCAATGGAAGCTACAGGGATGGCGGCGATGCGGTCGGATTGTGTCCGAGCAAGAATGCAGAGTGGTTGTTCCGCGGCGGGCAGATCAGGCGTCAAATGCGGGATGATTACCGGGCAAATGAGGTGTTACGGAGTACTATTTGGTCTGCAGGCACATGACGAATCGTACCTTTGTATCATCCTATTCCAAGTGTTCTTTTCACATGTTTGATTTGTTCGGCGGGTAAAGGCTGACTGAGCCGGTCGAGACCTTCTTTTCTGGTCATGTATCCGATTCGAACCATCTCTGCTATCTCGTAGGCGTAAGGGTTAAACCCGAACCGGTCGATATGAACCTGGTTGGCGAAGGCATTGAGCAGACAGTTTGTAGAGTTGACATCGGTATCGGAAGGCTTTTTCCAGCCATATCCTTCGGCGATGCGTAAAATCCGGCGCTCGTCATAATCCGTAAAGGCCAGCGGATTGACGCTGTAGGGAAAAATTTCGGGATTTTGAAAATGTCTTTCCTGCAGGAAGAGGGGGCTGAGCATATCTCTGAACTGTTCGGGCAGGAGGTTCAGAAAGCCGTCCTGTGTGATCCTGATCAGGGGGGCGTTTGTCTTGACAATAGCGGTGGCCAGGGGCGCCTGACCGGGAGACATTCCGAAAACAAGGAAAGGCGCAACCTGTTCGACTGCTATGCGAAATCCGACGAATCTTATAAAGGAAATGCAACTGGTACAAATGCTCGAAGCCCTGGTGAGGGCCTTTTTCGAATGCATATCATTCGATATCGAAGCCAGGATAATTCCTTTGATTGTTTCAAACCGGGGCGTTACGGTGAGGTGATCGACGTTGATGTTACTCAAAACGGTTCTGATGTTGCGTGCGGCCATTTCGGACTGGAACCAATTGTCGAAAGAAAATGCGAGCAATTTGAGTCCATATTTTTTCCGGAGCAGGTGGAGGGTATAGGTGCTGTCCTTGCCGCCGCTGTAGGCTACGACGCAGTCATAGCTTGCGCTGCCGCGGTGCTCACAGAGAAGCTCTGTGAATCTGCTCTCAAGCCGGGCCTTTTCGGCGGCGTGCTGCTGCGTGGCTTTTGCGGAAGAGCAATAGCTGCATTGTCCGTCAGCATCGAACCGGATACCCGGAAATCGCTCGTCGAGCACACATTTCGTGCATATCTTCATTCTGTCCTCCCCTCGGCGTTTATTCGTTCACATGCGGCTGCGAACTTATGGGCAACTTGATTTATCTGCTCAGAGGATACTACCAACGGCGGTTCGAACATAAGAACGGAGGGATTTGCGAAGGCAGGGACGGCTAAAACCTTCTGCCGGATTATTTCCTGCGCCAGGTTGAGCGCGACCGTGCTTGAGTGGGTCTCGACGCCAATTAAGAGGCCCAGGCCGTTTGCGGCTCGAAGGATTTTCGGAAATTCCTCAATGCACCGTCTGAACTGCTTTAGGAGAAATTCGCCTTTTTTCGCGGACGCCTCGGGCAGCGCGTGCTGTCGGATGAGCCGGATGGTTTCGATGCCCGCGCGACAAGCAAGTGCGTTGCCGGCAAAAGTGGAAGCGGACATCGGAAAACTGAGGCCGAATTTTCGCCAGAGATGCTCTTTTGCGACCACCGCGCCTATAGGCATCAGTCCGCCACCGAGAGACTTGCCCACCACGAGTATATCGGGCACGGTCTCAAAGTGGTCACAGGCAAACATTCGTCCTGTCTTGCCGAAACCGGTTTTTATCTCATCAAAGATCAGTATCAGATTGTTCCGGTCACACAAGCGTCGCAGTTGTGGAAGGTAGTCTTTGCCCGGCATGTTCACCCCAGCTTCGTGCTGAACGGGCTCAATCATGACAGCGGCCGTATCTGCGTGTATGGATTTTTCAAGGGCTTCGATATCGCCAAAGGGAACGTGCACGAAGCCTGTCGCAAGAGGTTCGAAAGCCCGCTTGAATGAGGGCATTCCCGAAGCTGCAAGGGCTCCGAACGTATGTCCGTGAAATGAGTTTGTCGCGGTTATAATCGTGCCCGGTCCCTTGTGCAGTCTGACGAGCTTGAGTGCGCTGTCAATTGCCTCCGATCCGCTATTGACGACAAATGAGCATTTGAGCTCTCCGGGCGTCACGTCCTCGAGAGACTCGGCCATTCTAACCTGAATCTCTGTGATAAGCGGTCTGGTAAAGAGTTGGCGGCGGCACAGTTGATCGGTCATCGCCCGGATTATGGCGGGATGGTTGTGCCCCAGGTTGAACGCTCCGTATCCGGCGACGCAGTCGATGTAGGAATTACCATCGGAATCGATTATCGTCGCTCCCTCCGCTGTTTGGGCGGGCTTGTTCAAGCCGAGCCTGCTCAGGAAGGAAGGATAGGTCGGATTGATCATTCCGGCATAAGCTTCAAACAGAGCGACATCGTTCGCTGTGCCGGAGGTGTCGGGCCGTTTGGCGGTATCAACTCCGGGTCTTTCGGCGGTGAATGGCAATTCAGCGGCCATTAGGTTGAAGCTCCCAGGATTTCAACTGTTTCTTGTCGACCTTGCCGTTGGGGCTCTTGGGCAGGCTGTCGAGAAATTCCACATACTTGGGCACAGCGAACGTCTCCATGTTCGCCACGCAGTATTTAAGGACGTCCTTTTCCGTTATTTCCGCCCCCGGCGAGCGCACTATAAAAGCCTTTATGGCCTGGCCGAGAATTTCGTCCGGGACCGGGACAACGGCTGCTTCGACAATACCGGCCATGCAGCAAATGTTGTTTTCCACTTCTTTTGGGCTTATTCTCTCGCCCTTGGTTTTTATCATGTCATCTTTCCTGCCTAAGAAGTAGAGAAATCCGTGTTCGTCCCGGCGGAAGTAATCTCCGGAGTACAGGGTTCTTTCGCTCGGGTAGCGTCCGTTTCGATATGTTCCTGCGGTCAGCTCAGGAGCCTGCCAGTATCCCTGCATGACATTTGAACCTCTTATGGTTAATTCGCCGGTTTGGCCGGGAGACACCTCGTTTCCATGTTCGTCGACGACGGCTACCTCGCAGTTTGGCATCGGTTTTCCGACAGAGCCGGGTATTCTGTCGAGCTCTTCCGGGGGCAGGAAACCGACGCGTTTGCATTCTGTCAGTCCGAACATTGAGAAGATTCTCACGTTCGGGAACATTGTTCTGAGCCGTCGAATGTGCTCCACAGGCAGCGCGGCTCCGGTATTGGTCAGGTACCGCAGTGTGCTCAAGTCGTATTGTGTGAGATCCTGCAGCTTTAGGAGCATGGCGACTATGGTCGGGACGATGGGAAATCCGGTTACCTTTTCCTGCTCAATTCGTTCGAGAAGCCGGTGGAGATACAGAAGAGATTTTTCCAAAACCACGGTGCCGCCGAACATAAACGCCATGACAACCTGGTACAGGCCGTAATCGAACGAGAGCGGCAGGACATCGAGTATAATGTCTTCGTGGCAGTTCTCGATGTATTGAATGATGCTTCTGGCCGCCGAAATCATATTGTGGTGTGTGGTCATCACGCCCTTTGGCTCTCCGGTTGAGCCGGACGTATAAATGAGGCAGGCCAGATCGACATCTATACAGCGCGGAAGGATTGCGCCATCGCATGGGAGGCTCTGCTCTTGTGCGTCTGTGTTATCTTCGAATAAGTCCGCCCATCCCGTTGAGACATCCGCCAGCTCGTTGGGCATGGCGTCTTGTGCGCCGACCCATATTATCCTGATTCCGTCATGTCTTTCAGCCAGTGCATTTGCAACAACGTGGGCCTTGCCCGTATGGGTTATGAGAATCCGGGCTCCGGAGTTTCCCAGGATGTAGCTGAGCTTGGGACCTTTCAGGGAGGCTTCGAGGACAACAAAGGCGCCTCCGGCCTTGAGAATTCCGTAGATCGAAATGACGGTCTCCGAGGAATTGTCCAGCAGCACTGCGACTCTGTCATGGCGTTTGAGCCCTGAA
>Ga0180438_10006601_pt1 | contig 15634 bp, 17 predicted proteins | sample SS_ome_12_FD_132455 | JGI IMG/M metagenome (GOLD analysis project Ga0180438, IMG submission 132455) | Hypersaline lake sediment archaeal communities from the Salton Sea, California, USA - SS_3_D_2 metaG | ecosystem: Environmental > Aquatic > Non-marine Saline and Alkaline > Hypersaline >...
AATAGGATGGACCAAAAAAGATGTTATTATAGCAATCGGCAGATCAATAAAAAATGCAGCTGCACTAGAAAATACAGCCCCTCTAACAGAAAACAATTTTTCAATTACCACTTTTTTAGAAAATGGGATCAAAATAAGTACAAAACTAAACCTTAACAAAGAATTCCTTACTTCTTTCCCTGAACCCATAGGATAAAAATGAAAATAAAATCGCTCTTCAAGCTAGAAAATAAGCGCTATAGTGCATACAAAAGCAGCGACTCAAACTTTTCCGTACTCAGTTTTTTTCTACTCGACGATATTTATTGTTCACGCCAATCTTTCGAAGATATTAAAAATTGGCTTTCAGATCCCCAAAAAATCGAATTCTGTTTTAATATGACATCCATCGAAAAGGAAGATGACTTGATCCTTCTAGATACAGATTTTTTTGACTCTTTTATAGAAATCAAACGAGAAAATTTCATCGAGATTCTAAATCAATGGAAAAAAATATGCGAAGAAAAACCCAAGGAAGTTATAATCAAGCAAAAATCAGATGGGACTATCTTGCTTGAAGGAAACAATAATGTTGTCCGCGATGCTTTGATCAAGCTTTATAAAAATAACTATCGCCAAGGTGGCTACAACGACACTTCTTTGAGAAATCTCACATTGTTTTTAACGCATGAATTCAAAACAGAAGGCCTGTCTCATAGTTACATATTCGGAACATGGCTAAAAAGCCCACAAGACACTTATTTAGAAGATGAGTACCTCTTGCTTGAAAAAACCAACGGTCAAATACAGATCTCTTTCGGATCTGGCAAAGATAAACCTGTATTTACATCAACCCCAGAAAAACTTCATAAAATTTACAAAAACTTTCAAGAGATAAAACTTCTTAATCCCAAAGTCATCCGAGCTTTCAAAGATGGTGATCAGATAAAACTAGAAGGCATGGAAAGTGAAATCTAAAAGATCATGAGAAAAGAATTTGTTAGATTTTCTACATCTAAATCCGATGAAGCGTATTACAGCAGAGACTTTAACTCCAAAGAGATGGGGCTTTTGGGTGCTTTTTTTACAATTGACTACCCTCTCTATAAGTTTGACCGATTAATCGAATGGCCAGAAGATCCAGAATTCAATTTCAGACAAGCTAATATCACATTCATTGAAAAAAGAGGTGATCAAATAGTTATTGGAGATTTATAGGAAAAATTTTTATAAAGGCAGAATTATGAATATTTTGTCTGATTGGCTCTTGATGCTTGGCCAGCGTTTCTTTGGCGTATTGCCCAATATTAAAAACTAAAGCTGTTCCATCTGCCAAAGCAATAAAAGAAGTTGGAATATTAGGAAAAGAGGCAATAGTTTTCCAGCTCTTTTTTGCCTGATCAAAATTTACCAAAGAGTATTTATAAACACTTCTTCCGGCCTCTTGTTTTTTTACAGAAGAAATCGCCCATAGATGGTTTCCAATGGCAGACATTTTTCTAAAGCTACCAATCTGTGGGACCTCAACCCATTTGGCTTGCACCAAAAATGAACCAAGCAAACCAACAACAAACAAGCTCCACACTAACTTCTTCATATCGTCTCCCTTAAGAAAATACGGTTGCCATTTTGAAAAATAGAAAAGTTGGACAAATTTTTATCCTTGAAGCTCAGCAAGTAAGCCTTCTCTCTTATCATAAACAGCCTGCCTTAAGAAATATCAATGAACAGTGGTTGACTTCTCAATTTCCTGCTTTCTTCTTTCATACTGTTTATCTATCTCAGAAACCAATTCTTCAAAAACCTTCATTACTTGTTTTAGATCAAATGATTGCCCAAATAAGCTTTGCGAAGAGACAAAAAGAAGAACTATGCGCGTTTCCTTGAGATCTTTCAGGTTGGTCGAACGAGATAATGATCTTCCAATGTCTAAAATCGCTTCTTTTTTTATCTCTTCAAGCAAAACGGACCTATCAATCTTTTCGCTGGCCACAACTCCGTCAGTCCCAGCAACTAAGTTTGATGGGGAAGCGCCGATAACTACCCAAAATAAACTTAATCCCATCAAGCAACATATATTTTTCATCTTCATATTCTTCTCCTTTTTACCTCTTACTTAATATTTTACGCAAAAACGCCTTCTATAAGCAATAGTTCGTAATTTTTAAAACCAATAACCGGAGCAGAAACCAGGATCAACTTCAATTTTTCCCTAAAAAATTGTCCTCTCAGCAAAAACCATTTGATTCGCCTCAAGGGGCTCTTGCAATAATTCAAAACTCCCTTATATTGACAATAATGAAATTATTTATCACTGACGCCTATTTGATGGGAAAAAAAGAAAATGAAAAAGTTTACAATAAAAGCTCTATTTTTATCATTATCAATTTTATTTGTATCCAATACAAAGTGTGTAATACCTGGCCCTGCTATTGCTAATGCCGCTGGTGTAGTTGTACTCGTTGGTGGAGCAATAGTAACAGTAGCAGTAGTTGGGATTGTTGGAGGTACGATACTTGCAGCAAAATGGATCTTTTCTCCAGAAAGAAGAAAAATAAGAAAAGAGAGAAGAAAAAAAATAGCAAAAAAACGAAAAAAAAGAAAAGAAGAAAAAAAATCTAGGATACTCGCCAGCAAAAAAATCAACCCGCCAAAAGCATCTCTTCTTTCATCATAAAATCTTTTGTAAAAATGGATCCACCAGAATTGTGGACAGAAAGGCGCCGAACTACATCATCAGTTTGGCCGATGTACTTTTTATTTGGATGTTTGTGCAAAAAAAATCGCCAAGTTCTATCTTTTTCTTAATGCTATATCAACACATTCATCGATAACCTTACTTAGCGAAGAGGCTTTTTTTTGTGCTGCACGCGCAATAAGATAGTGTCTTTTACTATTGGTTCTGTAAGCAATATTTCCTTTGAATTGATCTTTGTTGATCGGCTCAGGTATCTCTTCTCCATTCTCCAAATACAATTGGAATGCTGCAGTCATCGCCTCTTTAATGAGCATCATTGCATTATCCAACGTGAAAGCATCGGTGCAAATACCAGGAAGTTCATTAACAGAAACAACGTATAGAATCTTTCCATCTTCTTTTGTAGTTTCAATGGTGTAGGTCCATGGAAGATCAAGATAGTAGTCCAATTTTTTTTTGTTATTCATTTTCATACCCATGGTTTATTACTATTTGCCGTAACAGTTTAACTTGATACCCCAAAAGCTGAGGTCTTTTTTTAAGAGACACATTATAGGAAGTTCCTGGCTTACGAAAAACATGATGAGATCCAGTAATCTTAACCTTAAACCCCAGAGAAAAAAGAACCTTCTCCGCCTCCTTGTATGATATCTGTTTATTATCCAATATTTTTTGGATAAGCTTGTCAAATTTTCCCATGCATAGCCCTAGCTTTTTAAACCTACTCTTTCCAAGAAAGATATCAAATGCGATATCGCATTACAAGCTTATAAACTACAAAGCAAGCCTCACTTTAAGCGAGACTTATTAATTTTGTTTCTTTTCTCCGAAAAGCTGCACCCTTCAAGGGTCTAAAATTCCCCCTACGCATAAGCCTTCGGCGGACAGGTTGGCGAAGACTGGCCTGCCACCCACCTACATCCTCCTACGTTAAAGCTACGGAGGACAGAGCGGGGTTATACCCCTCAAGGTCCTGAGCTACGGTGCGCAACCTTCGCTCTTTTTCTATGAAACTTTTCTTGGTTTTTAAAATAACCTTCCTTGGATCCGTCTACGACCATGGCTTCGCCGGACTAAAGAAAGGTTGGCCTGCCATTCGTAGCTCGAAACGAGCGTAGGTTGGCGTCCCCAAGGGGATTCGAACCCCTGTTTTCGCCGTGAAAGGGCGATGTCCTAGACCAGGCTAGACGATAGGGACACTACTTTTGTCCGTCTTCGCTTACAGCTACGCCGGACTTCGAAGTGCAGGCCCACCAAAAAAAGAAAACCCCAAAAAGATTTTCTTTAAAGAGGTGGCTTGCCGGGCGTAGCCTCATAGAGGCGAAGCCTGGTGAGCCGCGTTGGGCTCGAACCAACGACCCACAGCTTAAAAGGCTGTTGCTCTACCAACTGAGCTAGCGGCTCACATAACTTAATATGTCAAAAAGAAAGGATGTGTCCTGAAACACTCTTAAAATCTATAAATTACACGCGCCATTGTCAAGAAAATGAACAACAAAGAGTGAAAAAAATCGCTTACAGAAGGAAATTATAAATTAATGTTAGATAAATAGCCACCCCAACAATATCCATAAAGGTTGCTAAAAACGGTCCTGCGGCAAATGCCGGGTCAATACGTAACCGATTAAACAAAAGCGGAACGCCACTTCCAAGAGTCACTGCAAGCATAACAATTGAACCAAGAGTTAAGGCAATAATAAAACTGCTAGACACGTCTCTTGTCATCCAATAAGCTCTACCGAATGAAGCTGTAGCGAGCATAAGGGCGAGCAAAAAAGCTATTAAAAATTCTCTACGTAAAAACCGAAACGTATTGCTCTTAGTTAACTCTCCACTGCTTATACCACGTACAACAACCGCAGACGTCTGATGACTCGCATTCCCTCCAGTACTGATAAGCATAGTAATAAATGAAATCAAAATAATTCCACCAGCTAGCGCCTTAATTTCACTTTCTGATCGAGAAATAATCGTACCAGTTATAGACTCAGCCATAAGTAGGGTAACCAACACACTGCCTCGACCAATCAGAATTTTATAGATCGGCGTCTCTATATACGTTTCTTTCGTCGGAGCCAAAGCTGCCATCTTTTCTACGTCCTCACCAGCCTCTTCAACAATAACATCAACCAATGTATCACTCGGAATAACACCCAAAAAGTGATTTTCTGTACCAACCACCGGAACCGTTGTTAAGTTGTAGTGAATCATCCGCTTTGCAACCTCTTCTTGATCTTCGTTTGCTTGCGCAACTAAATCATTTTGCTTCATAAAATCAGCAATGCGAGCCTTTGGACGTTGCAAAACTAAATCTTCCAAATTGATATGGCCAACTAATCGATTGTTTTTGTCTGTGATATAAATGGTGCGGTAGACCTCCTGATCTGGGCGCAAACGCTGCAAAATTCTTATACTTTTTTCCACCGTAAAATCTTCCATCAAAGAAAAGACTTCGGTGTCCATCACGCCTCCGGCAGAATCCGGATGAAATTTGAGAAGCTCTAAAACCTTTTGTTGCGACCTTTTATGCAAAAGCTTGAAATATTGCTTTAACTGCTCATCAGAAAAATATTCAAAAAGATCTGTCAGATCATCTGCAGGCAAAGAACTGAGTAAGTCAGCCTGATCAGGCTCAGTCACAACGGACAAGCAAGTAACTTTTTGAGGATCGGTAAATTCCTCAAAAACATCAAACTGTAGTCTTTTGGGAAACTTTACAAAAAGCTTCTTCATCGCCTCTCGATCAACCTCAGAAAGAAAGTCCGCTATATCGGCTGGATGCTGTTCTAACAGATCCTTCCAAAGAGACTTTCCAAGCGCAGATCGTCGCTTTATCACTTCTTGCAAGTTTTCTTTGATCTGAAGCAAAATATTATTTTTTTCCATTCCTTCCTCCTAAAGCAGATGAGGGGCCCAACACCCTAATAGTAAAGCATATAAACAGCCCTGTCCATTTGACTTTAAGGCTATATTTAGTACCATTTTTACATAAGGGAAAGGGCTTATACATATCTAACATAGAAAAATCGCTTCACTCTACCAATCTTATCCCCCAAAAAAAATCAAATTAAAGGTCTAACCAAGAGCAATGAGGACACAAAATGGAGAATATCAAAATCATACAACCAAACACAATGCACCGGTTTCTGGTTGCCGATAGCCAAGCAGGACAGCGCTTAGACCACTACCTAAAAAAATTGTTTCCCTCTTACTCTAGAAATTTTTTGCAACAATTAATCGAACAAAATCTTGTCGAAATTAACAACAACAAAGAAGTAAAGCCTCGCACCGTCGTAAAAATAAACGACAAAATCATTGTCACATTTCCACCATTTCAGCTAGAAAGACCTCGTATCGAAATACCAGATAATCTTAATGTTGAAATTGCACATGAAGATAAACATTTTTTTGTTATCAACAAGCCGGACAATTTGGCAGTGCATCCACCGAAAATTACACACTCTGAACCAACACTCATAGACTGGCTCGTTGAAAAATTTCAAGAACTCTCTCGCGTTGGTTATGCAGATCGACCTGGAATTGTGCATCGACTAGATAAAGATACGTCTGGAATTTTATTGGTTGCGCGCAATAACTGTGCTCATGCACTTCTTTGTGATTTATTTAGAAAACGTGAAATAGAAAAAACATATCTTGCTTTAGTAGAGGGCCACCCAGACAAAGAAGGAACAATCGATTTTGCAATAATGCGTCACCCAAAAAAAAGAAATACCATGACACATGTACTGCCTGGACCCGTGCAAAGCGGACCAAAACGAAGAGATGCATGCACACACTACAAAGTGTTGGAATATTTTGAAAATAGTTCTTTCGTTCAAGTAAAACCAGAAACAGGACGAACCCATCAAATTCGCGTCCATTTCGCCGCAATCGGCCACCCAATTATTGGCGACTATATCTATGGAAAAAAATCAAAAACAATGCCGCGTCAAGCTCTACATGCTTACAAATTGTCATTCAAATTTAATGGCAAACAGTATGAGTTCTCCCAAAAACCCCCTAAAGATTTTCAAAAAAAAATTGAAATTTTACGCAATAATTAAAGAATTGTTTTCTCTTGCTTTTTTTCAAAAGTTTAATAGCATAACTGGTGAGCTAAGAGGGAATTGTAGTAATGAAGCCTGCTACACTTAGCTCTTTCTTTTATGAAACTCCATAATTTTCGATTTTTGATGAACGCCTTATGCGTTCTTTTTTTTCGTCTTTATACGTAATCACCCCATCTTTTTTTGGATAATTAAAAACAGTATTAAATCGAACAGAACGCTGCTTTAGGATCTCAAACTGATTCAAATATTTTTCTACTACTCTTGTATCATCTAAAAGCAAAACATTTTCCTGATTGCGCAATCTTGCTGAGTGAGTAAAATTCAATGAACCAGTCCAAACAATTGCTCGACCAAGTAAATTATTATGAAAAACCACAAACTTATTGTGCATAATATCAGAAAGCTTGCTTCCCTTTTTTTGGTAGCTTCTATATACAAGCACATCAATACCGCCTTGATGCAATAACCGTACTTTTCCATACTTTCCGCGACAACAAAATTTATCTGCCACCACCTCAATTTGTACGCCTCGATCATACGCTCCAAGCAATGCCTTAACAATTTCTTCATCGGTTAGCAGGTATGCGGTAAAACAAATTTTTTCTTTTTCGCAATCAATGAGATTGAGCAGTATCGAGCGGGTATCATCATCTGGCGCAAAAAATGCCTGAACTATCCGATCTGCTTTTTGAGGAATTTGCAACGTATGTTGCATGCGAGATACTTTTTTTTGTCTAATTAGCTCAGCACTGTCTGCGCCAACAATAAAATGGGTCTTGCCAAACCCTGGCGTTACATGCACAGCCTGCAAAAAAGAAAATGCAAAGAAAGAATAGAAAAGAAAAAAAAGTTGTGCACTAAAGCGCTTCATTGAAAATCCTTTTTTAAAGATACCCAGGTGCAAGAGCACCAAAACAAATTACCAGAAAAAAAACTGTAGGGCAAAAAACGAATTTTTTATCTACTTCTATTTTGCTTGCCAAATGAAAAAAAAAGTAGCAAAGTAAAGAAAATTAAAAAACAGAGGGACGAAGTAAATGCACCTCAAAAGTATTGGCAGGATTCTGCCTTTATTTTTTTTACTTTTCTTTGTAAGCAGTTTTGCAAAAAAAATTCGACTGCTGCCAAGCCGTATAGATTACCTGCACTACAACGAACAAACATCAGGAAAAATTTCTGAACGTAACGCGGTTGCAAAAGCATTGTTCAACAGAAAAGACTTAGAATCATTCGAATTCATACGCCGGCAAGCAAAAACACAAGAACGAGCAGCTCTTTCTGCCTACATACCACAAGCAACATTTGGGCTTAAAAAAGCACGTGTAAATCCCACACAACTCCTGCACCCAGAAACTTCTGAACCAACACTTTGCCCAAGCGAAACATCTCTTTCTGACGTCACCTTTGGCGCAACACAACTTATTTTCAGTGCAGGAAAGCCTCTTCTTGACTATAGAGTCGCCAAAGAGGGAACCAGAATCGTTGAGCTTGATGAACAAACAGCTGCAAACAACATCCGATTCTCTACTGAAAGCGCTTTTTTAGAAACACAACGACTCCATTGGAAAAAAAGTTTTATTGCAACGCAAGACCAAGCAGCAAAAATAAGTTTCTCGCAAAACGCTTGTGCCAACACTGTCGGATTTTTAAATCAAGCAGACTGGCAAAGCGCGATTGCACAGTATGGCACAATACAATCTGACGTATTTAATTATCCCCGGGAGCAAACACGAAGATTTGATACGTTACAGCGCGAGGTAAGTGCACCAATTTCTCCAGAAAATTTGGATTTCTCTTTGCAAAACGTTGAGAATATTTTTTTAGAGCCTCTTGATTTTTATCTGAGAGCCGCACTACTACACAGACCCGACCTTGAAAAACAAAAACGTTCTGCTGTACAAGCAAAATGGCAAGAAAAAAGCTACAGAAGAAGCTACATGCCAGAGGTTAAAATTTATGCAGAAGCATTTGATAATCAACTAAAAATTTGGGGACCTCGCCACAGATTATCCCGATGGGCGGCCGGACTCCGTTTAGACTGGGCCTTTGACGGGCTCTTTAATGTTCACAAGGCAGAGCAATCTAAAAATTTAGAAGTTCAATTTAAACTTCAAGAAAAAGATCTAGAACTCCAAATCGAAACCGATGTTAAAACAACCCATGAACAAATAAAAATTCTACAAAATAAACTAAAAGCACAAGCACTAAGTTTGAAACAACAAAAAACAAATCTGCTTTTTAAACGAAATCAATTTGAGGTCGGCAATATTTCGAAAGCAGAACTTGCCGAAGCTGAGCGAAGTTATAAAGAAACAGAATTCAATCTAATTTCACTGCAAATAGACATTAAGATCACTTATCAAAATCTTCTGTTCATTTGCGGCTATCCAAAAAACATTGGCGATGGTCATAGGGTTGTTACATGAGTATTTCAAAACTAATAAAGTGGTTTGTAATTATTGGCCTGGGAATACTGGTAGTATTTTTTATCTACCAAAAAGCAAGACCAATCGAAAAGAAAAAACTGTTCAAAACGGAGCCCATAGAACGCCGTACAATCACACAAGTTATTGACGCAACCGGAACCCTCGAAGCAATTGGAACTCTCAATATTGGCACACTGGTCAACGGTATTGTTGAACAATTATATGCAAAAGAAAACCAAACGGTCAAAAAGGGACAGTTGCTCGCAAAAATCGATGACGGCCAAGGTGACACAAACGTAAAAAGAGAAGCAGGGTTTGTCGAACAAGCAAAAGCAGATCTTATCTATAAAGAAGCCTTTTATAAACGACAAAAAAAATTATATGAAAACGGACATATATCTCTTGACACCTTTCAACAAGCTCAAACAAGCTACGAAGCAGCCCAGGGAGCACTTGCTGCCCAAAAAGCTTCATACGAACTATGGCTAATGCAGTTTAATAACAAAAAGATTCTTTCACCCATTGATGGGGTAATTATCAAGAAAAATGTTTCGCTACGTGAGGCAGTTAACAACTTTGCCCCTCCAACCATTCTGTACAGCATTGCAGAAGACATAAGCAAAATGAAAATCGAACTAGAAATCGATGAAACAGACATTGGCCTTGTTAAACCAGGCCAACAAGCAAAACTCTTTTTTGCAACATACCCACATAAAAAATTCAGAGGAACAATTAAACAAATAAGTAGTGCTCCAAAAGATGAAAGCGCCAACGTTGTCTACAAAGCAGAAATAACCATTGACAACAAACATGGGTTTTTAAAACCAGGCATGACCGTACATGCACGAATTATTGTCGCACAAGCAAAAAACACTCTCGCAGTTCCCGGCTATTTATTCTCACTTAATAAAAAAATGATTGAAGCCGTTGCAAAACAAAAAGGAATCACCTATAAACCTCTGGATAAAAAAGAAAAAGAAAAATTCGCTCAGGAACTAAAAAACAAAGAAAATCCAATCAAAAAAATATGGGTTTTTGAAAACAACACGTTCATACAAAAACCAGTACAACTGGGAATAACAGACAATGCATATTTCCAAATTACCGCAGGACTAAAAGATTCTGAGCAAATCTTGGTCGATGTAGACGAGCCTGATGAGATGGCAAAAATGTACAAAAGAATGTTCAGCGGAGGACTCGGAAAAAAAGAAGGTTAAAAGCAACCATGAATCTAATTGTTCTGTTTCGCACATCGGTACGAACACTTTCAAAACATAAAGCAAGATCCTTTCTAACCATTCTTGGAATCATGATCGGCATCTGCGCAATCATTGTTACCTTTTCTATCGGCCGAGGAGCAGAAGAAGCGGTTTCTTCTCAGATTATGAGCATGGGTGAAAACGCTGTATACATTATGCCAAGCTCCTTCATTAAGCACGGAGCCCTCAAGGGAAACATAAACACAACAAAACTCCGAGTTCGCGATGTCATCGCAATAGAAAAACAAGCTTCCGAAGTACAAGAGATCAGCCCAATGCACATGACCGCACAAGGAATTGAATATCGCGGAAAAACAGCACAACAAAACATAATAGGCTGTTATATTAATATGCCAAGAATCGACAACAACAAACTTAAATCCGGCGCATACTTTAACCAAAGTGATGTAAAAAACAGAAGAAATGTAATCATTCTTGGGCAAAAACCAGCAGACGAACTGTTTGAAAATATAGATCCTATTGGGCAAATTGTTTTAATAAGCGGCAATCCATTTAAAGTGATTGGCGTGCTGGAAAAAAAACCTCACTACTTTGGACCAAGAGACCCAAATGAACAAGCATTTATTCCATACACAACATCAAAAAAACTATTTCAACAAGTAAACGAATCTTTTGATGAAGTAACTGCGATAGCAATGAAATTAAATCGTGGCGTTAATGCACCAGTATTTCGTAGAAAACTTGGAAACATTCTGCGCTTTTCTCACAATCTTCGATCTGATGAAAAACTTCCATTCGTTATTTTCGACACACAAACACTAATAGATGTTGCGCGACAAGCTGCAAGCGTCATACGGCTGTTCGGTCTATTTGCAGCATGCATCTCGCTTATTGTTGGAAGTATTGGCGTTATGAATATTATGCTAGTATCTGTCAAAGAACGAACAAAAGAAATTGGACTTCGCATGGCAATCGGCGCAACACAAAAATTGATACGGTGGCAATTTTTAATCGAATCAATGGCCCTTTGTTTTATTGGCGGCATTATTGGTATCATTCTTGGCATCGCATTACAATTTGGAATCAGTTACGGAACCAGTCTTGCCACCTATATAGAACTGCTCCCACTGGTTATCTCACTACTTGTCACGATCGCAATCGGAATGTTTTTTGGTTACTACCCAGCACGACAAGCATCACTCTTGAACCCTGTTGATGCGCTACTGCAACGATGAGGAAAACAATGCCATTACTAGAAACAAAAAACATAACAAAAGTATATGGAGCAGGAGCGTACAAAGTTGCCGTTTTAAAAGATGTCACTTTAGAGGTCCAAAAAGGAGAATTCGTTGCTATCACCGGCAAATCTGGATCCGGAAAGTCAACACTGATGAATATTCTTGGTTGTCTTGATATTGCAACAAGTGGAACCTACAAAATAGAAAGCCAGGACGTTTCCAATCTAACTGTTGACCAACTTGCAGAAATTCGAAATAAAAAAATAGGCTTTGTATTTCAACGATACCATTTACTTCCAGACATGACCGCATTAGAAAACGTTGAACTTCCTTTGCTGTATGCAAACAAACCAGAAAAATTTGCACGCGAACGATCACTGGAAATGCTTAAGCTCGTTGGCCTTGCCGATAGAGTTAACCATCTTCCTTCAGAACTTTCTGGTGGAGAACAACAACGAGTTGCTGTTGCCAGAGCTTTAGCCAACAAACCAGCAATTTTACTTGCTGACGAACCAACAGGAAACCTTGATTCTGCAACAGAAGAACGTATAATGAAACTGCTGCGAGACATGCACAAAGAGCATGGCGTAACAATTGTCATCATCACACACGATGAACACATCGCACAACAAGCTGATAGAATCATAAAAATACACGATGGCAAAATCATTCAATAAAAAGGAATCACATATGACTCTCAAAAAAATACCCCTTCTTTTGTCTGCTCTTTTTTTATTTTCCGTTCAAACAAGTACACTTGGAGGGAAAAAAACAAAAACACAGGGCCAACATAAAAGAAGAAACAACGGTCTCCGAAGGAAAATGAAAGAAAGAGAAAAAAAAGAAAAAATAAAAAAAGAAAAAGAACAAAAAAAAGAAAATGAAAGAAAAATGTTTAGTCGGTTGGAGAAAAAGAGAAATGCTCGCTCTCCAAAAGGAAAAGGTTCAAAATGGCAACCAAATAGAAAAACTAAATAAGAAGAAATAACCACCTACTATTTAGCAATCCAATTTTCCTTGTGCTCCTCATAAAACTTTTTTACAACATCTAAACTCGCACAAAAAACATCGCGCGAAAAATCTTCGTGTTTAAAATTAACATATTTGCATGAAAAAATTTTCTTCAGCTTTTCATTTTTTAGTCCATGGTATACTTCTTCGGCAATTGTCATGGCCGAATTAAAATCTTTATTTGACTGTTCACAAAAAAACGCACGGTTAACGGCATCACTATCAACCGTCGGCGCCCACGAGCTGTCTGTTTTTATAAATATTGGCACAAACCTGGTGACAAATTCTCCGTACGCAATGCCAACTCCGCAAGATTCTGGCCCTTTGAGCTCGTGAACTTCTTTTGCCTCATCAAAACGCGCAACAAGTTCCATCGCACATAGAACTGCGTCTTTCATTGTTTTTTCTTTTTTCTCATCATTCAGCTTTATTCTTCCCAGGAGATAACCATCGCCAGCAGTGTTGAAAATTTCGAGATCATATTTATCCACTATCGGATAAAAATGTTTAGCGCCAATTCGGTCACGAAACATTGCAGATTGCCTGCCTTCGTCACGTTGCTGGGCCCAATAACGACAAGACCCCCGGGTATCAACAAATATTTGTGCTGCCAAGCCAATTATCTACTTATTTTTTTCATCCACCTCAAGCCCACACTTTGGATCACTCACAATATTGTTTTTGTATAAATTAAAACGCCGGTTTCTTTTTGAGGAAGAAAAAAGAGCTATTATCGCACCAAGTCCTCCGTTGGAGAAAAAATTTTTGAATTCATCAAACGTGTAACCGCAGCAAAACTTTTGCCAACAGGTGAGCTCTTCTTCTGTAGGATCCGGCAAGAAAAGGTAATCTGAAGTCGATTGCCCCTCAAATCCTTCCACCTTTGTTGAACCACACGGAACCACCGTTCGGTTTTTTTTCTTTTTTATAAAAATTTTTTTCATACAAAAAAGCGATTGACCGGAAAAAAGAAAAATTAAAAAAAATAAGAAAAGATTTATATGCTTCATATTATACCCCTAACCTAAAAACCCCTTTTTTAGAACTTCCAGCGCATCTCCATCTCTGCGCCAATATCCCCCCGTTCATCGCGAGCTGCTCGTACACTAATATCATCCGACAATAAATATTCTGCCTCAAACCTGGTGTCTTCTGTTTGAGCAAAATTTTTCTGTATCATAGCTCTCCAACGCTCACTGATATCAATCTCTATCGCACCTCTCAATCCCCCTCGACCTGTTTGGTCCGTAAAACTTGGAACCAAATGAATTCGCTCAAACGGCTTGAACAATCTGCCAAACGCAGAACGAACACCACTCGCAGATTGATCTGAGCCGAACATAATGCTCTTTACATTCTGCATAATCAAGGCTGGCATTAAAATATTTAATGATTCATGCTCAGAACCAGCCAAAAGCAAAGAAAGAATCTGCTCCTCAGAAAGCGGAGGACTCGATTCAAGCATAATTTGCTGCTCTTTTGCCGTTCCAATAACCTGCAATCCTATATTATATTTTTTAATTTTATTTCTAGCGACAATATCAATCAAGGGTTCATCAATATTACCCGTAACAAAGCTTATCTGCCCCTTTGTGAGAAACAACGGTTTATATGGAAAAACAAGAGAACCAGAAGACAAAGAAATTTTCCCAGAAAGATTTGGTTTCGCAGGGCTTCCAGTTAGACCCAGATCTATCAAAACACTTGTTTTTAAAAAAGAAGTTTCAACAAAAACCGGATCTTTCGTTTTTATTTGCAGATCAAACAAAAAATTCTCAAATGGATTTTGCTCAAGACTATTACGAGAACCAAAAAGCTCCTGTTGAAATTCTGTAGAAAGAATATTCTGTTTTAGCTGTGATCGTTCAAGAAAAATTGACCCTTTCAAAACAGGTGAATGTTTTTTTTCTTTTTTGAACGTAACTGCGCCAGAAACAGAACAAAACAAATCTTTTTTCCAATTTAATAAACAATCTTGAAATAAAATTGGCACATGAAAAAAAATAGGCTGCAATGTATCATCAAATTGTACGACAACACGAGAAGCTTTGAGTTTCCCCTTATGAAGCAAACAAACCAAATTTTGTGCTATCAATAAGTTCTCTGAAGGGATAAATTTAATATTTCCATACAGTTTCCGTAAAAAATTATAAGTACGCGCGAGTCGAATATTTCCGTTTTTTAACCTCATACTCCCAACAAAAGCTTTATCTTGATAACCACCCTGTACAAAAAAAACACCTTCTCCACTCAACTGCAACCCTATTGTCTTAGCAAAAAGCTCGCGAATTAAAGAAAAATCAACTTCACCTGAAAACATATACCGGTTTTTTTTATGTGATTTTAAATCTATTAAAGGAAAACCATCTGATCGGCAACAACGACACTCTCGCACTGAAAATGTTGGACTCAGCTGACATGAAGCATAAAAAGTTTTATCTGCGACCTTACCGTCAGCAACAAAAATATGTTCTTGCAAAGAAAATGATCCATCAGAAAAAAACTCTGAATCTATTTTTTCATTCTTAACAATACAAGACCAATCTCCGGCAAAAAAGTCATCTTTATATCGTAAGTTAACAGAAAAATCCTTCGGCAAAACACTCCAGTAAAAGCTCTCAAACAATTTTAATTCACTACGATTTTTTAGCTGAACAGCTCCTGATTTTTCTGTTTCATTCCATTGATAACTACCAAGAAAATTCCTATCTTCTTGTAAAGAACAAAAAAATGCACCATTCCATACATCTTTTGTACGACAGAAAAAAATTTTATTTGCATTTGAAATGAGCTTTTTCCCATACCAAATCGGCCCAGACATCAACTCTGCTCGCACAGAAGATATGCCACCATCAAAGTCTATATTCATCTTTACAGTACAATCGCCCCGGAGTTTGCCCTCTGCTTGCTCTCCAAAAAAACCCCTGTACAAACAAGAAGCAGGAAATGTGCCAACCAATTCAGAAAAAAGAGCACCTCCAACCAAATACAT
>Ga0180438_10006603_pt1 | contig 15632 bp, 13 predicted proteins | sample SS_ome_12_FD_132455 | JGI IMG/M metagenome (GOLD analysis project Ga0180438, IMG submission 132455) | Hypersaline lake sediment archaeal communities from the Salton Sea, California, USA - SS_3_D_2 metaG | ecosystem: Environmental > Aquatic > Non-marine Saline and Alkaline > Hypersaline >...
CAGTCGGTATTGATGAGTGTGTTTTTTACGATTAAACAACGTGGCCTCAATCCTGTGGATACGGTCAAAAAAGCGTTGAAAATATACATCAAAACCGGCAACTTGCCGAAATTGGCAGAACTTCTTGCTTCAAATGGCTAAAATGTTACGAAAATTTAGAAAAGGAACATTAAAATGAAAACCGAAAATATCAAGAGAGTTTTATATGTATTAATTGCCGTGTTTATTAGCCTAAATGTAACAGCAATAACCGCAGGAGATTCAAGCTCATCAACTTTAAGAGAAACTTTCGAGGCTTTTTCTAATGTAGCTGAAAAGGCAATTCCAGCGGTGGTTTTTGTTAAAGTTGAAAAAACCGTAAGTGCACCAAGCTTCGGAATGCCTTTTGAATTCAACGGTCCAATGGATCCGTTTGGTGGTGATTTTTTTGATCGATTTTTTAGGGGGCAACAACCGCATGACAGCCCCCAGAAATACCATCAGATGGCCCAAGGCTCAGGATGCATTATCAGTTCTAACGGTTATATTCTTACAAATCATCACGTTGTAGGCAATGTTGACACGATTATCGTAAAGTTCCACGATGGTCAGGAACTAGTAGCCAAAGTAATTGGCAGTGATGAAAAAAGTGACGTTGCAGTCATAAAGGTTGAAGGAAAAAACTTACCCGTGCTACCACTCGGAGATTCCGACAAGTTAAGAATTGGCGAGTGGGTGATTGCTATCGGTAATCCCTTTGGTCTTGCAGAAACGGTAACTGTTGGAGTGGTAAGCGCCAAGGGCCGCAGCAATGTTCATATTGCTGATTACGAAGATTTCATTCAAACAGATGCTGCTGTCAATCCAGGCAATTCAGGCGGTCCTTTACTTAACCTGGAGGGTCAAGTGATAGGAATAAATGCCGCTATTTTCAGTCAGAGTGGAGGTTATATGGGGATAGGTTTTGCTATTCCAATCAATATGGCTAAAAACATCAAAGAGCAAGTGTTGAAATCAGGAAAGGTCACTCGCGGACAGTTGGGAATTAGTGTACAAGAACTGAGCAAAGAATTGGCTGATTCCTTTTATCTGGAATCAACAAAAGGCATATTATTTGCTGATGTCTTGAGTGACTCGCCGGCTGAAAAAGCAGGGCTACAAACTGGAGATAGTATACTGAAAGTGAATGGTTAAGAGGTCGCCGATATAGGCTCTTTTCGTAATAAGATAGCAATGACGGCGCCTGGTACTACTGTCAAATTGCTTATCATGAGAGATGTGAAACAGCGGGAAATCAGTGTAAAAATTGGCGAACTCAGCCAAATAAACGCACAGATAGGAGCATCAGATATTTCTGATATGCGTGGTCTGTAGATACAGGATTTAACTGAAGAAACTGCTAAGCTGTATGGAGTAGCTATGGGTAAAGGCATCATAGTTACAGGTGCCGCTGCGTATAGCCCAGCGGCCATGAACGGAATAGAACCGGGCGCTATTATTCTCAGCGTAGATAAAAAACCAATCAGTTCTGTTCTGGAGTTTAACAAGGGATTAAAGGAAGCAAGCCAAGCAAAAAAAGTATTGTTATTGCTAAAAGAAGATAAGCACACTCGGTTTGTGGTGCTCTCATGGGATAAATGACAATGTTTGCATTGCTTTGCTGTATTTATGTTAATTGCGAAATGTTTATATGTTTTGCGCCTAGTTTAACACGATATTGATCTTTTGTTAGAAACACGAGGTGTACAATGTTTGAGAGAAAAATACCATTGTTTAATCTTTTGGGTTTTAAAGTAGGTATCGATGTTACATGGTTCATTTTGGCAGTGTTAGTAACCTGGTCGCTGGCTGAAGGTGCTTTCCCTCATTACTTCCCTGGTTTTTCTAATACCACTTATTGGTGGATGGGAGCTGCCGGCGCCTTAGGCCTTTTTATATCCATTGTATTTCATGAATTTTGTCACTCTATCGTCGCCAGGCAATTCGACCTTCCTATGAAAGGAATAACCTTGTTTATCTTCGGCGGGGTTGCTGAAATGAACAAAGAGCCTGAAAATGCCAAGTCAGAATTTCTTATGGCTATCATAGGTCCTATCTCCAGTGTTGTTCTGGCAGGTGTTTTCTTTCTTATCTACACTGCTGGTAAAACCGTTAATTGGTCGGGACCGGTCAATGGTGTGCTGGTGTATCTTGGTTGGTTAAACATAATCCTGGCTGGTTTTAATATGGTGCCTGCTTTCCCGCTTGATGGTGGGCGGGTTTTGAGATCAATTCTTTGGGCAATCAAAGGAAATCTGCGATGGGCAACGCGTATTTCATCAGGATTGGGGGCCGGTTTTGGTTTACTCCTGATGATACTGGGCGTAATTAGTTTCATCGGAGGTAATTTCATCGGCGGCTTGTGGTACTTTCTCATCGGAATGTTCATTCGTGGTGCTTCACAGATGTCATATAGGCAGTTACTTGTAAAAAATGCATTAACAGGTGAGCCGATAAGCAGATTTATGGTAACCGAGGCCGTAACTGTGCCTCCCTCAATAACTGTATCTGATTTAATTGAAGATTACTTCTACAGTTACCACTATAAAATGTTCCCAGTAACTGAAGATGGTATGCTAAAAGGCTGTGTAACAGCAAAGCAGATAAAAGAGCTGCCCAAAGAACAATGGTCCACACATAAGGTCTCTGAAATTGTCCAGCCGTGTTCAGAGAAAAATACTATTTCACCAGACGCCGATGCTATGAAAGCACTGTCGCTCATGAACAGCACTGGAAACAGCAGACTAATGATTGTTAAGGCAAACAAACTTCTGGGAGTGATTAGTTTAAAGGATATGCTTAAATTCATGGCACTTAAGCTGGACCTTGAGTCCGGTGAAAAAATAACATCCAACTCGGAAATATTTGACGATTGAAGTGTAAATATTAATTCTAATCAGGACCAATAATTGTAAGTAAATTCAAAATGAAACTCAATATAAAAGCTTTTTCGTTGGCGGTTGGTTTAATTTGGGGGCTGGGACTTTTTTGTCTAACCTGGTGGATAATTGCTTTTGACGGTGCAACTGGTGAAACCACGACTATTGGACAAGTCTATCGTGGATTTAACATAAGCCCGACGGGATCATTAATCGGTCTGGTATGGGCTTTTGTGGATGGTGCAATTGGAGGTGCAATATTTGCCTGGCTTTACAATAGTTTTGTATCCAGGTGTTCAGCTGGCAAAATTGTAGACTAATAACGAAGGTCAATAAATTCTGCTACCATTGATTAACTTGACCTTGATTAATGTCAAGAAATATAAAATTTTACCTTTGGTGTATTTCGCGATGAAACTAAATAATTATAGAAGCAGCAGAAACATAAAGGTTAGCTCTGCACCGGAAGCAGAAGTAAAAGCAGGTGTGATCCATATAGGAATTGCTGCAGATCACGGCGGTTTTGATTTGAAAACTAAACTTACCAAAATGCTTAAGGATTCAGGATATGAGGTAGTTGATTTTGGCGCAAACAAGCTAACTGAGAATGATGACTACCCGGATTTTGTCCTACCACTTGCCAGAGCTGTCTCTAAAGGAGGCTTGGAACGGGGGATAGCAGTCTGCGGCAGTGGTGTCGGTGCTTGTGTCGTCGCCAACAAAGTGGAAGGTGTACGCGCGAGCTTGATTCATGAAACTTTTTCAGCTCATCAAGGAGTTGAGGACGACGACATGAACATTATCTGCCTTGGCGGTCTCGTAGTCGGCCATGCGTTCGCATGGGAATTGGTAAAGACATTTCTTCAGGCTAAATTCAGGGGGGATGAGCGATTCCGACGCCGTCTGGCGAAAGTTACGGAACTGGAACATAAGGACGCAAAACCATGAAAGAAAATCCTTTGAAAAAATTGGAAGCGCTCCGTCAGTCAATTTGGCTCGACTATATCAGACGCGATCTGATCGCAAGCGGTGAGCTTCGACGTTTAATCAAAGAGGATGGGTTGCGGGGGATGACCTCGAACCCATCCATCTTTGAGAAAGCAATAGCCGAAAGCCATATTTACGACCAGGATATTCGTGACATAGCCCTCAAGCAAAAAGATGCCAAAGCAATCTATGAAGCTCTCAGCCAGTGCGACGTACAGATCGCAGCTGACGAATTCAAGTCTGTGTATGAAAAGACTGATGGCAAGGACGGATATGTCAGCCTGGAGGTCAACCCTCATCTGGCACATGACACTAAAGGTACAATTGAGGAGGCCCGACGATTGTGGGCTGCCGTAAATAGGCCCAATATTTTCATCAAAGTACCGGCGACGTCAGATGGTCTGCCTGCTATCCACCAACTCATCAGCGAAGGAATCAATGTCAATGTGACGTTGCTCTTTGGTTTGCCTCGTTATCGACAGGTTGCAGAAGCCTACATTGCAGGTCTCGAAGCGCGCGCAGCCCAAGGCAAGCCGGTGAAACATATAGCCTCGGTGGCTAGCTTCTTTTTAAGCCGTATTGATACCGTGGTGGATCAGCTGGTGGAGAAATTCCTCGAACAAAGCGACAAGAAGACGGAAATTGTCAAGAAGATGCGTGGTCAAGTGGCAATATCGACCGCTAGGGTGGCTTATCAAATTTACAAGGATATTTTCGGCAGTAGTAGATTTAAGAAACTCGCTGATAAGGGTGCCCGTGTACAGCGGCTGCTCTGGGCGAGCACAAGTACCAAGAACCCGGACTACAGTGATGTAAAATATATTGAACCGCTAATCGGCCCGGACACCGTAAACACAGTCCCACTTGAAACCATTGATGCCTATCGTGATCACGGCGATCCGAAATCACGCATCGAACAAGATGTCAAGAAAGCCAACTGGATAATGGCAAAATTGCCGTAACTCGGGATCAGCATAGACAAGGTGGCTCAGCAGCTTGAAGATGAAGGCATCAAGAAATTCGACGAGCCATTCGACGAGCTGATGGAGACTTTAACAAAAAAGTCATCAGAGTAATTAAAGAGAAACCATGAACGAACAAATACCTGTGAGCAAGCTAAACTCTTTTCTACCAACAGAAGTGGATGGATGTGATTCTCTTGTCGAGCTTGCTCTGGACATGCGATGGTCGTGGAGCCATTATGGAGACAAAGTCTGGAGGCAGCTCGATTCGGAATTGTGGGAACTCACACAAAATCCGTGGGTCGTTTTGCAGACTGTTTCACGGGAAAAACTTGAAAACTTATTGGCGAATACCGAATTTCGCAGGGAAGTGGATGAGCTATTAGAACTCAAGGAACGCAAGTCGGAAGCCCCCGCGTGGTTTCAGCAAAAACATCCGAAAGCTCCTTTGACCTGTGTTGCTTATTTCTGTATGGAATTTATGCTGAGCGAAGCCCTGCCCATCTATTCGGGCGGGCTTGGTAATGTGGCAGGCGACCAGCTCAAAGCCGCCAGCGATTTGGGTGTGCCGGTGGTCGGAGTGGGATTGCTGTACCAGCAGGGCTATTTTCGCCAGGTGATTGATAAGGATGGTTCGCAGCAGGAACTGTATCCGTATAACGACCCGGGGCAGTTGCCGATTACACCCCTTCGAAAACCGAACGGCCAGTGGTTGCGGCTGGAAGTTGTGCTTCCCGGTTATTCGGTTTGGCTGCGTGCCTGGCAGGTCCAGGTCGGCAGAGTCAAACTTTACCTGCTGGACACCAATGACGCTGCAAACTTTCCAGCTCATAGAGGAATTACAAGCGAACTTTACGGAGGTGGGCCGGAGCTACGACTTAAACAAGAGCTCATACTTGGGATTGGAGGATGGCGATTGCTCCGTGCGTTAGGTATCCAGCCGGAGGTCTGCCACTTGAATGAAGGACATGCTGCCTTCGTCGTGCTGGAACGCGCACGAAATTTCATGGAAGATACAGGCCAACCTTTTGAAACTGCGCTGGCCGTTACGCGAGCCGGAAACCTCTTTACCACACACACACCCGTCGCCGCCGGCTTTGACCGTTTCGCTCCAGCCTTTATCGAGCAATACCTTGGTTCGTATGCCCAAAAGAGGCTGGGTATATCCATTCATGATTTGCTCGCTTTGGGACGGCAAAACTCTAACGACTCGTCGGAGTATTTCAATATGGCCTATCTGGCTATGCGAGGCAGCGGCGCAGTCAATGGGGTGAGCCAGTTGCACGGGAAAGTGAGTCGTCACTTGTTTCTATCTCTTTTCCCTCGCTGGCCGGAAGATGAGGTGCCAGTCGGGTCCGTTACCAACGGCGTTCATACGTCGACGTGGGATTCTGCGGAAGCTGATGAGCTTTGGACCGAGGCGTGCGGCAAAGAGAGATGGCTTGGAACAACGGAAACCCTGGAGCAGGATATTCGGCGCATTTCCGATTCGAGGCTCTGGCGATTTCGGACCGCTGCTTGTAAGTCTCTTGTTGAATACGCCCGTGAAAGATTATCGCGGCAACTGGAGGAGTCCTCTGCCCCACCCGAAACGATCGAAGCTGCCAAGCATCTATTTAACCCCAACACATTGACACTGGGTTTTGCGAGGCGTTTCGCGACTTATAAAAGACCGAATCTATTACTGCACGACCCGCAAAGGTTACTTCGCCTGTTGAGCAATCCCCAGCGGCCGGTGCAACTGATAATCGCGGGTAAGGCCCATCCTGCGGACCAGGCGGGGCAAGACCTGATTCAGGAATGGACGCGTTTTATCCGGCAGCCCGAGGTACGCCAGCATGCGGTATTCCTTAGCGACTATGACATGCATGTTACCGAGCATCTCGTACAGGGGGTGGACGTCTGGATTAACACACCACGGCGCCCATGGGAGGCCAGTGGAACCAGCGGCATGAAAATACTTGTCAATGGAGGTATCAATCTGTCGGAGTTGGATGGTTGGTGGGCCGAAGCCTACACGCCGGAAGTGGGATGGGCACTCGGAGACGGCCAGGAGCATGGCGAGGACCCAGCCTGGGACGCTGTCGAAGCAAACGCACTTTATAACCTGCTCGAACACGAGTTGATTCCAGAGTTTTACAATCGTGATGAGAAAGGTGTTCCTAAAACCTGGGTCGCACGTATTCGTGAAAGCATGGCGAAGCTGACGCCGCGTTTTTCAGCCAACCGCACGGTGCGCGAATACACCGAGCTACATTATCTGTCTGCCGCGGCGTCATACCACAAACGCGCCGTAGATAAAGGCGCGATGGGCAAAAAGCTGGTAAATTGGCAGCATACTCTCGAACAAAAATGGGCTGCGATGCGTTTCGGTGAAATAAAGGTCGAAACCAACGGACAGCAGCATCTATTTGAAGTTGAGGTCTATCTCAACGACATCTACCCAAATGCAGTTCGAGTGGAGCTTTATGCGGATGGGGTCATTGGGGCTGGCTCAGTACGACAGGAGATGAAGCGAGGCCGACAACTGGTGGACGGAGGTTACAGCTACAGCGTAACGGTATCAGCAAATCGGCCTGTGACAGACTATACGGCGAGGGTGGTACCTAACTACGATAATGTAGCAGTTCCTTTGGAAGCCGCTCAAATCTTGTGGCAGCGATGACCCGATCTGTAGAAGAAAAGACTATGAGGAAAAAAACCGGAATTAAAAGTTTGTTTGTGGATATTGGTGGTGTTTTGCTCACCGACGGATGGGGTAACGGGTCCCGCAAACTGGCAGCAAAGGCGTTCAACTTGAATCCAGAAAAATTCGAAAGCCGGCATAACCAGGCTTTTGACACGTACGAGTTGGGCAAGCTAACCATTGAGGAATACTTGAGCCGAGTGGTGTTCTACGAGGAGCGGTCGTTTACTCTAGCTCAGTTTCGAAAATTCATGTTCGCCCAGTCGAAGCCATATCCAGAAATGATCGAGTTGATCCGCAAGCTCAAAACATGCTATGGATTAAAGTTGGCTGTGGTTAGCAACGAAGCGCGTGAGATCAATTCATATCGGATTCGAAAGTTCAAGCTCAATGGTTTTGTGGATTTTTTCATTTCCTCTTGTTTTGTCCATTTGCGAAAGCCTGACGCGGATATCTTTCGGATTGCGCTTGATATAGCGCAGGTCCCGGCCAATCGGGTAGTCTATATTGAGAACATTCCGATGTTCGTCCATGTCGCGGAGGACTTGGGAATTCGAGGTATTTGTCACACGGATTACAAGTCCACGTGTGCTAAGCTGGCTTCGTTTGGATTGGAGGTTGCAGAATGACAGACTGGTCATCAGCAAAACCTACTCACGCCGACGTGTTGACGATCAATGGCGGCTCATCGAGTATCAAGTTCGCATTATATCGGACAGGTGAATCGCTGGAACAACGTTTTCATGGAAGCGTTGACCGTATCGGTTTGCAAGGTACGAATTTAACTTTCAGTGACTCAACAGGAAACAAGAGAGTAAGTCTCATTCTTGAATCCTCTGATAAAAGGTCGGCATCAGATTTCCTGATAGATTGGCTCGCAGAACAGATTGATTTTTCTTCGATAGGTGGTGTTGGACATCGAGTGGTTTTCGGCATGAAACACACAGTTCCTGAATGTATCACACAGGAATTGCTGAATGAACTACACCACATCAGCCCGTACGATACGGATCATCTGCCTGCTGAGATTGAATTAATTGAGGCGTTACGGCAACGCTATCCTAACTTGCCTCAAGTTGCTTGCTTTGATACGGCGTTTCACAGTACTATGCCGCGAGTGGCTCGGCTTTTGCCTATTCCTCGCCGTTTCGATGCGAGGGGAATACAACGGTACGGGTTCCACGGATTATCATATTCCTATCTAATAGAAGAACTCGCTCGTGTTGCGGGTACAAAGGCAGCCCAAGGGCGCGTGATACTGGCTCATCTGGGTAATGGCGCAAGCTTAGCTGCCGTTTGTGACGGTAAAAGTATTGATACCACTATGGGATTTACGCCGAGTTCAGGATTGCCGATGAGTACTCGGCCCGGCGACTTGGATCCCGGCGTGGTATGGTACCTGATGCGGGCGGAAAATCTGACACCCAAACAGTTTAATAATCTCATCAATCATGAATCCGGTCTGCTCGGAATTTCTGAAACCAGTTCTGACATGCGTGACTTGCTCGGCTGTGAACCGTGGGATGTACGGGCGGCCGAGGCGGTCGAACTGTTTTGCTACCAAGTCAAGAAATGGATTGGTGCATTCGCAGCAGTACTGGGAGGAGTGGAAACATTAGTATTTAGTGGCGGAATTGGTGAGAATGCTTCAGAAGTCCGCTGTCGGATTTGCGACGGGCTGGGATTTCTTGGAGTCGAACTGGACGAAAAGAAAAATTTGGCGAATGAGGATGTAATTTCCACAGCGTCCAGCCGGGTTGCTGTCCGCGTCATTCGCACGGATGAAGAATATATGATCGCCAAGACGGTTTGCTTTGCTCTCGGTCTTGGCTGAAAAAAGGAGAATTGAACCATGAAGACAAGAACTCTTTCCCCGGAAATGCTCCACAAGATGGATGCTTACTGGCGCGCCGCCAACTATCTGTCGGTTGGCCAGATTTATCTCTGCGACAATCCGCTGCTGAAGCGGCCGCTGACGCTTGCGGATGTGAAGCACATGCTGTTAGGACACTGGGGCACGACCGCCGGGCAGAACTTCATTTACGTGCACTTGAACCGGGTCATAAAAAAATACGACCTCGACATGATTTACGTTTCCGGCCCCGGTCACGGCGGCCCGGCCGTCGTGGGCAACACTTATCTCGAGGGCACTTACAGCGAGATATATCCCAATATCAGCCAGGATGAGGCCGGGCTTCGGAAGCTCTTTATTCAGTTTTCGTTTCCCGGAGGAATTCCAAGCCACGTATCGCCGGAGTGCCCGGGCTCGATCCACGAAGGTGGCGAGCTGGGCTATTCCCTCAGCCATTCGTTCGGGGCGGTGTTCGACAATCCCAATCTCGTCGTCGCCTGCGTCGTCGGCGATGGCGAGGCGGAGACGGGACCGCTGGCCACCGCGTGGCATTCCAACAAGTTTCTCAATCCGACCACTGACGGCGCGGTCCTGCCGATCCTGCATCTCAACGGCTACAAGATTTCCAATCCGACTCTGCTCGCACGCATCACTCGTGAGGAATTGGAACAGTTGCTCCGCGGCTACGGGTGGATGCCCTACTTCGTCGAGGGGCACGAGCCCGGGCTGATGCATGAGGCCATGGCCGCAACGCTCGATACGGCGGTGGAGGAGATCAAAAAAATCCAGCAGGATGCCCGCGTTCACGGCAACTTCACGCGTCCGCACTGGCCGATGATCGTCCTTGGTTCACCCAAGGGTTGGACGGGACCGAAAATGGTCGATGGCCTGCAGGTCGAAGGCACCTTCCGTTCGCACCAGGTGCCGCTTTCTGACCCGGCCACCCATCCCGAACACCTCAAGCTGTTGGAAGAGTGGCTGAGGAGCTACCGGCCGGAGGAACTCTTCGATGACCAGGGCCGCCTGAAACCGGAACTGGCCGAACTTGCACCCAAGGGCGAACGACGCATGGGTGCAAATCCCCACGCCAATGGCGGCATTCTGCTCCGTGACCTTAGGATGCCGGATTTCCGAGACTATGCGGTCGATGTGCCCTCGCCAGGGGTACGCGGAATCGGCGACACGCATGTGCTCGGGCGCTTCTTGCGCGACGTGGCGAAGCTGAACAGTGAGCAGCGAAATTTCCGGGTCTTTGGTCCGGACGAGACGCTCTCCAACGGCCTGGAAGCACTCTTTGACGTGACCAACCGCCAATGGAACGCCGCGACCGTAGCGAACGACGAATTTCTCGCACCCACTGGGCGCGTGATGGAAATCCTCAGCGAGCACCAATGCGAGGGCTGGCTCGAGGGCTACCTGCTCACCGGGCGGCATGGACTGTTCAACTGTTATGAGGCGTTCATCCACATCATTGATTCGATGTTCAACCAGCACGCTAAATGGCTGAAGGTCACATCGAAGCTGCCGTGGCGACGGAAGATCCCCTCGCTGAATTACCTGCTGGCCTCGCATGTCTGGCGTCAGGACCACAACGGCTTCACACACCAGGATCCAGGTTTCATCGACCACGTAATGAACAAAAAGGCCGAGGTTGTACGTGTTTACCTGCCGCCGGATGCAAACTGTCTGCTCTCCGTGATGGACCACTGTCTGCGCAGCCGCCATTACGTTAACGTTGTGATCGCGGGTAAACACCCTGCACCACAGTGGCTGTCAATGGATGCCGCCGTCAAGCATTGCACCGAGGGCATCAGTATCTGGCAGTGGGCCAGCAATGATCAGGAAGTTTCGCCCGATGTGGTCATGGCCTGCTGCGGAGACGTACCGACGCTGGAAACGCTTGCCGCTGTTTCTATTATGCGAGAGCATCTGCCTGAACTTAAAATCCGGGTGGTCAACGTTGTCGACCTGATGAAGCTCCAGCCACAAACCGAGCACCCGCACGGGTTGAGCGACACGGATTTTGACGAACTCTTCACCAGGGACAAGCCGGTCATCTTCGCCTTCCATGCTTACCCTTGGTTGATCCACAGGCTGACCTACCGCCGTACCAACCATAAAAACTTTCATGTCCGCGGCTACAAAGAAGAAGGCACCATCACCACACCTTTCGACATGACGGTACTGAACGATCTGGACCGCTTCCATCTCGTGATGGATACCATCGACCGCCTGCCGCAGACCGGCGACAAGGGCGTCTATCTGAAGCAGCAGCTCAGGGACAAGCTCATCGAGCACAAGCAATATATCGAGAAATACGGCGAGGACCTGCCTGAAATCCGAAACTGGAGGTGGGAAATCAAATTGCAGAAGAAAGGAAATTAACATACACATCAAACACTTATATTAAAGGAAAAATATGCTTAATCACAAACTGCTTTCAACACAAGGGATACTCATTCTCGAACCCACAGCTCCACTCGAAGCGGCTGATTTTGAGGGTTTAGCCCATGAGATCGATCCGTACATTGCGGAACATGGAAAATTGCAGGGGGTGATGATCCACGCAAAAGTCTTTCCAGGTTGGGTAAATCTCGAAGCTGTTTTCACGCATATGCGGTTTATCGAGAGCCATCACCAAAAGATTCAAAGATTGGCTGTAGTGAGCGATAGTCGTCTTCTAATGGAAGTCCCTAAAATAGCCGCCCATCTTGTGTATGCGGAGGTCAAACACTTCCCGGAATCCGCGTACGAAGACGCGATGCGATGGCTTGGGAGTAATGCTCAATGAATGCGTAACTGATCGAGATCGCACAGATTAGGATGTGGAAATATAATGAAAAAACTAATCGTTTTTGATCTGGACGGTACGCTTGCTGAAAGTAAATCTTCTCTTGATACCGAAATGTCTACGTTGTTACATGATCTTCTCGGTATCGTCAAAGTGGCCGTGATTTCCGGAGGCGATTGGCCGCAGTTTGAAAAACAACTGCTCTCCAATCTGCCCCATGACGAACGCATGGTGAATCTATTTATCCTCCCGACATGTGGAACAAAATTCTTCCAATACAAGGGGGATTGGAAAAAAATCTATTCGGAAGATTTCACAACGGATGAAAAAGAAAAAATCGTCAGTTCACTAAAGAAAGCACTGACAAAAGCAGGCTTCAAGACCGAAAAGGTCTGGGGAGAGACAATCGAAGACAGGGGAAGCCAGATAACATTTTCCGCCTTAGGCCAACAGGCCCCTTTGGAAGAAAAGAGCAAATGGGACCCTGATTTCGCCAAGCGGAAGAAGATCAAGTCAATCCTTGACACTTTTATTCCTGAGTTTTCGGTTCGACTGGGCGGTGCGACATCCATTGATGTTACCAAACCCGGCATAGACAAGGCATACGGAGTAAGAAAACTTCGAGAGATTCTTGGTATTTCATTGAAAGAGATGATTTTCATAGGTGACGCCTTGTTCCCTGGCGGAAACGACTATCCAGCTGAAGAAGCAGGTGTTGTTTCTATCCCGGTGCGAGGCCCCAGTGAAACTAAACGGGTTATCGAAGCGATTATCGCCTGTTTAGATAGCGATTAGCAGACTTAACTCTATGGAGTAATTATTCGCATATAAGAAAGGATACCCATTATGAAATCTAATGCCGACCAACCCAAAACGCCCGGACCGAAGCCAAATACGAAGGAAGATTTGAAGTCCCTGTCCCTGCCGGAACTGGAAAAAGCATTAGAATCGTCGGCGGAAGGCCTCAGTCAAGCCGAAGCACAAAAACGGCTGAACCAATATGGGCCTAACGAGATTCAGGAAAAGAAAACTCATCCTCTTCTGAAATTTCTCACCTATTTTTGGGGTCCAATTCCGTGGATGATTGAGGCTGCTGTAATACTTTCGGCTATCGTACGTCACTGGGCGGATTTCTGGATTATCCTGGTTTTACTTTTAATGAACGCAGTTATCGGCTTTTGGGAAGAATATCAAGCTGGAAATGCTATTGAGGCGTTGAAGAAGAAACTAGCTCTCAAAGCTCGCGTTCGAAGAGACGGTGTATGGAAAACAATACCTTCTCGCGAACTGGTTCCAGGCGATATCATCCGCCTTCGTCTGGGGGAAATAATACCAGCCGATGCAAAACTTCTCGAAGGGGATCCAATAGAAGTTGACCAGTCTACGTTGACAGGCGAATCGCTGCCTGTCGAGCGAAAAAAAGAAGATGATGTTTATTCCGGCTCTATTATAAATCAAGGTGAGATTGAAGCAATTGTTTATGGTACCGGAGCCAATACCTATTTCGGTAAGACGGCGCAAATGGTCGAAGGAGCAAAAACCGTAAGCCATTTTCAGAAGGCCGTTCTAAAAATCGGAGATTATCTTGTTATTTTGGCAGTAGCCCTGGTTACCCTGATTCTGATAACAGCATTATTCCGTCATGAAAGTATGTTGACAACATTGCGATTTGCCTTGGTGTTGACAGTGGCTGCGATCCCCGTGGCCATGCCCACAGTTCTGTCGGTAACTATGGCAGTAGGCGCAAAACTGCTGGCTGCCAAACAAGCTATTGTACGAAGACTGGCTTCAATTGAGGAACTTGCGGGCATTGATATTCTCTGTTCGGATAAAACAGGGACATTGACTCAAAACAAACTGACTCTCAGTGATATAGTTAGCTTGTCAGGTTTGGATAACGAACAGATTATACTTGCTGGAGCCCTTGCTTCACGGGCTGAAGACAAAGACCTCATAGATTTGGCTGTTATCGGCGGCTTGCAAGACTCTAAGGCTCTGAGTTCCTGTCAGGTTGTTCATTTTCAGCCTTTTGATCCTGTTCATAAACGAACCGAAGCCACAATAAAGGACCCCAGCGGAAAAACTTTTAAGGTCAGTAAAGGCGCTCCGCAGGCAATCCTTGAACTTGCAGCAAATAAATCAGATATCCAAAATGAATTGGAGAAAACAGTTAATGAATTTGCCGGTAGAGGTTGTCGTTCTTTGGGAGTTGCAAGAACTGACGAAAAAGATCAATGGCAATATTTAGGTGTGCTTGCTCTATCCGACCCCCCTCGAGAAGACTGCAAAGATACCATTGTTGCAGCAAAACAAATGGGCGTAAGTGTAAAAATGGTAACCGGAGACCAGGTAGCTATAGCCAAAGAAATAGCCGGTCAAATAGGATTAGGTAAGAATATTCTCGATGCTCAACTATTCGGTGATACAAAACATCATGAATCGAGCCGATTGGCAGAATCTATTGAAAAAGCAGATGGTTTCGCTCAGGTGTTCCCTGAACACAAGTATCATATCGTAGATGTCCTGCAAAAACGAGGTCACATCGTTGGGATGACAGGCGATGGCGTTAACGATGCGCCAGCATTAAAAAAGGCCGATGCCGGCATAGCCGTGTCGGGCGCTACGGATGCCGCACGAGCGGCGTCAGATATTGTGTTGCTGACACCAGGGCTATCCGTAATTATTGATGCAATAAAAGAAAGCCGGAAAATATTCCAAAGGATGAACAGCTATGCTACTTACCGGATTGCTGAAACAATACGTGTTTTACTGTTTATGACACTTAGCATACTCGTTTTCAAGTTTTATCCCGTGACAGCCGTAATGATTGTTCTATTGGCTTTACTTAATGACGGCGCTATTCTTTCTATAGCTTATGACAGAGCACATATCTCAGATGTGCCTGAAATCTGGAACATGCACCGAGTGCTTGGAGTTGCCACGATACTTGGTATTACCGGTGTGATAGCATCTTTTGGTCTTTTTTATCTCGGAGAGCATGTCTTCAAAATGAGCCGAGATACGATTCAAACCCTTATGTATCTTAAACTTTCTGTAGCTGGGCACATGACCATATTTCTTACCCGTACTCGGGGACATTTCTGGGCCGACCGGCCTTCAAACATTCTGCTTGGAGCGGTTATAGGTACTCAATTAGTTGCTACATTGGTTGCAGTCTATGGCCTGTTTATGACACCCCTCGGCTGGAACTGGGCAGCACTTGTCTGGGGATATGCTTTGGCATGGTTTTTTGTCAATGACTGGGTCGAAATTTGGGCACTTCATATCTTCGACCCTAAAAAGCCCGGCCTATTAACAAAAAAATAATGAATTGACTAATTAGTTATGCTAAGACATAGTTCGAGAAGAATCAAAAAGAGCTTGTCCAATGAAACGAAAGCAAAATCAAAAAGTATCTGACGCAGAGCAAGTTTACAGAGACCCTGTATGCGATATG
>Ga0180438_10006605_pt1 | contig 15632 bp, 14 predicted proteins | sample SS_ome_12_FD_132455 | JGI IMG/M metagenome (GOLD analysis project Ga0180438, IMG submission 132455) | Hypersaline lake sediment archaeal communities from the Salton Sea, California, USA - SS_3_D_2 metaG | ecosystem: Environmental > Aquatic > Non-marine Saline and Alkaline > Hypersaline >...
CGTTTGTCCATAACCATCCGGGCCATTTATTACCTTATCGCACCCGGCACAGCCTCTTTTTCTTCGTCCTCGATATCGGTTACCATGACATTAGTGGTAAGCATCAGGCCCGCTACGCTCGCCGCGGTCTCTATCGCTGTTCGTGTAACCTTTGCAGGGTCAATAATGCCGGCTTTCATCATATTTACAAACTTATTGCTGTTGGCATCATAACCGATATTTTTATCATTTTCAAGTTTGTCAAGCAGTTGTGTCACGATAACGTCGCCCGGCTGGCCGCAGTTATTTACTATCTGCATAGCTGGTACTTTCATCGCCTTGGCTATAATATCAAAACCTTCTTTCTCGTCTCCTTTTGCCCTGGCTCTGGCCTTTTGAAGCTCTTTGCTCGCCCGGAGGAAAATCACTCCGCCGCCCGGCACTACCCCTTCCTGTGCCGCCGCTCTGGTGGCGTGAAGGGCATCTTCCAGAAGGTCTTTGCGTTCTTTCATCTCGATTTCGGTAGCAGCGCCCGCTTTCAAACGAGCCACACCGCCGGTTAACTTAGCCAGCCTCTCCTGAAGCTTCTCCCGGTCGTAGTCGCTTGTGGATTTATCTATCTGATTGCGAATCTGCTCGCACCTGGCTTCGATATCTTTCTTCCTTCCGGCTCCCTCGATAATCGTGGTCGTCTCTTTGCCCACTACGATTTTTTTCGCCCGGCCAAGCTGTGCAATCTCAGTATTTTCCAGCTTTATACCAATGTCTTCGCTGATCAGCTCTCCGCCGGTCAATACCGCCACATCGGCAAGCATCAGCTTACGGCGGTCACCGAAACCGGGGGCCTTGACCGCGCAGACTTTCAAAATGCCCTGAAGCCGGTTAATCACAAGCCCGGCTAAGGCCTCACCATCCACGTCCTCGGCTATTATAAGCAATGGCTTGCCCGTCTGGGCAATCTTTTCCAGCAGAGGAATAATCTCTCGCACATTTGATATTTTCTTTTCGTAAAGCAATATGCAGGCATCTTCAAATACCGTCTCCAGCGTTTCAGGATTGGTCATAAAATAAGGAGAGATATACCCTTTATCGAACTGCATTCCCTCAACCACATTCAGTTCGTTCTGCATCCCTTTTCCTTCTTCGACCTCTATGACACCGTCCCTTCCGACACTGTCAATTGCGTTTGCAAGAATTTCTCCCATCTCTGTATTATTGTTTGCGCTGATTGTGGCGACTTGTGCGATATCATTATGCCCTTTGACCTCTGTACTCGCTGCTTTTATAAAATCGGTTACCACACTTGTTGCCTTCTGAATTCCCCGCTGGATTGCCACCGGGTTTGCTCCAGAGGCTACCCGCTTGAGCCCCTCATTGAAGATTTCTTCAGCCAGCACCGTTGAAGTGGTTGTTCCGTCACCCACCTCATCCGCCGTCTTGCTTGCCACCTCATTGACCATTTTGGCGCCCATATTTTCGAATTTATCCGGCAGCTCGATTTCTTTGCTTACCGTAACCCCGTCTTTGGTTATCTTAGGGGCTCCCCAGCTTTTCTGAAGTACTACGTTCCTGCCGGTCGGTCCCAGAGTTACTTTTACAGCATCCGCTAACTGCGACAATCCTTTTTTCAATGCCGCTCTCCCTGTTTGTTCAAACATTAATTGCTTGGCCATGTGTTCACCTCTGTTTATCCTTGAACCTTATCAGTTTGTTTTATTTTTCAACGATTCCCAATATGTCACTTTCTCGCAGAATTACATATTCCTTTCCTTCGACCTCTACCTCATTGCCGATATACTTTGCGTATATAACCTTCTGGTTTTTCCTGACTGAAACCTCACTGCGTTTACCGCTCTTTGTCATTTTGCCCGGCCCTACAGTGACAACTGTGCCAATCTGCGGTTTCTCTTTGGCAGTATCCGGCAGAATAATCCCGCCTGTAGTCTTTTCCTCCGGGTTTAATGGTTTAATCACTACCCTGTCGTCTAACGGTCTTAATTTCATTCTCGCGCTCCTTTAATTCACTCAAGTCCAACTTTGAATTTATCTCTTTTTTACTTCTCTGAGCAGATAAGATAATCTGAACGGCCTACATCATACCCATTCCGCCGCCCATACCGCCCATACCACCCATTCCACCCATTCCGCCCATTCCGCCCATTCCGCCCATTCCGCCGCCCATTCCGCCTGGTGGCATGCCTGCCGGGGCTTCATCCTTTTTCTGGGGTTTTTCCGTTATCAGGCAGTCTGTCGTTAACAGCAATCCGGCTATACTTACGGCATTTTGCAGCGCGGTCCGTGTAACTTTAATTGGGTCAATGATTCCGGCTTTTATCAAATCCTCATAGGTCTCAGTATCGGCATTATAACCATAAGAGCCTTTGTGCTCGCTGACGTTGTTCACCACTATATTGCCCGCCGCTCCGCCATTTTCCGCTATATAATAGCAGGGTTTTGTCAGTGCCTGTTCAACTATCCGAGCACCTGTCCGCTCATCTCCTTTCAACTTTAACTGTTTAACTGCATCGAGGCAGCGAATAAGCGCTACTCCGCCGCCCGGCACAATTCCTTCCTCAATCCCCGCCCTGGTCGCATGCAGGGCGTCCTCAATCCTGGCCTTTGTCTCTTTCATTTCAGCTTCGCTGGCTGCACCCACGTTTATCTGGGCCACTCCGCCGGTAAGCTTGGCCATCCTTTCCTGAAGCTTCTCACGGTCATAATCACTCGTGGTTGTCTCTATCTGGCTTCGTATCTCGGTAATCCTGCTGTTGATTGCCTTCGAGCTGCCGGCACCTTCCACTATTGTGGTGTTGTCATTATCAATTATCACTTTCTTTGCCCTGCCAAGCTGCTTCAAGGTAACGCTTTCAAGCTCGATACCGAGGTCTTTCACTATCGCCTCAGCTCCCGTCAAAACCGCTATGTCCTGCAGCATCGCTTTGCGTCTGTCGCCGTATCCCGGTGCCTTTACTGCCGCTACATCCAATATCCCTTTGAGCTTGTTGACCACAAGTGTCGCCAGCACCTGGCTGTCAATATCTTCGGCTATTATCAATAAAGGTGTTTTGTTTTTGGAGAGCTTCTCAAGCAGCGGTACAAGCTTGGTAACACTGCTTATCTTATCTTCATATACCAGTATGCAGGGCTTTTCCAGTTCACAAACCATATTGTCCTTGTCGGTGGCGAAATGCGGCGAGAGATAACCACGGTCAAACTGCATCCCCTCTACAAAATCCACGGTTGTTTGCAGTCCACTGCCTTCTTCGACCGTTATCACTCCATCCTTACCCACTCGCTGAAAGGCTTCAGCCATAATCTTGCCCACTTCAACATCATTGTTTGCGGAGACCGACGCAATGTTGACAATATCGTCCTTGCTGGTTATATTTACAGGCATTGCAATAGATGCCAGTTTTTTCCCGGCCGCTTCTGCTGCTTTATTCAGGCCGCGTGCCAGAGACATTGCGTCTGCGCCCGCTGCAAGATTCTTATAAGCCGCCTTAAACATTGCCTCTGCTAAAACCGTAGCGGTGGTGGTCCCGTCACCGGCTACCTTAGAGGTCTTGCTCGCCGCCTCTTTGACCAGTTTCGCACCTAGATTCTCATTCTTGTCGAGTAAATCAATCTCTTCGGCCACGGTCACACCGTCTTTTGTTACAGTCGGGCCTCCCCAGCCCTTATCCAGTATCGCATTTCGTCCTCTGGGGCCGAGAGTTGATCTTACCGCCGATGCCAGTTTTTCCACACCGGCCAACAATTTGCTTCTCGCTTTAGTCTCGAACTCTAATTCTTTAACTGCCATAGTGTTTTTTCTCCTTTAACCTGGTGAAAAACTAAAAAAACTCGGGTTCTGCAATTTACAATACCTGTGCAAAACGGATACCAACTTAAATTCAACTTGCCTGTTAAAGAGAGCATTTATCGCAACTTGTTTTGCAAGAGAGACTTACGCTCTCAATTTTTGAAAGCTAAAATACCTGATAATGGCTGTAATTTACAAAAAATACAATTTTTGGCAATAAAAATTCAGTCCGGTACGCCAACTTGACAGTCCCCTACTATGTAAGCTGGTACAAATCTTGACGCCAGTGTCAACTCTTGACCTGCTCGCTGAAACAGGCTATTATCTGGTTTCGTGGTTTTTTTGAAATTTACTACAATGTACAAACTCGGCTTCGCAGCTTAAACACAGAAGAGCTGAATATGGCTCATTGCCCATTCGAGATTACCATAAAGGCGGAACCGCCGGAGACAAATGCTCAGAAGGTTATTTGCCAGGAACTTCTGCGTGATATACCCGGCAAGCGGCAGATTTACAGTTCCCTGTGGGAAAAGCAACCTGTTATTGTCAAGATATTTGCCGATTCAGTCAAATCGAACCGCCATCTGAAAAGAGAGCTAAGTGGCCTCCAAAAGCTCCGCTCCCGCAATTTGAACTGCCCTGCAGTGCTATTCGCCGGTCGAACAAACCGCGCTTCCAGGGTACTGGTTACGAAAAAAATCACCGATGCACCCACCGCACTCGAAATCTTTGCCAATCTATCCTCCGCAGAGGAAAAACTCGACCTGCTCTTGATAATTGTCGAGGAGCTCGCCAGCCACCACGACAAAGGTGTACTGCAGAAAGACCTCCACCTCGGCAATATCCTCATTAAGGGGCGAAAAGCTTTTATCATCGATTCCGCCGGGATGAGATTCTACAACAATGCCGTCAATAAGAAGAAATCTTTAGCCCAGCTTGCCATGGTAGCCCGGTATCTGTCGCCGGACAATCCCTCACTCATCGACCGGCTTGCCGTTGCCTACTGTGATGCACGAAAGCGGCCCTTTGGCCATAAAGAGAAAAATATACTTTACAAATGCCTTGCCGGCACAAGAAAAAGAGGTATTCGAAAGGGCCTGAAAAAGAGCCTTAGAACCAGCACAAGATACCTGAAAATCAAAAAACCTGCCTTCGTTGCCATCTTCGGCAGAACCTTCATTGGCGATAAAAACCCCGACGAGTTGGTGAACAACCTGGATGAACTGATGAGTAAAGGAAACATCCTGAAAAATGGCAACACCTGCTACGTATCCAGAGTTTTTTTCAACGGGTTCGACATAGTCGTCAAACGATATAACCATAAAGGTGTTTTTCATTCCATCCGCCAGACCATAAAGAAGTCAAGGGCAAGAAAAAACTGGCTCTGCGCCCGCAGACTCGGTATGCTCCAAATCCCCACCGCAGCTCCTCTGGGATATATCGAAGTATTCAAAGGCCCAATTATCTGGAAATCCTACATCATCACCAGATACCTGCCCGGCCCGAAATTATGCGACCTGCTGAAAAGTACCTCTTCTGCCTCGAACCGGCAATCCACCGCCATAAATCAGGTAATCGAACTTCTTAAAAAACTCGGCAAAGCCCGCATTACGCACGGCGACCTCAAACATTCCAATATCATTATCACCGACAAAGGCCCGGCTGTAATCGACCTCGACGCAATGAGGGCACACAAATTTAAATTTACCTACAAACCACGAAGGGCATACGACCTCAAACACTTCGCGACTAAAGGCCCCGCCGGGAAAATTTCACTGCAACAGCTCGATGAATAAACATCTCTCGACTTTCTCAACCCAGACAACTCTTAACCGCCCTGACAAGCCTTTCCCCTACAATCCTGACGTCAAAGCCTTTTGCTCTGGTATGCGCTTCCACCCCCATCCGTGTGCGCAAATTCTCGTCCTTTATCATAGAGCTTAACCTTTCTACCCATTGTCCCGACGTCTCAGGCAGAAAGCCGTTGACACCCTCGGTTACATATTTTGAGTTCACACCCACCGGCGAAGCAGCCACGCAAAGCCCCGCCGCACCGTACTGCAGTATCTTGAATCCGCACTTGCCACGTGTGAATTTGTTGTCCGGCAGCGGTGCCAGCCCTATATCACACTCAGCCAGGTCTGCTGCCTGTCTCTCCAGCGACCACACGCACTTCTCAACCGGTATATTTTCACACTCCATAAACTTGTCCGCTATAATCCGCAACCGGACGTTATCAAATGCACGTCCGATTTGTTCAAGTTCCGGGCGAATCCTGGCCAGATATTTCAGTGTGCTTTTGCTCCCTATCCAAACCAGCCTGACAATACTGTCCTGCTTTTCACGTTTTCTTGCCTCATACTCCGAAACATCAAGCCCCGTTGGGATTATTACCACGTTGTCGTTAAACCTTCCTGCATGCTCGGCAAGATAGCTGTTGCCAACTATCACCATATCGGCAAGCCTCACAGCCCGCTCAAAAGACCTCTGCTCCCTGTGATTGACCCGCGAAGGATTATTCTTCTTATACATTATCGCATCATCGTATTCACAGACGACTTTTCTCGCCGAACGGCTCAACCACGACGCTTCGAATCGGTTCAACTGCCTCTTGTGCAGCATAACCCCGTCGAATTTCCCGACCGACCTGAAAAGTTTCAAACGTCCAGCGAGACCGCGCGGCAACCGAACCACCTCGCTCTCGATACCACACGAACGAAGACGCTCAAGATGAATCTCAATTCTCTGGCGAAAACTCGCACGCCATGGATTATTGCTGACTATAAGCAGCTTCAAAACCATTCCTTTTCATAAAGAGCTTAATTGCCAGAATTTTATTGATATACCCGGGCTTTTATAACATAATACTCGGCTATTATGTATAAAATTTACTAGCGAAATATGACTGTACAGTATAAATCCATGCAGCACCTGGCAATATTTTCATCAGAAAACAGCGGACTGAATACCTGGAACCGCATCGGCTCACTACACCGCGAACTGGCAATTTATAAAAAACTCACCGAAAATGCGTGGAAGGTAAGTTTTTTCACCTATGACAAATCACCAAAGCCGCCGAATATTGGTTTTAACGCCTCCATTCATCCCCAATGGCCTTTCTGGATGCCGAAGAAGCTTAATCCTGTTTACTGCAAATTCCTTCCGTTGAGATTCCTCAAAATGGGTACAACTATCGATGTCATTATCACCAACCAGGCCCACAGCCCCGGCCCAGCCGTGCAGGCCGCCAAACTCTGGAACGCAAAACTCATCGCCCGCTGCGGATACGTCTATGGTGAATCCGCAACCGTGCTTGGCAAAAGCGGCAAAAGAGTGCAAAAGCGAATTGCCGTGGAAAGGCACACGTTTGAAAACGCCGATATGTGCGTGGTGCCGACGGATAAGCTAAAAGACTGGATAGCTGAAAATTACAGCATCGACGCTGGCAAGGTAGCGGTAATACCCAATTACGTTGACACGAACATATTCAGGCCAGTAAAAAAAACCGAAATGCCCTGCGATATTATCTGCATTGGGCGCCTGGTGGGAAAAAAACGTCACGAACTTCTGATAATGGCGCTTGAAGGAACAGCGTTGCGGCTTTTAATAATCGGCAATGGTAAGCTGAAGGGCCGCCTGCAGCAGTTGGCGGCACAACTGAACGTTAATTTAAAGATTCTGCCACGTGTGGAACACCGCCAATTGCCGGAATATTTGAATAATGCCACAATTTATGCTAATCTTTCCCGCTGGGAAGGCCATCCAAAAGGGCTCATCGAGGCAATGGCCTGCGGCTGTGCCTGCATTGGGGCGAAGTCGCCCGGTATTGAGAATTTGATTACAGACGGCGAAACTGGTAAACTCGTTGCCCCTGAACTTGGTCAAATCCGCAATACAGTAGAAACATTACTAAAGGATAAAAAAACAGCGCAACAATTAGGCAAAGCTGCACGAAGCTGCGCGGTCGCAGAATTTTCCCTTGGAAAGGTAGCTGAACAGTACGAAAAAGTGTTTAAAGAAGCTCTTCATAAATATAAGCAGGTCTAAAAAAGGAGATAAGGACACCGGTGACATATTCAGTAAAACAAACCTTAAAAAAGGTATTTTCTCCGTCTGGCTGGCGTTCCCGTGAAGCTGTATTAAAGAAAATTTTACTAAAGATGGTTATATTATTGTAAGAATGGATATCGAAGGAGCAGAGTATAAAGTTTTAGACAGTATGATTAAGAACGGCTCAATGGAATACATCGATAAGTTTTTAGTTGAATTTCATAACAAAAAGTATCCTGAAATAGACAGTGAACAAGAATATAAAAATTTATTGTCAAGGATTACTATTCCTTTAGAAGAAATTACCCATTGAAATATGAGGATGAAATGATTACTAAAAAAATCAATGGTTTTAGAATGTTTTTGGATCCCGAAGACGGGGGTATTTCCAGAACATTGGCTAAAAGGGGCATAAGAGAACCGTGTTTTATGTGGATATTGGAAAAAGAAGCATGTGGCAGTATTGGAATAGATGTCGGGGCAAATATTGGCTATACCACGCTTCATCTGTGTCGCAATATGAAGAGGGTTGTAGCTATTGAGCCGGACCCGCGGTCAAGGAAGCTTCTAATTGAAAATATTAACGCCAATGGTTTTGAAGAGAGAGTTGATATCTGCAATTTTGCTGTCTCTGACATGGAAGGCAGAACATCTATTTATCTTGCCGACAAACCTAATCTCTCGAGTCTGCATCGGAGACCAGGTATTTCGGAGCAACGGCATGAAGTTTTAACCAAGACCATTGACAGCCTGAATCTGCAACCGAACTTTATAAAGATGGATATCGAAGGACACGAGGTTCAGGCGTTGAACGGCGCGATGGGCAGTCTGGAAGCGACGAAGCAATGCAAAATCCTGATAGAGGTTCATCCTCAGTTTTATTCAGGTGACAGTTTTGAGAGAGTTCTGAAGAAGCTGGTCGCAATGGATTTTGCAATTAAGTATGTGGTTTCGGCCGGTGTTGCTCAGCCGGACCTTTTCAGGGCAAACGGCTATGAACCGCTGTGGAAGTCTGCAAAAAATAAAAGGGGGGTATATGATTGTCTTAGCACAGAAGACGCTATCAAATGGAGCAGTTATCCTATTGAGCAGGTGTGCCCGAAGGGAAAGGTAAGCCCAAAAATAATACGTTCCATTCTGCTGGTCAAGCAGTGACATATTTGTGTGGTGTCAGTGGGCTTTTTGTGGAAGAGTTTATTTTGGAACCAGGTTGAGCTTATGGATGCAGTTGAACGTGAGAATTACAGATATGCTAATGGAGCCAGGAATTCTATTGCGCAAGACGAGTTTATGATGTTTTCGCTACTGCCGCAGAAGAATGGCAAGCTGCTGGATGTCGGCTGTGGGACAGGAGCTATAGGTGACGAACTGCGTAAAAGGGGTTTTGAGGTAACCGGTTTGGATTTTTCGGAAGTAGCCATAAGCAAATGCCGGGACAAGAAGATGGAAGCTCGAGTTTGTGATGTTGACAAGGAGGGGCTGCCTTTTCCGGACGAATCATTCGACGTAGTATGGGGCGGAGACATAATCGAGCATCTTTTCGACCCGATATTTGTTTTGAAAGAGGCCTTCAGGGTTTTGAAAAAGGACGGTGCGCTTATCATAAGTGTCCCTAACAATTTTCCTTTGAACAAGCGAATAAAACTATGTCTTTCGGGCAAGTCTCCGCAGTCCAATATTTACAGGAAAGCGGGTCAGTGCAAACACCATACTTTTTTTTCCTGGGAACTTTTGAGCTATATGCTCAGTGAAGCTAGCTTTAAAGTTGAGAAGTTGCTTTCGATGTTCAAGATTCCCAGGACAAAAGTTTACAGACAGACAAACAGCAAAATAGTAACGCAGCTTTTTGGGCGTATATTCATTGTCAGGGCTGAGAAAAGTGATTTTCGAGGTGAATCCTGAATATCCAGCCAACAGTAGATTGTGGTAAAAGGATGACAGCGGACAGCAAAACAAAGCAAAAGAGAACAAGCGGTTTTAAGCGGTTTCGTAAAGCGGCCAATGCTTACAGGAAGGACTGTCTCAGTTCGTGGTATGAATCGATTTTCGTTCAGGATGAGCAGGTGCCGCCATATTTTTGTGAAGGTCTTGAAAGTTTCGGGATTCTGCTGAAGGGCAGGTCTCTGGAGCAACTGCCCAGGTTCGACGGACAATTTGAGGATTGTTTTGTGGTGAACAACTTCGACGAGGAAATGCGCTTGGTGGGTGACAGCCTTGCCGGGAAGCGTTGTGTTCACGTTGTGAACCGGTTAATGACGGCACCTTTGCAGCCTTGCAATTACGAAAGGCTTAACATAAAGGACGTGCAGTTGCCGAAAGTTTCTGCTTTTGCGGACAAGAGATTATACCGGTCGATACAGCATTACAGGTCACTGGGGCTAAATGTGCATTTTTTGCCCAGAAAATTGCTTGAATCCAACAGGAGGGATTTCGGGAGGGAGTATCTCAAGAAATATCCCAACACGGGCGTGCTTGCGATTATATATGCACTGGAGATTCTCCGTCCGCGGGAGCTATGGGTTATCGGCCTGGATTTCTATCAAAGTGATTATCTCGTTCGCAGGCCTCATCAAAATCCGATAAACTTACAGAGAGAAAAAATTAGAAGGACAAATTTAGTCGAAGTAACAGCAAATATTTTCCGGCGATATTCCGCCACTAAAGTTAATATGGTCAGTTATTATAAAGGTTTCCCCGAGATTGAAAATGTCAGAACCCTGTAAGCAGGAGGGCCCTTATGCCTACATACACAAAAACAAAAAAATTATGGTCGAAGTGGTATCAGAAAAGAAAAAATTACACAAAAGCAACCAATCAGGCCAAGCATATTAAAATGTCGAAATTTTTAGTAGAGACATACGGCCATCGGATGGCCGGATGCCGCGATTTCTGTGAATTCGGAGTTGGTTCCGGACGAAATATCTATCATTTTCATGCAGCACATCCGGAATGGACATATAAAGGCAATGATATTAATCCAGATATACACAGTGAAATAAAATCTATGTATCCGGACCTACTGAGCTGGGCATCGATCGAAATTGCAGACACGCTAAGCTATCTTAAAAGAGATGATTTGCAAACGGACATTGCGTTTACTCATGGACATCTGATGCATTTGCCGAACAAGGTTATCAATGAAGTTTGCAATCTGATTGCAAAGAAGACCGAGAAGTATATTCTGTTGTATGAGGCGTATCTGAACGGACCTGGCGTTACCTTGTCGAAGAGATTTAAATACCGAAAGTACAGATTTTCTCGTGTTTATGAAGAGAGGTTTCCCGGATTTGTGCTGGAGGAAAAACATATTTCCAGCCATCCAACCAAAAAAGGAATTAGGCAGGGTACCTACTTTTTCAAAAAAGCCGGTCTTACTTAATAACATTATTGCTCTCTATGGATAAAGTCCAATCTCAGTTCGTACACGGAAAGAATACCAATATGATAGTAGCAGTTATTCCAGCTAAGAAGGATTCGAAAAGGCTGCCAAACAAGAACATCCTTCGAATCAATGGTAAGAGCCTTTTGGCACATACGGTGGAATTTGCAAGGGCAAGTAAAAAAATCGGAAAGATTATAGTTTCCACCGATTCAGACGAAATAGCCGGGCAAGCTACCGGTCTGGGGGCTGAGGTGGTACGTCGTTCGGCGGAGTTGGCAGGGGAGACACCTTTGTTGAGAGTTTATGAGCATGCATGGCGTCAGCTCGGTGAGAAGGGCGTTACACATATTGTCGGCATTCAACCCGACCACCCGGACAGGAAGATAAATCCGGATGTTGCTATTGAGTATGTTATTGAAAAGAACATCGACGATTTGTTTACGGTTGACCGTTGTGGACGGCGCAACGGTTCTTTGCGTATTTTGAGTGTTGGAGCATTGAGGGGGGAGTCTTATCCCTATAGCGCTTCTATGATGGATGACTGCACTAATATCCATTCGCTGTACGATTATTTTGTGGCTAAACGAAATATGGAATCGGGGGAGCGAATAAATATCGCAGAGCGGGAGTTATCAAGCGAAAGTCCTGTTTTTGTCGTGGCCGAGGCAGCCTGTAACCATATGTGTGACATTCGGCTTGCCAGGAAAATGATAGACGAAGCGGCGGATGCGGGTGCAGATGCGATAAAATTCCAGACTTACAAAGCGGAAAAGCTGGTTACCAAGGACGCAGTCGCTTTCTGGGGCAAAGATACAATCAGGCAAATTGATTACTATCGACGACTTGACCGTTTTGGAATGGAGGAGTATGCCAAGCTTTTCAGATATGCGAAAAAGAAAGGGCTGATTGGATTCTCTTCTGCTTTTGACTTTGAAAGTTCGGATATGCTTAACGACATTGGAATGCCAGTTTTCAAGATTGCGTCCTGTGAAATACCTAACTTACGTTTTATCAGGCACGTAGCAGGCTACGGTAAACCAATAATGTTATCAACAGGTGCTTCAAAACCAGCCGAGATTGACAGGGCGGTCGAAACGATTTTCGGGACGGGCAATACTCAGCTGATTTTGATGGCCTGCACATTGAGTTATCCTACGCAGCAGCAGGATGCAAACTTTATGCGGCTGACAACTCTCAAGCATCGTTATCCTGGGGTTCTGCTGGGGCTGAGCGACCATACTGAGCCCGAGGAAAACATGGTGATTCCTTCGGTCGCAGTGGCACTGGGAGCGAGAGTAATCGAGAAGCACTATACATCGGACCGAACGATGGTCGGGTCGGGGCATTTTTTTTCTGTTGACCCGGCGGGGATGAGGAAGATGGTTGACAATATCCGTATAACAGAGAGAGTTCTTGGGGATGGGGTTCTGGGAGTTGCTGATTGCGAGCGGAAGGCCTTTTCGAGCGCCAGGCGAAGTATTGTGGCTGAGGTGCCTATAAAAAAAGGAGAAGTGATTGAATTCGAAATGCTTGGCACCAAACGTCCGGCAACTGGTCTTGATGCCAGTATGATAGATTCCGTGGTTGGCAAAAAGGCTGGCTGTGACATCTCGCGTGAGCAGCAGATAACACTCGATATGCTTGAGACGTAATGGAGATAAAACTTTCCAATGGTAGATTCAGGGCGAAGCTGCGGGGTGTCAGGCTTGTTGGTGAGTACGGCCCGCGGAAGATAGAGAGGTGCGGCCTGAGTGACGGGGATTTGAGAGAGGCTATTCGGAATCCTATAGGATGTCCTCCTATCCGTCAGAGAGCGAAGGGGTGCAAAAAGGTGGTTGTTGTAACAGATGACATTACACGGCCAACTCCAGTTAGGAAAATTCTTCCGGTAATTTTTGACGAATTGCAGGAAGCCGAAGTATCTCCGGCGGAGGTGACAATCCTGGTAGGGCTGGGTTCGCATCGTTTAATGAATATGGAAGAGATGGAGGTGAAATTCGGTAAAGACATCTGCGGGAACTTTCGTATTGTCAATCACCGGTGGAATGATCCGGAGCAACTGGTTTCTTTGGGCGAGTGCGGTCTTGGTTTCGAGGTGACAGTAAATCGTCTGGCGGCGGAGTCGGATTTTATGATTTCGGTGGGTAATATAGTTCCGCATGCTACGACTGGATTTTCAGGAGGCGCGAAAACGGTAATGACGGGGATTGCCGGGAAAAGCACGATTGAGAATACACATTGGCTTGCCCTGGATTATCCGATGAGAAATATACTCGGCAATTATGAGAATCGTGTTCGGAAAATAACGGATAAGCTTGCCAGGGTGGTTGGGCTGGATATGATTGTTAATACAGTTTTGTTTGGCGGTGACAAAGTCTATGGCATTTTTGCAGGCGATTTTGAGCGGGTTCACCGCGAGGCCGCCAAGCTCTGTGTCGAGGCGTACGGGGTGGAGATTGGAAGTAAATCTGATATAGTGGTAGCAGAGGCCTGGCCTGCAGACAGCAATCTTCGCCAGGCCATAAAAGGCATTTGTTCTGCAGATTTGGTTTGCAGGGACAATGGTGTGATTGTTCTGTGTGCTGAGTGTCCCGAGGGTGTTGCGGCCCAGTTTCCCGATTTTATTAAATACGGGTTCAATGACCCCGACGGGCTTTATCGAAAAGTGCAATCTGGGGAATTCGAGCAAAAGTTATTGGCCTATACACTGGTGGCGATAGGCAGGATTATAAGCAAGCGGGCCAGTGGAGTTTTAGTTTGTCCGAACATCGACAGTGCCACCAGCGAGCAGTTAGGATTTATACCAGCCAATAGCCTCGAAGAGGGGCTGGACAAGGCCTGTAAGATTGTCGGGTCTCATCCAGAGCTGAGTGTTCTTTACCAGGCTGCTGTGATTTTGCCGATATTGTCTGAGAATACAGCTTAATTAACCAAGGAGGAGTTATGATGGTCAAAGTGACGGTATATATTCCGAGCTATAATTATGGCCGATATCTTGACCAGGCGGTTCAGAGCGTTTTTAATCAGACGATGGGTGACTGGGAGCTGATTATTATTGACGACGGGTCAACTGACAACACATCCGAGCTTTTACAAAAGTATAAGCAGCACCGCAGGACACGAATCATAGAGCAGGAGAACAAGGGGCTCAACGTTACCAACAATATCGCGCTACGTCTGGCGAACGGCAGTTATCTTATGCGGCTGGACGCAGACGATTATCTTGATGAGAATGCACTTTTGATACTTTCGAACATTCTGGACACCAAACCTGAGGTTGGTCTTGTTTATCCGGATTATTACGAGGTTGACGCTGATGGTGAGGTTCTTCACCTGGTCCGCCGCAAGAAGATAGCTGTGGAGGTTGAGCTGCTGGATTTGCCGGCTCACGGAGCATGCACAATGCTTAGAAAAGAGCTTCTGATGCAGATTGGCGGTTATATCGAATCTTTTTCTTGTCAGGACGGGTACGAGTTATGGCTGAGATTTATAGAGAGATTCAATCCTTATAACGTGAATGTGCCTTTATTTTACTACAGACAACACCCTTCGAGTCTGACGAGCAAGCAGAAGAAGATACTGGAGACAAGGCGACATATAAAGGAACAGTTTGTAAAAAAGAACCGCTCCGGGGGGATTTTAAGAGTTCTCGGTGTCATACCGGTGACACGTAACAGCGTGTACTCTCAGAATGACCCGTTTATCGAGTTAGGGGGCAAGCCGTTGTTATGGTATACATTGGAGAGCTTAAAAAACTGCCGGTTGCTGGACAGGGTAGTAGTTTCCTCCGAGGACGAGGAGGTGCTGGAGTATTCATCAAAGTTCAGGGGTGTCGAGACCAAACGGAGAAAAGGGGGCTTCAATAATTCCAGGTTGAAAATGAAGGACCTTTTAAGAAAGCTTCTCGAGCAAATGGCGGCGGAGGAGAATTATGTTTGTGAGGCGGTATGTTCGCTTTATATTAACACGCCGCTGCGCAAGGGACACCATATTGACAAAGCCATTAACACTATGATGATATTCGACGTTGATTCTGTGGTTTCGGTACAGCAGGAACTTTCTCATTGTTATCACCACGGCAGGTACGGACTGGAGACGATAAATAATCCCGACGACGGGATGCGTATAGAGCGTAAAGGAATTTACAAGGAAAACAGCGCAATTTACCTTAGCCGGACTGATGTTATTCGCAGCGGGAGGCTGACCGGTGAACGGAACGGTCATATTATAATGCTGCCGGAGGAAAGTATTAAAATCAACAGTGCTTTTGACCTTTGGCTTGTGGAGAAAATTCTCACGGAATGGCAAGAGGTTTAATACCCTTTAGGGTAATAAGTTGCGCGTTTAGTTTTTGTAATTAATTATCAGTAAGCCGCTTATGGTGCATTAAAGCGCAATTATTAAACGAGATTGGTATAA
>Ga0180438_10006608_pt1 | contig 15626 bp, 15 predicted proteins | sample SS_ome_12_FD_132455 | JGI IMG/M metagenome (GOLD analysis project Ga0180438, IMG submission 132455) | Hypersaline lake sediment archaeal communities from the Salton Sea, California, USA - SS_3_D_2 metaG | ecosystem: Environmental > Aquatic > Non-marine Saline and Alkaline > Hypersaline >...
CCACACCGTGTCTCACGTCTACGAGGACCTGCTGCAGCGGCTGGGCAGCGAGAACCGCATGGCTGGCGAGTTCTACACCCCGCGCCCGGTGATCCGCTTCATCGTCCACCTGGTCGCTCCCCAGGTGGGCGAGACGGTCTATGACCCGGCTTCTGGCTCATGCGGCTTCCTGGCCGAGTCTTACGAGTTGATGAAGGAGCACGAGCAGACGGTGGACGACTACGAGATGCTGCAGCAGCGCACGTTCTATGGGCAGGAGAAAAAGCCGGTGCCGGCCCTGCTGGGCCTGATGAACCTGGTGCTGCACGGCGTCTCGGCCCCTAACGTAGCCCGCCGCAACACCCTGGAGGAGAACATCCGCAATGTGCGGGAACGCTACGACGTGGTGCTGACCAACCCGCCCTTTGGCGGCACCGAGAACCGCCAGATCCAGGCCAACTTTCCGGTGCGGGCCAACGCCACCGAGTTGCTCTTCGTCCAGCACATCATGAAGAAGCTGAAGGTGCGCGACGGCGCTCGCTGCGGCATGGTTGTGCCCGAAGGGACCCTCTTCCGGGGCGGGGCTTTTGCCACCGTCAAGCAAGATCTGCTGGAGCAGTTCAACCTGCACACTGTGGTTAGCCTGCCGCCAGGCACTTTTGCCCCGTACTCTGATGTCAAGACGGCGCTCTTGTTCTTCGAACGGCCCGGTCCGACCCGCGAGATTTGGTACTACGAGTTGCCGCTGCCAGAAGACTTAAAAAAGTTCAGCAAGGGCAGCCCCATCCAGGACGAGCACTTTGCCCAGGCGCGGGAGCTGTGGGCCGCCTGGGACGCCTACCGCCGGGGGGAAGGCCCGCGCCCGGAGCCGACCGAGGACTCGTGGATCGTGCCAGTGGACGAGGTCAAGGAGCGGGGCTACGACCTGACGGCCCGAAACCCCAACCGGGAGGAGGCGGAGACCTACCGCCACCCGGCCGAGATCACGGCCTCGCTGCTGGAGAAGGAGCGGCAGATCCTGGGCATTATCGGGGAGCTACACGAGATGGTGGGAGATGGGAATGGGGAGTGAGGGTATGGGGGTGTGGGAGTTGCCGAAGGGGTGGGAGTGGGTATCCGTGGACAGTGTAGTATTGAGAACCGAAAGGCGAAACCCGACAAAGTCTCCGGATGAACCCTTCGTGTATGTAGAAATCAGCAGCATTGACAGTGAAATCGGAGCTATTGTCAGTCCGAGAAAACTCCAGGGGCAAGAAGCACCAAGCCGAGCTCGGAAAGTCATCCATAGCGGTGACGTGATCTTTGCAACCACTCGACCCTATCTGGGCAACATCGCGTTGGTGCCTGATCGATACGACGACCAGATTTGCTCAACGGGTTTCTGCGTCCTTCGAGCCAATCGTGATCTGATAGAGCCACGATGGCTCTATTATCTTTGTCGCTCCGATGTTGTACTCGATCAAGTACTCCCCAAAATGCGTGGAGCCAGCTATCCAGCTGTGACGGATGGCGACATCCTTGTAAGCGAAATCCCCCTTCCGCCCCTCGATGAGCAGCGACGCATCGTGGCCTGCATTGAGGAACTGTTCGCCCACATCGAAGAGGCCCGGGGTCTGCGCGCCGCTGCGGATCAGGACGCCGAGCGGCTGATGCCAGCGGCGATGCGTGGAGTGTTCACTTTCAACGGAGAGTTGCCAGCAGGCTGGGAGTGGAAAACCGTCAAAGAGGTGGGAGATACTGAACGAGCTCCGGTACAGACTGGACCATTTGGGGCTCAACTGAAGTCTTCTGAATTTGTTGATGCCGGTGTGCCAGTTTTGGCTATCGGCAACGTGCAATGGGGGTACCTGGACATTTCTGACCTCAAGCATGTGACGCCCCAAAAAGCGGACAGGCTATCACGCTATCGAGTGAAGGCTGGCGACATTCTCTTTACACGTATGGGGACGGTTGGGCGCTCTTGCCTTGTCCCACCTGAGGCTGACGATTGGCTAATCTCCTACCATCTTCTGCGCGTTGCTGTGGACAAACGCCGCTGCGAGCCCAAGTACCTCAGCTATTGCTTCAGAGGTGCTCCTCAAATTGAGGAACAAATCGAGAAACGGAGTCGTGGTGCCACTCGGGCTGGAGTCAACACAGCCATCCTCGCTGATCTGAGATTCCCAGCAGCCCCGCTCGCAGAACAGCGCCGCATCGTCGAATACCTGGACGCCGTTCAGGCTCAGGTGGCGGAACTGAAGCGCCTGCAGGCTGAGTCGGCGGTGGAACTGGAGCGGCTCAGCGGGGCGATACTGGCGCGGGCGTTTCGGGGGGAGTTGTGAATCACGAAACCCACGAAAGAACGTGAAGGGCACGAAAGGTTTTCGTGTGTTTCGTGGGTGTTCGTGCCTTTCGTGTTTCCAATTTCCGCCACCACCACACGCCACATGGTCGAATACCCGGACGATGTACAGGCCCAAGGGTGGAACTGAAGCGCCTGCAGGCCGAGTCGGCGGCGGAACTGGAGCGGTTAGGTGGGGCCGTGCTGGCGCGGGCCTTTCGAGGGGAGTTGTCGAAGGGAACCATGAAGGCAGTGAGACCGTTTGGCGATCTCGCCACAGCGACCATCTTGATCATCGGCCACGACCCTCGCTTGCAGCGCAGCCAGGCGGAAGCCGAGATCGCGTTCTTCTTTGACTATCTCACACGTCCCCGCCCTAAATCTCGCCCCGAGGCCAGGAAATACGACCTGGCGCAGGCCGTCCGGGATTACATCAACGAGCTTGCCGGGTATAACGTACCGCTGGCAGAGCTGTACGTCACCAACCTCTGCAACGAGTTCCTGGCGCACACGCCGGGATCAGGCACGGTACTGATCCCCGATGCCCAGGCCCAGCGCGGTGTGCAGCAGATTGTGCAAATCGTCTCCGATGGTCACTTCAAGGTCATTCTGCCGATGGCTGTGCAGCCGTTCTATCACCTGTGCTGGCTGGGCTTTATTGACGAAGACACCGAGTTGGTGAGGCGTTTTGTCGCCGCAGCGCGCCCACGCGCATCCAAAGCCGAGCAAGGTATCTATGTGCAGAGTGGCAGAGCGCCTTTCCTGGCTGTGTGCGGGCAGAGGTTTCATCATCGCGGTGTGCCGGTCGTTCCCATTGTGCACGTCAAACAGTGGCCTCTTAAAGGCAGAATGGCCAGGTACGAAGAACCCATGCGGCAAGCTCAGCAACAGGTCCGGGCAGCGCTTCAAGCTTCTTCGGACCCGAGTAAGTTTCGATAAACTGTCGCCGCCACCGTAGCATACATGGTACACCAAAGCCGTCCTAAACTCAGATAGAAAGTCATTCTTGCCGAATTGCGGTAAAAAACGCTTCCGATTATTGGCCAAAGAGGAAGCTCTGACGAAACGTCGGGGCTGGAGTGCGATAGGTGTTGCGCCAACCCAGCAACAACAAAAGCCACCCTTGGCAGAATCGGGGGGCTTTGCTTTTGCAACAGTACGCGAGGACTACCGGGCAGAAAGTAATTATAGAAACCTGAGGCTCGATACAATGTTGTCGAATACAGGCTCAGCCCTCTTCTCAAATTCATCCAAAGTCTCAAGGCGCGCGGCGCATGCTATTGCATATTCTTTCCTATCTTTGATTATCACGTACCTCTTATGGATGAGTCCCCCCAAAGAGTAGATCCCGGTAAAATGCTCGACACCATCCACCCTTATGGTACCCTCTTTGTGTATGGAACCAGCGTACTCCTTCTGAAACAGTCGCCGATTCTGTTCAAGGGTGTCGGTACCTAGGGTGCTACCCACGATGATATTGAGGCGGAAGACATCGTCAGGACTTCTGATGATCACCACATCCACATCTTCTGCCAGCAGTTGAGGAGGAAACCCCTCGCGTTTTATTAACCAGCCGTCTGGGATCGATACTGATATTCGCGTTCTCTTATCCGTGAATACTGGCATACGGTCCTCCCTGCCGCCCAACTAGTTTTAGACGGAATTTACCCCATCTAAAGCTGAGGTTGTCAACGAAGATCAGAAAGTCTATCGAAGCATTCTCATTATATCCCTAACTCCCCTTTTTGTCTAGGGGGCACGGAGACAATCCCATTCTTGAACCGAACGAAAGCTTAGCTGTCAACAGCGCCTCCAAATACAACGCCGGATTCTCAGTCATCCTATCCACAATCCGCGCATAGATACGGGTTGTGTCCGTGCTGGCATGGCCCAATTGGTCCGCTATGGCGTCCAGCTTCGCACCCCCGGCCCTGGCCCACGTCGCCGCGCTGTGGCGCAGGCTGTGACAAGAGATACCTTTCGCCTTCAACCCCACGTCGGCCAGGTACTCATCCACTACGTAACGAATGGCCTGCGTTGATATTCCCTCGCCCTTGTAGGCTCTGTCCAGGGAGACGAACAAAGCGACCTCCCCCGGATTGGCTACACTCTCCCGAACGTCCAACCACGCCCGCAATGCCTCCGCTGACGACTCAATCAAGTAGAATGAGCCAATGGCCGCCATTATGTCGGTTGTGGTCAAGGCTCTGTCTGTGGTCGTGGTCAATGCTGTAGTGGCCATGATGTCTCTCCCTTGCTCATTTGCGCCTTATCGAGTACAATACGGGCAGTGAGAGCGAGGACAAATGTTTGCCTATGGTGATTACCAGCATGAATGCTCGGTTTGCCACAAGACATCGCCACTGATCGCCTCGGCCATCGGCGCCTGCGTGGATTGCATCCGTAAGCATCCGACAGAGGTATGGCCAGGTCTCCAGGAAGTACAAGCCGAAACGAGGCGTCAGTTCGACCTGCCCCCCGCACCGCCACAAGATCCCGATGGCGTGCGTTGCCCCCTGTGCGTCAACGACTGCCGCATAGCGGAGGGCCAGCGGGGCTTTTGCGGGCTGCGGGAGAACCGGCAGGGCAAACTGGTGCATCTGGCTGGAACCCCCTCCAAGGGCATCCTCCACTGGTATGACGACCCACTCCCTACAAACTGTGTGGCCGATTGGGTCTGCGAGGGGCACACCCGGTACGGATACGTCAACCTGGCCGTTTTCTATGGCGCTTGCAGCTTGAATTGCCTCTTCTGCCAGAACTGGCACTACCGCCAGATGGATCCCCGGAGCAAGGGGATGAGCGCGGAAGAACTGGCGGCCAAGGCCCACGCTCGCACCTTCTGCGTCTGCTACTTTGGCGGCGACCCCACGCCCCAGATGCCTCACGCCCTGGCCACATCCCGCATCCTGGCCAACCAGGGTGTGCGCGTCTGCTGGGAGACCAACGGCACCATGCAGCCCAAACTGCTGGACCGGGCAGTCAAGCTGTCTCTGGAAACAGGCGGCTGCCTCAAGTTCGATCTCAAAGCCTACGACGAGAACCTGCACCTTGCCCTGACGGGCGTGACCAACAAAAGGACGCTGGAGAATTTCTGCCGGGCCGCCAGTTACATCCCCCAGCGGCCCCATCCTCCCCTGGTGACAGCCAGCACCCTGCTGGTACCAGGTTACATTGATGCCGAAGAAGTAGGGGAAATCGCCCGTTTCATCGCCTCTGCCGATCCAGACATCCCTTACGCTTTGCTGGGCTTTCATCCCCACTTTTACATCCACGACCTGCCGCGCACCTCGGTGCGCCACGCCGAAGAGGCCGAAGCCGCCGCCAGGGCGGCCGGCCTGACCAACGTGCGCATCGGCAACCGTCACCTGCTCTCGCGCGACTATTAGCCCTACCCAGAACCAGAAACGGTGCCATGACACGACACGACCAAGAGATTCGGATAACAGAGCGGTGTCGCTTCCACGGGGGCACTTTGATCCTCGAAGAGCTCGATAGGACAGCCTCTGTCCCATCCTGCTTCCAGTGGGTCAAGGGCAAGTGGCGCTGCCCGGCCCTGTACTACCGCAAAATTCAGAGCTGGCTGCGGGAACAGGGCCTCACGGACCTCGTCCCCCGTTGGAAGCACCTCAAGCTGGCCTCGGCCGACGACCGCCAGCCCCACGACTACCAGCAGGAAGCCTTGCGAGCCTGGCTCGCAGCCGGGGCGCGGGGCAGCATCGTCCTGCCTACTGGAGCAGGCAAAACCTTTGTCGCCTTGCAGGCCATGGCGCACCTGGGCCGCAGCAGCCTGATCGTGGCCCCCACGATTGATCTGCTCCACCAGTGGTATACCCGCCTGGTGGATGGATTACAAGAAGAAACAGACCAAAAGCTGGAGGTGGGTGTGTGGTACGGACTGGAGAAAGAACTGAGGCCCATCACCGTCACCACCTATCACAGCGCCGGTGACCTGGTGGCCGAGGTCGGAAACACCTTCAAGCTGCTGGTCTTTGACGAGGTACACCACCTGCCCGCCCCCTCCTGGCAGGAAATCGCCCTCATGAGCCCCGCTCCCCACCGCCTGGGCCTGACCGCGACTTATCCTGAAACAAACCCCAATGACCAAACCCCAACGTCCCAACAACTCGCACCCGGTTGGGACTGGGGCACCGATCAGTGGTCACTGGAAGACCTGATCGGCCCTGTCGTTTATGTCAAACAAATTGACGAACTGACCGGCAAACAGTTGGCCGAGTACCGCACTGAGCGCATCCGGGTGGACCTGACCCCCCAGGAGAGAGCGACCTACGACGCCGAGCACGCCGTCTATGCTGCCTACTACCGCGAGCACAAGCTGCGCGAGAGCTACGGACCTGCCTGGTGGGGGGAATACACCCGCCGCAGCGCCTACGACGCCGAGGCCCGCCGGGCCAAGGTGGCCGAAAGACGCCTGAAGCGGATCGTGGCCAACGCCCAGGGCAAGCTTGAAAAGCTGGAATCGCTCCTCAAAGAGCACGCCCACCAGCGGGTGCTGGTCTTTACCGCCCAAAACGACCTGGCCTACCGCATCTCCCGCCGCCACCTCATCCCGGCCATCACTCACCAGACCAGGGCCGCGGAGCGCAAGGCCATCCTGGAAGGCTTTAGAAGCGGAGACTACCGGGCCATCGTCACCTCGCGGGTGCTCAACGAGGGGGTGGACGTGCCCGAGGCCAAGGTGGCCGTGGTGTTGGGCGGCACGGCCAGCGCCCGCGAGTACATCCAGCGCCTGGGTCGCATCCTGAGAAAGCAGGAGAACAAGACGGCCCTGCTCTACGAGATCATTGTCAGAGGGACTATCGAGGAGGGGATTTCCTACAGGCGGAGACGGAAAGTAGAGTACAAGGTCTGAGACGCGAGTGAGGGAACTCCGACTAATCGGGCTCTTCAACGTTGACAAGGGCGGCTACGTCTGCCATCTCAGCGGTTTCGGGATTGATGACCGCCAGACCTTCGGCCTCAGCCGCGCGGAGGAAGCGCCGGTCTGAAGCTATCAAGACGAGGTCATGTTCTATGGGTCGCAGAAGATGTTGTAAACCCAAAGCCTGGTAGAGATAGAGAGCATCAGCGGAGTTGATGTTGTGCTTCATAATGAAAGGAATGGACCCAAGAATGAGATCATCGTCCACTGATTGTACGTTAAGGCCACGAACCTCAAGAAACAGTCTGGCCACGATCAACTGAAAAAGCTGATGTGGAATCCGACCTTCGTTCCTACGGCGATTCAGGACAGATACGGTCTCAGCCAGACCCAAAGGCGAAATCGCTACCCTGGCAGGACTGGAAGCCAATAACTCGTCCAACAGACGATTGACCACATCAGAGCCAGGCTCCTGGTGATACCGCTTGACCAAAGCGCTGGCATCAAGGAAAAAGTAGTTCACGCTCGTTCCTCACGCAGGCTCACAACGAGATCAGAGAGCTTGTCGTCAGAAGGAAGGTATTCCTCCAACTGCTGGCGAATCTGGCGCGCGGAGGGAATAGCCATCGTCTCAAGAGAATAGTCAGCATCCAGATTTAACACATCCCTGATGAGCCTATCAATTCTCTCCTGCCATCGAGCCTTTTGAGTGAGAGCCTCGGCGCAGGCTTTGATCAAGAGAGGATCCGTGAACCGCTGGGGCAACACCTGATCAGCCAGCTTGATTTTCAGTGCCATCTTTAACATCCTTTCTTTGCATTTCCCTTCACCTCCAATTATACGGTCAAGGAGCGATACTGTCAAGAATGGATGATCATATCTCGTAGCAGAAGGTGGGATAAGGCAAGAAAATGCTCACTGCCGACCTCATTCGACCAAGGTTGGGACAGGGTGGGGGCAAGGTCTGGACCAGGCCCCTGGGAGTGAGAGACGAAAGAACTCTCAAGATGGCCGCGGACCTCACGGCCCTCTACTGCGACCACGTGGGGAGAAAGCGAGGGGAACTGGAGGAGGCCCTCGCCGACTATGAGGGTGAGAGCCTGGACTATCCTGTCATCCGGGGGCTGGCCAAGACCCTCTCCGACGGCTGCCATTTCGCCTCTGAGCCGCCCCTCGACCCGAGGACCTTGCGAGAGCATCTTTTTCTGCGAGCAGCAGAGCGGGGGCCGGTGGTAGCCCACCCCGACCTCCTGCACCGCACAACCCACGACGAGATCATCTCCGAGGCAGCCGCCGAGTTGGGCTTCTCAACTCAGACCGTCGAGCAAGCCCTCTACGCCGACTTGAGCGAAGAGCAGGTTTTGCAAGAGGTGCCCCAGCTATCTCCCCGCGAGCTGATTGAGCGCTACAACCTGGAACTGGCGCGAGGTCTCCTCTACTGGGCCAGCGAAATGCGTATCTTTGTGGGCGACGGCTACAAGGACGTCTTTAAATTCATCAAGCTCTTCAAATTGATGCACACCATCAGAGAAGCCAGAGAGGTCCGCAGTGAGCCCGGTCGCATTGGCGGCTATGAGATCACTCTGGACGGGCCTATCTCCCCCTTTGTGCAGGCCACCATCCGCTACGGGCGACAGATGGCCAAGTTCCTGCCCGCCCTCCTCTTGTGCCGCAACTGGAAGATGGAAGCTGACATTCACATCCCGTCACCGCCGGGGACGAGGGACGCCCAAAAGGGTCCCCTTCTCTACCGCCTGGACCCACGCTCGGGGCTGCGTTCCCACTACCGGGCCAGCGGCACTTTCGACAGCAAACTGGAGGAGGACTTGGCCGCCGAGTTCGAGGCCAGATATGGCCAGACCAGACGCCAATGGGAACTGCGTCGCGAGGATGAGATCATCCCTCTGGGCGATACCGTGATGATCCCTGACTTTTCCTTCACCCACAAAGACGGGCGGCGAGCCCTGTTGGAGATCGTCGGCTTTTGGCATCCCAACTATCTGAAGCGCAAGGTGGAAAAGCTCCGCCAGGCAGAGCGCAAGGACCTCATCGTCCTGGTCTACGAGGGAGTAAAATGCAGCCAGGAAGACTTGGAGGTGCCGGGGGAAGTGCTCTTTTTCAAAAAGAAGCCTGTCTTGAAAAAGGTTTTGGAAGCGGTGGAACGCTGTGCCGTGTCAGCGCCAACCGAGAATTAGCTTCAATTCCTGTTACAACTCAGCCACCGTCATTCCGAGCGACCGAAAGGAGCGGAGCGACTGAAGGGAGTCGAGGAATCTCCATGCCGAGGCCACTTTTGCCATTGCGGGCAGAGATTCCTCGACTCGCTCCGCTCGCTCGGAATGACACAACACGAGAAGCCTGAGTAGTAACCAATTCCCTATGGCAACGAGCGCGGCGTAAGGGACAACGGAAAACAATGCGGAGGAAAAACTTGGCCAAGATATTCCGGTCCAACCATCCTTTGATTCAGCACAAGCTGGCTCTGTTGCGCGACACGGCGACAGAGCCCAAAAGATTTCGGGAGATGATCCGAGAGTTGGCCGTCCTTCTGGCCTACGAGGCCACTGCTGACCTGGAGTCAGACGAGGTGACTCTCAACACCCCTATGGGCGTGGCCCAGGGCAAAATCCTCAAGCGGAAAGTCGCTTTGGTACCCATTCTGCGAGCTGGCCTGGGCATGGTGGATGGCATCTGGGAGATGATACCCTCAGCCGAAGTCTGGCACATCGGCATCTACCGCGATCACGACTCCCTGGAGCCGGTAGAATATTACACCAAGCGCCCGGTTGATCCCAACGTCCAACTTTGCCTCATCCTGGACCCCATGTTGGCCACCGGCGGCTCGGCCATCGCTGCGGCCGACATCCTCAAGAGATGGGGGGCACAGCGCATCAAGTTCGTAGGCGTCATCGCCGCCCCTGAGGGTATCGAAGCCCTGTCCCGAGCCCATCCCGATGTAGACATCCATCTGGCGGCCGTGGACGAGCGCCTCAACGAAATCGGCTACATCGTGCCCGGCCTGGGCGACGCCGGGGACCGCCAGTTTGGGACAGGATAAAAGGCAATATGGTTTACTGAAGATAGCGGAGGCGGCTCCCACGCCGCCGGGCATGGGAGCCCGGCCTGCTAAGTAAACCGTATTGGGATAAAAGGGTCTTGCAAAATTCTCCGCGCCCCCTCGGCCGCCCGTGCCCGGTGGCTGATCCGGTTCTTGACCTCCGGTTCTAGCTCAGCCATGGTCTGGCCATGTTCTGGCATGTAAAAGACTGGATCGTAACCAAAGCCGTGCTCCCCTTTAGGTTCAGAAGCGATGACCCCTTCACAGGTCCCCTCTGCGGTGCGGACCTCCCCCTGCGGCGTGGCTATGGCAATCACACAGCGGAAGCGAGCCGTGCGCCGTTCCCAGGGCAGCCCTTCCAGCTTGTTCAAAAGCAGCCGGTAGCGGTCCTCGTCGCTGGTCCCTTCGCCGGCGAAGCGAGCCGAGCGCGTGCCAGGCTGCCCTCCCAAGGCGTCCACCTCCAGGCCAGAGTCGTCGGCCAGAGTCAAAAGGCCACTGGCTCTGGCATAAGCCGTAGCCTTCAAGCAAGCATTCTCGGCAAAGGTGCTGCCCGTCTCCTCCACCTCGATGTCAATGCCCTCCTGAGCCGGATAAGTCAAAGTCAGCGAAAGCCCCCTGAGCAGCGCCTCATACTCTCTGACCTTGCCGGGGTTGTTGGTAGCAACCAATAGTTTGATCATGCCTGCTCCTTGGACAGCGCACTGGAGTCCCGAACTTGTTCGGGTTCATGCACTACACCCCCAACAAGTTGGGGACTCCTGATTGCTCTCTTTCGCTACACCGCCCCCCAACAAGCTGCGAACTTTCTGGATAGCGCACTGGAGTCCCGAACTTGTTCGGGTTCATGCGCTCCCCCCCCAACAAGTTGGGGACTCCTGATTGCCCTCCCTCGCTACACCGCCCCCCAACAAGCTACGCCTATAACGCGGCTACTATACCACAAGAACAAAGAAGGTGCAAGCGAGATCGTGATAGGTGATAGGTTGACGGTTGCCCACAAATGGGGTACAATTAGGCAGCGGCAAGGTGGGTCAGCCGACACCTCATCCAGGGAGTAGCCTATGGAATGGTTCTACGCTCTTCACCAACGATATGCCGTCGAACTCTGGCTGGGCCTGACCATAGCGGTGGTTGTCATCTTGGTCTGGCTGGTGGTGGCCCAGGTGCGGATGAACCGCGCGGTCAAGCAGTATCGGGAACTGGTGACAGGCACCTCTGGAGGCAGCCTGGAGCAGATCCTCAACGAGCACATCGCTCAAGTGCGTGACACAGCGTCCCAGGTGGAAAAGCTGGACCGGCTGGCCAGGCAGATGGAGAAAACCCTGCGCCACAGCCTGCAATCTTTGGGTGTGGTGCGCTTCAATCCCTTCTCCGATGTGGGCGGTGATCAGAGCTTTGCCATCGCCCTGGTGGACGGCCATGGCAACGGCGTGGTCATTTCCAGCCTGTATGGACGCCATGACATCAAAGTCTACGCCAAACCTTTGAAAAAGTGGGAGTCCGAGTACACTCTGACGGACGAGGAGAAAGAGGCCATTGCCCATGCCTTTAAGCAACGGGGTTGACAAGAGGAGGTACCCAGTTGGCGCGCCAACTAGGTAAAAAAGACCGGCAATCTCTTACAATCATGATCGTGTCCCATTCGGAGAGACCCCCTATATCTCTATGCATCCCCCCTGGGGTGATTCGCTATTCGCTATTCGCCATCTCGATCATCTTGGTCGCCCTACTGGTTTTGGCTGTGTCCTTTGCAGGGAGGTACTACCATCTCCAAAGCCAGCTCACGGAATTGCAGAGAGAGCGAGATATAGAAACCTCGCGTCAGAGAGAGATGCGGACGACGATCCTCAGCCAGCAAGATGAGGTCAGGAACTTTTCCACCGAGGTAGAGCAATTAGAGGCTGACCTCATGGAGATCGAACGCATCAGCAATGAGATCCGCGAGTTGATCGGCGTGGAGGAGTCAGACTTGACATCTACGCCAGAGCCCAGTTCATCCAGGGTGGACGGCTCCTTCGGCCCTTCGACGGAGTTTATCCCGAGCGAAGCCGAGGGGCTCAGGGCAGGCCCTGCTCAGGACAGGCAGTCGCTCCCCAAGACGGCCATGACCACTGGAGTGGGAGGCGGGTCGCCTTATCAGTTCATGGACTATAGGCCCTCGAACCACGCCATGGCCGTCGTCGCCGAGGCCAGTCAACATGTGCAAAACATAGGTCTTTTACTGCCGATCACGCTCCAGGAACAGCAGATGCTGCGGGAACAGGTCCTGAAACGCCTGGGGAAGATTGAACCCATCAAACGGCACGACCCTGAAGCTCTGGAAGCAGAATTGCAGCTATTGGCCGCCGCTCCCAAGAGATGGCCGGTAGATGTTGAGACCAGGATTACCTCCTGGTACGGCCCTCGGGAATTCAAGGGCAGGCGCGAGTTCCATACTGGCATAGACATCGGGGTGTGGTACAGCACAGAGGTGAAAGCGACCAAGGCAGGCAAAGTGGTATCCGCTGGCTGGCTGCCGCGCTACGGTTGGACGGTAGAGATCCAACACGAGATGGGTTACAGCACCCTGTACGCCCACAACCGCTACTACTTCCCCGACGCTGGTGATGAGGTCGAAGAGGGTGAAGTCATCGCCCTTTCCGGAGACACAGGCGACACCACCGGCCCTCACCTCCATTACGAGATCCGCCTCAACGGCAAGCCTGTAGACCCGATGAAATATTTGGACCTGGAGTGAGGACCAAAGCTTCTTACGTGAGGAGGAACTGCCTGGTGTTTGGCAAAAGGAAAAGCCCCAATGTGGACAGAATCGAGGCCGTCATCGGCCCCGCCGCCAGTTTCAACGGTCATCTCAAATGCGATGGCAGTGTGCGCATTGACGGTTTCTGTGAAGGAACCATAGAGACAGCCGGCAACGTCATCATCGGTGAAGGAGCCCAAGTCATGGCCGACATCACCGCCGAGAACATCTCGGTGTCCGGCGCAGTGAAAGGCAACATCACCGCCCGGGGCCGCCTGGAGATTCTGCCCACGGCACGCGTCTGGGCTGACATTGCCGTGACTTCTTTCCTGATTGATGAAGGAGGGTTCTTCCGTGGTAAGATTATCATGTCCGACGAGCCAGAGCCTGCCTTTACGGAAGCGCCTCAGCCAACGGGCGAGACAGACGAAACTGCAAAGGGTACAGTCGAGGGCGACGAAGGGACAGCATAGAGGTTATAGAAACGCCAGCGAAAAGTCCAACCGGAATCGGTTGGACTTTTATGCTCTCTCTAACGAGGGCGTTCTACCTTCCGGGCTGCGCTCCCCGCCCTTGGTCAACGACCTGGATCCCATCTGGCTGCTGCGCTCCCTCATAACAGCCAGCGAAAGCCCTCGGTCCAGCAGTGAATGCCAGAGGCTACAGAAAGCCACGTAGCCAAAGCCACCGACGTAGAGTAGAAGGAAAGGCAAAGCATAATAATTGCCCTGGGCATAGGCGACACAGGTTGCCAATGCCGCATACAGGCCAAGGGAGAACTCGCCCACAGTCACCCAATTGAAAGACAAAGCATACCGCCTCCCCGCCCACCTGTCCTTACGCTCCTCGAGACAGAACTTGGGCGTACGGCGAAAGTCGTTCCCGCGCCGGGTCAAAGCCTCCCAGACAGCTCTTGTATTGTTTAAAGCGATGCCTGTGCCCAGAAAGACCAGGACAGGGAAATAGGTAAATCGCTCGAGCCAATTGGGATAGAGGGAGCGCTGGGAAACAGCGTAGAGAAGAGGCGGTCCCAAACTGGCCAGGCTGAGGTAGGCCAAAGGAAGACGCCCTTCCCCTTTCCACAGCATCATAAGGGGTAAGTAGGAAAGGCAAAGGAACAGCATCAAAGGATGGACCAGGTAACTGGTCAAATGAATCATTGCCTGCAGGCGCTTGAAAGCAGATATCGGAGCCTTGAGAACCGGCCGCCAAAGCTTGAGAGCACACTGAATGGACCCTTTGGCCCACCGAAACTGCTGGCGCTTAAAGGCATTGATCTGGGGTGGGATTTCAGCCGGAGAGAGAACATCAGGGAGGAAAAGAAACCTCCAGCCCAAAAGCTGAGCCCGGTAGCTGAGATCCAGATCTTCAGAGATCGTGTCTCCCTGCCAACCACCCGAGTCCTCGATGCACTCTCGTCGCCAGATGCCAGCCGTGCCGTTAAAGCTCATAAACAGACCAGAGCGATTGCGAGCCGTCTGCTCGACGACAAAATGGCCATCTAAGGCGATGGCCTGAGCCCGTGTCAGAGGAGAATAGTTAGCATTGATGTGCCCCCAGCGAGTCTGGATCATCCCCAAACGCGGTCGTTCAAAGAAATAGGGGACGGTTTTTGCCAAAAAGTCGGGTTCAGGCACAAAGTCGGCGTCAAAGACAGCGATGAGCTCACCTCTGGCCATCGCCAGACCGTGCTGCAAAGCCCCAGCCTTGAAGCCTGTGCGCTCAGCGCGGTGGACCAACTCGATGTCAATTCCCTGAGCGCGGTAAAAGTCAACGCAAGCCCCGGCCACAGCCGTGGTCTCGTCGGTAGAATCATCCAGCACCTGGATCTGAAACCTGTCTCGAGGATAGTCCAGGCGAGCTACTGCATCAATCAGGCGCTCGACAACATAAAGCTCGTTGTAGATGGGCAACTGAACCGTCACAACGGGTGTCTCGGCCAAAGGTGGACAGAAGACATCCTCTCGCCGATGACGCAGGTAGAGCCAGGTCAGCACCAGTGAGTTGAGTCCATAAACGGCCAGCAACGCCGTGGCAAACAGATAAGCAAAACCTAAAAGCGACAAGCTCCAGCCTCCTGGCATGAATTTGGGCAAGGCCCCAGGACCAAGATGAGGGTCTCCAGAAGACTGGGCTAGTATACCACCTTTCATCGCTTATTACAAATTCCAGGTTGAGCTGAGTGGCGCAGCGTACCGAAGCCAGCGTATCGAGACCACAGCGTTGTCTTAAGCAGTAAGGGAGGCAATAAAAAGGCCCAGTTCTTGTGAACTGGGCCCTTTGAGCGCAACTTTTTCAGGGTGTTCGGTAATTCTTCTGGATGATTGGGAAAAAGATGCCACCCCCCGAAACCGGTGGAGGCTCCACTGGCGTCGGACACACGCCATCAACCGGTGTGCTGCCATCGGGGCAGACGGGCGTCGGGTCGTCCGGCGGATCAGGCACGTTGCTCCCTGTCACGCTACCAGTGTTGGTAATAGTCTGCCCCTCACTGCCGTCATTGATGGTCACCGTGACATACAGGGAAGCTGTGGCATCTATCGCCAAGCTGGGGATACTCCAGACCAACGGATCAGCGCAACCAGCAGGGGCACTGTCGCCCGAGACAGCCTGGCAGGTGACCTGGTCAGGCAAGTCGTCGGTCACC
>Ga0180438_10006609_pt1 | contig 15624 bp, 10 predicted proteins | sample SS_ome_12_FD_132455 | JGI IMG/M metagenome (GOLD analysis project Ga0180438, IMG submission 132455) | Hypersaline lake sediment archaeal communities from the Salton Sea, California, USA - SS_3_D_2 metaG | ecosystem: Environmental > Aquatic > Non-marine Saline and Alkaline > Hypersaline >...
CAGCTATGACCACGAGGCTCTGCCTCTTTGTGGTCGGTGCTGTGGCCCACCCTGACTGTATCGCGAACTGCCTCAACCCACAAGTTTCATTATACTAGGAGGGCGACTAGAAAGCGACAGTTTGTCAAGCGGGAAAATCATGGTAGAATTGCACTCGCCAAGTAGCATTCTCGGCGTTGTCTCTGGGGGCTCGTCTAATGGTAGGACAGCGGACTCTGAATCCGTATGTGGGGGTTCGAATCCTCCGCCCCCAGCCTTATCTTTTGCATCATCGCTGAATTGCACCTCGGCTTGTCCAAGGGTAGGCGTTCGGTGACACGCAGGCCATCAGCATATCTCAGGGCTGATGGTCGTTTTCGTTTTCGGGGACCCATTGCTCAGGTGTCGAAGGGAGCAATAGACTATGCCTAGACGATTCCTGACCGCAATACTAGTTATTCTACCGCTTCTCCTGGCCACCTGCACGTCACAGCCAGATGCCACCTCGAAAGTGCCTGCGACCCCGATCCCCACTGTCAGCGAGACACCCCTGCCGATTCTGTCGCCACTGGTTATCAGCGAGGTACAAGCCGGCGCGACTAACAACGAAAACCTGGAGTTTATCGAACTCTACAACACGACCACCACGCCGCTCCGCCTACAAGGCCACCAACTGGTCTATCGGTTGGCGACCAGCCAGGAGGATATGATCATCTATACCTGGACCGAAGGCGCCATCATCCCCCCCCACAGCCACTACCTTCTGGTACGAGTCGGCCAGGAGGAGGAAATCGGTATGATTGCCGACGCCACGTTCGAACAGCCCCTCAACACTACGGGCGGCGGCCTGGCGCTCCTGACCCCTCAGCGCGAGGTTTTGGACAGCGTGGCTTGGGGCAACGCGCCGGAGACATTCGTCGAGGGTGGACCGGCTCCTGTGCCCGAGAACGACACCTCCATCGAGCGCCTCCCCGGCGGCGAGGAGGGCAACTTCACTGATACCGGTGACAATGCAACAGATTTTTTTGTGAACGTCGAACCAGACCCTCAGAACAGCGGTAGCTTGCCAACACCAGCAGAGGCGGAGCGCTTCTCTATCACACTCTCCGCGCCATCCAGCGTCGAGCCGGGGACACAGTTCGACTATGAGCTGGAGGTTTCCAATAACACCGGTGTCACGACCCACGACGTGCTGATCACGCTCAATGTCCCCCCTAGCCTGATTATCCTTGGTACATCCAGTGATGGGATGATCAGCGGTAACCTGGTCCAGTGGACGCTGGCCGAGATGGCCGATGGGGATACGGTCCTCCGGCGCGTCACCGTCGAGACGCCGCCGACCTACGCCGTGCTGGTAGCGCGGGACTTGAACGTGCAGGCCGGCGACTGGCCACATCCAGCTATGGGTGCACCGGTGCGCACCCGTGTCGAGGGCGGCGTTGTATCTATCGCCGCGGCCCGCTCACTGATCGGAGAACAGGTTACCGTCGAGGGAGTTGCCACGATGTACACCGGCGGCTACTATGCCGGAACGAACAACACCCAGTTCTACCTCCAGGACGAAAGCGGCGGCGTCCAGATCCAGTGCTTCGACGAGGGCGATGAGCCGCCAACTATAGCCTTGGGCGACCGCGTACGGGTCACCGGTGAGGTGGGGATCTATCGCGACTCCATCCACATAGTCCCCGATCACAACGCCGACGACGTCATCGTCCTTGGCCAGGCGGACTCGATATCACCTCGGCAAGTGACCGCGGCGCAGGCCACGAGCGCCCCGGATGTCGTAGGTCGGCTGATCGCCGTCACGGGATCGGCTATCCGCGTCGAGGAATTCACCTACAGTTACGAGATAGATCTGGCGGACGATCAGGGGAACATCCTGCTGGTCTATGTGGACAAACTGACGGGCATCGAGATGGAAATCGAACAGATCGAGGTCAGCCATCAGTACACGATCGCCGGTATCAGCGAGATGTACGATGACATCCTTCAGCTCAAGCCTCGCATCCCTGCCGACATAGTCGAGGTTTTCCCGCCGGTCCTGGCGATTGAGGCAGACGCCCCCCATAATGCTCTCCCGGAAGAGACATTTGCGTATACCTTCACCGTTTTCAACCACACCGCCAAGCCATTCACCAACGTGACCATCACCAGCACTCTGCCGACCGGAAACGCTGTCCTGGCTGCCATCGAGGATGGAGGCCGCCTGGAGGGCAAGAGGCTGCGTTGGACCATCCCCATCCTGCCATCTCACGAAAGCCAAAGCGTGCATTTCTCCGCCGTGACCACGGGCGAGGCGGGCACTATCGCTCTCGAGCGTTATGCTGCCTGGGCGGACGAATGGCCGCTCCACGAGACCGACCTGCCGCTGCTCACCTTCATCGGCGAAGGGGTCCCCGTCTACGCCATCCAGGGACCAGGCTTCGCTTCTCCATACAAACTCAGCTTCGTGGACACCGAGGGGGTGGTTACGGGCGTTTTCCCCGAACTGGAGGGGTTCTGGATTCAGGGACTGGAGTCCGATGATGATCCAACTACCTCAGAGGGCCTGTTCGTCTTTACCGGCGACAGTCCTGTCGAGGTACACGTAGGTGACCTGGTAGAGGTATACGGTTGCATTCGGGAGCGCTCGCGCCAGACCGAACTGCACATCACTGCCGCCGAGGATGTGATCGTCACCGATAGCGACCTGCCTCTGCCTGAGCCAGTGGAGCTCGATCCTCCAGTGGAGACCGAAGCAGCACCGGCCTACTATGAACCATTGGAGGGCATGCTTGTCAGTGTGGTCGATCCTGCCGTCGCCATCGCACCGACGTCCCACTATGGCGAGTACGTCCTCGTGCGGCCTGAGCACGGAATCAGGCAGATCCTGCGCGGGCAAGAGATGGGACTATTCATTGTGGTGGATGATGGATCGGCGATCCGGCACGACGATGCTACCACCCTTCCCTATGTCGTCCACACTGGCGACCGAGTGGGCAATCTGATCGGACCCTTGGCCTCCGCTCTTGACAACTACAAGATCGAGCCGGTGGAGCCACCGGAGCGCTTTCCCGCTCCTGACAGTTCCACTCCACAGCTGGCACAACCTGGCCCCGACGAATTCAGTATCGCCACCTTCAACGCCGACAGCTTCTTCGACACCGAACAGCCGCACCGTCCCAGTGATCCACCCAAACCCAGTCGCCGAGAATACGAGCGCAAGCGCCGCCAGATCGTGGACGCAATCTTGGCGCTAGGTGCGCCGACCGTCATCGGCCTGCAGGAGATCGAGAACATCGATGTACTGGAGGATGTGGCCGCGCAGCCCGCCCTGAGCGCCTACGACTACCAAGCTGCTCTGATCGAGGGTTCCAGCAGCGGAGACATTGATGTTGGCTTTCTGGTAAGAGGCGACCGAGTCACGCTCGATGGTGTGGGTCAGTACCCGGCACCCGAGCAACTCTTCCACTGCCCACCACTCATGATCACGATGACTGTACGCACAGCATCGGCCGGTGACGTCGTCATCTATGCCATCGTCAACCATTTCATCTCCAGGAGCAGGGACGAGACAATGACCGATCCAAGGCGGGTGATGCAGGGGCAGTGGAACGCTCAATTGGTTGATCGGATCCTTCTGAACGATCCAGAAGCCTATGTGGTAGTGCTGGGCGACCTGAACGGATACTACGATGCGCCCTCACTGCGTGCACTGACCGAGGGAAGCATCCCCGGCGGTCGGTTGGTCAATGTGGTCGGCGCACTGCCCCCTGAGGACAGGTACTCGCATATAAGCAAAGGTGTTTCCCAGTTGCTCGATCACATCTTGGCGACCCCTACATTGGCAGCACGCCAAGTGCGCGTGGACGTACTTCACGTCAATGCTGACTATCCCCCCGCCGATCCGGCCGGCAGCAGCCTGTACCACAGCTCTGACCACGATCCTGTAGTAGCCACATTCAATCTGGGAGACTAGCTGCCCGTTCACCTGTGATTTGTCATTTGCCCTCTCTCGCGTTATAATCGCCGCGTTATGAACAGAATCACACGCTTTGAGGCCCTGGCCGAGCGACTAGTGGAGGGCACGTTTGCACGTCTTTTCGCTGGTCGGCTCAGTCCTTTGGAGGTCGTCACACACCTCGCGCGGGCGATGGAAGACCATCAGATACTTTCTTCCGATGGCAGACCCCTAGCTCCAACTCACTACTGGGTTTATCTGCACCCGGATGACTGCGAGGCATTGGCGGTCGAGCAACAGGCACTCGAAGCAGAACTGGCCCATCACGTGACCGAACTGGCTGACCAGACAGGTCTGGCGATGACGACAACGCCCGTCGTTCATCTACTGGCGGAGGATAGTATACCACCTCACGGAGTACATATTGATGCACGTTGGATGTCGGCAAAGATGGGCGACGGTGTTGACGTGACAAGCACCCGTGAGATGGAGACCGACAAAGAGAAGGCTGAGGCAGAGACTGCGACGGCTCCACCTGGGCGACCGTTTCTCATCCTACAAGGTCATCGGCATGTGGAGCTTCTACTTCCTGTCGTATCCATTGGGCGTGCGCTGGATAACCACATCATCCTGGAAGATCCCCGCGTATCCCGCTATCACGCGCAGCTTCGTCGGCGGTACGGTCACTATGTGCTCTACGACCTGGGAAGCTCTGGAGGCACGCAGATCAACGATTATCCCGTTGAAGAGTGCGTGTTACACTCTGGTGACGTCATCTGCTTCGCTGGCATCCAAGTCATCTATGGCGAGGATCCCCCCACTCCCTTTCCACTGCCACACAGCGACGATACCCCACCGCTCGCCCAGGAAATCGAGCCCGGTTAGCAGCGCATGCAGACATACCCATTCAGGCGTGAAAAGGTCTTGGGCTGGTCTGGCACCGGCTTGCAGATCGGAAGCCCTCCCATATCGCGGCGAGTGTCTTACCATCCGGGCTATCCGTAACCTCCGCAAGGGTAATCTGGCGTTTGGCAATGGATATTCTACTGCTGGTCTCGCGCATCTTGCTTGTCGTTCTGCTCTATGCCTTCCTGGCCGTTATACTGCTGACGCTGTGGCGCGATCTGCAGCAGGCGACCACCAGCAGCGAGACCAACCGGCATGGGGGTCATTTGGTCGTCCTTCACGCAGAGGATCAGGACCTCCCTGTAGGCACAGTCTTCCCCATGCAGCCCGTTACTTCCTTAGGCCGCTCGCCAGTCAACACAATCCCTATCCCCGATACCTATGCCTCCAGTCAGCACAGCCTATTGGCCTGGCGAGAGGGCCAGTGGTGGCTGGAAGATCAGGATAGTCGCAATGGTACACTACTCAACGGTGACCGTATCAGCGGTCCCACCATCGTCAGTTCTGGCGATGTCATCGGTGTGGGTCGCACGCAACTGAAGCTGGAGCTGGAAAAATGAACCTAGGCTTGCATAACAAAATGGTGTTTCTCGTCTCACCCGCTGCCTCCTACATCACCGGCGTCAGCCTGCTTGTGGACGGAGGGATGTACCGGGGGGTGACGTGAGGAATGGGACGCGTATAGACCAGAGCGACGCGCCCTGGCTAGCGAGCCTGCTGCTCGTCGGCTGCCTGACCCTCAGCTTGTTCGCGTTCAGTGCCCACCGCTTCACTGAAGGCCAGGGAGGCGTCCCGCTGGACGACGCCTGGATTCATTTCCAGTTCGCCCGCAACCTGGCCCGGGGCGATGGTATCTCTTTCAACCCAGGTCAACCCACGTCCGGATCTACTGCCCCCCTGTGGACGCTGCTCCTGGCCGCCGCGTACTTTGTGGGCGGCAGATTCCCTGTCACTGGGCAATTGATGAGCGGGGCCTGTTTCCTGGCCACGCTGATGGCGACCTATGCATTGGGCAAGCGGATCGCTGGCACACACTGGGCCGCATGGCTGGCTGGGACCGTCGTCGCTATCAATGGACGCATGGTATGGGCGGGCCTCTCCGCGTTGGAGACGTGCCTGTTCGCTACACTGAGCCTGCTGGCGATCACCGCCCACCTGAACGATCGAGCCATACGCCGGTACCGGTTGAGCACGGCGGCCCTTTTTGGGCTAGCGGCGCTGAGTCGTCCTGAAGGCTATCTCCTCTTCGCACTGGCGCTGACCGACCTCACAGTGCACACTTTGAGGAACGAGCTGCAGGCTACGCATCACGCAGAACACACCAAGCGTCACAACTCACGTCTCACATCTCGCGCTTCACGTGTCACGTGTCTCGTTTCACGCATCCTCCTCCCCGCCGCGCTTTTCGCCGCCATCGTATGCCCCTACCTCATCTTCTCACTCCGCACAAGTGGTCACTGGCTCCCTAACACGTACCATGCCAAAGCTACCGTCAGCCTTCTGCCCAATCGTGAGTTCCGTGACTTCTTGAGTGTCGCTGCCCGGTATCTGATTCTGGACAACCCCCTGCTATTGCCTTTCTTCCTCTTCGGCCTCTTCCTATTGATCGAGCGCGCCCCTCTACTCAGCCTATGGGATGCAGGACTGCCTTTAGCCTATGCCTTCCTCCGCGCCTCGCTTTATCAGCACGGGCGCTATCTGATGCCCCTTATCCCCTGCAATGCCGCTATCGGGATGTGGGGCCTGCTGGAGGCACACAAGCTGGCTCGCCGCCGCGGATGGTGGCGCTGGCGTGGTTCTCCACGCGCACTCGGTATGTCGATAAGTCTGCTCGTCCTCAGCGGAACTGCCTGGCGACTGCCCGCAATGGCAAACCTCTATGCCTGGAATGTGGACAACATCAACGAAATGCATGTCACCCTCGGCCAATGGGTGGTGGATCACACGCCACCCGACGCGATCCTGGCCCTGAACGATATAGGCGCCATCACCTACGTCTCCGAGCGGCCAGTGGTGGACCTGGCGGGCCTGGTCACGCCGGAGGTCGTCCCGCTGCTCCGTGCTCCCGACCGCGATGCAAGGCTGGCCGACTTACTAGCTGAACGGGATGTGGAGTACGTTATCATCCTTCCCAACTGGTTTCCCCAACTGGCTGCCCGCAGCGACCTGTTGGAGCCCGTGCACCAGGTGACGCTGGCACGCAACACCATCACCGGTGGTGATACGATGGTGGTCTACCAAGCCCGTTGGTAATCCACTTGACTTCCCACTGGCAAAGATAACACTGGTGGGGTAAAATAGGGTGCGAAGCGTATGAACATCCTCAACCATCGTCAAGTAAATGGACTGATAAGCTGATCAACCAACCAGCAAAGGAGTACTTCAATGAGCGAGAACCCCATCCGCGTCGGCGTCATCGGCGGCAGTGGCCTCTACCAGATGGAAGGGCTCACCGATGTCGAAGAACGCCCCGTCACCACCCCATTCGGTAACCCCTCCGATCTTGTCGTTGTCGGCACACTCGAAGGGGTACGCGTCGCTTTCATCGCCCGCCATGGACGGGGCCACCGGCTGCTGCCCACGGAAGTCAACTACAGGGCCAATATCTTTGCCCTCAAGAGCCTAGGCGTTGAGCAAGTCATCTCCATCTCCGCCTGCGGCTCCCTCCGAGAACATCTGCATCCCGGCGACATTGTCATCCCCGATCAAGTATTCGACTTCACCAAGAAGCGGGCATATACCTTCTTGGGCGACGGGCTGGTGGGCCACATTGGTGTGGCAGACCCCTTCTGCCCGCGTCTCTCTGCCCTCCTCGCGGATGCTGTGACCCAGGTTGAGGGCACAGTGCATAGAGGTGGGCGTTTCATCACCATCGAAGGCCCACGCTTTTCCACGAAAGGAGAAAGCTATACCTACCGCGCCTGGGGCATGGACATCATCGGTATGACGACATCCCCAGAGGTCTTTCTCGCCCGCGAGGCGGAGATGTGCTATGCGGTGATGGCCCACATCACCGACTATGATGTGTGGCACGAGACGGAGGATCCAGTCAGCGTTGATGCGCTATTGGCAACTCTTTCTGCCAACGCCACTCTGGCACAGGATGCTTTGCGTGCGCTGGTAGCCAAGCTGGCTATTGCGGAGCGTGACTGCGAGTGCGGATCGACGCTAGCGACGGCACTCATCACCCAGCGGGACCTGATCCCGGCAGACACTAAGGAGCGGCTAGCACCTATCGTGGGCAAGTACCTGGAATTGGGCTGAATAATGAAGAGGCCTATGGGCGTGAGCTAGCGGTTCACCTGCCTACCACATACTATCCTAGGTAATGCTGCAAGAAGTAAGGATACAGGTCCTGCGCGTCGTTCAACGTTTCCGATGCTAATGGCTGTCTCGATGGCCAGGCGATGAAGGGATAGCACTGTGGCCCACCTAGCCCTCCATGCGTCGCCACCTGGTCCTCGAAGCACACAACCTTGCCATCTTCCTCAACTGCTCCCAGCACAATCAAATCACCGGCATGGGGGAAGTGAGCCAAGTGATGGATCTGCTCGCTTCCATAAGCCATGTCGTCATACGGGGCCAATGGATGTGGTGTCTCCACGATATCCTGCCCATCTCCAACGGTCAGCAGGCCTCCCTGTTGTCCTAACACAATTGTCCGGTCTGCTGCCCGCCCAGCGATGGCCCCGATGCCAGGAGCTGCTAGTAACCTGTCCACCAACCAGGGATACACAACCATCACTTCGATCAGATCGAGCGGACGCGGGCTGACATTGAGATAGATGTGCGCTAGCGGGCCAGAGGCACACACAACCACGTCCCATTGTAGCCCAAGGTCGAAATCGGATTCCTGATCGGCCAGCACACGACGGTCCGCATACGACCGAGCGACAGCAAGCACCTTGCGCAGACGAGGCGACAAGTGGTCCTCCAAGGTGTGCAACTCCTCCAAAAGGTACCGCCTCTTTTCCCTCGAGTGCACGTCAGCACCCCCCTGCTCGTCCACAGATACGGAGAACCCACCCTCAGCGATAAGATACTGTCTCAAGCTCTTCTCATTGAGCCAGGTGAAGGGTATGGCAGGCGAATTCCCATGATCTGAGATTACGTACAGGTCATACTCCCGCCGCTGATAAAGTGCGCACATGCGATCGATCTGACGTATACGCTTGTCTACGCCCCGAAGGATCCTGAAAGCAGCTTGATGATCCGCCCCTAGCTTGTGGGCGACCTCGTCATAACTGTTGTAGTTGGCATAGATGGCCGGCGAGCAGCGGTAGACATCCAACATGACGCCGAAGGTCTGTACCTCGGTGAACAGGACGTCACTGACTGCGTGGAGGAGAGGAGAAAACACGTCAAAAGGATTGAGCACGCTAGGTCGCACCAATGCGACCAGCCGGCGACCAAGGCCGGCAAGATAACTCAAGACGGTCAACCATAGCAGACGCAACAGACGGAATGGGCTGAGCAGGAAGAGCAGAAATAATCCCATCCCGCGGACACTCTCAAAGAATCGCTGCGGGTGGAGCGCGCTTAACGTGAAAAGCGCCAGGTCTGCATCACCGTCGAATATGCTCACGTAGCAGGAGCCTCCTCGCAGGATTCCTGGCCGCCCTCGACTGATGCGCGCCCGCACACCTTGTAGCTGATCGGGACGCTTGACCGACATTTCCAGCCTCCGCTCCTTCTCATACCAGCGGAAGCCAGGGATGTCAAAACGGTTGCCGAACATGATCCCAGCCTGAACTGCTGGTGTAGTACTGGGAAGCCCGCAGCGCCAGGGAGCCACAGTCAGGTGCCCCCCGGTCAGCAGCCGGCTCAGGTGGGGCATATGGCCGGTGTCAATCGCTTGCTTCAGGTGAACGTAGGAAAGCCCGTCAATCTGGATGATGATGAATCCGCGTCGTTGACCGGGCCTGACGCCTGGGCCAGGGCGGCCTAGGTGTCGTGCCATCGCACCGTACTTACGGGTGTAGTAGATGTCGGCCAGCGCGCCTGCGAAGTCAACGACGCGCCGTGCAAACCAAGTGGTCACTACCGAACTCACTCGGTGGTCCCCAGCTCCGCCGCTTGCGTCGCTGCCGGGACGTAGAGCTGCTCAGTATATTCTTTTACCATACGGCGCGTGCAAAACACGGGCACCGACGTGCGGATCGCCTCTTTCATCACCCGCACCCATCCACGGGGCACACCGTCAGTGCCACGCTTGTAGAACAATGGCACAACCTCGTTTTCAAGTAAGCGGTACAGCGCCTCCGCGTCCGCGGCATCTTGCGTCCCCGAATCATCGGGGCATTCACCAGCAGCTATTGCCCACCCATTTGCTCCATTATACCCCTCGGCCCACCAGCCGTCGAGCACGCTCAGGTTAGGAACACCATTGATGGCTGCCTTCTGTCCACTGGTGCCACTGGCCTCGTGCGGACGGCGCGGAGTGTTCAGCCACACGTCTACCCCCTGGACCAGGTAGCGTGCTACCTGCAGGTCATAGTCTTCAACAAAAGCAATGCGGCCTCCCATTGCCGGGTCTTTTGCAGCATGATAGATGTGTTGAATTAACCTCTTTCCCCCGTCGTCGGCTGGGTGGGCTTTGCCAGCAAAGACAAACTGCACAGGCCGGTACCGATTATGCAGCAACCGCTTGAGTCGATCCAAATCATGGAAAATGAGAGTGGCGCGCTTGTACGTGGCAAAACGTCGGGCGAAGCCTATGATGAGCGCATCGGGATCAAGGAACGTCCCGGCACATAACACTTGCTCCGCGTCCAACCTTCTCTCAATGCGCCCTCGTCGCGCCCTCTCACGAATCAGGCTCGTCAACTTTCGCTTAAGGTGTAGATGGGCGGTCCACAGTTCGTCGTCAGGTACGTCAAGGATACGTTCCCAAAGTGCGGGATCGTCGTGCCGCTCGATCCAGTCAGGCCCCAGGTACTTGCGGTAGATCTTGTTCATCGCCCCACCAATCCAGGCAGGCACGTGGATGCCGTTGGTGATGTGCGAAATAGGCACCTGCTCCATCGGTTTGTCGGGCCAAACTGACTGGAACATCCGCCGTGCCACCTCGCCGTGCAACCTGCTCACACCATTACATCGCCCGGACATATGCAGCGCCAATACGGTCATATTAAAGCCTTGCCACTCCCCCGCGTTGCTGCCTAGCTCCAGAAACTGCTCCCGACTCAATCCCAAGCGAGGCCAGTAGTTGTGAAAGTACTTCTCAACCAGGTGGAATGGGAAGACATCGTGACCTGCCGGTACCGGTGTGTGAGTAGTGAACACGGTCGTCGCCTGCACCGCTCGCCGAGCCTTGTCGAACGGTTGCCCAGCCTCAACCATTTCACGCGCCCGCTCCAATACTACAAAGGCACAATGTCCCTCATTAAGGTGGAAGACTATCGGATCAACTCCCAGTGCTCTCAGGACGCGCAGGCCGCCGATACCCAACACAATCTCCTGCTGAATGCGCATCTCTTGGTCACCACCATAAAGCCGTGCAGTGAGTTCTCGATCCCAAGGTGCGTTCAAGTCGTTGTCAGCGTCCATCAGATAGAGGCTCGTACGCCCGACCTGCACGTGCCAGACCTGGAGATTGACGACGCGGTCACCCACCTCAACCGGGACAAAGAGGCAATCCCCATTATCACACAGCGTCTCACGAACGGCGACCTCGTTCGGCTTGAAGCGTGGATAGACTGCGTCCTGCCACCCATCGGGATTGATGTTCTGGCAGAAATATCCCATCTCGTAGAGAAAGCCCACCGCGGTGAAGGGCAGCCCAACGTCACTGGCCTCTTTGCAGTGATCGCCCGCCAGTACTCCCAGCCCCCCAGAGTAGATGGGCAGCGATTGGTGCAACCCAAACTCGGCAGAGAAATAGGCGACGGGACGGGTCATCAGGTCAGGATTCTCAGATGGAAACCAGAGATGCCCGTTGCTAAGATCGCTGTTCAGCGCCATCATAACCGCGTCATACTGGAGCAAGAAAACAGGATCGGCAGCCAACTCCTCCAGCCTCTCGGGCGACACCTCCAACAGCATGTTCACAGGGTTATGACCGGTGCTACGCCACAGCGTGTAGTCAAGCATTTTGAACAGGTCGCGCGCGTCACGATGCCAACTCCACCAGAAGTTGTAGGCCAGATCCTCCAAGTGCCTAATGCGCTCAGGGATCTTCGCCGATAGCAGCATAGGTTCAGCTTGCATACCTTCTCCTCTTGAGGTACGACCAAAGTGATGTCAAGGTGCCCTAAGTAGGACAATAACCAACACAATGATGGCAACAATGGCGAATTCCACCAGGGTTGACGCACTCAGACGCTCCAGAAGGTGCTGGTGAGCCACGTTAGCCGAAAAGTAGAATATGAGTAACAGGAATAACCCCCCAGCCCACGCGCTGATCTGCCAATAGTTCAGGGCCCAGGTGCTTTCACCGACGATGAGACCGACTATACCGGCGAACAAGATCACGCGCCGAAACTCTGCATCTGCCACACTCAACAGATCAAGTGCCAGCAGTGCTGCCGTGAACGACGTCAGAGTAGCGGTCACCAGGCTGCGCGTACGAGTATGATAGATGATGGCAAAAAGGGCAAACGCTAGCACGTATGCCAGCATGTTAAGGATAAGGCGGGCCGTTGCATAGCCAGGATCTTCAGGGGAGATGGCGGTATACTCAGCAGATATGACCAGGCTTATGCCGACGCCGGCGATAAGCAATCCTCCGAGCCACAGGGGCCAGGTAGAGATCTGCGACAGCAGATAGGCGGACAGCCCAGCCACAATGCCGGGAAGAATCCAGGATACATATACGGGCCGCCCGCGGTACTCCTTCAGATGCAGATGGTCGTGTAGGATCAGGTTGGTGCCGGTACAGACCAAACCGACCATAAGCGCAGTCAGCAGCCAGGTACCGGTGATGTGAATCTCCAGGGGTGACCCTAGCGGTTGTAGGCTCCACGTCTGTTCAGGCAACTCGATGAAACGAAAAAGCACGCTGCCCAAGAGCAGCACGGCTACTAGCACGCTCAGACGGTTACGGTCCAGAGGCTTGCGGGTCTCATACATTGGGGCGCATTCTACCGTCAGGGGCACGATTTGTCAACCCCATTGCGTGTGATATAATCTCGCTTCAAAAGGAGAACTAACAATGTCCGAAGATGTCTATCGCAGATTAGCGCAGAGGCTGGACGCCATCCCCAACGGTTTCCCCTCCACTGAGAGCGGTGTGGAACTGCACCTGCTGGCCAAGATGTTCACACCAGAGCAGGCAACGCTGGCAAGCGTGATGCGTCTGACTGACGAGCCAGCCATTGACATTGCGGCCCGCGCTGGCATTGACCCCAAGACAGCCTACCGCACTCTCAAGGGGATGGTGCGCAGAGGACTGATCCGTGTCAAAAAGGGAAAGGGCCAACTCCTCTTCGGGCTCATGCCCTTTGCCGTCGGCTTCTACGAGGAGCAGTTGCCTCGGATGGACAAGGAACTGGCAGAGCTGGTGGAGGAGTACATCCAGGAGTCACGGGGAGCTGGCCTCGTTCGCCCCGATCCCGCCGTTCACCGCGTTATCCCCGTCGAGGAGGCGGTTCCTTTTGAGCTGGGGATCTTCCCCTACGAACAAGCCACTGAAATCGTCGAACAGGCCAAAGCGTGGGGCGTGCGCGAATGTATCTGTCGTGTCCAGCGCAGGCTTATCGGCAAGGGATGTGATCACGAGGTTGAAAACTGCCTGGTCTTTGCGCCCGTCGAGGGCATTTTCGACCACGGTGACGTGACCCGCGCCATCACCAAAGACGAGGCAATGCGCATCCTGCACGAAACCGAGGAGGCAGGATTGGTGCATTCCACTGGCAACTACCGCGATGGGCATTTCTACATCTGCAACTGCTGTACCTGCTGCTGCGGTGTATTGCGCGGCGTTGCCGAGTTCGGCATTCCCACCGCGATCGCTCACTCCGACTTTCACGCTGTCGTGGATGCCGAACTGTGCATCGGCTGCGGAGACTGTGTGGAGCGGTGCCAGTTCGGGGCACTGACGGTGCCCGATGACGTCTGCGAGGTGGACTACACACGCTGTGTGGGCTGCGGCTTGTGTGTCGGTGTCTGTCCGGCCGACGCGCTGCGCCTGGAACGCCGCCCTGAGGGTGAGACCGCCCCGCTGCCGGTGGATGAGAAAGAGTGGATGACCTGGCGTGCCAGGGAGCGCGGCATCTCAATGTCGGATATCCTATAGCCCGCACAGAACCCCGGCTTTACTGCCCTTTCAGGCCTGATCCGCCTGCGCGAGGGCGTCGGCAATCGTCGCCGCGGCGGTCGTCTCCATCTCGACCGCCACGTCACTAAAGACATATGTCGGCCCCTTGCCACGCAGGTTCTCCTTCACCAGCACTATATCCAATCGAACACCAGCCCCACCGTTCAACGCCCATGTAGCCTTCCCCGATCAGGTGACGAAATTAGTGAGTGGGGGTTTTCCAACCGCATAGACGTTGAAACCCATAGCATAGAGCCCCTCGTGATCCAGAATATTGCGACCATCGAAGACAAAGGCTGGCTTGACCATCCCTTCATGGATAGTCTCGTAGTCTAATTCGGTAAACTGAGGCCACTCGGTGAGCACAGCGATCGCGTGGGCCTCCTGAGCGGCGACATAGGGGTCCGTTTCGAAAATCACCTGCTCGGCGGCATCACCCAACGCGGCGCGGGCGTTGTCTAGGGCGTAGGGATCGGTGAGGACGACCTTGGCCCGCTCATCCAGCAACGCCCGGCAAACGGCCAGAGCGGGCGACTCCCGGGTGTCACTGGTGTTCGCCTTGAAAGCAACGCCAAACAGAGCGATGCGCTTGCCCGCTACGGTGTTGAACATAGCGTTTATCATCTTGGAGACAAAGGCTGTCTGCTGGTACTCGTTCATCTTGACGACCTGCTCCCAGTAGGCAGCCACCTCAAACAGGCCATAATGCTCGCACAGGTAGACCAGGTTCAGGATGTCCTTCCTAAAGCAGGAACCGCCAAAGCCCACACTGGCCCGCAAAAAACGAGGTCCGATGCGGCTATCCATACCCACGGCGCGGGCCACCTCCGCGATGTCCGCCTCGGTCTTCTCACAAAGATTGGCAATGGCATTGATGGAAGAAACACGCTGAGCCAGAAAAGCATTGGCGACCAGCTTGGACAATTCGCTCGACCACAGATTGGTGGTAACGATGCGCTCTCGCGGGACCCATTGGGCGTAAATGTCCACGATGGCCTGCATGGCCTTCTGGCCAGAAGGAGTCTGGCGCGCACCAATCAGCACGCGGTCCGGATTCTCCATATCGCGAATGGCGGTGCCCTCTGCCAGGAATTCGGGATTGGAAACCACGTCGAAGTGGAGCCCTTTGTCGTTGGAGTTAAGAATCCTCTCCATTGCCTGAGCTGTACGCACGGGCAATGTGCTCTTCTCGACCACAATCTTGGACGACGTCGAGTTCTCCAGAATCTGACGCGCCGTGTTCTCCCAGTACTGTAGATCAGCCGCTTTGCCCGCACCTTGACCGAAGGTCTTGGTCGGAGTATTCACACTGACAAAGATGATATCCGCCTCAGCGATGTTGCGCCCAATCTCGGCGGAGAAGAACAGGTTCCTGCCCCGGGCCAGGCGTACAACCTCGTGCAAGCCGGGTTCATAGATGGGAAGCCGGTCAGATTGCCAAGCGGCAATCTTCTCTGCATTGATGTCTACCACTACGACCCGGTGCTGAGGACAGTTTTTGGCAATGACTGCCATCGTCGGCCCACCGACGTAGCCAGCTCCG
>Ga0180438_10006610_pt1 | contig 15623 bp, 26 predicted proteins | sample SS_ome_12_FD_132455 | JGI IMG/M metagenome (GOLD analysis project Ga0180438, IMG submission 132455) | Hypersaline lake sediment archaeal communities from the Salton Sea, California, USA - SS_3_D_2 metaG | ecosystem: Environmental > Aquatic > Non-marine Saline and Alkaline > Hypersaline >...
CATGGCATCGAAGACATCCACAGAGAACAAACGGGCATGGACACCTTCAATGAGGGTTTCCGATAGGCCCGGACACACGAGATTGTACACTTGCAAACGCGGACTAGTTATCTGCTGCTTGAGTGAAATCACGAAACCACTCTCTCGTCACGGTCGCTTCAGCCTTACCACAATCTCTGGTACCAGTGTGTCGGCGGGCACCTCGTCCTCTCCGGTATAGCCCATGGTAAACCCACCATCAACGGCTCCGAGGTGATTGATTCGATCGGCGAGGGCGTCAAACAGAGCCGCGAGGCCCTCACCCGTTAGATTCGCTGCTCTGATTCTGTCCAAGGCGGGCTTGTAGATTTGCACAGGACTGCTCCACTGCTGCTGAGTGTTCAAGGTTGGGAGCCCGAACGATTCGGACTTCCTTAGGAAGGCGGCCACGCGTGATGCCGAGAGACTTCTTGATCAATGATCGGGCATCACCTGTGTTGTCGGCGTAGACCGTTCCGCTACTTTCTTCGTACGTCCAATGAAAGACATACCGTTCCGGTCGGGTGGCTGGGTCCATGATGAGCCCGTCGGCAATCAATTGCCGCTTCCCCATTCGCATGAGGTATTCCTTTAGGTCTTGCTTGGTGGGTTTCCGCCAACCTGTCCTGTGTTCTGGTTTCCCAATTGATTGCTTACGTCTTTGGCTTCGCGACATTCTTCCCCTCCCACATCTTCATAACATCGATTTTGGAACCTGCCATGATGGACGACATCACAGCCGTGAGATCGTTAATGGACTGAACAACAGCCGCTGAATCAACAGGGGCGTCTTTCTCCACCTTGATGACCTTGGCGTGAATACGGACACCGATGGCTGCCATCAAAACAGTCATCACATTTATCAGCGCTTGTGCGCACTTCTCAGCACTGAAGTCCTCGCGAAGATTCTTCACAAGACCTGGTGTTGGGGAAAACATTCAACTCTCCTTACAAAAAGGACTACGTCTTCTTCTTGACCGTACAACATTTCAGTATCAGTTTGGATGGCTTCGAGCCCCATCTCCTTGAGCCACAGGCATCCATGTGTGTTACGCAGTATCGTCGAAGCGGCCATATATTCCATACCCTCTTGCTGACAGTACCTGTACACACTCGCAAGGAACTTACGACCCAGCCCCGCACCTCGTGACGCCTCCTGCACCACCAACTTCGGGATATGGATGGCGGGCGATTGGTACACACTATCCTCAACCATGACACAGAACCCTACGGGCGGTTCACCAATAACGAGTATGCACATCCCTGGAGTCGTCCAAACAGTTGACCATTGCTGGGCGGTCCAATAGTAATCACAATTCTTTATGTCAATGTTGAGGATGAAGGATGCATCGTGGGATTGTGCAGTCCGTGGTTTCATTTCCTGTATCCTGCTCGGGACAACTGACTGAACCAATTCTCTAAGTCCGATCCATCCGAAGCAAGGCCAACTGCCTTCTTCTCGATTTCTTGGAACTTCTGGTCGCTCTCCTCACGTGGCAGGTTGCCGTAGACGTGACCACTCTGGATACGTCCCCAGAGTGTCTTGATGTTCTTGAGGAGTTGCAGTTGGAAGTCGCGGCTCACCCGAGCGCGGTGGTTGGCCACTCGCAGCAGAGGTGTGTCGTTGTCGGGCTTCCGTGATTTGGAAACCAACTCGTCAATACAAACCACAACATTCTCATCACCAGGCTCTTCTCCAAGGAGCCAGCCGTAGATGGAGAGTTGTGTTGCCCACTCTTTGTCGGCCAGTTCCATGTAGCCCTCGTTGATCTCAAGACCATGGAAATCCATCGGCTTGTAGTTCTTATGGGCCTTCCCGTTTGAGCGGCTCGGCTTTGGCCAATCCAACCCGTCACGGCAGATGCGATGATTCTTGATTGGACTGGCACTGTACTTCGAACAGTAGTTCCGCACCTTCCAGTCAAGGATCACATGGAGACCCGAAGCGGTGACAAACTGACAATCGGGGTAACCCAGCAGTGGGACACCGTCGACGTCACCAGAACACAAGAACTCGAACTTAGGCTCCGACTGTGCGTTCTGCATCAACTCAAGCAACTCATCATAGGCGCCCGTCGCCACGTAGTTGTCGAAACAATGCAGACCCATCAGGCGGGCTTCATCACGGTTGTGCGGCTCAACTTGCTCTTCAAAGATGGCTGCAAACTCGAACTTCGGATCGGCTCCGGCTCCGAACAAGGCTGCATGGAGATTGGATTTGGTCCATGCATCAAATGAGGAGCCCACGCTGGCTGCCAACACCTGATCGGTGCGCGGCGGGCGGTTGGTGACCAAATGACGAAGAACGTATTCGTCCTCGTCTTTAGCCCACAGCATGAACGCAGACGGGGATATGTGTTTGGGTTTCCTCATTACAGGGTCCTTTCAGGCATCGGTCGACGCCAATATCGTGCTTCTTTGGGGATACCGTCGTCACTCAACTCGCGGTACTTGATTGTGATTGTGTCGCCAACTCGAAAGTGCCTTCCTTGGAAGTCAGCGGGCATATCGAGCCCTGGGTATTTCGTGGCATACTCAATCATATACTCTTCAGCGAAGGTCCGTTCCTCGTTGGTGAGACCCGCCACCTCCAACCTCTCACCTTTGAAGTCGGTGATGAGCGCGCCAATCATACCGAGCAACTTCGAGCCCTTGTCTGTTTTACGACCGGAAGTAAACCCAGTGACTTTGACTTCGGCGTCGTCGAAGGGTTTGTACTTGAGAGCACTCAGAACTCGTTTCGGCGTCCAACGAGAGTTAGGGTCACGAAGAACGACACCCTCACCACCCAGGTCAAGTATCTTCGCCAACTCACGTTCGACCTCTTCATGCGAGTTCACAATCTTCTGGTTGTGCAAGAACACCTTGCTATCGGGTCCGCTGTACAACGCCTGGTCCAGGTAATCCAACTCATCCTTGAATGTTGTGCCCGCTCGCATCTCCCAGTCCTCGTTGGCATGGGCTTTGGCCCAGGCAAAGAACTCCAAATCAACCTCTAAATGGAAGTTGGTGTTCTTGATCTCGCCAGGCTTAAAGAGACCTTCCGGAGGTGGGCATCCATAAACAGCATATGTGATCTGTCGCATGAAGCGGGGGTCGGGTGCGTCACCAGCACAAATTGAACGACAGGTTTGGAAGTTGCCGCGACCTGCCCACAACTCACCATCGAGCGGGCAAGAGGGAAGTAGGTTCAAGAACTCATCAGGTGCCATGATGGGATTCCCGTACCGACTCCAAAGACCCGTGGCGATGGGTTTGATCTTCTTCTTGAGGTCGCCGGTCTTAGGGTCGATGATGTTGGCCCACGGTACATCGACAGTTCGCCGATCACGAGAGACACCCCCGTCCCAAACACACCGCGTCCCGTCAAGTTTCTCTGAAAGCAACCAGCCTTCAATGTCATGCTTTGCGGGGTTATAAGGCTTCGCAAGTTGGAGGAATTCACGACGCGCCATCAACGATCTCCTGTCCAATCAAAGAAGTACCAGCGGCCAAACGTCTCCACTTCGGAAGAGTAAGCCACCTCATAAAGGTACGCGAACACCTGTTGCCACGTACTAAAGATGTGTTGGTGTGGGATAGTGCCAAACAGCCAATCGGGCGCGACATCTTTCCCTTGTTCAACGTGGACCAATATGGGCTTCTTTTGGCGATTCGCCAAGAAGATTTCCTCGTAAGTTCCACACGCATGGATGTCCATGTCCAGATTCACCACGACCCAATCCGAGATGTCGACCATTCGAAGATCGACACAACGAATTGTATGCATGGCTCTCGCAACATACTCAAAGTCACCCCGTTGCTTGGCTTCGCGTCGCAGTTCCCGATTCTCGTCACTCTCTTCGCCGAGGTCGATGGGCTTGCGGGTTGGGTCCAACCAATTGATTCCATACCCGTTGCAATGATCACGGATGAATCGACGCCACCCTACCCCTCCGTCACGTGCTCGATCCATTGCGCCACAAAGGTACGCCCGAGTCCCATTAAGTCGACTGCGCATCTTGATACCTCTTTTCAATACTGGCTCGTTCTTTTACAATCAAAGTCCGATCAACGTTCAATCGTTCAGCAATTTCAGCGTCCGTGTGTCCCAACATACGCAGATGAACAATCATCTTTTGCCGTTCCGTCTGACAGTGGCTAAGGATTGTTTCCAGCAACTCTGAAGACGTGTCCATGTCATATGTGATGACATCAGACGCCCCCAACGACATGGTGAAATTAGCAGCCTTCTTCGTTGCGAATGTATGAAGGCCGCTTTGAATCGCGGTCGAGACATACCCAACAGGATTGTCTGTGTCTGGGACTCCCATCGCCATGATGCGATCGACAGCCTGCACAATACGGACAAAGGCTTCGCTGCACAAGTCATCCCAATCATGTCGCAAGTGGGGGTGTAGCCCCACGTACTGTTTGACCAGGCTCAACGAGAGTGGGATAAACCCTTCAATGACCTTGCCGCGAGTAGTGGCGCAACCCTGTCGTAACAAACAGATCATATCGTCCATGTCATCAAAGTCCATCTTTTCCTCGATCATGATTGGATGCTTGAAGGCCATTAGGCGAGGTCATCCAGTCTATAAAGGTTAACGAAGACGAAGCCATGGTTCGTTGCCGATTCTGGCCCCTGGTAAACAAAGACATCCCCTCCGGGGTCATAGATGTTGGCTGTAGCCCCCTCGCCTGTGTAAGCGAGTGCGTGGCCTTGCCCGGACCGTGTTCGGCAATCAATCCAACCGTTACTCACGAACAGGTGTCGATCAAATCGCTCAGGCGCCGCTTCACCGCATGGATGAAACATCTTGAGGTCCTGATGCGTGTAAGCATTGACATTCTTGTCGTCCTTCGGCAACGCACACGGGACCTTCTCAATCATTGTTGTGGCTCGACCACGCCGCAGCGCTGCTTCGATCATCTCTTGTGGATGGAAACCACGGTAGCATGCAGGGGCGTCCAGTTGAGGATGTGTCACTTCACTACCGTCGTGCCCGATGACTTCAAGAAGTTCATCAACAGATACGCCCAGTGCCATAGCGACAGCGGTTGGGAGGCAGGACCAGTCATTCGGTGAGTGTTGTAAGATCATTTGGGGCTCCAAGATTGTCCATTGGCCAAGATGGGTGCCGCGTTAACGAACCCATCATACTCGATGATTTCAATGCCGGCTTCATTCATCATGTCGTCACCAGCCGTAACACTATCAAGCCAACTGTCAGGCGTTCCGAGCATCCGCTGCTTGTGACGAACAAGCGTGCGAATACCCGACAGGATGATTGCACGCGCACAGTCATGGCAGGCTGCCCAGGGGCAATACATTGTCGCGCCCTCAGTAGACTTCCCACGGCGGCAGGCATCCAGAATGGCCCACCGCTCGGCGTGTTCGTAATAGAAATACTTGGTTGGACGCGTGAGGGCTCGTGCTTCTGTCCAACGGGTCCCCGTCGGGAAGTTGTTAGCGCCTCGCCCGATAACCCGTCCGTCTTTCACAATGACTGCGCCATTCTGACTCGACTGATCGGTGCTGGCACGGGCAGTCTCGTAGGCTAACTCAAGCCTCGTGATCTCTAAGGATTGCGTCAACATCTAAATCTCCAATATACGATAGTGGGTCGCCCCACGATTCTTTCCAGTAATCAAGCCAATTAGGTGCTTGAAACAACCAAGCGTATTGCTCTTCCGTCCCGGCTGTCATTATCCAAATGCCAACCTTGTAATTGAAGTGCCAATCCGGCCAAACCTTCTTCTGAGCCTTCGTGAAGTTGTAGCGGCCTTCGACCTTGGCGTCTATCCATCGCGTCCCCTCCCTCGGGTGCATCACATACAAGTCCGGAATTCCCGCCTGGAAGGCGTTGCCATGCATGATGTGGACCTTCCAACCACGTCCCTGAAGCATCCTCCGGATCGCATCCCTGATCTTCTTCTCCGGTGACCCTCTATATGCCATTATAACCTCAGTCGCCCTGATCTCCAAACGCGTTATCGGCCAGGTGTTGGCGAATGAACACTACCACAGGTGTCGGGTAGAACATCTTCTTCCGAGTCATGATCGTTTCTGCGTAGTACGTCCGTGGCTCGTCCTGACAATACTCGCCGACCAGTTCCCAGATGTTATGCTTCAGTGGATGGTGCAGTGGGGTCATTGGTCGGTAAAGATCGTGTAGTTTACATGTAGCATGTCACCTTCGTCCAGACAGGCTGGTGTTGGGAAGTCCGCGAACTTCGACCAACGCTCACCGAAGACTTCCCCGCCCCAGACGCGGACACCTGGCACATCCAACCGCTCTTCGATAAGCCAGGTCACCACATCACATGTCACCCTCATCCCTGGGTAGGGTTTGGGTGGTGCGTAGAACACAAGCCGCTTTGGCATACCGACAGTGGCCCGTCGTCCGTTCACCTTTTTCACTAGGTCTATACTGAGGTGGTCGTAGCGGGTGAGCATCGGGTCCGCCGAGGCATACTCTGTTGCACCCGTACTATTGAACAAGGTCCCAAACGGTACTGCCAAAGAGGCAGCAGCGCCACCGCTCGATTTTAGAAACGTCCGCCTTCTCATACTTTCAAGTCCTCCTCAATCCCCTTGACGCCTTTCTTGAACTCGGTCACACTCGACCCGATGGATCGCATGATCTTCGGGAGACGATTCCCGAACAAGAGGACGCCAATGAAAGCCACCACTAATAATTCCACACCGCCAGGCATTCCTAATATCATCGTCGCCCTTCCCAGAGGTCATGCTTCAAGAATAACTGTAATTGTGCTAGGTCCATCAGAATCTGAGCATCCAGAACGATGCTCCGCATCTTCGTATCAAGAAATGTCGGGTCCACAATGTGATGAATCATCGCTGCGAGTGGGGTCATGCTGTCTCCCTTATCAGGGCATCAATGAAATGCTCGGTACCTTCGTCATGGAGCCGTCGTGGTTGGAACAAACAATGAACACTTGCACAGTTGGCTCTCGTCTCATGAAACGGACACCTTGAGTATGTCGGAAACACATACTGTTGAGTCCATCGAAAGCACAACCCGCCGCTCTGAAGGTAAGACCCACGAACTCCATACTCATTGTTGTGTACTTCGAGGAGCACAAATTGTGGACGTCGATACCCTTTGTTGATGAGGCGCGCCATTGAGATGGCAGCCGGTTCACCATACACAGACCAGAGTTCTTCAGCGGTGCATTCTGACCGATCTTCAACGACAAATCCAACACACCAATGCCCCATCCCAGGCGAGTGCCACAAAGGTCCAGGGACGACCACATCGGGGTGGACCTCGACATTAAGATACTTCTGAACAGTTTGTGGGAAGTTCTCGTAGAAACTCATTCGAATAACCCTTGTAGGACTGGTTTGACTTTACACCAGATGTTTTCACCATGCAAACCCCACCGCTCGCTCAACATTCGTTCGCTGCAACCACGCCCAATGTCTTCCATCAGATAGAACTCACGTCGTTCGAAGAAGTCATCTTTGAGTGGAGTCATGCTGCCAACTCCGGTGGTTGAATCTTCAGTGTCACTGAGCCCTTACTCTTCTCTGCCCACGTTGCTTGCTCCTTGTTCCATGTCATCCCAATCAACGGAATCTGGTCACGGAAACTCTCGACGGCTTCTTGAACCACTTTGGCCACGATGTCAACCATGTGCGGAGCGTTAACGACCATGATCTCGTCATGGATATTCATAGCGGCGACAAGGAACTCGTGGACACCGTGAGGCTGGAGGTCCCAAATCTTCCGCTGTACCATCTTCGTGATCTGACCACCAGGGCTTTGAATCTCGTGATTGGCGGCGGCTCGCGTGTTGGTCGCTTGAATTCCGAAGGCCGCTCCAAACAGAGCCGACATTGTGGCACCTGTTACGGTTTGTGTCCCCTTCAGTACGGAACGTTGGACTTTCATCTTGCGGAAGTTACCGTGCCAACCCTTAGGTGGCTTACTCGCCAACTCATAAAGCGCCTTGCAAATCATGTTCTCCAACGTGAACCGACGGCGGAAGCCAAGGAACGACTCAATGTAATCAGCCGGTTCTCGCCAGAAGATTTGGCCACCCTCAACCTGAGCCATCGATTCAAACATGTTGATGATGCGCTCACGGGCTTTCTTGATACCTGGGAACATGCGGAAGAAACGCTCTTCAGCAGCCTTCGCGACCTCATCACTGAGTCCGAAGTTCTTCACCAACGTCTTCCAGTTCCCGCCGTAGATCATACCAAACACACCCGACTTACCACGTGTGTACATGTCGAACCCGGTCCCTGCCGACTCAACAATGTCCTGGTACGATTTCCCTGGGTGCATCGCCTGCCCGAACAAGGCATGAATCTTCTTGCGGTACCAACCCTCACCCTCGCACATAGGGCAGTTGTATTTCCCAGTGGGCTTCTTGTTATCGCCTTCACCCTCTTGGATGCAGGCTTTGCACTTGAACCCATCCACCGCTCCAGTCCCTTCACACTTGGGACACTCAATTCCATGCTGACAGTCCTCGCACTCCAGTTTCTCAGTCAGAGCACGGAGAAGGTCTGGATCATTGTAGACGGTCGCGGCCAACACAACCTCAAACGAGTCGAAGTCACCACCCGACAAGATATAGTCGCCCCACTTGAGTGGGAAGAGTTTACGCACTTCCTTTGTGCTCTTGATCCCTTGTGAGTTGAGCCCTGAAGTACCACCCGACATTCGAGTCGAGAGGGTTCCAATGACCTCGAAGTCCGGATGAAACTTCCCGGCCTTGATCAATTTATCGTAGAGTTCGATTTCCTTGGCGGCTGCCTTCGCGTCCAGAATCTCCGCCGCGCGTACAGCAGCAGCGTGATTCCCCACCTCGATACCGCCCGAATCATCGAAGATAATCTCGCGGTGGGCATCCATAGTCCCCTTGTCAAAGCAGCGCACACACCCGTCCCCGTTGCACTTTGTACAAGGCTCGCCATCTTCGTCCGGGCTGATGACGTACTTGCTAATGGCGATCAAGACTGCCTTCTTTGTAGTCTCGCCAATCTTGGACGGGAGGGCCTCGATCTCGTCCATCGCCTCCTGAATGTACTCTCGAATCTCCCAGGGTTTGTTGATGTTGACGGGGGCGGCGAGGACGCGCTTACGGGCCTCAACACAGAGTTTACGCATACCCTCAGTATCGATGGTAAATCCATGCCATCGAACTGCTCCGACCATGCAGGCCAAGACCGAATCATCGTCATCAGGTTCCGGGAACTCAAAATACTCATCGAGTGCCCGTGTGTAAACAATGTCGTAATATGCGTACTCACGGGCTGCATCGTTGTTGGCCCAGTGGTCAACGTGCTTTGCAACCCAGTAAGGCCACGCGTGCCCTCGAAGGTTTCCATGTTTGTCATAAATCTTCCAATCATCCTCCGGTCCGCCTGGTGCCATTCCTAAGGCTGTTGGAATGTAGCCGAGTTTCTTGTCCGGTGGCTGCCATTCTTTGGGGACCTCGACATCTTCATAATGAAAGTTGGGCTTGGTCTTCAAGACGTGCTCCGCCAAGAACTTCAACCCACCCGCTGCTTTGAACTTGAGCACAACATCCTTGAAGTCTGGATTGATATTACCGTCCGCGTCCTTGACGTCTAAGCAAACCCAACGAGGAGCATTGGGGTCGGTGGCTTTAGCAAAGTAAATGCCGGGAATCTCGATGCGTTCTTCGAGTTCCTTGGCCATCGCGTAGGCGAGTGGAGTGGGTACCCGACGAATCCGGATGTCCGAGCGGCGCATGAGAGTTTGGAACTCACCACGTCGTGAGTGGAGCAAGAGGTCGAGTGTGCCCTTAGGCTTGATGCACTTACCGTCCTGGCCGGCTGCTTCGTACTTAATCGCAATCTCGTCAATGTGCTCAATCGGAATCCAGTCCTTGGGTAACAGACTCCAGATGGTGTGAATCTTGCAGAGGTGGAACCAGTCAAACGACGAATTGAACATGACAACCGTCGTCTCAAGCATGGCCTCGATGACCTGAAGCGTCTTCCAGACGGGTTCATTCCAGAGGCTGTACAGATAGATCGGGCCGTCGTCAACCGCCCACTGAAGAAGGACCATGATGGAGTTGAGACCGACGGTCTCCGAGTCCATGTAGGTTTTGTCGCCATTGCGGAATTCTTCGAGAATCCGCTCCATATCGATTGGGGTATTTTGGTATCGCATCCTTCCATTATACCAAGACCAACCGCTGGGTGCAAATACGAAAACAGCCCGAACCGGAGGCTGGGCTGTTAACGCAGAACTGAATGACTTGTTTACTTCGATAGGGCGCTAACGAGCGCCAGGATGAATTCCAGAATCATCTGGAGCCCACCTCGCTCGATGAACGCAATGATCTGGCCGAGTATCTTCCCTCGCTCCGGGTTGTCGATCAAATCGTCGGCGTCTTTTGATGGGAGGTCAGCAGCGAACTTCGTGAAGACAAACCCAACCAAACGATCGTCGTCGACCATCGGATCAATGAAGGCTTTCACTTCTTCGGGCAGTGTGGATTCACTGACCGTGGTTCGCAAAGCGGCTCGCGTCCCAACAACGACGTCATCGCGTTGTTCGCGAATACGACTTAGGACTTCAACAACTCGTCTATTCCCGCGTCGGCGTGGAAATAATGGCATTCTGTCTCTCCTGTGCAAAGGTTGTAAAAAGGTACCGTAAAAGCGTCCTACGGGGAATCGAACCCCGCCCACCGGCTGTCGCCTGTCCCGAACCTGGTTCAAGAAGGGAATCGAACCCCTCAACACTCGGGCATGCTCCCGTTACACTATAGGACGCTCGTTGATTCAAAAGTGGACAAGAACTTCCAAGGCCACACGCACAATGCAAATCAAACCGAAGGCCATCACAACCACTAAGCCGAGATCAGACAGCATCTCAAAGATTATCCGAACACCAGCCAAAAGGCGAGAGCGAATAGACATGCGGCAACTCCCAATGGAATCAAGGCCATAACCAAGCAGCCACCTACAATCAAGGCGCCACCAACAACTTCTTCACTATCACGACTCAATTTCATGATCTCCCCATTTGATTAAAGACACATGACCGGACTCGAACCAGGACCTCCCTCGTCAAGGGTGTGCTTTCCAATTAACACCATAGTGCCTGAGGGTTACACGACTTTTATTAGCCTGAGTTTGGCACCCACAACTAGCAGACTTCTCAGGGGTTCAACGTTGTTTCATTTCATCATAGTCGTTCCTCCGATGGTGCTTGCTCACTTAAAGATGTTCCACCTCAAGTATACACCATGGGAGCCCCTTGTCAAATCAAAGTTCGTAGCGCCATGCCCCATCATAGGCTTCGACGCTTAACGAACGTACGGATTGTGTCATGAATGACCCCTGCCGCCCTCGCAAGAGCATTCGTAGCCCCTTCGCCACCCAGTGCATGACAAAGACCTTACCCTTGTCATCGTAGATCGACTTCTCAAGGATAAGCCGAAGTGGCCGTGCAGGGCGGAGCGGTAGCACCGTCGATTCAACAACGACGTGCCCAACCTCTTCACCTGTGACCATGATCTTATAGACACCATCCTGAGTCTCGGCCCAAATCACGGTCCCGGGTTTCAACTTGGTTATATCAGCCCCAGGTTTGGCTCGTAGTGTTGCGGCGGTCTCATTCACTGAGAGTTCCTTTAAGCGGGAGTTCAAGGATTTGTAATAACTCTTCTGTTTGCACATCATTCATTGACCAAAGAAGGGTCTTGCCAATCTTGTAGAGCAATTCATCGGACATACCACTCGGAGGGCCAAACTCCATTAGGTGTGCCACCATCGCCCTTGTGTCTTGATACGAGCGGTACCGATGAATCCGTTTGGCTTTATTGTGGATTATGAGTGGAGCCCCAGGTCGCCGACCCTTCTTTGTGAGTTCTGTAAAGGCTTCCAGTTGCTCTTCGCGAGTTCTGAAGCCAGCGATAATCAGAGCAGCCTTATGTGTGATTCTACCCGATTCGAGGGCAGCAATCACATCCGGTGGGAGGTCAAGCAACCGAACGCGTCGATGCACCCAGTTGTGGTCGCGCCCAATCAGTTTGGCAATCTGACGCACACCCATCCCAGGATAGTGCTTCCGAATGGCGCGGCCAATCTCGACTGGCGACAAGTCGTTGCGGTTGAGATTCTCTGAAAGGTTCAGTGACTTGGCCAACTCCTGAGGGAGTCCCTTCTTGATTAAGCACTCGACCTCCTCCCATTGGAGCACTTCGGAGATAGCCGTGAATCGACGGAAGCCCGCCAAGATTGACCACTTGTAATCCTTGTACTGATCGGCCTTTGGCACGTCACTCATCGGGCGGACAACAATCGGAAAGATCAACCCTGTCTTCTTGATGTCACTTGCTAAGTCCGCCACGGAGTCCACGGTAAAGAGGTCACGGCCATTGAACGAATGGTCGGCGTGGATATCCTTGGTTGCGATAACTTGGAGTTCGTTCTTCATGGTTGAATAGTGAGGAAAGAGGTCGGTTGCGATCCAATTACGTCAAGCCCTTCGAAGGTCAGTCGGTAGTCATAACGGGCAATATCGCCATAGTGATCACACGCGTACTCGGCAAGAGAAGGAAACCATAACTCTGACCAATGAGGCTTACCGATTGTGATTCCGACGGTGGATAACTCGACGCCCTCTGTATAACCACGCTCCGCCAAGACGGAGTTAAGCCCGAGTTCGAGGGTCTCGTATCGTATGTAAAGGTCTGCGTCATGATAGGACATCCAAAATAGAGTATTGTCTTGTTGAAAGTCGATGGCTACGTGCTTAACAAAGTCTTCAAATGAATGAGTTCTCGTAAGAACGAACCACTTCGTAACGAGCCAGTCATGTGGGTTTCGTATTGTTCCAAACACTCGAAAGTTACATGCCTCCCTACCACTAAGGAAGCCATCGCGAACGCATCCCGAAAGTGAAAGGTGATGCTTTCCATTGGTCTCTACGCTACCCGGAATGGTTAAAAGGGCATCCCGCACCGCGCGGGAGCCCGTATGAGGTTCACAAAGGAACACGAATTCGAACTTCTTGTTTACGATGGCCATGGGTGCTTACGGAGTGCATCACGAACAGCCCGGATGATCTTCTTCTCGTTATCGCCTTCGTCCACCACAACCGTCAGAGGCGTCGGCGGAACACCACCGCCCTCCCGCACCGTGATCTTGATGGCGGGAGGTGGCGGCGGGTACGGAGGTTGGACTGAAGATGCCATTAACGCGTCCAGATCATCCCGGCTATCAATGAGCGAAGCCGCCGCGAGGGCTCGACTCTCAAGGAGGGCTTGGTCTTCCTGACCGCTGTTTGTCATCAAATCCCTGATCTTGGAATCCATCTGGATTGAAATTGCCATTCGCATTAGAAGTCTCCTGGAATGAATAAAGGTAACCGTCCGCCGTCGAGCACAACCCCACACCCAATTGCCGGCCTTGGACCCATCTGGGCATAGGCCATCGCGTATGTGTCGCGGTCAATTCCACAACCCACCTGCATCCCGAAGGTGCTGACGTCGCGCCCTGGTAAGAACTCAACGTAGGCTTGGGTGTGGAGATGGCCTTGCACCGTGGAGAACTTGTCGTTCTTCGCCTTTACGCGGGCCGTTCCGCACTCACCGTGGATGTATTGTACGTTATCGATCACAATGTCTTGGACGAACTGCCAATCCGGGGCTTCCAGAACTTCGTTGTACGACTTGATCCACTTCTTTGGGATGCCACCACTGAATGCCTTGCGCATCACCATACGGTCGTGATTTCCGACGGTGACATAGGCTTGGGGGAAAGCACGAACCCAAGGTTGGGTATGTTGAATCGCCATTTCGAGTTCATCGCCACCGCCCATCCCGTCTGGGTCGGTCTCGTGGTAACTCGCGTAGTGGTTATCAATGATGTCACCGATGAATACCACGGTGCTACAATCAAAACGGCTGTGCTGTCGAAGACAAAAGTCCAGGTACCCTTTCAAACAGAAGGGGTTATGCAAATCGCCAATCACAAGTACATTGCCGTCCCGAGTTGGCGGTGACTCAGGAGTAGTCACGGCTTCCAACGGTAGATCATCGAATTCAACATTGGCATGAACGCGTCCACATTTGATGTCGCTGACAAGCCCACGTGAAACGCCAGTCTGTGCTGCAATCTCTTGCTGCTTCAGGTCTGCCGCCAATAATCGCTTGACTTGTTTTATCACATCCTCGGAGAACCGGGCCATAGAAATCCTCTCTCAGTCTAATATCTCTGCGAAGGCTCCCATCGACATCAACTCTAAACGACGGTTGTCCTTTAGAATCTCACGAATCCGCAAGTCACTCGGCAGGTGGTAGATGTCCACGATCTTGACCCGTTTAGTTGGGTGGGCACCAAGACGATGAACACGATCCTCTGCCTGAATACGTGACTCAGGGTTGTGGTCGTTGGAATAAAAGACAGCCATCCGACTCTGCGTCAGGTTGAGTGACAACCCACCAGATGCCGGATGTGCTACAAAAGCCACCTTCTTATTGGACATGTCCGCCCAATATTCCAGTGGGACGCTAACCCGGTCCTTGAGATTAACTCCCTCGCACGTCGTGACTTCCCAACCTCGGCCATCACAACGAACAACGCTCCATCCCTCCCTGTGACAAATCTCCTTGATCCGATCGTTTGACCCTTGGAATGCGGAGAATATGACAATTCGTCCTGTGTCTTCTTCACATTCCTTCAGCCGCTTGACCAGCATCGCGTCCTTCGGACACGTGGTTTGCCTTGCCTCACGTACCAATCGAGGCATCTCACCTGTACCATTACACTGACGACATTGAACTTCGCGGGTCTTCAATGACGCCACAAATTCCTCGTCGAAGAAATCGACCGACTCAAACCCACGCTCGGGGTCGGAGGGGTCGAACCATTGTGTGATGACTTTCTTGCCCTCGCAGATGTTACACGTCTTCATCCCTTTGGGCTGGTCTTTGTACAAGAACCCGTCGCTCACTTCCCTGAGCCACGTCATTCCTTGCATGACACTCGTCGCAGCAGCCCGCAGCGCCCGAGCCACACGCATTGTGCTCGGAGACACTTTGCAAACGTCGGCTTCGTACTTCTTCGGTGGTAACTTGACGCAATCCTTCTTGTGCAGAATCCGAACCAACCCATCGAGCCGTTGGTACATGTACTCGACTTCGTTCTTGCTCTTCTTGAAACGGTGGTCCTGCTCATCGTCATGTTGCAAGCAAGATGGACAACCACGCTTTGGCTTCTTCAACTCGGAGCATTCTTGACAAGGGGTCACCTTTAAGTTACCGCACTCATGACACTTATTCTCATCGTCGCGCCAGCCGTTGGGCTTCATTACTGTCTTGTCATCCAAGTTCACCTCACGCATGAAAGCGAGTCGGCGTAGTAGGGCTTTCTGTGAACCCTCACGCAGGAACCCAGGCCAAACGATTTCACACTGTGACCACCAATCAATTGGGGACTTCGGTGAAGGTGTTCCCGACATCAAAATAACAAAGCCGTCCATGCCGTATTCTGCCCGGACCATGTCGGCTAGTTCTTGGACGGCTAAAGTTCGACGAGCGGCGGGACCCTTGACACGCGATGACTCATCGACAATGACACCTTGTGGAATCGGATC
>Ga0180438_10006611_pt1 | contig 15619 bp, 20 predicted proteins | sample SS_ome_12_FD_132455 | JGI IMG/M metagenome (GOLD analysis project Ga0180438, IMG submission 132455) | Hypersaline lake sediment archaeal communities from the Salton Sea, California, USA - SS_3_D_2 metaG | ecosystem: Environmental > Aquatic > Non-marine Saline and Alkaline > Hypersaline >...
CACGGATTGGACACTCACTATGAACCCGGAGGACTTCTACCTGCGGGTGAGCAAGAACGTGACCGGCGTGAGCGGAACTGTCACGGACCTCGTGAGCAAGATCAACCTCCACCCGTCGCTCCAAACGGCGGTCAAGGCATACAAAATCTCGGAGTCGGAGGCCGTGACCCAAGCCGTGACGCCCGGGGCGGACGGCAACGAGTACCGCCTCAGCGTGACCGACATCTACCTGGGGACTCACGGCCTGAACGACATCCACGTCCGGGCGCCTTCGGGGACACGGAACGAGCGCCTTATGACGGTTCCGTTCTCGGGCGGTGTCGACGAGGTGGTCAACGCGGGTGACGGCACGACGCAATTCCGTCTCACGGGCATGACGGAGCGGCTTCCCTTGGGGATCTTGCTCCAGGACGCGGACTTCATCGGAGAGAACCCGTTGAACGATACGGCGTCGGCCATGAAAACGACGCCTGCGGGCCCCAGGCCGCTCCAGACGGTCCTCCCGCTCACGAACGGGGGTGAGGAGTTCACCCGATACCTCGGCGCTCCTGGGGAGCTTCTGGGCATGGCTGACGGGTCGGTTCTGGAGTACACGCCCTACAACGAGTCGCCGCCTCCGGGATCGGGTACAGGGGCGAAGACCCTTCGAATCTACCGGGGTGGTGGATCGGCCTTCGTGCTCTCGGGGCTCAACCCCGGTGGTCCGGTCGACTGGGTGGCGGACACTCTCTCGGCCCCCTTGAAGCCGGTCCTCAAGGGTGGGGCTTTGGTGTGTCGGGCCATGCTCGTTCGCAACTACTACGAAGAGGCTTTCGACACGCCCTTCACCGTGTCCCAAGGCGACGAGATTCAAATGGTTGTCGTCACCCACGGGGTGTTCGGGGACGAGAACACGCCGAACGAGGGCGTCGAGCTTTCGGGAATCATCTCGCCGTCGGGATACGGTGAGGGGTTCGCGGCGGCGGACCGCTATCGGATCGAGGGGCGCCCCATGTTCAAGGGCATGTCCCGCGTGACGCCGGATCCGCACGACGTGATCCTCGCTCCGGTCCCGGATAGCGAGGGCTAGGGGGTTAGGTCATGCCATTCGTCAGCCGTGAAGATATCGACCTCGACGTGAGAGCGAAGTACGACAAGCGCTACAAGGCGCAACTCCGTGAGGCTCTCCACAATCCGGGGCTCACCGCCGAGCAGCGGAAGCACCTACAAGCTCAAATCCGGCAAGTGGGCCAACCGAAGGTCTACTCGGCCGATTCCGCACCCAAGCCGGGTGCTTTCAAGGCAGGAGAATCGTCATGAGACGGACCCTCTCGCTTGCGCTACTTGCTCTCGTGTTGCTCGCCCCCACCTACTCGATAGCCGGCGAGCCCGCCAAGGACGCACCCGCCCCGGTGGAAGTCGAGAAGGCGGCGCCGGCCGCCGAGACGCCCGCACCCGCCGAGGAGAAGAAGGCGGAGGAGCCCGTCAAGAAGGCCGAGGAAGCCAAGGTCGTCGAGCCGATCCCGGAGCCCACGGATATCGGAGAAGCGGTCGAGGACATCGGGCTCATGATCGAGGCCGCGAAGAACGGCAACTGGGTCCTCTTCGCCGGGATCTTGATCCTGCTCCTGATCTTCCTCCTCGATAAGGTGATCAACCTCAAGCAATACCTTCCGAAGAAGGCCGTGCCGTGGGTCGCCGCCGGGTTTGGCGTTATCGTGTCGATCGCCATGCAACTCACCACGGGGATTCCGTGGGGCCAAGCCTTGCTCCAAGGCTTGTGCGCCGGTCTCGTGGCGACGGGCTTCTGGGAGCTAGTGTTCCAGCACATCGACAAGAAAAAGTCGGCCGAGTAGGGCCTCCCCTCTGCTCGTCCGTCGGGCGCCCCCTCCCCTCGGGGGCGCCCACCTACGCAGCCTTGGCTTCCTTGAGCTGGCACTCGCCGCAACACCCGTTCTCGTTGACGTTGACGGTCGATCCGCAACGGCACCGGGGGGTGAGGTCGGCTTTCATCACGTAGAGGGTGGGGCCTTCCGTCTCTCCGAGGATCCCGCCGTCGAGGACCTCTTCGCGGGGTTTCCCGCCCCCGGCTATCGCTGCCTTGACGAGCTTGTTGATCGCCTCATCGACCGAGAGGCCGAGACGGGGGATCGTCACGTAGAGGGTGCTTCCGCACCGATAGCTCTTGATCGTCATCTCTTCTCGTCTCCCTTGGGTGCGGGGCGGATCTCGATCTCGTCGATCTCGCCGTCTTCATCGTACACCGGAACGGCGACGCATGCCTTCGTCTTGAGGCACCATTCCGTCGCGAGTCGGTTGTCCGCTTCGTGGTCCCAATACCACAGGCAGATGAAGACCCAGCACACGAGGATGGCTATGGATGAGAAGTCGAGGTCAATCTCGATCTTCTGCTTGTCGGCCATGGGGGCCTCCGTGTGGGCGTCCCGCCCCACGCAGGGCGGAGCGGGAGCCCGGTTTGGGGGTTAGGCGGCGTAGGGGCCGTCGAGGGGCTTGAGGTTGATCCATTCGCCCCGGTCCATGACGACCTCGTAGGTCACGCCGTCGATTCGGAGCCGCGTGCCGTCGTCGACCGCGTGGACCTTGTTCGCGGCCCGGAGGCGCTTCATTTCGCCGTAGGTCCCCTGCTCGGGGTCCGAGCACAGGCACGTCGCCAGCCCGTAGGTGTAGGCCCATGGCCCCGGCTCCAGCGGTCCGCCGTGGACCTTGCGGCCATGCGAGCCCCGAGGCACCGCCGACACGCCCTTGCGGATTCCCTTGGGACCCACGAGAACGTGGTCCGATTTCCACCCGCGAAACTTCGGGTCTCCGAAGTCCCTCTCAGGTTCCAGCTCGCCGGGGATGTCGATGATTTTCGGGTCGCTCATGGGGTGCCTCCTTGGCTCCGTTACACCTTTCCTACTTCAGGGCGGGCGGCGACTAAGCGCCGATCGCCACGCCGAAGTGCGACTCCACGAGATCCGCGACCTTGGCCCGGCGGCCGTTCGGGAAGGAGTTGGCCTGGATCCCGTTGTGCCACCGGCGCCCGCGAATCTTGCGGATCTCCTTCACGAAATCCCACGAGAAGGGCGTGTAGAGGGTGAAGCGGTCGCCCTTGGTCTCGATCCTCACGCCCTTAGCCGGGGCCAGAGGGAGGCCCTTGGCGTTCGTGGGGACCACCGGAGCGGGCTTCGGCTTGGGCTTCGGGAGCGAAGCCTCGAAGGCGCTCCACGAAGCGGGGTCGATCTTGTAGGTCTCGGCCTCACCGCCGCCCACGGGGACCACGTGGCAGTGCTCGCCGCCGAACCCGTAGCCGAGGAGCAACGCGAGGGACGGCTTCATAGTCGCCGGGACCGCCCAGCACTTGAAGCGCCCCGAGTCGTGGCGGATCATGCGGGCGCCCATCTTGCGGTAGCCCCACGTGAGGTTGTCGTTCTTGGGGGCGAACACGTGGACGAAGCCATCGTCGGTGTTCACGAGCTTCACGGTGGAGCGCGTGTTTTCGAGCTTGTCCGCGAGCTTCGTGTACCCGAGGAGACGGACCACGGGTGATACGGAGAGGACGAACTCCTTGTCGTCGTAGTTGGCGCTCGCGTGGTACACGAGGATGTTGCACACCTTCCGGGCGTCGCCCTTGTGCCTCATGCACTCGTCGACCACCTTGTCCGGGAGCTTCGATACGACGAGCGCACCGAGCGCCTGACGGAGCATGTCGTCCGTGGTCTCGATATCCGGGTCGCCGTAGCGCTTTCGGCACACGGGGCCGATACCGACCTCGACGCTTTTGGCGTCGACCAGCTCACGGCAACATATGCAGCAGTGGGTCGCGAGGATCCGCGTGGCCTTTGCTCTCATGTATCCGAAGCTCATAGGGTGCCTCCCTTGTGGGTACGCCCTACCTACTCCGTCCCCGGTTCGACTAAGCCGAAAACTTCGGCATCTACTACAAGGGCGAGAAAAGGGCTTAGTCGCCCCCTGTTGGGAGTAGGGAGGGTGTCACGACGGCAAGGAGGCCCACGGTGGCTCGCAAGCGGAACAAGAAGGTCTACGACGGCGCGAAGGCGCAACAGGGCGCCGCCCGTCGGGCGCACTTCGAGAACGGCGGAACCCTCGCCACTTGGCGGGGCCGCCCGGCCCGCTTCGACGACCGCAAGAAGGCCGCCCGCAAGGCGGCGTGCCGCAAGCCGGTCCGCTACTAGGAGGACGTGACGTGAAGGGGTACCGCAAGATCAAGACCGAGCACGCCGGCTCTAAGAAGGGTCGGGGCGCGTGGTGGGGCGCCCGCCAGGAGGCAAAGAAGGTCTCCCGGAAGGCCCGCCGAGCCGCCGGCAAGGTCGCTATCAAGGAGGCTCTCCGTGGCTAAGCTGACCTACTCCGACGCCCACAACATTGCCCTCCGTGGGCGCCCGTGGACGATTCGGCTCGAGTGCGTCGACCCCGGCACGAACACGAGCAAGTTCTGGTACGCCACCGGGCGCAAGACCTCCGAAAAGGTCGAGTGCGGGTGGGGCCGGATCGGCTCCAAGCCGCAGCGCAAGCTCATCACCTACTCGAAGTACGCCGACAAGGTTTCGGAGAAGCGGTCCAAGGGCTACGAGTACGCGGACACCCCCTACGTGCGGATGTCCGCCGCGAACCTCGCCCTCTTGGGCGGGGCGACCCCTTCCCCGGTCCCGGCGAAGCAACCCCCGTCGAGCCCCTCGGTCTCCACTTCCGGCGGGACGCCGCCGACGGTGCCGGCAACGGTGGCATCCAACACCACGACCCCACCGGCCCCGGAGCACGTCAACCCATCGATTCCGGCACCCTTCGGGTTCATCAAGTACCTCCGGCCCTCTAAGGGTGGCGGGTGGGAGGCTCTCGACTCCAACAAGGGCCGTCTCCTCGACCTCCCGCTGGATAGCGGGAAGGCCATGCTCCGCGACTTCGCCTCGACGATCGAGATCCTGGCGTGACAATGAACGACCTCGACGACCAATACGACTCGCTCCTCGACGCCGTGCGGGGGATCGGCAAGCCGGTCCCCGAGCCGAAGCGGAAGGGGCCGACCGCCTCGAAAGCGGACGTTGAGTACGTGTCCCCGACCGCCCGCGAGATCGAAGCGCTCTATGCCGAGCTAGTGGCTCTCGGCGAGATCGATCCCCCACGCGGGTTCGTGTTCCCGGGAGGGGCGTCGAAGAAGAAGCTCCTGGAGGCCCTAGAGGACGTCGATCCCCATGACCGCATAGCCGAGAGGGCGACGCTCCTCCGGCTTCTCAGAGCGAAGAAAACGAAGGTTCCTGACGGGGCGGCGACCGCTGACCTCGTGCAACTCGCAATGGCGTCTGGGTGCTTCGGGCGTGTGAACAAGAAGAGGGTGACGTGAGCGGAATCGACCCACACCTACGAGCGCTCTTGCTCCGTCAGCGTGGCGATAACCGAAAGCTCGTGGAAGAGGTCCTCGTGGACCTTTCGCCGGAGAGCAAGGAGCGCTTGTTCCGGATCCTCATGGACATGAAAGGCACGGCGGAGGCCGAGCGGAGGAAACGCCGCCAAGGGCGTTTCTGGTAGGCTTAGTCGCGCCCTCCGTAGAGTAGGTGGGGTATGCGAATCCAAGTCATCAGCGACGTCCACGCCGAGTTCCACCGGGACAAGGGCGAGTCCTTCATAGGCTCGCTCGTGCCTGACGCGGTGGACGTGCTCGTGGTGGCGGGGGACCTCACGACCGACGGCACCTTGATTGAGGTGCTCACCCGCCTGTGCGACCGCTACGCAGAGGTCGTCTACGTGCCCGGGAACCACGAGTATTACTCGTCCACCCGTGGACGAGTCCACGGCAAGTTGGAGAAGGCCGAGCGGAGGCTCTCGAATCTCCATTGGCTCCGCAACACGACGACCGAGATCGGCGGCCAGCGGTTCGTGGGCACGACCCTTTGGTTCGCCGACCACCCGCTGAACGTCGCCTACGAGGGGAAGCTCAACGACTTCTCTCAGATCCAAGGCTTCCGCCGGTGGGTCTACGAGGAGAACGAGAAGGCCGTCCGGTTCCTCAAGGCCGAGATTCGGCCGACGGACGTGGTCGTGACGCACCACGTGCCGACGAACGCGGCCAACCACCCACGGTGGCGCGGGTCCGACCTCAATCGGTTCTTCGTGTGCGAGCTTGGTAACGTGATCGCGTATGCAGGTCCGAAGGTGTGGTGCTTCGGCCACACCCACGAGTCCGTAGACATGACGCTGGGTGAGACCCGCCTGGTGTGCAACCCCTTCGGCTACGCGGGGCACGAGGAGAACCCCCGCTTCGAGTGGTTCAAGACCATGGAGGTGTAAGGATGCCGTGGGAGATCGAACTAGACTTCGCGACGACACACGAGGACGCCGACGGCTACTGGGACTTCATCGAGGACACGGTCACCAAGAACTTCGTGTTCCACGATCTTGCCGACGCCAAAGCCTTCTTCCGTGAGGCCCACGAGGCGGTGCAAAGCTACCAAGAGGGCGAGGTGTGGGACGGTGACGAGTGGGAGCCGCCGGAAGGTGTCGAAGAGGAGCAACCGCCGGAGCCGGCGCTCGACTTCGTGAGGAAGCACAACGTCACGGTATTCGATATCGATGGGATCCCGTGCGGCGGCTACTTCGAAGGCGTGCCCGTCTCGGGTTACCAGGTGGCGCTCACCGGGATCCTTCGGGTGGTCGAGTACACTGACCTCACGATGGAGTGGGGGGCGGAGATCACTACCGGGGGTGCTTCTCCCGGATCTGCGTCAGTGTAGGCCGCATCGTCACCTTGTAGCCCTTGCCGGTGCGTCCTTGGACGGGGACGACCTTGTAGGTGGCGTCCTCGGCGGCGTCGGCTATGAGGCTCAGGCGGCGAAACTCCTCCCAGTTCCCGGACTCGTCCGCATACATGGCGTCCTCGCTCAGCAACTCGGCAAGGACTCCCGCGATGTTCCTTTGCAGGTAGGACACAAAGGCCGATTCCGACCCTGCAGCCGTGACCCCGTTGTCTTCCGGGTCGCGAATGAAGGCGACCCCCTTCTCGGCGAGCGCCCCCACGGGAAAGTGTTCCCGGACGGCATTCAGGAACCGCTTGGGGTTTTTCGCGGCGTAGGCGGGGTCCACGAGTCCGGCATCGAGGTAGCCCTTCTCGACCGCCGCCTTGTGCTTTGCTCCGAGGAACCCCGTATACTTGGGCTCCCGCCGTCGATAGTACGCCCCCTCGCGTAGGATCGGCATGACCTTTGCCCGAAGCTCTGGTTGCTCATGGGCGAGCCTGAGAAGCCGGCGGAACATTGGGCACCTCCTATTGAGGTCGGGTCGATAGAGGTCCTATTGATTGTCTGAGGTGTGGGTATGGATCACCAAGCGGGCCTATGGGACCGTATCAAGAGCTTGTGGCGGAAGTGGACGGGGAAGACCGACTACCAAGGCCCGAACCGTACCGAAGACGAGGTCGTAGGCGCTTTCGCCGAGGACTTCGTCGAGAACGTCATGTGGCCCATGACGAGCCAGATCGTCGCCCAACTCGTGATCGCGGCGGACAAGGCGGGGATCAAGCGAAAGTACCTCCCCTACGTGTTCTTCATATGGAATCGGGCCGAGAAGGAATGGCCCCGCATGCCGCCCATACAACGGGTGTGGCTCCGGTGGGCCCGGTCGTTGGTGGTCTCCCAGGGAGACATGCCCAACTACTACCTCGACCCCGCCATGCCGGCCGCCAAGGACGAGGAGAAGATCGACGCGGCGATTCAGGCCTTTGCCTTCTGGCTCGCGTCGAAGGGGCGGGCACACCTTCTCCGGGGCTACTCGAAGAAGCTCGACAAGTGGGGGCCGCATATGCTCCGGGCTCGCCCGAGCTTGCCGGCTAACAAGGCATCGATCTATCTCCAGAGCCTCTTCGAGACCTACTTGTCGAAGGACCCTCGGATGTTCCTCGACGGCGACGACTTGGAGACGGCCGTCCAGCTCATGTTCCACCGGTAGGACGACTACGCCTCTTTTGGCGTAGTAGGGGTGGCGAACGAGGAGCTGCCCATGCCGTTAGAAGTACCCGAGCGTCTCCGGAAGATCCGGACCTCGAAGAACCTCAAGATCCGTCCCACACGCCACCTCAAGACGACCTTCACGGGGTTCGACGGCGAGGAGCACCCGCTCAAGATCCGCTACTACCAGGTGCAGGGGATCCTTCATCTCGTCGCCATGGCCCGGTTCGTACTCGGCGACGATACTGGCCTGGGCAAGACCCTAGAGGCTATCGCGGCCCTTTGTTACATATGGGAGAAGGACCCCGACCGGAAAGTGATCGTCCTCACGACGAAGTCGGCGACGCCGCAGTGGGCTGGCGAGTTCGCCAAGTTCACCACCGGGGTGCGGGTGATCGTGTGCCAAGGGACACCGAAGAAGCGGGAGAAGGCACGGGCGGCCTTCCTCGCGTCCAAGGGGCCGACGGTCATGGTCGGGGGCTACCGCTCCTTCGTTCGGGACATTACGGCGATCCAGGAGTGGGAGGGCTACATCCTTGTGTGCGACGAGGCGACGGCTTTCAAGAACCCCAAGACCCAGGTCCACCAGGTTGTTCGACACATGGCGTTTCAGGCGTCCCGTGCGTGGGGGCTCACGGCGACCTTGATCAAGAACAACCTCATGGAGGGCTACGGAATCTACCAGGTGATCAAGCCGGACCTCTTCGGCATGACCGCCAACCGCTTCATGATGTACTACTGCCTCGTCGAAATGATCTCGATCCCTCGGTCGAACCGGAAGGTCCCGAAGATCGTCGGCTACGCGCCCGACAAGGTGAGGGAGTTCCGGGAGCGGATCGAGCCCGTCTATCTCGGGCGCCCGAAGCACGAGGTCGCCGCCGACCTCCCCGTGCTCGAAATGAAGCAGGTCCAAGTCGGTCTCTCCCCGGCCCAGCAAGAGAAGTACGACGAGGCTCTATCCGGCTTGCTCACCATGGGGTCCGGGGTCTACGACGACGCCACGGGAGACGAGATCGAAGAGGTCCGCGAGACGGACAAGCTCACCCAGGTGACCTACTGCCAGGAGATCGTCAATCACCTCGACCTTATCAACTGCGAGGGGTCGTCCGAGAAGCTCAAGGCTCTCCTGGAGTTGCTCACCGAGGGGGACTTGGCCGACGAGAACGTGATCGTGTTCACACGGTTCAGTCAGATGGTCGATATCCTCATGCCCGAGTTCGCCAAGGCCGGGGTGAAGGCGGTGCGGGTGACGGGTGAAGAGAAGCTCGACGAGCGCCAGAAGGCGATGTGGGAGTTCCAAACGCCCACGCAAGAGACGCGGGTGATCTGCATCACCATGGCGGGCGGGGACGCGATCAATCTCCAGGCGGCAAAGGCGATCGTGTTCTACGACACGCCATGGTCGGCGGGCGACTTTATCCAGATCGTCGGCCGCATGATCCGGATCGGGAGCTTGCACGACCGGTGCTACGCGATCCACCTTGTCGCGAGGGGGAGGCGACGAACGGTGGACGCACGAGTCCTCGAAGTCATGCACCGGAAGATGAAGCTCGTCGAGGCGGTGCTCGGCAAGCGTCTCAAGGGCGAGGGCGAGGCGAACGCAATCATTCCGGTCGAGAACGACATCTCCGAGATCTTCTCCCTCTTGGTTGAGGACGCACGGGAGGGTGCATAGTGACCGATTATCCGCAGGGCGACGGCCACCCGGAGTGCCCCGCTTGCAAGGGACGAGGGGTGGTCGAGTACACGCCTCCGAGATCGGTGATCCCCGGAGTGGTCGTGTGCAAGTGCGTGAGGACCCGGGACATCTACCGCAACCTCGAAAGGGCATGGCGGGGGCTCTCCCGACCGAAATACAAGTGGGACGGGGAAAGCCCGCTCGTTGACTACCTCGACGAGAACCTGTGGATCCGGGCCAAGGAGGGGGTGCTCCGGAGGCACCTCCGCCGGCTCGGGTTCCAGCAAGGGCCGTCGTGGTTCCTCAACGTGTTCTCCGACGCCGACCTCATGGACGCGTGGCTCTCTCGGGTCGAGGACGAAGAGGTGTACGACCCGGACGTTCAGGCCATTCGCCGTACTGCCGTCTCTGGTCGCTTCAGAGCGCTCGTCGATCTCGTGGAGCCTCCCGGTCTCCTCGTCCTCCGCGTGGGCGTCAAGGCGGCCAGGAACTCCGCTATGCCCGAAGTATTTCTCGAAGCCCTCCTGCACCGATCCATGGTCGACAAGCCGACATGGATCGTCGACACGCCAGGGAACCCACTGGAGCCCGGTCACCTTTCCTTCGATTCCCGGGTTGGAACCTATCTCGAAGAGTGGCCCTACTTGAAGCTCGATCTCGAAACCGAAGCGTTCGTCGAAGAAGACGGGGCCGACGAGATCCCGTCCGATCAACTCCCTGACGGGTGGGAGCACATGTCCGCAAACGCAAAGCTCCGGTACCGGGCTCAAAGGACTCTCAAGTGAAAACGCTCCTTCGCTCGACGTTCGTAGTCGGCCCGGGTGACCGGAAGGACCTCCTTCTCCGCAACTACCTCGACCTCGTCAACTCGGGGTTGGAGTTCGACGCCGCCATGGACGTGGCGTTGTGGGAGTTCATACGCAGGTTCGTCGAGACCCACGGCCACGTGCCCGACTTCTCGACCCTCACGACGCACTTCAAGCACGCCCGCGAGGAGACGGTCCTCGATCGTCTCTCGGAGTTGCGGACTCTCAAGGCGTGGAGCCAGGGGGACTTCAAAACCCGGCTCGAAACGAAGGCGGAGGACCGTCGTGTGCGGCTCGTCTCGCGGATCCTGAAGGACGCCGCGGTGATCACGAGCACGGGTCTCGAGATCCCCTTGGCGCCGGGATCGAAGGAGACGAAGCTCGCTCAAGGCCCGGTGGCGGCCATCCGCTATATTCTCGACACGAGCCACGAGGTCGTGACTCCGACGTTGGGCACCCGGCTCTCGGGTGAGGTGACGTCCGACGGTGCCGATTTCCTCGAAGAGTACGAGCGGGTCGAGGCCGATCCGCTCGCGGGGGTGGGCCAACATACCGGCCTAGAGCAAATCGACACAGTGACGAACGGGGCCCGGCGCCAAGAGCTATGGATCCATGCGGCGTTCACGGGCGGCTTGAAGAGCACGTTCGCCCTCAACTGGGCCTACAACCAGAGCGTCTACTTCAACCACGACTCGTGCTTCTTCTCGCTTGAGATGCCCTACGAGCAGTGCCGGCGAGTGCTCTACGCGATCCATTCGTCGCACGCGAAGTTCAAGGCGGTTCGTCATCGCTTCGGGCTCCAGAAGGACCCGGAGGCGACGATCGGGATCCCGTACGAGCACCTCAAGTACGGCACGCTCGGGGATTGGCACCCGAACGCCAAGCGGTTCCTCCGCGAGTACGTGGTGCCGGACTTCAACGACCACAAGCGGAACAAGTACGGCAAGATCCACGTCGAGGTGGCCGATCCCGACAAGGCCGATTTCAAGGTGGCCGACCTCCGACAGCAAGCGGAGCTGATCTACTCGGAGAGCCCCTTCTCGACGATCTACGTGGATCACATGGGCCTCATGGCGCCCCGCAAGTGGGTCGCCAACACGACCGACCGCTTGAACGAGGTGATCCGTGACCTCAAGCGGCTCTCTATGAGCTTCCGACGCGGCCTCGGTATTGCGGTGGTGGGGCTCTTCCAAATCGGCCGCCGCGGGTATCAAGAGGCGAAGAAGAAGAAAGAGAAGGTCGGCGTTGCCCTGTACGATCTCACTCATCTCGCCTACGCGAACGAGGCCGAGAAGTCGGCCGACATCCTCACGGCGTCGTGGGTGGATGAGGAGTTGGAGAAGGAGAACCGGGCGCAGTTCCAGTGCCTGAAGAATCGCGACGGTAAGAAGTTCGAGCCCTTCTATGCCCGGGTAGAGTGGCCTTGTCGGCGGTTGATCCAGTGCTACGACGTACCGGTGGTGACCTCGCCGGGTGGGAAGAAGGGTTCAGACGACCAGAAGGCAATCGACGACACCGCCGACAAGATCCTCGGCGACGACTAGGAGGGGAACATGTACTGGGGTGGGAAAGAGCCCGGCACGGGGTTGCCGCCGACGAATCACGAGAAGCCGCCGGAAGGCAAGGTGCAAGCGTCTGACGACTCGAACCACGTGTGGTTCTACAAGTTCGTCTCGCAGGAGTCAGTGCAAGAGATGGTCGTGGCTATGCACGAGGCCGCGACCAATCTGTTGAAGGCTGCCGAGACCTTCAACCGCAATTACGGGACCGAGATCCCGCCACCACCGCTCCACCTCCACATCCACTCCTACGGGGGTGAGACGTTTGCGGGGTTCGCGGCGGCGGATGCGATTCTCTCATGTCCGGTGCCGGTCCACACGCACATCGAGGGGTGTGCGGCGTCGGCGGCGACGATCTTCTCGGTCATGGGAGCCCACCGGACGATCGGCCCCAACTCGTACGCCCTCATCCACCAGATCTCTTCGGTGTTTTGGGGCAAGTACGAGGAGTTCAAGGACGAGATGAAGAACCATGACCTCGTCATGGGCCGACTGCGTGGGATCTACGCCGAGAAGTCGAAGCTCACGAAGGCCGAGGTGAACAAGATCCTCAAGCACGACTTGTGGTTCGATCCGATCAAGGCGGTCAAGGCCGGGCTCGTAGACGAGATCCGGTGACGAGGCTCCTCGCGATCACCGTCTCCCGCAACCCGCTCTCCGAAGGGTTGCTCGCCAAGAACGTCCTCCGGTGGGGGACGGGTGGCCTGAACATCGACAAATCGAGAATCGGGACCGACTGGTCCCAGGAATCCAGCGTTCGTCGGGGGCACGCAGAACGAATGGTCTCGGGTGGTCCGCTTGGGTGGGGGCGAACCAACATGCACGCTGAGCCACATCCTTCCGGGCGTTGGCCCGCCAACCTCATTCTACAACACACGTCTAGCTGCGAACGGATCGGCACCCGGAAGGTCCGTTCTAACGGTCATTACCCCGCCTCCCGTCCGGCTGGGAGCCAAGAGTGCGGACCTTCGGGCCATCGGGGCCAAGGGGGCCTCACCGAATCTTACACAAGAGGGGAGACCGTAGAGGCGTGGGAGTGCGTCGAAGGGTGCCCTGTCGCTGAGCTGGATCAGCAGAGCGTCGCAGGCGGGATGCACAAGGCTGGGAACAAGAAGCCCCCGAGACACAACGTCGAGCACGGGTTGTGGGTTGACGGCGGCTGGAAGCCCCTGGACCGGAACCCCGATATGTACTCCGACGAGGGCGGTGCCTCTCGGTTCTTCAAACATACACAGGCGGGCGATATGACGATTCCGACCGATCTTATCGACTACCTCGCGGACATGATCTCCCCACCTGACGGGCCCCGGGCCGTGTACGTGGAGAGCTTGAACGAGTGGCACGGGGACATGTGGGATACGGACTCGGTATCCGGCCTGATTGTCCGTGGCACGCCGACCAAGATGCAGGCCGAGGATTTCATGCGGGTTCTCAAGCCGGGCGCCCACTTGCTCGTGATCGCTCCCGATGAGGAGCCGACCGGACACACGGGAGCGTGCATGATCGAGGACGAAGGGTTCGAGATCAGGGACACGATTCTCCTCGCTCGTGAGGCCGGTGCTCTCCACTACGTGCCCAAGGCCGCTCGTTCTGAGCGAGAAGAGGGGTGTGCCGGGCTCACGGGCAAGAGGGGGCACGAGGCGGTCGAACGGAAGGAAGGGACGGCGGGCCTCGATAGCCCCCGTGCGGGGGCCGGTCGGACGGCGGGACGGGTGAAGAACTATCATCCAACTTGTAAGCCAGTCGGGATCATGGAGAAACTTCTCCAAGACGTACCCCTCGACGTGACCGTGTCCGACAACTTCCTTGGGTCGGGGACAACGGCTCTCGCGTGCCTCAAGACGGGTCATTCCTTTGTCGGGATCGAGAGGGAAGAGGAGTACCTAGAGATCGCCGATGCCCGTGTGCGGCATTGGAACGCCAAGTTCGCCGGACACGGGGAGCGGGCGGTGGTCGATTCGGACGTGGAGGGGGCGAACGACGAAATCGAGATCGACGAGAAGCCCGAGTCGGACACGTACCTCATGGACCTCTTCTGGGGATCCGATGACTAGACTCCTCGCGATCACGGTGGCCCGCAAACCTCTCTCGGAGGGGTCGCTTGCTCGGAACGTGGCCCGGTGGGGGGTCGGGGCGATCAACGTAGACGGGTGCCGTGTTGGTGTCGCTTTTGTGTCCTCGGGAGGTAACAATTTCGATGCTTGGCGCACGGGGGAAGGGCGTGAGGACCGACCTGAGGTCCACGGCCACCCGAGTGCGAAAATGGTTCGGGGTCGTTGGCCGGCGAACCTTGTGCTGAACCATCAGAAGGGGTGCCGGCTCGTCGGGACGAGGGAGGTCACGCGACGCATGATCGACGCGGCGGGTACTTTCCACCGTGTTCCGGAATCGGAACGGCGGTACGGGACCATGAGAGGGTCGAAGGCTATCGGCTCCGTTACCGAGACGGTTGAAGCGTGGGAGTGCGTCGAGGGTTGTCCGGTGGCCGACCTCGACGGGCAAAGCGGTGATCGTCGAAGCGCGTATCCGGGGAACCCCTTGAGAGCCGATGCTTTTTCGGGCGCTTTCCCTTCCGGAGAGGGGTGGGGTATGCCCCATTCGGGGCAACAATATTCGGACACCGGCGGCGCTTCGCGGTTTTTCAAGCAAGTGGGAGGGGAGACCGATGCCGACGATTAGGCTACGCCTTGGCGACTGCGTCGAGGTTCTCAAGAGCATGAAGCCGGGGGAGATCGGGGCGATCATTTGTGATCCCCCCTACGGTCTGGAGTTCATGGGCAAGGAGTGGGACAAGCTCGACTGGCAGGCCGGTGGAGGCATGGGGACCGTGGGGCTCGGGGACCGAGCGATCCCGTGGCCCTCACACTCTCAGACGAACACCGTCGGTACGGCCAACGCCACATGCTCCACCTGCGGGGGTCGGATGCGTGGGGCCAACAAGTGCGAATGCGAGGATCCCGACTGGAGGGTCAAGGGTGAGCCCCTGAAGGCCACCGCGAACGCCGACCGAATGCGCCGTCAACAAGCGTGGCACGAGCAATGGCTCCGGGAAGCCTTCCGGGTCCTTCCACCCGGCGGGGTGATCAAGGCGTTCTCCGGCACGAGGACATATCATCGTCTCGCCGCCGCCATGGAGGCCGTCGGGTTCGTCCTCGATCCCGAGCACTCGCTCGAGGCCTGGGTTTACGGCTGTCTCCCTGACGACACCGAGATCCTGACCGAGCACGGCTGGAAACCGGGCCTCGCTGTAGAGGCCGGGGAACGGGTAGCTTGCTGGGACCCGGCCACGGGAGAGATCCGACTGGATGCCGTACAGGACACGACGAAGGCTCCTTTCGAGGGGGAGTTGATCGTGTTCCGCAACGACAACACCGATCAGCTTCTCACGCCCAACCACCGGGTCTACAAGAAACATCGTATCCGTCAGATGGTCGGTGGGGTGCGGGAGACTTCTGAAGAGCCTGGCTGGAGCGTGCAACGTGCTGACGAGATCAACCGTTGGAACAACCTCCGGTTGCCGCTGGCAGGGTTGCATGATGGCCCTGGGGCCGGCGGCAAAGATTGGGTTCGTCTACTCGCTTGGGTGTGGACCGAAGGCGGGTTCGATCAGTCCGGTACGGGTGTCCGCATCTACCAGTC
>Ga0180438_10006612_pt1 | contig 15617 bp, 18 predicted proteins | sample SS_ome_12_FD_132455 | JGI IMG/M metagenome (GOLD analysis project Ga0180438, IMG submission 132455) | Hypersaline lake sediment archaeal communities from the Salton Sea, California, USA - SS_3_D_2 metaG | ecosystem: Environmental > Aquatic > Non-marine Saline and Alkaline > Hypersaline >...
ACATCATCAAGATTCTGAACCCATATCTGGGGATTGCCTATGCGATAGAGAATCCTGATGAGGTGTTCTGGGATGACTTGCGTGTTGTTCCAGGGGCGTTCCAATTTGCTGGTTCAGGAGACCCGACGCTTTCAAACTGGCAACCAGGAGGAGCAGGTACTACTTTCAAGGTCTATAAATTCCAGAAGAATGATGCTGTTTATGCAAGTACTCAGATGCCTCACTCGTACAAAGAGGGCACTGACCTCTATTTCCACATCCACTGGACTCCTTGTGACAGGGGCAATGAGGAAGATGGAAATCTTGTTGGTTGGAAAGTTGATTATACGATTGCCAATGTTAATGGGACTTTTGTCTCGTCATCTACAGTTGATTTGTCTGATGCGTGCTCTGGGACTGATGACAAGCATGAAATCACTTCTTCTGTCCAGGTGAGCGGAACAGGCCTGAAGATTTCTCACATCATCATGCTCAAAATCTACCGAAGCGACACAGGAGCTGACGACACTTGGGTCGGTTCAACAGCAGCACAATCACCAGCGATTCTGGAGTTCGATATCCACTTCCAAATCAACAGCTATGGAAGCAGGCAGGAAACGGTCAAGTAACCAAGCCTATTATAAGCAATGGAATTTCTCCATGCAAGCCTATTATAAACAACGAGCTCCGTTGTCCACTATGCCAGATGACTTCACATTTTACACAGACACGGTTTCTTGGGGAATAGAGACGAAGTCCAACGGCGAAAAAGTTCCTTATGTTCAAGGTTATGTATCTACTCCTGACATCGACATCTACAATGACATTGTCTCCCAGGAATGCCTGGATGACATGCTGCTGCAGATTAAGAGCGGGAATGTGAAACTCGACGTCGAGCATGAGGCCTGGAGAAAATCCTCCAAGACTTTGCCCGCTGGAAGAATTGTCGATGCCAAAAGAGACACAAAAGGGATATGGATTAAGGCAATTATCAACAAACACGCTCCAAATTTCAAAGCGATTTGGGGAAGCATCAAGGATGGTTTCCTGGACGCATTCTCGATTGCATACAAGGCAATCAGAGCAGATGAAGAGATTGTTAACGGTGTGAAAGCCCGAATTCTGAAGAAAATTGAGCTGCTCAATGTTGCTCTTACTGGAAACCCAGTAAATCCTGAGTGTAAGATGCAGGCTGTATTCATGAAGTCTGTACAAGCAATGAATGAAGGTGATAAAATGGTAGAAAAAAAGGACGAGCCTTCTACATCTGAACCTTCTACTCCTGAGATGAAACCTGAAGCAAAGGCTGAGGGTGACAAACCAGAAGAGAAGAAGGAAGAAGAAAAGAAGGAGGAACCCTCTAAGGAGGCCAAAGAAGAAGCAAAGAAGGAACCTGAAGAGGAGACCGAAGAGAAGAAATCCTTGGACGAGCTGAAGGCTAAACTTGAAACAAAAAGCAAGGAAGTCGAGGCAAAGGACAAGGAGATAGCTGAACTCAAAGCTCAGCTTGAGAAACCAGTGCACAAAGCACAGGTGGAACAAAAAGCAGTAGAAGACCAGCCAGAGCTCAAAGCATCTGAAAGGACTCCTCTGCAATTGATAAGGTGATGAAAAATGGCACAAACAGGAAATATTGAAAGTGGATTTGCTCCTGCTACCGCTTATGAGCAGTCTTTTGGGAAGATGGCCAACAACACATGTTACCAGAACCCATACGGACTCGATTACAAATCTCTTGCGGTAGATGAGAGAGACAAGGAGAAGGGTGCACTTGGAAGTGCATACATGAAGGGTCTCGAAAAGTTCGAGATGAAAGCACACAGCATCGGTGGCCTCACAGCCAACACCGGAAATGCAGTTGGTGTTTCAACAATCCCCGTATATCTTGACCCAAGGATTGTGGATGTAACCAGGAAATGGACTCCATTCGTGGAACTTGTTCCAAGAGTCACATGTACCTCTAACGTCTACACATGGAACAAGATTACTGCAAAGGGTGGAGCTGTTGCACTTGCTGAAGATGCAGCTCTTACTGAGACAAACACAACCTATGCAAGGTCAGCTACTCCAATAAAGTATCTGTATGCAGTCGGACGTGTCACTGGCCCAGCGATTGCAGCTCAGCCAAGCTTCGTTCTTGAAGGAATGACAGCAACTGGAGCAACTGGCGCATTTGGAGCTCAAGCAGCATCAAACGCAAAGCAGCAAGAAGTTCTCGTAAAAACAAGAGAGATTCGTGAGCTTCAGGAAGAGCTTATGATTACTGGTGACGCAACCACAAACCCAGAGGAGTATGATGGTGTCATCGAACTCATGAGTTCAACCAACACAGTTGACAAGAACACGTCAGCACTTGGACTTGCCGACATCGACACAGCAATCAAAAATGCTTTCGATGACGGAGGAAGACCAAACTTGGCTATCTGTTCAAGCGGTGTTTACACTGACTTGCTCGGACTCTTGACAGCAAAGATTGGTTACATGCAACCAACACAGCAGGTGTTCTGGGGATTCACAACTATTGTGCTTCACACAATGGTGGGTGACGTACCAGTCATTCCGAGCATGTTCATGAGCAATGTCTCTGGAAGCAAAGCAATTTACTTCTTGGACATGAGCGTCGTGCACATGGCTGTATTGCAGGACTTGACCTACTTCGACCTGGCAAGAACAAACGACTCTGAGAAGTTTGCTCTCAAATGTTACGAGGCACTCATCATCAGAAACACAGCATTCTGTTCCAGTATTACTGAGATATCGGCATAGAGGTTTTTCCTCTATTCCTTTATTTTAGGGTGATATCATGGCAACGAATGTGAACGTGACGGCTGAAGAGATTATGCCCCAAGCTGGGAGTAACCTCAAAGGCTGGAAGCTCGGTTGGGTAGATTCAGGAGCGAAAGCAGCTCAGAATGATACTTGGACTGTGAAGAATGCAGTTGAAGTGAAATGGGCTCAGCTCACAACGGATGCTGACGGTGTTGCAGACCCCGTGACAATAAGCACGAACGTCTTGACACTGACCAGCGCAACAGCAACCCCAGCAAGTGGGTTGATTCTATATAGGTGATATGAATGGCAGCAATAGCGATTGGAGATTGTACTGTAACTAAAATTGCAGCAATGGCAGGTATGAACTTTTGGAGTATTGTGACTCCGGCAACAGCAGATGACGGGGACACAGTTGATGTATCCACAGTCATCCAGACTGTGTACGGATGCAACGTACTTGGTGCAACAGATGGGCTGATTCCAGCAACTTCTGTTTCTGCAGCAGGTGTTGTGACTATTCCAGGAGCGACTGACAACGAAGCAAGAACCATATACATATGGGGTCAGGACGAAGCAACCTGATTTTTTTCTTTCTTTTTATTTTAACGAAAAACTGAGGTGAAATATATGCCTATGATAAAAGATTCGGAAGGACGTGCTGGATGGAAAAATCCAAGGAAGGAAGAAGCCAAAGCTGAACCTGAAAAGCCAAAGGAGGAAGAAAAAAAGGAAACAACTTCCAGGCGAAAAGTCAGCAGCAGACGCAAGAAAGTTGAGGAAGAATCTGAGTGAGGTAGAGTCACATGGCAGAAGATGTAGACAAAGTATATGATGGCAAAATAGCCAGACGTGTATTCGGCCAGTCCACTCTCAGTGATTTGGTTGATACAACCAATGTCACAGCAGCTACCCACTATTATCCTTCAGCGACTGGGGAATCCATGGATGGTTATGACGACATGAGCCTTACTGGAAAACTCATCGATGCCGATGGAACTCTGACACTCACTGTGGAAGGAACAAATGATGAAGATACTGCAACAGCAGATTGGATTGATGTTACGAAAGGAGGCTACAGAACTGATGATAACTCAGTGGGCAATGCAAGCATCACTGTGACCAACGGAACTGAGACCTTCGCAATTGACTTTGACAATTTCAATTACAAATATTACAGAGTCAAAGTAGTGGCCGATGGAGCAACCAACACAGTTATTGTGAAAGGTAGGAAGAAGGCAAGATGAGGTGAAATGAGTGAGACCAGTTGGAGTAGCACCCCTGACAACGAAAGGAGATATTCTTGGTTTTGATACAGCCCTTGCAAGGCTTGGTGTTGGGGCTGATGATACTGTTCTGACTGCTGACTCAGCCGAGTCAACAGGATTAAAATGGGCAGCAGCTGGAGGAGGTTCAGACCCCTCATTATTGGGAAATGGTTCTGCTGGAGCACCATCATATTCATTCTCAGCTAACACCAACCAAGGAATGTATTCGGGAGGTTCCTCACTTCGTTTTGCAGTAGGAGGAGCTTGGAAGATTATTTTGGCAGCCACAGAATCTTCCTTTGCAAATATCTGTAATTTCCCAGATGGTTCTGTTGCCAGTCCAGCTCTGAGATTCAGCAATGACAGCAATACAGGGCTTTATAGAGTAGGAAATGATGAGATTGGAATCTCAACTGGAGGAACGTTGCGATTTGCAGTGGATACGTCTACAATAGATTGTGATTTGAAAGTGGATGCAACTGCAGAAGGTATAATGACGAAGGTTGACACAAGCGATGTTTCCAACCCTCCAACAGATGCCGAGCTCGACTCAGCATTCGGAACACCAGCAACTGTGGGTTCTGGATTCATGGCATTTGTGGATGACAACAATGCGGACACCAACTTCTGGCTTGTCGGTTCAAACGGCACAAGCTGGTGGTATGTTGCTATGACAAAAGCAGTTTAGAGGTAGAAAATGTACTGTACTGTAGCGGATGTGAAGAGGGCTGCTGGTTATCCAGATTCTGGAGGGCCAATTAGTGATGCCGATATCACAGCAAATATCCTGGATGCAATGGATTTCATAGATGACTACACTGGTACAGTTTACTGGTCTATAGAGACAAGCGGGACGGCGACGTCAGGAGATGCAACCACGATTACCGATTCAGGAAAATCGTGGACGGCAGATGAGTATATAGGTTATGTGGTCTGGGTGTATGAAGGAACGAACGCCGGAGAATACCGAGAAATCACAGACAATGATACGACATCCCTGACTGTCTCTCCCGCTTTTAGTGCTGCAATCGACAACACATCCAAGTACAGAGTTGTGCCTCCATGCAGGAAAAACCATGATGGAAGCGACACTGGCCTGGACAAGCTGGATGGAAACGGCCTCTCAAACATGTTCATGGATTTCTATCCAATTCGCAATATCCGTTTGCTGACAATAGATAGCACGAGCATCACACCATCGACCTTGATTATCAAGAGAGATTCTGGTGAGATTCAGCTCGGAAGCACATCCGAAGCAAGCTACTTTGCAGACAATGAAAGACAACTCATTGCCATAGATTATTTCTATGGTGAATATCCGATTCCGAGAACTGTGCAGAGACTCTGTGCTGTAGATGCAGCTCTTAGGTCTCTTGCTGCACAGATTGGTGCTACTTACGACGACATCACTTCTGGTTCATTGCCAGAGATGCAGTTCAGCCTTGGAGAACCTTGGACTAACATCAAACAAGGTATCCTTGCATTGAGAGAAGAACGCAAAGAAGTTCTTGGCAAGATAGTGAGGAAGAAGCCGTTCGTGGTAATGGGATGATATGAAATGGCAACGGGAGGAACACTGATAACGGAAGCTCAATTCAATACGCATTACATCCAGAGGTTGGGCCGTTATGTTGTACATGTTCCGAAGACAAGAACCATCGACAATATCACTGGTGAAGAGACACTCTCAGCAAATGAATCATCCGCAAGTGTGATTCTGGCCGTGTTCCTTCGTCTTGAAAAGAAATGGATGTTTGAAAAGGCAGGTCTTATCGAAGGTGGAGATGCATATCTCATTTCAAGACCAGTTGCTGGTGTTGCCAAGGATGACTTCATCTATGCAAATGGGACAGACTTGACAATCACGAGTATTGATGGGGATGCAACCACAATAACCATCAGTACCTCAGAGAACCATGGGTTGAGTGTGGGTGATAAGGTATTTGTTGGAGGCACGACAAACTATGATGCCCTCTACACTGTTGCTTCAACACCAACAGCTACTCAATTTACAATCACAGATGCGAGCCACGATTTGGCTGCAGAAACGTCTGGAATAGTGACCAAGGGATTTGATTCATTCATAATCAAAAACCATATCGAGAGATACGGAAAGTTCGGGAGTGCACCTGAGAAGGTGTATGACTACAGCAATCTGTTCTTGCATGGTGATGTATGATGAAACTGATAGTTGACGAAGCTGATTTGGAGAAAAAGTTCAACCAAGCACTCAATGAGATTGGTCTGAACATCTCACAAGCATTTGCTGAGGCAGCTCCAGTTGATACTGGGTTCCTGAAGAACAGTTTCACATACAAGATTGACACAGACAACAACATCATAATCCTGGCAGCAGACTACCTGGATTATGTTCTCTATGGAACTCCACCACACATAATCACGCCGAAGAACAAGAAGTTCCTTCGGTTCAAAGTTGATGGAAAGGAAGTCTTCACCAAGAAGGTGAAACATCCTGGAACAGCACCAAATCCGTTCATATTCGAGGTGATTGACCGAGATTACCCAAAGATAATGGAAGATGCGTTCACGAGAAATTTCAGGTAGGCTGAGGTTCAGCTATCTTAATCCCAGGAGGGAGGAAATATGGCACAGATAAACTTGTACGATTTGAAGGAAGAAATGGTTATCCGCTTGCGCAATGCGGACATACTCTCAGTTGGCGATAGGGGAGTCACAACGAGCCAGGACACTGGTACATTCGTTGCAGCCAACAGCCATACATTGGCAACTAATCCTACCCTGTTGAAGAATGTCAGAGACATCACTGTTGGAGGTTCACCTTTGACCTGGATAGACGACTACACTGTCAACTACAGCACCGGAGTTATCTCGTTTGTAAATGCCCAGAGCGGGGCATATGTTATCAATTATGACCAGGGAAGCACAGACAAACTCTTCCCTGATTATCCACAGGAGTACCTCAAGAGAGAGGACTTCCCACGTGTTGGAATGGGTCTTGACCTGGCAACTGCTGTTGATGCAGCTCTTGGTGGAGCATCCAATACCTGGTCAAATATCAGGGCCAGTGTCATCTGCTATGACCTGAGCCAGAAGAACGTTGATGAAATTGCAACAAAAATAAAAGATTTTTTCATGAGCAACAAAAAAGTTTGGAAAGAGGTAGATTACATCCGCTATGTCGGCTTTGGGCCAATGCTCCCATCGACGTTCGGGAAAGACAAATGTTTCCAGCGGAACGTCCTGGTAGAACTGCCAGGAATACAAGAAGCATGAGGTGTTAACATATGGTAAAAGTAGTATCGAAAAGAAGCATGACCGTGACAAAAGCAAACAAAGGAATGTACTATGAGTTCAAGGCTGGGCAGCCTGTAGAGGTGGCTGAAGAGCATCTTGAATTCTTGCCTGGATTGGGAAAGAAGGACTCTGAGTTCCAGAAGGTTGGTGAAAGACCTACTGAGCCAAAGTCTGAACCGGAACCAGCAGTCAAGGAGGAGTCCAGAACTCCAAAGAAAAAGAAAACAGAGGAGGTAGATTAATATGGCTAATGTGAACAAGGGAATCCACTCAACGATTCTCGTAAAAGAAGAAGTAACATGGGGAACAGCAGTTGTTCCAGATAGGGAGATTGGTGCAGTAACGAGCTTCAACCAGAACGACACTCAGGCAACTGAGGAAGTTCATGCTCTTGGTCAGTCCAAACCTCAAGCAATCCCAGCAGGAAAATACACTCCAAAGGGAAGCATTGAAGTAAACATGACCAACGCAAGACTCTTGGAGTATGCCCTCTATGGAGGAACCACTACTCACGCTGACACTTCAACTGACTGTACTCACACGATGGTCTATGCAGATGATTTGCCATCAGTGACTCTTGAAGAGAGTTTCAATGAAGCAACAGATGTTCAGCATCTCTGGGCAGGTGTACTCTTCCAGAACCCCACTATCAGTGTGGCAATGGATGACTATCTGAAATTCAGGAGTGATTGGGTTGCCAAGAACGTTGATGTTTCAGGTGCAACTGCAACTGCAGCTCAAGTTCCTACAGCAACACCACTGAGAGGATTTGAAGCAGGCCTGAGCATTGGTGGAAGTACTGTCAATTATGTGCAGTCTTGGGAACTTTCATTCAACAGAAACTCCAACCTATTGTGGGGTCTTGGAAGCAGGATTCCAGCAGCAGGAGGTTCAAACATCCTGAACTGTGACTGGAGAGCGACAATCGGATTTGTTGACTCAACAGAGCATGAGAGACTCCTGGGTGGAACAACTGCAACAGCAGGTGCACCATCATCCTTCAACACTATCTTCACAGCCGACAATGGTGTTGCTCTTGGAAGCGGAGAGCTCTCACTGTCAATCACATTGGGAAGCTGTCAAGTTGAATCAATCAACAAGACTGTAGACCTTGGAGATTTCATCTTGTATGATATTGCCGGAAAGGGAATACTTGGAGCTGGCGAAATGGTAGACCAAGTCCTTGAGGCTAATTGGTGATGTGGTGAAGAAATTTGACCAAATAGAAGTGGACGGGAAGATGCACGCTGTGGAGTTCAAGAGGCCCACATATCGTCATAAGGTAGAGTACCTGAAGACGGTATTGCCTCTTCAGAATGAAGCAACGGCCTTCCAAAAAGAAGTCGAAGGTGGAGACGTACAGAACCCAGAAAAGGGAGTAGAGATTGTCGAGAAACTGAATCGGGCAAGATGGAAAATCTTGCTTAAGTTGCACAACGGAGGCCAGGTCTTCAAAACAGAAGACAGCTTCATGGATGTAGCTGACAGGGACTTGGAAATGATTTACGGATGGCTTGAAGCCCAGATGGGTCTGAAGAAGACGGAGGCTGAGCAGGATTTTTTGTCCGACTCAGAGAAATCGCCAAGATAAACAATCCAAAGACTGTGGAGTACCTCATCAAGATAGGGAAGATTTCACCGTTGATTCCGATGTACCTCAACATGGAGGCATTGTCGGACATCTATGGTTGGACTCCTGCCCAGATTGAGGAGCAAGACCCAGAGATTTTGGATATCTACATGGCGATTCTGTCGGGGAAATCCGAAGCACGTGAAGCCAAGGTTGGAAACAGGAAATTCAAGAAAGAATTGAGGTAAGAAACATGGCAGCAGAAATCCCTATTAAGGTGAAATTGAAGGTCGATGCGAGTGACCTAAAGAAACAGCTTGCAAATATCGGTGGAGGTATTGCAGGCTCGTCAATCGGTGGCAGACCGAACATTTCAGGTGGAGTAGGGACAGGGAAGAAAGCACAAACTGGCAAAACCACAGGAACAGGGAAGAAGAAAGTCCAAGGTGGACTTGTCGACCTTGGTATTGTTGTTGATGCTCTGACACCGTTGCTCGAACCTCTTGCAGATATTGTCCATGGAATCGTAAAAGTCCTTGGTGCGATTCTGGGAATCTTTTTCATCCTGGAAGCACTTTCGATGCTTGTCAAGGGAATAACCATGGGTTTCAACACCCTGAACAAGATGTTTGGTGTGCTGATTGCACTGGTTGGAAAGATGGTCGAGCCATTTGTCAACCTGCTGCTCCCACTCTTGATTCCTGTCTTGATAGTCCTGGGAATGATGGCCAAGATGTTCAATACGCTCATTAGACCACTCTTTGCATTGATGATGAAAGTCTTTGCTGGAATCGGAGCGGGTCTTGGTCAGCTTGTTGGACAATACCTGGCTGGAGAGATTGATTTTGCAACTCTCATCTCAGGAATTGGAGCAGTTCTTTCTGAGGCAGTTAACCAAGTTGTGCAGTCTGAGGAATTCCAGGGAGCGATGAATTTCATCAATGGCCTGATAGCTCAGGTAGCTGAAGTTCTCTATACATTCCTGGCATTGGATTTCACTCAACTGGAGCAGACACTGGCCACATATCTTGGCCCAGAGCTGGCTGCTGCAGCTACAATGCTGATTAAGGTGATTCATTTCTTCATCTCAGCTCTCGTTGGATTTGCAGCTCAGTTGGTTGGACAAGATATGTTCGAGTCCTTCTTTGGAGAGGGAACATTTGAAGGTCTAAAAGAGATGAATAAGGGCTTCGAATTTGGGGTCAATGTAGCAAGTGCACTTCAAGAGCTCTACACGCTATTGACAACTGTGATAATCCCAGAGCTCTTCAAGTTCGGTGCAGCCATGCTTGAGAATCCAATCGACACCTTGTGGAAGTCCTTCACAGGCCTGCTCATGGGCTCAGGAAAGCCATATGAAGGAGAATATCAAACCCTGGCTGAACGTCCAGAAGATGCAGACCTTGGTGAGATATTCGAAAGAGAAGGTCTCATTGGAGTCATCCAGGCTCTTGTGGCCGTGATTCAGAAATGGATTGAAGAAGCGATTCAGAAAGCCATTGATGCACTCAAGGAATTCCTGGATGTGCAGTGGGTGAGCTTCGTTGAATCCTTCGACAACTGGATTGCCGAGATAAACAACTGGGTAGCTGACATGGCCAAGAACACACCTGGTCAAATACTCTATGACCTTATCAAGGCCTGGTTGGGAGACCAGGAGAAGCCGGATAGTGAGAATGTCGGTGATGCAGTCATTACACCACAGGGAAAAGTCATCAGGACTAACCCTGCAGATTACATATTTGCAACCAAGAACCCAAGTAGAATGGGTGCTGGTGGAGGAGGAATCGGAACTGTCGTTGTCAATGTCAGTGGTTCCTCGAACATGAATGCCTCACAGTTCAAACAGGCTGTGAAGGAAGCAATGGAAGATGCAATGTCCATGTCCAGTAGGAATGGTCACTTCCAGAGGGGATACTGATGACAAGTGGCACATATTATCGGGTAACAGCGTCAGGGAACAGTTTCATTTTCCTGGTGCAAAATATCACTGAGAACATGGGTAGGGATGTAGCAGAGCTGCCATTGCCATATGTCAAAGACCAACTGATGTATGACCAGGTCAGCACGACTGATGAAGTCCAGGTGACTGGTGAAGTGCATTGTGGAACCGATTTCCCGTATACAACAACCAAGGCTGCCAGAACAGCTTTGAGAGCTATCCTGAGCACCGATGTTATCTCCTCGGTTGTACTTGAACCAGGAGACTGGAATGGAAGCACATTCAGCAAGGATGCCACACGCAACTGGGATTTGCCAGATGGTACACAGACAATGATTATTCAGGAGGTTCAGTGTTCTGAATCTCCAGATGCACAAAACAGATTGAAGGTGACACTCACCCTCAAAATTGGGTCGGTATTATGACGAAGAGACAGATTGGAATAATGGTTGGAGCGACTTTGGTCATGCTCATGCTCGTGTTGACTACATACACGCCTGCAGAGACCACCACAATCAGAGTGGAGATGCAGGATTTGGAGTTCAAGAACATGACTCTTGGAGGAGTGACAGCATACATTTCTCTGACACCTGCTGCATCGATAGCAGACCCAGAGACCACAACACACTATTTCTTCATCCTGGTGGAAAATCCGAACATGCTTGCCATCTCAGGAAAGAAGGTCGAATCTAAAGACTTGCAGCTAAGCAAACAGATTATGCAGAAGCTGGAGTTCTATGAGGTTGTGGACTTCAAGGAAGTCTCAGAAAAACACCAGGAAGAACAGCTTGATGAAAGCATCGTCTACTGGACTGAGAATTACACGTATGTCACCATGAAACCAGCATCAAGTTTCTCAATCCCTGCTGCTGGAACAAAGTGGTATGCAATTGCTCTTGATGCTCCGACATTCGAGAAGGCCCAGTTCAACGTGACACTGGATATGGCCAGTAATAAGTTTGACCTCGACCCGACAATCACGACTTGCGGAACTACACTGAGCTCACCAGGTGTCTACACTCTTGTAGCCAATGAATTCTGCACTGGAGATGGTGTCACTGTCAACTCAGATGACATCAAGATAGACCTCCAAGGATACAGATTCGATGGAGACCGTGGAGTCAATGATTATGGAATCCAGACAAGCGGAACCTTTGACAATCTCACATTCGTAAATGGACGTGTGACCCAGTTTGCAAGAGGAATTGCGATAGACTCTGGAACGAACATCGTTATCCAGAATATGACCCTGGATGACCATACAGGTTCAGCTCCAAATGGAAGAGGAGCAAGAATCGTTGGTTCAACAACAGGAGACCTCAGAAATGTCACCATTACAGATGTTGATTTCTATGACAATGACGCTGATGGTATGTATATTGGACTGTCCAGTGGAAGTCCTACTATTGATGGTCTTCTGATTGAATTGAGCACTGCTTATGACAACGGAGGTTTTGGCCAGATTTGGGGAGGAACTGCAGAGGGAATCATGAACAACAACACGTTCTATGACTCAGGTGGCAGCACTCCATGTGTTGATATCAGCGGAACTGGCCAGTGGAATTTCACAAACAATGTCTGCTATGGCACTTCAGATACTGGAGTTGTTCTCTACCGCACTGATGACCATCGTGTTGTGAATAATGAGATTTACAATTGCCGTTATGGAATTGGAATCGAAGGTGGAGATGACAACACAATCAGTGGAAACACGATATATGATGGAACTGATTCGAACCCAGAAGGTGTCTATGTCAATGTTGACAGTACAACTCCTCAGAGAAACATCATCACTGGCAACACAATCTACAATGTCACTTACGGACTTCGTTCAAGTACCACTTCAACAGCTCTGGAAGATGCAAACAACTTCACGAGCAACACAGTATATGATGTCACCAGGTGTGTGTACTTCTCAGGAGCTGCAGCAGACCTGGTGCAAGACCTGGACTGTGATAACGTGACAACTGGAATCTACCTGGAGAGCTCTTCAGAAAACAACACAATTACAGAAAACAACATCTACAATGCCTCTGGCTCATGCATCTATGCAACAGGCAGCACTGGAAATAACATCACAAACAACGTCGTCACTGATTGTGGAGGTGATGGAATCCAATTGCTCTCCTCTTCAGACAACACTCTTGTTCAAAACAACAGTGTCAATGGCAGCACTGATAGCTGCATTGGTTCAAACTCAGATACCATCAGCATCATCAACAATACTTGTTTTGGTGGAGGTTCTGATGGAATCACGCTCAATGGAAACGGAGAGAACCACACAATCACAGGCAACACGCTCTCAGATTTTACCGATGACTGCTACAATCTCGGCCCTATCTGGGGAACCTTGACCATTGCAGACAACGTTGCTTACAACTGCACAGATGCAGGATTCAGAATCGTTGATGGTTTCCCGAATGAGACCACTTTCAATAACTCCTGGGCCTATGATATTGACAGATGTGTTGTCTCAGGAGCAACAGGCAACACAACAGTCTGGAATGACCTTGCATGTGGATACAATGCCACTCATGGAATTGCCAATTGGACTCAGGCAACATTCACCGGAACCAACATGGATGACGGCACGAATGTCTACTTCAACCCAGAGTGGATATCCATCAACAGCACAGCGAACCCTGGACTGAACTCAAATGCGACACTCACGTTCTACTCGACTGACAACTGCAGTGAGCTCTACTTGTGGAATGCATCAGGATTCCCAGCAACAAGGGGAGATGTGATTGCTACAGGAAGCCTCATTGGAGTGCAATCCTGCACCAATGACACCATAGTCTACAATGCCACAGCCTTCTCTGGATATGCCTTGTGGAACAGTGAGAACACATACACCGTCACCTATGCACATCCAAACAACTCACTTGACTTTGCATGTTTCCAGCCTTACATGAATGATTCTCAGCCAGACTATCAGGATGTGCAGACTCCTTCAGTCGTGCTTAACAATTCGTTAAATGCGACCATCTATAATGTCTCTCTGGCTACAAACGAGTCCCTGCTCTCAGGTTTCTACATGTACACATGGACGAGTGGATTCAGACCTCCATTCACAACCCAGAATTGGAGCAAATATGGATTGGGAGTGGTGAACATTCCGCTCAACATTACCAATGCAACAACGACGATAATTCCCAAGGTCAAGGCTTTGGATGTTTTCAATCTGTGGTTCTGGGGTGACTGTGTCAACGTGACCGACAACCAGAGCCAGTCCTACAACTTGACGTGGGGTGGAGGTGCTGGTAGTTGACACTGAACTTTCAGTCAGCATTCAAGAAGTACAAAGTCAGAACTGACAATGTCTGGACTACAAATATTCCAGCCATGGGTCTCAGTGTCAAGGCTTCTGCTGATGATTTGAGTGGTGTCTACAGCATCAATTATCCCAACCCAGAGGGTTTTGCAAAGAACATCTTCACGCACTTCCAGACTCAGGAAATCTGGATGGCCCATACTCCAACAGATACGCTGTACCATGTCTTCACTGGCCAGATTAATGCAATAGACATCACTGGCCAGAAGAACGTGCTGCAGCTCAAGGGAAGAGGTCTCAGTGGACTGTTGACTGACAGGAAAATCAATGATTCCTGGCTGGAGAAGAGAGTTGACTTCATTCTTTGTGACCCGACTTTTGGTGCTTTCCCTCTTGAATTCGGAACTGATGTGACAACCTGGAATGGATTCACTGATGACTTCGACAGGTTCGACTACTGGAATTCAACCAGGTGGGGTAGCCAACCAGCTTATTGTGATATTTACAACAATACACTTGACTTTGAAGGAGATGTCGGTTCAACCAGGCATCTTGAGAATGCAGATGAATCCTACATCTATGGTTCCCTGGAATTCAGGTTGAAAGTCGATGCTGCATCCAATAACGTGAATTTTGGATTTGCATCAGACAGTACCCTTGCAGAAGCAGTCTATTTCAAGCTTACAACCACTGGAGTGGACAGTGTGTGCACCTCTGGAGGTAGCACAACAACCAATTCGGATATCGCCACTCCGACCCAGACAGATTACAACTACTACAGGGTTGAGTGGTCTTCAGATGAAGCACGATTCTTTGTCAACGGAGTCCTGGAAGATACCATCACCAGTGACATCACTTCAACAGCATCCCAGTTCTTCATCCAGATGGCCACGACCAACTCAACTGCAACGATTGATTATCTGAAGCTTTTCACGCTGACCAGGAAGGTTGACAGGTTCGTTGCCAGGAACAAGATAATGAGCGATGTGGTGACTGAGCTCTGCAACATCGGAACCGAGACAGCAGCCTTCAGCTTCTGGATTGACAAGGACTTCGATTTCAATGCTAAAATCAAGGAGAGTGCAGACCCCACATATGGATATGGATACAAGTCCACAATCTACACAGATGCTGAATTCAGCATCAGTGAAATCAAGCTCAATGAAGAGGCCAAAGACCTCTACAACTTCGTGAGAATCACTGGAGGTGAGAGGCTCACTGAAGTATCTGCCCCAGACTGGACTGAGTCTGGGAAAGGAGATGGAACAACAACAGCTTTTGTTCTTGGATTCAAGGCCAACAAGCCACTCACATATGTTGAAGTCGGAGGAGTCCAGAAGGTGGAGGATACTGATTTCACAGTGACATATGGAAAAGAGCACACAGTTGTTGAATTCACTCCAGGTGGAGCTCCAGGAAACGGTGTTACCATCAACTGGAGGTATGATTATTACACTCCAATCATTGCTACTGCACAGAACAAGACAAGCCAGTCCTCATATGGAGTCACCAGGGAATATTCAAAGAATGATGAATCAA
>Ga0180438_10006615_pt1 | contig 15613 bp, 15 predicted proteins | sample SS_ome_12_FD_132455 | JGI IMG/M metagenome (GOLD analysis project Ga0180438, IMG submission 132455) | Hypersaline lake sediment archaeal communities from the Salton Sea, California, USA - SS_3_D_2 metaG | ecosystem: Environmental > Aquatic > Non-marine Saline and Alkaline > Hypersaline >...
CTGGTTATTAGTTTCAAGGGAGCTTTTTTCTTCTATCGCCTCCTTTTCCTCTCTTTCTTCAACCGGTTGGACTTGCTGATTATCCTTCAGCTTAGTTTCAACACTAGGTGTTTCTTCGGCACCGGCCATTGAAAAAAATGGAAAGGTAGTCAAGAGAAAGAGCACAATGCAACCACAAAACCCTATTAGAAGGCTCCGCATCTCTTATCTCCAACGTTTATGACAAGAGAAGAATTACTCTAATGAATTTCTCTTCGCGAGCTACGCTGCCCTTTGCAGTCTATATTAATTAAATACCTTTAAAATCAATAATTTATTGAAGCAATAAAGATGCCAATAGAGTAGGCAGACTCTGGGAATGTGAACTGAAAAAAACGAAACTCTTTTTGCTTTCTACAAAGAGCAGGCCTGAAGGTCAAGACTAAATTCAGGCAAGATGAGATGTCACCCTATCCTATTCTTTTATAATGTTGCCATAGTTAGGAGAAGTGAGTAATAATTGCATTCCCAGTTGCGACCAGATGATCACAGGAGGAAAATCCATGAAACCCTTTCAAGGTGTTGACTATTATTGCTGCGATGATCTTTTGACCATGGAGGAGCGCACTGTTAGGGACACAGTGCGACGTTGGATAGACAATCAGTACATGCCCAAGGTGGAAGAATACTTCGAGCAGGGCTACTTTGATCTGGATTTGATTCCCCAGATGGCTGAATTGGGGTTGCTGGGGATAAAGATTGAGGGTTACGACTGCCCGGGAATGAGCAACGTGGACTACGGCCTGGTCTGCCAGGAGCTGGAGCGGGGGGACAGTGGTTTGCGTTCCTTTGTTTCGGTGCAGAATTCTCTCGTCATGTACCCCATCTATACCTTCGGCACTGAGGAGCAAAAAAGCCAGTGGCTCCCGGCCATGGCCAAAGGTGAAAAGATAGGCTGCTTTGGGCTTACCGAGTACGACATAGGCTCCGACCCTTTGAATTTAAAGACTCGAGCTACCAAGAAAGGCGGAGACTATATAATCCATGGCAGTAAGATGTGGATCACAAATGGGGAAATTGCCGACGTGGCAGTGATCTGGGCCCAGACCGAGGAGGGGATTCGTGGCTTTTTGGTGGAAAAAGGCACACCTGGATTTGAGGCCTATGAAATAGCGCGGAAGTACTCTCACCGAGCTTCAGTAACCTCGAGCCTCATGCTGGACGAGGTTAGGGTGCCGGCTGAAAACCTCCTGCCAGGAACGGAAGGACTCAAGTCAGCACTCATGTGCCTCAATGAGGCACGGTTCGGTATTGCCTGGGGAGCTGTGGGGGCAGCTATGGCTTGCTACGACGTGGCCCTTGATTATGCAAAGAGCCGTATTCAGTTTGAGGTGCCCATCGCTTCTTTTCAGTTGGTTCAGCGCAAACTAGTAAAAATGCTTGCCGAAATCACCAAGGGACAATTGCTTTGCCTTCAACTAGGTCGGCTGAAAGATGCGGGCAAGGCCCACCATTCTCAGATTTCACTGGCCAAGATGAACAATGTCTCCGAGGCCCTGAAAATTGCTCGCACCGCCAGAAATATCCTAGGCGCCAATGGCGTGGCCCTGGATTACCATGTCATCAGGCACATGCTAAACCTGGAAGCGGTTTACACTTACGAGGGGACCCATGACATCCATATGCTGATTATCGGTAGGGATATTACCGGGCTTGACGCATTTTCAGCTAAGGCAGGGTGACTTTGTGCAGGCTTTTTTCTCCAAGCAGTCGCGCAAAAATCCGAAATCCGAAACACGAAATCCTAAACAAATTCAAATCACCAAAATTGCAATGCTCAAAACCCTTTTAAGATCTCCTGGTTCACCGTTTCGAAAATTGGAAAATTCGGATTTTGGATTTGTTTCGGATTTAGATATTCGATATTCGGATTTGACACCCCTGATTGTCAGATACTAGGTGGTTCTCTCAAACGCCGGTATTGCCGCTGCTTTCTTCATAACTAGCCGTGCTTCTTCGAGCATCTTACCCTGAAACGTTTGCTTTAGCGCTTCCTCGAGCATCTCTGCTGTGATGGGATCACCATGCTGAGCTAGAAGATAAAGGGCCCCTAGAGCCATCTCCTTTTTCTTGATTCCTCCAGCTTTGAAATCTACTTCCAGGATTTCTCCATGGCTCGGAGGGATTTCAACTCCGGCCGTCAGAATGATTTGCCCCCCCTTTTTCATTTTCTCAAATAGTTCCCAGCACCTACGCACTCCCTCATGGGCAAGGGCGATGATCACCTGAGGCTTTTCTACCCCCGTATAGGTGATGACCTGGGGTGATACAATGATCTCGGTGACAGAGGGCCCTCGCATGACTGTGATATGGAAGTCATTCTTCTGGCTAACATTCATGCCGGCTAAAATGGCCGCGCGACCCAAAAGGCCGCCCGCGGTTATTACCCGTTGCCCGGCACTGCCTAAAAAAACCACCTCCCGTCGTTCCCTGACCGTTGGCTCAAAGATCCTTTCCGTTCCCTGCCAGTGAACTTCTCCCCTATCCCTAGCGGCCGCTTCCCGGTAATAACTGGAGTATTCTCTCCGTACATTTGTAGACACAACCCCCTGATAAGGCGGCAGTTTTTCTATGGCCGCCTCGATTTCTCTAGGGGATAAGGGGTTCTTTTTCATGTAGCGGGCAGGGCAACCCCCCCATATATCCACAACTGCAAACCCTTTATAGGAGATGGCCTGTTTGAGCAGTTCTGGGAGGTCCTTGCGGTAGGCCGAAGACCGCGCCACGAAGGGCGCCCCAGCACAGGCTGCAACATGGCACAAATCGAATGGCTTTTCCAAGACATTGAGAAAACTGGAGGACACGGATGCATGTTCAGGTGTGGTGCAGGAAAACTGTCCCCCAGTCATGCCGAAGTTGAAATTGTTCAACACCAATAGGGTGAGGTCTATATTTCTGCGGCAGGCAGCAAGAAAATGCGCTCCTCCTATTCCCAGCCCACCATCACCCATGGTTACTATCACTTTAAGATCCGGCTGCGCCAACTTGATCCCAGCTGCATAGGTAAGAGCGCGACCATGGAGACCATGAAATGCATGGGTATTGAAAAAGGTGTCAAAAAGCCCGGAACAACCAATATCACTTACGATAACCACCTCACTGCCTCGGAGGCCCAGCTTCTGGAGAGCCCGGTCCAAGACATGGACACTGCGGTCGTGAGAACAACCGGGGCAAAAGAGCGGGGGGCGATCGGGGTTAAGGAGGCTATCCACCCAACACCTCCTCAATGATTTCTGAGGGCGAGATTAATTGACCAGACATTTTTCCATAAAAATCAACGCGTTGGTTGCAAAGTACTCTCCGAATCTCCTGGACGTATTGGCCCAGATTCATTTCTACTACCAGAATTCGCTCCATGCCGGCCGCAGAAGCGTGGAGTACTTGTTCCGGAACCGGCCACAAGGTCTTTAGAACCAAAAGAGATACAGGGATGTTTTGCCTTTCAAAAAGCTCAGCTGCTGCGGCTCTCGCTGCTCCAGCTGTTATCCCGTAGGTCACGATTAAGGTGCGAGCCCCCTCTCTTTCCTCCAAATCGAAGTAGCTAAATGATGCTATATTGGCTTCGACTTTTTTCTGTAGCCTTTCGACCCCTGACTGAATCTCCGAAGGATCAGTTGTAATGTATCCGTCTGGTCCATGAGTGGATGAAGTCTGTCTCACTAAGATAGGCCCGCCAATGGGAAGGAATGCAGGAACGTCCTCTCCACGATTTGCTTGAAAAGGCAAAAAGGGGCCAGATTCGTGGAAAGTGCGATCTACGATTGGCGGTTTTTCGACTCTCTCCATATCCAGAGTCTGACTGGTCATCCCTATCTCTTTGTTGGAGGCTATAAATACTGGGCAACGAAACTTCTCGGCGAGATTGAAAGCATGCACCGTCAGGGTAAAGCAATCACTTACATCTGCTGGGGCAAGGACGATAACCGGCAAGCCGCCGCTGCATCCCCAGCGCATAAACTGAACATCCGAATCTGCGCCTCGGGTAGCGGAACCGGTTGACGGTCCCTGACGCATTATATTGACAATTACTATGGGAATTTCGCCTGCAATGGCAAAGGAGATGTTCTCACTATAAAGGCTGAGACCTGGGCCAGAGGTAGCAGTCATGACCTTCATGCCCGCCATAGAGGCACCGAGACAGTAGCCGATTGAGGCGATCTCGTCCTCACCCTGCAGAACAGTGCCCCCGACTGCGGGCAGGGTCTCGAGCATAACTGAAAGAAGAGTGCTCGCGGGAGTGATGGGATATGAGGCGAAAAACCTGCAGCCCCCATACAAGGCTCCCATAGCCACCGCCTGGTTTCCGTCTATGAAAAGTAAACCCATTTTTCTAAAGTAATCCTTTGGCCTTGGATTTTTACTAAAGGGTGACAGTACATAATGCCGAGATCAGCTGGCAGCTGCTTGCTGATGTTTTACTCGATGCCGAACTCAATCCCCTGCGCCAGGGGCATCTCCCTGGACCAATTGATAGTGCAGGTCTGTCTGCGCATGTAGGTCTTCCAGGCATCAGAGCCGGATTCCCGACCGCCTCCGGTGTCTTTCTCCCCACCAAAAGCACCACCAATTTCAGCGCCTGAGGTGCCGATGTTGACATTTGCTATACCACAGTCACTTCCCATGTGACTCAAGAAAATCTCACTTTCATGGAGATCATTGGTGAAGATTGCCGAGCTCAACCCTTGAGGCACGTTGTTTTGATATTGGATTGCTACTTCCAGAGTATCATAGGGAATCAGGTAGAGAATGGGGGCAAAGGTCTCCTCTTGAACGATGGGATACTCGTTGCGGGCCTCACAGATGCATGGGGTCACATAGGTGCCAGCATCGTAGATGCCACCGGATAAGATTTCTCCTCCGTAGAGTATCCGCCCGCCTTGGCCTTTAAGTTCTTCAAGGCCTTTTTGCATGTTCTGCACTGCTTGACCATCGATGAGTGGCCCCATGAGCACGCCATCTTCCAGGGGATTGCCAATAACCACCTGTTTGTAGGCCTGAATGAGAGCCTCGGTGAGGGGACTAAAAATCTCTTTGTGGGCGATAACGCGGCGAATAGTAGTACACCGCTGACCTGCGGTACCCACGGCCCCAAATAGGATGGCCCTTATTGCAAGATCCAGATCCGCCTGGGAGCTGACGATTACCCCGTTGTTACCCCCCAATTCAAGCAGGGATTTTCCCAGCCGGTAAGCCACCACTTGTCCCACGTGACGGCCCATGGCTACGCTGCCAGTGGCGGAGATGAGAGGCAACCTTTTATCTGCAATCAACCTTTCTCCCACCTCATTTCGACTCCCAATAACCACATTCAGAATGCCCTCCGGAAGGTCATTCTCCTGCAATACTCTGCTTATGATTTTGCTAAGGGCAAGGGCAGTTAAAGCTGCCTTACTCGAAGGTTTCCAAACTACTGTGTCTCCCGCCACCAGGGCGATCATGGCATTCCAGGACCATACCGCCACCGGGAAGTTAAAAGCCGTAATCACCCCTATTGGCCCTAGTGGATGATATTGCTCATACATTCGATGTCTGGGACGCTCACTATGCATGGTCAGACCATAGAGCATCCGCGACTGTCCCACGGCAAAATCGCAGATATCTATCATCTCTTGAACTTCGCCCTCGGCCTCTGCCCTAATTTTACCCACTTCAAGGCTCACGAGAGCGCCCAATTCTTGCTTCCGTGCTCGCACTGCAATGCCAATTTGTCTAACGATATCACCACGCTCCGGCGCTGGCACCATGCGCCACTCTTGGAAGGCAGCCTTCGCCCTGGCAGCCACCTTGTCATAATCAGTCGCTGAAGCCTGCCGAACCCTGCCAATAATCTGACCATCTATGGGGGATACTGACTCCAATATATCTCCCCCACATTCCAGCCAGGCCGTTCCCGTTCCTGCCCCGGGGTTCACATCCGACAGACCAAGATCTTTCAACATATCTTTCATGGGCTACTCCTGATCCGGTCGCCTTAAGGCATAGGGAACAAGGCTTAAGGCTCAAGGAATTAGGCCACCAGACACAGAGCGTGTGACTCATTGATTGGACATTTCATTTTATACCTCGTACCCTGCACCCTGCGCCTTGTGCCCTTTAGTTGAATAGTTCCCTCAAACTCTCTTCAAATATGTGGAGGAATACCTCAATTTCCTCGCTACTTACGGTAAGTGGTGGGCAGATTCGAATTGTGTTTTGGCCGCAACCAAGTAAAAGCAATCCTTTGTGAAAGGCCTTTTGAATAAGCTGGTCTCGCCAGTCACCCGCTCGCTCCTTGGTTTCGCGGTCCTTAACCAGCTCAACGCCGATCATCAAACCCATGCCCCTGACATCGCCGATGCATTCGATGGATTTTTGCAACTCTGCCAGCTCCGCCATAAGTTGATCGCCCCGCTGGCTGGCGTTGTCCATAAGCTCTTTTTCCAGAAGTTCGATGGTGGCCAGGGCCGCCTCACAAGAGATCGGGTTGCCGCCAAAGGTGGAGGCATGGGAGCCTGCTTCCCAGTTCATGATGTCCGCCCGGGCCACCATAGCCCCCAAGGGCAAACCAGAGGCAATGCCCTTGGCAAGGGCAATGATATCAGGTGCAACCTCAAAATGTTCCATGGCGAACATTTTTCCGGTGCGACCCATTCCTGACTGCACTTCATCCGCCACATAGAGAATGTCATACCTCTTGGCTATCTTATTGAGTTCGCGGTGGAATTCGGGAGGAGGCACGATGTAACCACCTTCACCCTGGATGGGTTCGACAAATATAGCCGCCACTTCCTCCGGCGGCACGGTAGTACGAAAGAGAGTTTCTTCAAGCCAATGCACGCAAGCTATTCCACAGGCGGGGTAGCACAGGTGGTAAGGGCAACGGTAACAATAGGCATATGGAATGTGGGTTATCCCCGGCACCAGAGGATTGTAGTGCTTTTTCTGGATGGTCTTACTCGCAGTAAGGGACAAGGCACCCATGGTACGCCCATGGAAAGCGCCAAAAAAGGCCAGATTCAGCTCCCTCCGGGTGTGCCAGCGAGCCAGCTTGAAAGCCGCCTCAACTGCTTCTGCTCCGGAGTTGCCGAAATAGACCTTATAGCCGCCTGTGCCAGGAGCGAGATTGGCCAGCTTTTGTGATAGCATGATTTGGGGAGTGTAATAGAAATCGGTACCTGACATGTGGAGCAGCTTGTCCGCTTGCTTCTTTATTGCGGCCACAACCTTTGGGTGACAGTGACCGGCATTGCAGACCGCTATGCCGGAAGTAAAATCTAGAAAAGTATTGCCATCGGGGTCATTGATCCACAGCCCTTGAGCAGACTCAGCCACCAATGGATAGATTCTGGTGTATGAGGGCGATACAAACTCGCGGTCAACATCAATGAGTCTCTTTACTCTAGGACCGGGTAGAGGGCTTTTGATCCGAGGATATTTCACGACAGTTTCTCCTCAAGTAACCGCAGGGGATGATACCAAAGGTCTGTTCTTACCAATTAACTAGTGCTCATCCGAAAACGGCCGTTTTCAGATGAGAGCGATCAGCTATCAGCAAAATACATGTAAATACAACATATTAAACTGATCCCGCCTGGGCGGGACTGAATGCTGACAGCTCCATCCGGGAATCTAAGATTTCCGGATGGAGCTAATTATATTCCTTTTCTCACATAAGTTGAATTGGTCAGGTAAACTCCAGCACAAACCATTAATGTCCCAATTACCAGTGAGGAAGTAATAGGTTCTGCTAGCAAGAAAAAAGCCAGCAAAACAGCGCTGATTGGAACGAAATTAATAAATTGGCTTGCCTTTGTGGCTCCAATAGCTTTTATTCCTTCGTAATACCAAACAAACCCGACGACGGTGCCAAAAAATCCCAGGTAAAAAATGCCTAACCATTCCATTTTAGTGTAATAGGAAAAATGCTGAAGGATACCCTCTAAATAGGCCGGAATGGCCAGACCGATTGCCCCGACTACGGAGGAGTAAGATACTGAAACTAGTGGAGAAAGGTCTTTCATCACCGCTTTGCCAATCAGAGAGTAGGCCACCCAACTCATTACACAGAAAAAAATGAAGACCTCACCTAAGCCGGCGTTTCCCTCAAAAATTTCAACGGGATTACCCCTTGAAATTACAACTATTGCTCCGGTTACTGAAATGATAATTCCGGCAAACTTAATCAAACTCAACTTTTCTTTAAAAAGGTAAGAAGCAAAAAGGGCAATAAACACGGGATTACTGGCAATGATCACCGAGGCTCTGCCGGCGTGGATGATTTTGAGTCCTTTGAAGAAAAAAACATTGTAGGAGAATACTCCGGTCATTCCGAGAAGAATCAGAGGAATCACCTGTCCTTTTCTCACCGGAGGAAGCCGGTTTTCGACCTTATAGGTAATAAAGAGAAGGAAAATAGAGGCGATAGCGAATCTAAGAAAAGCCGCAGAGAAAGGGCCAACGTCTCTTGCAACTACCCTCCCGGCAATGAAGGTCCCCCCCCAAAAAATGGCAGTCACAAATAGCTTTATATAAATAACTACTTTACTACTCTCGCTCATTTTCTCTCAAAGTCCAAAAATTATTATGGCTGGACAAACTACCACTGATTGCACAATAAACCTAGCCCGGATATTGATTAAATCAGTTATTGAAAGGATTTGATACCTGCGGGATATTCTTAGGTGGGGTGCCGCGACTCACTCTAAATCGCGGCACAAAAATGTCTGCAAAGTCAGTCCTTTATCAAAACTGAATTTTTTCCGGAGGTCTCCGCTCCGGCACGTAGTCGTGAGGAATTTTCTCGTCATTCCACTCCTGGGAGACATAAAGGTTGCAGTAGCAACTGCCGTATTCCTCCACGTCAGGCTCGCGATAGACGCACGGACAGATTATGTCTTTATCCCATTCGCGCTCACCACTTGCCAACCGGCAGGGACATGACATGTACCCGTACCGGTCCTTGTTGATAATAAGATTTTCTAGAAGCTCAAAGGTCCTCTCTTTATCCTTGTTGAAATAGTAACCTTTGGCCTCCTGAACCTTGCGTAACGCTTCGTAGAGTTTTTCAACGTCCATCATCCTAACCCCAGAGCTTCTTTGATTTCTTGTTCCTTGTAGCCGACTATGACCTTTTCGCCAATGATAATGGTGGGGAATGAACAGTTCGGATTGAATTTCTTCACATCCTCCAGGATGGCCGCGCGTTCTTTTCCCTTGAGCAGATCCACGTCGGTAAATTCATAGGCTATGGTACATTCGTCCAACAGCTTCTTGGTCGCTTTACAATGACTACAGGTGCTCAGTGAATACATCTTGACAGAATCTTGCGTCATAACAAATCCCCTTTTCTCATTCCCCGGTTTTGATTTAAAGGCTCTACTATCAGAAATTCTGACACAAGCCACATGCAAAGGCAACTCACTTTTGAAGCTCAGCTGGCAGTATCTAATTCTGCAAAAGGGTTAGGCTTCATCCCCAGAGCCGATGAGGGGTAGAACCTTATCTATTTGAAAAAAGACTAAAAATTTAGGCTCATTCTTCTCGTCAGAGTATTTTTTTCTCCTCAGTGAGTAGAGAAGTTCGCTATCCTGCTCTTCCCTTGTTTTGGTTAGAAAAAGTCTTTTGCCGGTAAACTTCTGGCCTGTCTCCATAAAAAGATAGGCTGCGTGAGGGTTGGACTGCAGATTACTGTGGGTCAACCGGTCACGCATGATGAAGGCAATTGTCTCATCGTCTATAAAATGGGGAGAGGCGTATATTGCCGCATCCACCTTGCCGTCTCCATCTGCTGTAGCGAGCACGCCTCGACCTTTCACAGATTCAAAATATTCTCTCAGGTTCATTTTCATACCTCCTAATTCTAGATGCTAGTTACTGGATGCTGGATGCTGGTTTTCGCAATGGTTGTTAGTTTCCGTCTTCATCGAGCATCTAGTGACCAGTATCTAGCATCTTGCTTTTCTTACTAGATCCCTTATCCGATAATTACGCTCTGTTCCATTCAAGTAGATTGCAACTTCAGTTTCATCACTTTCTAACTCTGCCAGGGCAGGGTCGTCCTGACAACCGCCAATTAAGCCCATGGTCCAAACGGCCAGACCTCTTAAAACCGCATCCCCAGATGAAAGAAAGGGGTGCAGATGGGGTGTCGTATCTACAAGCAACTCCGGCCTCTCCTGAGCCAGCCTGCCTAAGCCCCAGAGGACGCCTCGCTGTAAGGGTTGGTGCTCGAGGAAATTGCCGTCTTCTCGTATATATGACTTCAAAATCATCACATATTCACCGGCCAAACCCTCATGTTGAGCCATGACTTCTCCCATGGCCTCAGGCAGCCCCCAACCGATGCCTCCCGATTCATCGTTCAAATTCCATATCATTCTTCGCATTATCACCCTGGCTGACTCCATATCCTCTTCTGCAACCTTCTTAACTACCTTTCCTATGGACTTTACAGCTCGCCACCTTACTTGTGAATCCGTATTGCACAAAAAGGAAAAAAGTGGGTTAATTGCTCGACGACCCGGCAGTGAGGTAATAAGTTCAAGACCTTGACTGAAATCCTCAGCCCTCAGCAGATCAAGGACTCTTCTTTTGAGGTTTCGCCCCCTCCACTTCTTACTAGTGTTTTCCATTTTATCGCGTTAGCGCCCCTTTTAATAATTTGCCCGTGGTCCATAACTGCATACCTGCTCTTATAAACACGGTCATCTTCATATGCAACCCGAGTCATGAGATTTCGGATTGCGGATTGCGGATTTTTAGATTCGAAGTAGGAAATTCACATTAGCACTCCGATATTCGACATTCGCAATCATTTCTCTATGCCCCATGCCCTATGCCCTATGCCCCTATAGATCAACATTGCTATGACCTGGAGATTGCGATATACTCGCAGACGATTTTGGCGATATAGTTGCCACGAAGATCAAATAGGAGGAGAGTTAGATGTCAACAAAGGAGAATCTAATCAAAGTCTACGAGTACGCGTTGAATCAGGAACAAACCGGTATGAGTTTCTTTAAAACATCTCTGGACAGAATGGGAATCGGGGCTGCAGTCAGTGCCTTCAAGAGATTGATTCAAGAAGAGGAGAAACACATCCTCTTTATTAGTCACATTATTGAAAACTTGAAAAAGGGTGGTGACTTGGATCTCGTGGCAGTGCAAGAATTCGTTATGGAGCCCACTAATTACTTCGATGAGAGGGCAAAATCTGAATTTCTGGAACAGTGCGTCGAGGGATCTATGGTTCCGGACGTCACCGTTTTTAACACCGCCTGGCTGATTGAAAAAGATTTGAGCGAATTTTACTCCAATGCGGCAAGCAAGACAGAGGGATCCGAGAGTGAGGCCTTTGCTATGCTCGCCCGTTGGGAAAAGGCTCACGAGAACTTTTTTAAGGAATACCGCGACAAACTCTCCGCTGTTTATGCCACCATGCCCTGGGGAGGGTAGTGCAGCAGGCAGCTCGCAGCGATCAGCATTAGATGATTTACAAAGGGCGGGAGTAGATCCTGCCCTTTTCTTTTGTCTGGAGTAGATTGAAGAGTAATCTAAGCTTTTCTCTTTACGTTGGCTGCAAGCTGGGCAACCTGAGTGCCCAGATATACGCACTCTTTGCCTTCCATGCAAGCATCGGCATCTTCCGGTTCAATGTAGGTCGACAAATGATCCTCCCCATGTTTCAAATCAACGACCCAAGCTTTTTTAGCTTCATTGTAGTCTACATCTACCTCAATTCCACATTCACCAATGTCAGGATAAATGGATTTGATTTTCTCGCATAGTTCTTTCTTGTCGTGCATAGCGCCCTCCTCCTCTGGGGTTGTAGTAAGTTTAAATTTTCTGAAACACTAACTCTAGCTAAGAGCAGCTCTTAGCTCCTCCAATTCAGTTATTGTCTCTTGGCAAGATTGCTTTTCACAGATGTAAACAACTGGGCGGTCCCCGTGAGCCCTCAGGTCTTTGGTGAAGGGAGCAAGAGCTGCAATTCTATCACCTGACTCATCTCCCTTCCGCATCAACACTACCTTATTGGGAACGAATTCCCTATGAATAATTTCAACCATCGGTCTTGAACTCTTACCGTTTGGGCTTTCCACAACTACTATTTCCCGGCTTGGACCGATGATGAAATCTAGTGCGGCCAGAAATTGTGTATAGGCAGATGGATAGGCCTTGATCCTCTTGGCGAAAGTTCCGGCTACCTCTTCGGACTTTTTTTCCAGCTTTACCTCACCGGTGATTTGGCTCAACCTGGCCAAGTTCAAAATTGCCACTGAATTGCTAGAGGGGATTGCCCCATCGTAAATTTCTTTGCTACGCTTGATAAGAACCTCATTATCTCTGCCGCTGTAGAAAAATCCGCCATGGGTTTCATCCCAAAACAGATCGATCATACCATTGTTCAGGGCCATGGCTTCTTCGAGATATTTAGGTGCAAAAGTTGCTTCATACAGTTCAATGAGGCCCCAGACAAAATTCGTATAATCATCCAGGTATCCTGGGTGAGCTACTTCACCATCCCGATAACGCCGGAAAAGCCGGTGATTCTTCTTCAGTCTCTCCAGGATGAAGCCCGCAGCATTCTGGGCTGCATCCACGTAGCTCTGGTGACCCAGAGCCTGATAGGCCTTGGCCATGGCGACAATCATCAAACCATTCCAGGAGGTGAGAACCTTGTCATCTTTGAGGGGATGGATACGTCTTTCCCTGGCTGCAAAGAGTTTCTCTCTTCCTTCCTCCAGGATCTTTTCAAGTTCGGCAACTTCCATCTTCTCTTGCTCGGCAAACTTATCTAGAGGTATACGAGCGTGGAGAATGGAGCGGCCATCCTCAAAGTTCCCGTGATTACCAACGTCATAATAGCGGCAAAAAAGGTCGGCCAAATCTTTCCCTAGATGGTCCCTGATTTCCCCGGGAGTCCAAACGTAAAAGAGCCCTTCTTTGCCCTCGCTGTCGGCGTCTTCTGCGGTGTAGAAGCCCCCCTCGGGCGACGTCATGTCGCGAAGGACGTAAGTTATAACTTCGTCAACAACTTTGCCATGCCTTGCCTTACCCGTAGCTTGATAAGTTTCAGTGTAGGCCATGGCCAGCATGGCCTGATCGTAGAGCATCTTCTCAAAGTGAGGGACCAACCATCTTTCATCTACTGAATAGCGGCTAAATCCATAGCCAATATGGTCAAATATTCCACCGGCCCTCATACCATCCAAGGTCTTTTCCACCATGTGCAGAGCATTAGGCTCCCCAGTTCTCTTGTACCAACGTAAAAGAAAAGTGAGATTGTGGGGAGTGGGAAATTTGGGGGCTGAACCGAATCCCCCCCATTTGGGGTCGAAGGCCTGTGCCAGTTGGTCGTAACCTTTCTGCAAGGTATCTGGACCGAGCTCGCTAATTGACCCTTTGGAAGGTCTCGGCTGGATGCCTCTGGTAATCTTCTCACTGGCCTCAATAAGAGGACCCTGGTTGTTTTGCCAGGCAGCGGCAATCTGGTTTGCCAGATCCAAAAAGCCCACCATTCCCATTCTGCTGGTTTTGGGAAAGTAGGTGCCGGCGAAAAACGGTTTTCCTTCCGGAGTCATAAAAACTGAAAGGGGCCACCCGCCTTTCAAAGTAATAGCTTGACAAGCTGCCATGTAAACCATGTCCACGTCCGGACGTTCTTCCCTGTCGACCTTGATGGAAACGAAAGATTTGTTGAGAATACTTGCCACCTCTTCATCTTCGAAGGTCTCGTGTGCCATCACATGACACCAATGGCAGGTTGAATAGCCGATGGAGAGAAATATGGGCTTGTTTTCTTTTCTGGCCTTTTCGAATGCTCCCTCTCCCCAAGGGTACCAATCCACCGGATTTTCGGCATGTTGAAGGAGATAGTGACTTTTCTCTTCAATCAAGCGGTTCCTACTATTTATTTTTTCCACTAGATTATGCTCCATGGCACTAAGGTGGTTTTGTGTCAAAATTATCTAATTTAATTTTCTTAGGATTAAAAGTTAAACACTACATGTGCGCTAGTCTATATATTGAGGTTATTTTTCGATTTGCTAGTTCGGATAAATGAGGAGAGTTTACTGGTGTTGACCTGACAGGTTTGAGTATATTCCAGGTGGGCACAGATCAGGGGATCAATTTACTCCCCATCTCCTTCCCATAGTCATGGGCCATTTGCACTCCCCCTCCTAGAGAAGCGGACTTCAACAGCAGTGGCCCTTTAGTCATGTCCATCTTAAAAATTTCCTTCATAGTATTGTAGATACGATCCTGGGCTTCAGTGCTCCAGCCGTGAGCCCCAAAGGCACCACCCACTTTGCCTTCCAGCTTGGCCTTTTCCGCTAGAAAAAGCATGGTTTTCATGGACTGCAACATTTCACCATGGTAGGTGGGGGAGCCGAAAGCGTATCCATCGTAACCTTCAAAATCAGCCTCACTCTTGATTTCCTTGACGTCAACGACCACTGCTTCATTGCCACTGAATCGTATTCCCTCTGCAACCAGTTGGGCAATCTCTTGGGTAGACCTGGTCCTGGTAGCATAAACTACAAGAACTTTAGCCATAATTTCTTCTCCAATCTTTTTGTCGGATCAACCCCGCTGCCGGCGTGAACGATCCGACCTACAAGATCAACATTAGTTTTTTCCGTAAGTCGGGTGGTTCTGCGAAGCTGGCTCACCCGACAAATAAAGGCTATCTGATTTGTTTAGGTGAGTAGCATCAAAGCAAGGAGTAAATATGGTTATTTCCCTTTCATGCTTTCAACCGCTCTCTTGCCCAAGTCAAAGGCCCGATCCATGGCGTCTGAGTGCTTGAGAATCTCCCCTTTCGCCTCAACCCTGTCGATAAGGAGACCACCCTCGTAACTCATGTCCAGAGCATCGAAGAAGTATTTCACCGTGAGCTCGACCCCCACAAATAGATTCTTACCCTTAGTAGCCCCCACGCAGATCAGGTAGCCTTTACCGCCATCATACTTTCGTCTTTGTTCCGCAGACTTCTCCAGCAATCTTTTGGACCACATTGCCTGGCTTCGGTCAATCAGAAGTTTGACTTGGGCAGTGACATTATAAAAAAAGTTGGGAGAGGCCAGAAAGACGATGTCCGCCTCTTCAAGGAGGGGATATACTTTGTCCATGTCATCCCGAACTGCGCACTCTCCCGTGTCGTCACAGCTGCCGCACTCCAGACAGCCGCTGATTTTTAGCCTCCGAACATATAGGGAGTCTACTTCAGCACCTGCCTGGCTCGATCCCTCCAAAATTCTATCTAGGAGCAAGTCGGTGTTGCCGCCCTTGCGCGGACTTCCATATATTCCAAGAACTTTCACGCTCACAACTAATCCCGCTTTCTAGCCTGTCTTTAAACGCACTAGTATAGATCAACCAGCGCCCGCTCTAGATGTGGGATGTGTGATATGAGATGTGAGGTCGAGGTCCCACAAACGGTAATCCTTATTCCCATATCCCAAATCTCACATCTCACATCAGAATCGTTTCAGAATTTGGAATTTGAACTGAACCAACATCAGGATCCTAAACGTGGATCACTACCTGTATCACCACAGTCTGGTATGTAGCAGGTTACATTGACGAATTC
>Ga0180438_10006616_pt1 | contig 15613 bp, 11 predicted proteins | sample SS_ome_12_FD_132455 | JGI IMG/M metagenome (GOLD analysis project Ga0180438, IMG submission 132455) | Hypersaline lake sediment archaeal communities from the Salton Sea, California, USA - SS_3_D_2 metaG | ecosystem: Environmental > Aquatic > Non-marine Saline and Alkaline > Hypersaline >...
AGTATACTGTGTTGATCTTTTCTTTGTAAAACAGGAATCTGTTGGTTTGGGTGTCGAGGATCGGATCGAGGGCCGGCCAGATCCAGTTTTCCGTCACCGCCTCCGATGGGTCTTCGCTCTCCTCGTCAAATTCAGAATAGGATTTCAGGCGATACCAGTATTTGGTGTCTGTGGGCAGCCCTCTATCTTTATAGGTGAGAGTCGTATTCGGAACCGCCTCGATCATTTCGTACTGACTGTCCCCCTCTCCATGTTCCTTCCGGCAGATCAGATACTGGAATTCGTCGTGGCGCTCGTTATCCGGATTCTCATCCCAATTCAAAGTGTTGGTTTTATCTCCGGTCTGATCATTGTAAGTCGTATTTGCGAGTTCAAGATTCAGAGGAGGATAGATGGGAAAATCGTAAACGCCCTCTCTTTTCTGGTAGTACACCCTCCAATTTCCCTGGAGTTCCAGATAGACCAGGTGAATTCCCCCGCCGCTATCACAGTAAATGTCGGGCCGGGCAGATTTGGCGCCGGATTTGGAGACATTCTGGGTGTCCATCCATTTGATCCCGTCATACTCTCTGAACAGAATTTCCCAGTTCCCCGAAGTGTTGTCGTGCCAGGCGACGTAGACTTTACCCGTGGCTCTGTCCGCGGCGATGGTCGGCCACTCAGAGGTCCCGGTTGTTTTCGAGATGTTTTCCGCTTCCTGCCAGACGCCGTTTATGCGTTTTCTGAAAAATACCTCGAGATTCCCCCCTGCGGTTTGCATCCAGCATACGTATACGTTCCCTTCGAAGTCAACCGCGATTTGCGGCTCTGCGAACTGGACTCCCGACGATCCGGAAATGTCGATCGGGGCCTTCCAGCTCGCGTTGACTTTTGGAGTCGGGCTTTCTACGAAAAAAACGTTCGAGATCCCGCCTCTTCGATTTCCCCACACGGCGTACATTCTGCCGTTGATGTCCATGGCGGCCTCGGGTCCGTAGTCGCGTCCTGATTCATCGCCTATGGCCCCTGCCCCTACCCATCTGCCCTCGCCCTTTTCCAGGTAGCGGATATATGTCCTCCAGTAGGAGGCCTCGGGAGACGGGCGGTCGACATCGTCCTGCCAGTGGATGAAGTAATCGTTGGTCCTCACATCGACCAGGGGTGTGGCGGATACGGAGCCGGCCGCTTGAGTTCTTGAAATGTTCTCATGCGGACCCCAAGTCTTCCCCTTCCGGCGGACGTAAACGATCTCGTAATTGCCATCCGTTACGGCTGTGTAGACGACAAAAACATTTCCGAATATATCGAGTGTGAGCTCAGGCCACGGGCCTTCTTTGACCCTGACGAAGGATTTGGTGATATTCTCGGGCACGGACCATTCGTCATTTTCATTGGAAGTGAAGCGCACTCCCCGCTGTCCGCTCTCCTGGTTCCAGATGATGTAGGCATATCCGGCATCGTCTGCCGTCACTTTCGGAAAAGCACAATCCTGCCCTGTCCCGGACACATCGACAGCTTCTGACCACTCCTCACCGTTAGCGAAAATTTGAGATCGATCTGCCTTGGCCTCTTCATCGGCTTGACCGGCAATCCCCAACACCAGAAAAATGAGAAGGGGAAGTAAAAACAATTTTAGCGGGTATCTCTTTTTCATGTTCACTCCTCATTCCAAGGATAGATAAGAACTTATTATACACGATAAAATTATTAATTCAATTCTCACTTCTCTGGTAAATTTCTTAATCCATATCCTATCGGAGATATATAAACTGGACACTTTTCTCCGAGAGGAAAGGAAGGATATCCACAGGAGTCATCCTCCCGCAAGAATCCATATTACTGGGGCTCAGGAATGTTTTTGGATCGGTGCGGACATTGACATGAGTTTGGAGATTTCCTATAGTAATAAAATGTCAAAGAAAGTTCTTTTTTCACTCCTATTCCTCATTCTCATCTCTTTGAGTGCTGTCGTCTATTTCACCCTCTCGAGAAACGAGGAGCCCGATCTCGATTCTCCACGCGTTGTTTTGATCGGTGTGGATGGAGCAGGATGGAACCTCATAAATCCTCTTTTAGAAGAAGGTCATTTGCCCGCTATCAAACATTTAAAGGATAAGGGAGCCTACGGAACTCTGGAGACGACACGGCCGGTGAAATCATCTGTCATCTGGACCTCGATCGCAACAGGAAAATCCATGGTGAAACACGGAGTTGTGGATTGGACCTACATAAATAAAAACAATATCGAAGTTCCCTTCCGTCAGAGCGAACGCAGAGCGAAGGCCTTCTGGAATATTCTCGGAGATCTTGGATGGAAAGTGGGTGTAATCAACTGGTTCATCACCTTTCCCCCGGAAGCGGTCAACGGGTATATGGTCTCCGAGGAATTCAGACATTTCGGCCGAAGGGATTTTTCAAAAGTCTCGGTGACCTACCCGACCTCGCTTCTGAGAAAGCTCGAATTCGCCCGCCTGACAAAGGATGATTTTCCAGAAATACTGGAAGAAGAGAACCTGCCGAACTACAAGGAGCGCTCATCGATCTACGAAGGCGAGTCCAAACTTGTGGCCAACTACCACAATTTTATCCTTCAGGATAAGACGATCGAACGTGTGAGTTTTTACCTCTTCCAACGGTTTCCTGTGGACCTTTTCGCCACCTATTTCCGTTTGGTGGATGTCGTCAGCCATTTCGCCTGTGCGTATATCGCTCCCGAGCTTCTGGCCAAAGGTGTCGAAGAAGAGAAACAGGGCAAAGTGACGGAAGAAACCTTGGCGGAGATCGACCAGGATTTCAGCCGTGTGATGGAACCCGTCTATTCCTATTCCGATCGAATTTTGGGGAAATTTCTCGAGCGTTTGAACTCGCAAAGCACCGTGATCGTTGTCTCCGACCACAGCTTCGGGTTCAATCGGGGCGGGTACGGTCATACGAATCTTCCCACGATCCCTCACGGCATAATCCTGATCAAAGGTCCCAATATCAAAGAGGCGTATCACATTCAGGGAGCGCATATCTATGACATTCTCCCGACCATCCTCTATATCTTTGACCTTCCGGTAGCGAAAGACATGGACGGCAAAGTCTTGACAGAAGTTTTTGAAAAGAAAATTCTGGACGAGCGGCCGATCAGGTATATCGAAACCTATGAGGGAGAAACCCTGATCGAGAGAGGTCAAAGAGACAAGGAGCTCGACAAAAAAACATTGGAAGAGCTCCGCGCCCTGGGGTATATCAAATAGCGGTAGAGTCGGCTTTTTATATTAAATTTGTTAGCAGATTTTATGAATAATCCAGCTATCGGATGTAGCCGAGAGCTCTGAGAGTCTCCTCTAGCTCCTTATCCAGTCCCTTTCGCTTTTTTGCCTTTTCCCGAGTAGTGGATTCATAGAGGGCATATATGTGATCGATGAGGTCCTTGACGATGTCTTCGTTCTGAGGAGCGATATTTTCGTTCTCGAGGGGATCGTTCTTGATATCATAGAGCTCGACCAGGGCCACAGGGGGGGGAACAGGAAGATAAGTTTCCGGGGACCTACCAAAGTCCTGGTTCAACACCAATTTGTATTGCTTATGGATCAGCGTGACTTTGACGGGCAACCTGAGTGTGCTTTCCGGAGAATCCAAATCCGCGACAACCATTTGTTCGAACGGCGATCCGTCCCTGAGATGGGGAATAAGGCTTACCCCGTCCATTCCATTCGGACTGTGGTCGAGTTCCAATTGTTCCAGGATGGTGGGTATGATATCCACGATCCTTACTGTTTGGTCTATGGATCGACCGCGGTATTCCGAATGAGGGAATTTGATGATCAGCGGAATCTGAATGAGTTCGTTATACAAGGAATGCCCGTGAAACCAGGCCCCGTGCTCGAAAAATTCTTCCCCATGGTCGGAGATGAGGATGATCATCGTGTTCTGGTAGAGGCCGAGTTCTTTGAGATTTTCGATCAGAGGCCCGATCAAAACTTCGTCGGTATAGTAGATCTCACCGTCATAAAGAGCGACAATGTTTTCTTGCTCCTTTACTGACAAATTTCTATAAGGGACTTGATCTTTGCGTTTTTCTCCGAACAGGATCTTTTCCATATCTCCCTCTTCCCAGGGCATATGATCGCTGGAAAAAAAGGCAGAGTTGAAGGGAGAGGGACAGGTATAGGGATCATGTGTTTGGTATGTATGAAGGAAGAGAAAGAACGGCTTGTCCTTATTTTTTTTCAACCACTGGCTGGAATGACGAAAGAGCGTTTCTGCCGAGCGAGGGTGATGTTGGGACCGTTTGAATTCCCGGTAACTGTCGAATCCCTTGGAAAATCCGAACCTATGACTGACTAGCGCTCCCCCGGTGATGGCATGGGTGAAATAGCCATTTTTTCTGAGAAGATCGGCAAGGGTCACTATGGAAAGATCCAGGTGAGGATTTGTTTTGTCCACTCTGTGATTCCTGTTGTCCAGGCCCGTTAACATCGACATATGGGAGGGCAATGTCCAGGAGGTGCTGCTGTAGGCATGCTTGAATAGGACTCCATCTTCGGCCAGAATATCCATGTGTGAACTCGTTTCTCTTCCATATCCGTAGCATTTCAGGTGGTCAGCTCTCAAGGTGTCGAGAGAGATCAGGATGACATTGGATGGATTTGCTTTCTGAGAGTCGGGTTGAGGTGAGCGATAGAGAACAGGATTTTCCCAGTAAGCGAACTCGATATCTTCAGGGATTATGTCGTCTGCGGCTTTTTTATGCGGAGATGAAGGGGAAAATGTTGTGATGAATTTTAGGCGAGCCTCTGCATCTGCATAAGGGGAGAGGTCGATTTTTTCCTTGGCCAGTTCTCTGTAGAATTTCCTTGTGTATGGGAGTGCGTTCTTTGAAAAAAGAACCTCCTCTTTCCCACCTTCCTCCAAAACGATCCGGAAATTCACCTCTTTGCCGCGTTCCTTCCTGTAAGTGCTGTAAATCCCGTGCCCGAACTCTAAGAATGCGGATGGCGGGATGGTCAATCCGAACTCGAATGAGGAGGGAGGAGGAGCGAGGATCACATTCACAGAATCTTCGAGAACCCGTCTGGACAGATCTTTCGAGTAGCCCAAAATGACCAATTTTTTCTTTAGGTTGTATGGATTGACTGCGATCGGTTTGTCGTGTATCAATGCCTTGTTCTTCATTCGGACAAGACGAATAACAGAATCCTTCGTCGAATCTTTAATGATAATATCCGTGAGGCGAAAATAATTGTTTTCGTTTTGAGGAGACCTTTCCGTAACTGCCAGCGTATGCCTCCCCTTTTTGTTTTTGATTTCGAAAGCATACGTGTTTTGGCAATCCGAAATGATTTTTTTGGTAAAAAGTTTTTTCCCGTCGAGAGTGACGTTGACCACGGAGTTTATGGCCGGAGAATGGCCGATGATCTCTATCGTGAATTTTCTGTTGGTCGGGAGCTCGATATCTTGTGTGGAGGTTTGAGGAGACCGAACGTTCCCCCTGATCCGGTTAATGTGTTCGACGGGTTCTGCAAAGTATTCCGCAATGAAGTTAACTTGCCCAAGGGTTGTTGCCCCCTCCGGTATCGAGAGAAGAATAAGGTCTCTCGATGACTTGATTGCAATCTTATCGATAAGGATGACTTGTGGAGTCTTGCTCGAGCTGCTATCTCCAGCTTCGAGCTCAAAATAAGCGTGGTTCCAGCCCAACCGGGCCCGCCCGGTCAGTGTATAGCGTTTATACGGGCCCACGATGATCGTGCCTAGAGACTGGCCATCCAGCATAACATGAATACGCGGATTTGGGCCTTCAGGGTATGCGCTCTCTGCCCATATGTGGATGAGGAAGTCTCCGGCGGGCAGGAGCACCCGGCGGTTCAATCCTCTCCCCTCCTCAAGAGTAAACAAATCGGCCTGATTTTCACCACCGTCTGCAAAATTTTCGAATTCGTATTCGCCCTTGCGAAGGTCCCAGTTGAAAATCCCCGGGCCGGCGAGTTCGACAAATGGAATGTCCTTTCCTCCTGAAGTCAGGCTTAGAATGCCTTTTGGAATCTCTGAGTTACAGTGGAGTACAGGTCTCTCGGTGCTCAAGGTCTGGAAGGTTTGTCCATCGAGGTCGAGCGGCACAAGATCCCCATCAGACCATTTCTGCCGAACTCTTTGGAGGCGTTTTTCCAGCTGCATATAGGGAGACTTCAGGATGTGTGCTTCTTCCATGCAATCGAGGAAACGATATAAATCGGCTTCTTCATCCCTTTTGCCGGAGCATGAGGCGAAAAACAAGGATAGGAAAAGAAGGAGGGCGATCCGGGCGGGTACTCTCATTTGATCATAGTCCTCAGTCTCTTCTGTATTCTAGACTAACCCATTCCAAACATCAATTGATCCTTGATGAGGAGCCGCCGCTCAGCTACAATATATAGAAACTCCGGATTCGCGAGTTCAAGAAAAAAAGGAAGGTCCTGATGAAAGCAAGAATATGGGCAGCGCTCTTTGTTCTGGTTGCAGTTTTTTTGTACTGCTCCAAAGATGCGGAATCTCCGGGTACATCTCCACCTATCGACCTGGGAGTTTTAAAGCCGAAACACCCCATCAAGGGAACGATTCTATTCCAATCGGACATGGATGGAGACAGAGAAATTTATGCACTGACGAAAGGTGGAGTGACGAAACTGACGGATAACGACTGGGATGACGAATTCCCCAAGTGGTCTCCGGATGGGACAAAGATCGCCTACTCAGCCAATCCTAAGGGGAATTACGATATTTTTATCATGAATGCCGACGGGTCTAATGTCGCTCCTATTACCACTTCACCAAAGGACGAGGTCGAACACGCATGGTTCCCTGATGGAAAAAAAATCGCCTTCACCATAGAAGAACGAAAAGGATTCAGGAAGCGGTTCTCTCTCTGGATGATCGACCTGGAGACAGATAGGATCAGCCGGATACTGAAAGAGTTCAAAGGGTCCAGTGCCCTGCCCAATTTTTCACCTGATGGACCTCTCCTCGCCTTCACGGGAAAGAAGACTATGGGATGGGACGTCTACATGTATGAGAGACAGACCAAAGAGATCCAGGCACTCACAGAAGGAGGAAAAGCCTGCCGCCCCCATTTCTCCAGAGACGGCAAAAAGATCGCCTATGTGTCGGCCAAAGCCGACGGGAACGGAGACATCTGGCTGATGAACCCCGACGGGACCGGAAAAACGCGTCTGACCGAAAGAGACGAGACCGCAGATTATTTTCCCTCATGGTCTCCGGATGAAGAGTACATCGTTTTCAGCTCCTCTCTGGAGCACCGGATCGATAGGGGAGACTGGTCTCTATTTCTGGTCAGAGTGAAGACCAAAGAGATCTTTCCTCTTCTCGACAGCCCGGGCCGGGACGTCTTTCCGGATTGGCGCTAGACAACCGTCAAGGCTGTCTGTTTCTGAGAACGGAGTCCAGATCGGGAAGAAGCCAGAGAATGAGAACGTTTTTATGAAGCTGGTATATAGGAGGGTGGTCAGGGCATTTTGCGCAGCAGGAATTTCCACAGGTACTCTTTGGGCACTCCCAGGAATTTTTCCCTCCACACCCGGTCGCATTCGCGGCAGGTGTCGAATTCCCCGATGTCCTTTTTGAGGTGTCGCTCTCGGAGATGGATCATCTTGACGTTGTTCCAGATTTCGGCCAGTGACTCGGTTTTGACGTTTCCGAGAATATAATAACCGAAAAAATCCTGGCTGCAGGGGAGGACGGCTCCGTCCCAGAAAATGACCAGCGCATTCCAGAGAAACGTGCAGGGCGAGAACGTCTTTTTTGTGTGTTGCATCTCGACTTCACCGGCCCAGTTGTGGAACTCCTTGACGACAAACCTATCCAAGGGCAGCCCCTTGAATTTATCACGGAAGGCCTTTTGTTTAGCGGAGTCGGATTTGATCCGGGAATCGGGAAAATTGATGAGTTCCAGGATAGTATGCGGTTTTTTGCTTTTCATCTCCTTTTTGATTGCGAGAAATCTCTGGATGTTTTTGACCGTTTGATCGAAATTGCCGTTGACACGGATTCTCTCGTAGGTCTCCTTGTCGTAACCGTCGAAGGAAAAAGACAGCTGGTCGATACCCGACTCGATCATTTGGCGTGATTTTTCTTCGTCGAGGAGTGTTCCGTTCGTGTGCAGTTTGGTCCGGACATCTTTATCCGTGGCATATTCCACCATGGCGAAGAACTCTTGATGGAGGAGCGATTCCCCTCTGTGGAGGAGATGAACGTCGTAAACCCATGCCGCAGCCTCATCGATGATCTTCCGGAACAGATCCATGTCCATGAATCCCTTGTCCTCTTTTTCGAGGTCCTTGTTGGGGCACATGACGCACCGGAGGTTGCAGATGCTCGTCGGTTCCACCCATAGGCGGATGGGCATATAGTCGAGATGTGTCTTTTTTCTTTTGTAGCTTGAGTAGATTTGGAGCAACCGGCGGTAGTACCCTAATTTTTCCATGGTCTGTTAGGCCTCTATTATCCCAGAATTTCCGAGGAAATTGAACAGGTCGGCGAACTCCTGGGGTGCAACGTATTCCGGCCGCACTTTTTTTCCGAGTTCGAGTTCGCTGAATGCCTTATCCAGGCTGGAGTCGCTGATGCCGGACATGAGAAGGTTGTTGAAGAGAGTTTTTCTTCGATGCCGGAAAGCGGCTTTCAAGAATGATCGGAATCCCTCTTCGTCCGACAGTTCAAAAAGAGGCTTTTCTCGCTTTATAAATTGGACCAGTGCTGAACGAACTTTAGGGGGCGGCGAAAACGATCCAGGTTCCACTGCAAAACAGAGGCGGACATCGAAATCTTTCTGGAAAAGAATGGATATGGGCGCGTATTTTTTCGAGCCCGGTGTTGCGCAGATCCGATCAGCCACCTCCTTCTGAAGAAGGAACGTGCATTCAGAAAATAGATCTTTTTCCTCGAGGACCTTGAAAAGCGCCGGTGAGGAAACAGAATATGGAAGATTCCCAACGATTTTGATAGTTCTTTTGCCGGAAATGTCCTCGGTTGATATTTTTTGAGCGCGCAAATCGTCGGATACAATATCCTTAAAGCGGACCTTAAGGACATCCGTGTCCACCAAGACCGCATTGGAGGGCAGATTTTTTTGGAGGACAGGGATCAGCGTTTTGTCCTTTTCGATCGCGTAGACCTTTCCCGCTTTTTCGGCCAGAGGAATGGTCAGAGCACCTCTGCCGGCGCCGATCTCGATGCACACATCGTTTTCCGTTGGAGCGATCTGCTTGATGATTTTCCTCAACACACGTGGATTATTGAGAAAATGCTGACCGAAAGCCTGTCGTCTTGTTCTTTTCATCGGATTGAGGTGTTTGAAACACGGATGTTTTCAATCATCGGGTTGAGCTTTCACTATCGGAAGAGAGATATCATGCGGCTCTCTTCACGGTATCCTTCGTGTATCGTTTTTTGAACAGCAGGGCCATAACGAGCGTGTCCAGCAGGATCAGAAAATTCAGCTTGGTCTTTCCCCGTGTCCGGTCGATGAACTCGATTGGGACTTCCTTCATCGTGAACCCCAAGAGGTGGGCCTTGTAAAGGATCTCGAGAACGATCGAGGGGTTGACCGAGATGAGATCATCCAGGTCGATCTCATCAAGAACCTTCCGCTTGAAACATCTGAAACCCGAGGAGACATCACGCACCGGGATGCGGAAATTGCGGCGGATGAAGCTGCGCACAAAAAACGTGATGACCCTTCTCACCAGATTCCTGTCTGCATCCTTTCCGCCTTTGATGAATCGAGAGCCGATGACAAGGTCATAATCCTTACATGCTTCGAGAAGTTCGGGGATGTGTTTGGGCTGGTGGGAGAAATCCCCATCCATTTCAACGACATAGTCCGGTGAGTGCTTGAGCGCTTCTTTGAATCCGTCGATGCCGCCAGCTCCCCGGCCTCTCCGTTTTTTGCGGATAAGCGCATGAACCCTCTTATCTGCCTCTTCCATTTTCCGGACGATCTCTCCCGTGCCGTCTGGAGAATTATCATCGGCTACTACGACAGATAGGTCCATATCCACATCCAGCGCCAGAATCTCTGTGATCAGGTCTTCGATGTTCTCACGCTCGTTATAGGTGGGGATCATCACGACGGCTTTTTGTTTGTGCGGTCCATTCATCGGACGATCAGATCAATTTTTTTATCTCTTCATAAACCTGCTCAGGAGTGATCTCCTCCATGCACTTCATGTCATCGCATGTCTGTTTGTAACAGGGAGAGCAGTCCACTCGCGCATAGAGCTTGACACCCCGGTCGTAGAGGTCGATCTCTTGCGGGCATGTCGATCCGAACAGGGCGACGACCTTTCTCTCCAGGGCAATGGCCAGGTGCATTCCCAGTGTGTCTGAAGTGACGATGATGTCCATGAGCGAGAGAAAACCGGCGAACTCGAGAAGAGAGTTGTCGTTACCTGTATTGTAAACTTGGTGTTTCGTGTTTTCTGCGATAAAACGGTTTAATTCTGTTTCTCTCTTGCCCCCTAGAAGAAAAACTTTGGCACTGAGGTTCTCGCTCAGATAATCGATGAGTCTCAGATAATTTACCGCTGGCCACTGCTTGGTTTCGAATTTCACACCTGCCCCTGTATTCAGCCCGATGGCCAAAGTGTTTTCCGGGATTTTGTGTTTTTTGAAAAAATCACGCGCTCTTTTTTTATTGTGCTCGCTGATCTCAAAAACATAGGGATCTCTCTTGTATTCGACCTCTGCGGTTTTGGCCACGATTTCCTGGTAGGTCATCGTGTTCTCTTTGAACTTGAGGTCGTCATCGATGCCCAGTTGATAGGCATACTCGGCTTCTTTATTGAACGGGATAAGGTTGCCCAGGTTATTCATCCCGAACCCGAATTTATCGGGGCACTTGACCAAGGAGGCGACAGAGGTTGACGGGGGCTCTTTGTCGAGAGAGATGAGAACATCGAACTCCTCGACAAGAAGGGGCATGATCGACTCCAGATTGTACGGCAACACCTTGTTAATAAAGGGATTGTTGGCCAAAAGCTCCACGCTTTCCTCATCCACCAGCCAGGAGATGTGGCTCTCGGGGTATTTTCGCTTCACGCCATGGAGGATAGCTGTTGTCCGCAGGACATCCCCCTGAGCCCGGCATTTGATGATCAATACCTTTTTGGGGAAAGGCGTGTAGTGAGGGCAGCCATCACAGAGAATTTCGAATTTGCAGGGTTTGTCTCCTCTGAAATACAAACAATCGGTTTTGATCACGTTTTTTCCTCAGAGTCTGAATTGATTCCTATTTATGCCACAAATTGGCCGTAAAAACAACACTCCCTCTTCTCTCCAATTCTCACTTCCTTCTTGTTGAGTTCATGGAGTCTATTTTATTAATCCTCCCCAGATTGATAGGTCTTACATACTATTAATATGCACTAGTTTGGTTTAAAGATGTTCAAAGGGAAAAGAACACCTAGACATTATAGTATTCATAGGGGCATTCGCTATGTTGCTGATTTCATGATAATTATACTTTTACTTATGTGAATTATTTTTTAAATTCACGTTCTTTCTGTGCCATTTCTCCAATCTTCGCATAGTTCCATCATAAATAGATTTTGGACAATCAACTGGCAAACCTAATTCTTCTTTAATTTTGCGGCCAATTTCTATCTGACTGGGATCATACAGTTGATATTTGAAGATTAAAGCATATCCTCCCAATTCGTTTATCATATGAATGTAAGTCTTTGGTGCCATTCTCATAATGAATAAGGGTTTTATTTTAAGCAGCTTGCAAATTGCTAATTTTATCTCAAATTCTTCTTTTTCTATGTAGCTTAATGAATTTTTTATTTCACTACCATAACAAATATTGTCTTTCTCAAATATAAAATCTAGATCATGATCTGACTTTGTCCATGTCCTTTTTTTATAAGATTTTGAGTTTCTTTTAATGGGCATAAATCCGTGTAAAGCAAATGCAGTGCAGAACATGTCTTCCGCTCTTAGTCCACAACTCCACATTATGTGCTGCTGAGAATACTCTTCAACAATTTTTAGCTTTCTGTTTATTTCTCTTTTTGGGTATCTATTCTGTTTATGAATATAAAAGTGTATGGGCCCACCTTGGACTCTTTTCATCGGGATTTTTCTTAAATATCCGATTTTTTCTAATCCAAGCAAGGCATTAGCTGTGATCCAATGAAAATGATCTTTTTCAAACAACACTTGCAACTGCCTTACATAATAGACTCTGTTTTTGTCATTCTCATAGAGTTTTATTATTTTTTCCTGCACATTTTTAAATGATTCGTCAGGCTCATAAATGAACTCTTCGATATCATTTGGATAAATGTCGTATTCGGAATTGTGCATTAATATGGAAGTCTAGATATTTATATCCAAATAATAGACGTTTGTATCATTAAAGATTTCTCAATGATTATTTTCCGCTCAATTTGGATCATATAATAATTCTAACGGTGCATTTTAGTTGTTATTGGTTATTACCTGCCTGTTCCACCTCCTCTTCTTTACATTCTCAACCTCAGCTCTTCCCGGCTCACTATCCTTCCAGAGGTCTAAGGACATTCCTCACAGTCCCATTTTGCTGCGCAGGTCTTCGAAACGCGGATCATCGTGGAGATCCTTCAGCCAATAAAAGGTGACGAGCGTTTCCATCCTCGTGTGATGGTTTTCATAGGCTTCATAAAGAAGTTCGAAAGCTTTGTCCTTATCGCCGAGAGCGGCGTAAACACACGCTGTTTCGAAAGAAGAATCGATTTGGTCCCCGGACATGAGAGACCGCATCGCTTCCATATTTTTATGAAGAAAGAATATCAAGGACACATAGGGTGTCAAACGGAACATAGAAACGGAACATAGAAATAGCGAGGTGTCAAGAATTGTGACGTGTTTAGTGTCATATCGTGTCCAAAATTGTCCCCAGGAAAAATTTAATATTATTCTGTAAATTGCTGATTTTTAAAGCTAATAAGGGGAAAAATGGTGGGGTGAATGAGGGGTCTCGAGTCCTTAATAGCTGGATGCAAATCCCGTCTTAAAATTGGTTTTCCCCTGGAAAATCTGATTTTTTATTTGGTCAACCATGTCCATAATTATGCAGGTTGAGGCAATTTTTGTGACGTGGGGGGGTCTATCGTACAGAAAGAATAAGATTTGACTCTTGGCCTACAAATTTATATGCTATCCTCATCACGGAAGGGGACGATGGCAACAGAGTGTCCTAAATGTCTTACCGAAAACACAAAAGATTCTGTATTTTGTAAGAAGTGTGGAACCCCTCTTCGATCTTCAGATGAACTTTCCATAACTAAAACTATTCTTAAACCTTCAGATGAACTGGCAATTGGCAGCACTTTTGCTAATAAATACAAGATCATCGCGGAAATTGGCCGAGGAGGGATGGGGGTTGTTTACAAGGCCGAAGATCAAAAGCTAAAACGTCTTATAGCGATAAAACTTCTTCCCTCTGAACTTGCCAATGATGAGGAGGCAAAAGAGCGATTCATTCAAGAAGCCCAAGCTGTCGCAGCATTATCCCATCCCAATATCTGTACTATTTATGAGGTCGAGGAGAGCGAAGGAAAGACCTATATCGCTATGGAATTTATTGAAGGACATAGCTTAAGGGAAAGGACAGTTAAGGGCCCCGTAAGTACAAAAGAAACTTTGGACGTTGTTATCCAAGTCGCAAGGGGCTTAGCAGAGGCTCATAACAAAGGAATCACTCACCGTGATGTAAAGAGCGCCAACGTCATGTTGGATGAGAAAGGCCAGGTCAAGATCATGGACTTTGGGCTGGCTAAAGTCGCAGGAGGAGCTCTGATCACCAGAGAAGCAAGGGCTATGGGTACAGTGGCTTACATGTCTCCCGAACAAGCGCGGGGAGGAGAAGTCGATCATCGCACAGACATTTGGGCTTTAGGTGTTGTCCTTTATGAAATGATGAGCGGCCAATTTCCTTTCCGTGGAGATAATGAAGCTACTGTCCTCTATAACATCGAACACAAAGATCCTTTTCCCATTAGAAAATTCAAGAGCGATATTCCGATCGAGATAGAAAAGGTCATAAATCGATGCTTAAAAAAGAAGCCAGAATCCCGGTATCGATCTGTGGATGAGATTCTGACGGAGCTGAAGGGATATCAAGATTTCCTCAAAGCCCCAGAACTGGGAATCACAGACTTCAAATCATTTCTCCGCACTGTTAAGAGACCTAAAATAGCAATCCCAGCAATTCTCGCTTTTCTTTTAGGCAGTCTAGCTGCCTACTGGTATTTCGACCGCCAGGCCAAAATCCGCTGGGCGACAGAAATAGCTCTACCAGAGCTACTGAGATTGGCAGATGTTGCGCCGCCCATCGAGAGCTACCAGAAATCGGTCCGAGTCTTTGAACTGGCTGAAAAAGCTGGACGTTATATCCGCAGCAACCCGGAATTCCAAAAAGTCCTTCTTAATTGCATGGTTAGCCCCACGGTTGAAACACAGCCAGCCGGCGCGAGAATCTCCGTTAAAGAGTATGTTTTGCCGGACCAGGAGTGGAAATTGCTCGGCACAACGCCCCTCAAAGATCTGAACATGCCCTTCATCTATTACCGCTGGAAGGTTGAAAAAGAGGGATACGAGACTGTTTTCTTTGTTTCCGAGCCGAGCGGTCCCATCGGCCCGGGTGTGGACCCGGAGCTCATCCCGCTCAAGATAACAATTGTTCTGCAAAAAGAAGGCACAACCCCACCGGGCATGCTCAGGATTCCCGCCATGCGCACTAATATCGATGGACTTGGCAGCTTGTTCGGACAGAACGACTATGTCCTTCCGGACGATTTCTTCATCGATCGCTTCGAGGTCACGAACAGAGAATTCAGGCAATTCGTCAGGGATGGGGGGTATCGGAAAAAAGAATATTGGAAGCACGACTTTATCAAGGATGGAAAAAAGCTCGACTGGGAAGAAGCTATGTCTTTTTTCGTGGACAAGACCGGAAGGCCTGGACCCGAGTCGTGGGAAGCAGGAGACTATCCTGAGGGAGAGGAGGATTTTCCCGTCTACGGGGTGAGCTGGTACGAGGCCGCAGCCTATGCAGAATACGCGGGCAAGAATCTCCCCACTGTGCGCCACTGGCATGCAGCCACGGGAATGATGGGCCCTGGCCCTAAGTCCGTATTCGGGGTCTTCCCGCTTTTCCTTTTTCCTTTGAGCAATCTCAAAGGCAGCGGGCCCGTTCCTGTAGGAAGCACTGAGGCAGAGAGCATCTATGGCGCGCTCGACATGGCAGGAAATGTCAGGGAATGGTGCTTCAACGACACCAAGAAGGGTAAATGCCTGAGCGGCTGTGCCTTCGGAGAGCCGAGCTATATGTTTGATAATCCCAGTCAAGCGCCTCCTTTCGACCGGTCGTTGAAGAACGGCTTTCGCTGTGTAAAGTATATTACGCCGGAAAAGATCCCAGCTGAGGATTTTGCTCAGGTTGAAGTCCAAGAATACAGGGATTATCTCCGGGAAAGCCCGGTCTCGGATGAGGTCTTCAAGGTGCTCAAAGCCCAATTCGCTTATGACTCAATGGACCTGGGGGCAGTCGTCGAATACAGGGATGCGACTCCTGAGGAGTGGACTAAGGTGAAGATCGTTATTACCG
>Ga0180438_10006617_pt1 | contig 15613 bp, 12 predicted proteins | sample SS_ome_12_FD_132455 | JGI IMG/M metagenome (GOLD analysis project Ga0180438, IMG submission 132455) | Hypersaline lake sediment archaeal communities from the Salton Sea, California, USA - SS_3_D_2 metaG | ecosystem: Environmental > Aquatic > Non-marine Saline and Alkaline > Hypersaline >...
CAGACCAACGGATCAGCGCAACCAGCAGGGGCACTGTCGCCCGAGACAGCCTGGCAGGTGACCTGGTCAGGCAAGTCGTCGGTCACCGTCACATTGTAGGCGGTATAGTCGCCAGTGTTGGTCACTTGCAGAGTGTAGAGAATCTCATCGCCAACTATCAGGTCCCCACCATCCACGTCTTCCGCCGTCTTGGTAAAGGCCAGATCAGGCGCTTGGACAACGGTCGTATCAATTGCCGTTTTAGTAGCAAAGGTGTGCTGCCCGGATGTATTCCTGTAAGTGACTCTCGCCGTGTTGATAAGAGGTGTCTCATCCGGCACATCAGAACCTACCATAACTGGAATCGTGATGACGAGAGCAGCACCCGCTGAAACGTTATGGCTGTTCCAGACCAGGGTTTGACCATCCGGGCTTTGGCTGTCAAAGCCCGGCGAGGTTGCACCGGCCAGCGTCACGCCAGCGGGCAGTTCATCGGTGATGACCAGGCCAGATGTCGCGATGGAGCCCGAGTTGGCGACGTGCAAGGTATAAATCAGCAAGCCGCCTGGCCTGACCGTTTCCTGGCCATCCGTTTTGCTGACGGCAACCATCGGCGCCTGGACGGTGGTGGCGACAGTGCCCGTCAGGGCGGCGTTGTGGGGCAGGCCGCCCGGGTTGATGCCGAAAAGGGCGTGGTTGACCAGGGAAGTGCCGTCAGCTAGATCCTGACCGTTGCCGTCAACGAGAATCGTGAAGGCGAGCGTGCCCGTGCTGTCAGGCTGGCCCGCCTCTGGGATACTCCCCAGGTACCAGGCAACCCGACTGTCAGTGGTTTCATCAGGATCGCTGGGGGGGTCAATCGTTTCGGCGACAATGGAGCCAGCGTTTGTTTCTACATCATCCCAAATCCAAACGTAGGACAATGGCAGGTCGCCGGTATTGGTATAGCGAATGGTATAGGTTAGTAATTGGCCCTGCTGAATGGTGAGGCTACTCGCTTGCTTGGTTAGAGAAAAAGAAAGCGTACCTGTAATGGGAACCCTGGTATTCTCGTCACAGTAGTTCTCATCGAACTTGGCGTTATCACCAGGGTGGAAATCAAAAGCGGCATACGGACAAAGGGAAGTATTTACCGGCAAAATGGAAAGAAAGGTATAGGTCACTTCAGCTCTATCAGCCCAGGAAGGCACCGTGTCGAAGTAGAGGCGGTCGGTGACGGTGAGAGGCCCTTGAGGAGGCACATCATCGTCGTAAAAGCTTACTTCGGAGGCTATCAGACGGTAGGCGCTGGGGTCAAAGTCGTCGTTACCGACCGGACTGAAAACGACATCCTGAGCATTTACACCTGTATCATATACTTGGGTAACGGTAAAGGCAACGCCTACCACAATCTCGGCGCTAGTTTGGGCTAACCCCGAGTTACCTGTGCTTTGAGTACTCCGTACCTGAACCGTATCAGAAGTACTGGCTAGAGTAGCATTTCCAGCATGGGCCGTAACCGTGTATTGATGGCTGCGGTCGGTTAAGGGGATATCGTCATATCTGTAGTTCGGATAGCGAGCAAACCAGTAGGCGTAATAAGATTCGCCAACAGCCAACTCATCAAGCGTTCGGACCGGGTCCTCCCCTGCCATGAGTACCCAACCACTGCTTGAATCCTCGTTGTAATCAAGGGTGACCACCACGTCTGTAGCAACAGCGGTACCAATGTTGGTGACAACGGCTTCTACAACAAACACCCCTGGCAAATTCCCACTGAAAGTAGCTTCATTATGATCCACGGTGGCCCAGGGAGAGCTAATAATGTCCACCGCCAGTGTCGTCGCTTCCCCTTGTTGAAAGGGGGCAGAGGGGTTAGACTCGCCAGGGGCTTGGGGCACGTCGCCCTTTGATATAGAAAGCGAGAGGCCACCAGTTTGAAGGGGAGCGGCGGGCTGGGCGTGGACCTGGCTGGGCGCTATACAGAGGTAAGACGAAAGAAGGCACAAGATTGCCAAAATACGAAGCAAATGAGTTTTGTGTGATAGACTTGATTTTTCCATTAGACTTTCTCCTTGATGCATCAATCTTTTCCTCAATTATAGCTCAGCCGACACAAAAAAACATCCTCCCTGGGGAGGATGTTCGGGGAGCATCTTTTAGGATTGGAGGAGTAGACCCTGGGGAGGATGGGTCTAATCTTGCGGGACGAGACCAAGTTGGGCAGCCAGAACGCGCATATCGCCCTTACCGCTCAGGTTGAGCTTGTTGCTGATATTGCGCACATGGGTCTTGACCGTCTTTTCGCTGAGTACAAGGCGCTCGGCGATTTCGGCGTTGGTGTAGCCCTGAACCACCAGGCGGAATACCTCTCGCTCGCGAGGGGTAAGGTCTTGCAGGGCCTCGGCTTCCCGCCCCTTCTCCTGGTGGGTGCGGGTCAGTTGCTGCACCACCCTGGCCGCCGCCGCCGGCGAGAGTAGCATCTCCCCTCGGGCGATAGCGCGGATGCCTTCCACCAGCCTCTGATGGTCAATGGTTTTGACTACATAGCCTGAAGCGCCAGCGGTCAGTGCAGCCGTCACCACCTCCTCGGTGTCAAAGGCTGAGAGCACGAGCACGGCTGCATCGGGCAGGGAACGTTTGAGCCGTTTGCAGATTTCGATGCCATCCATGTCAGGCATGGCGATGTCTAGCAGGATGACGTCCGGCCGCAGCTCGGCGGCCAGGTGCAGAGCCTCTTCACCCCGGCTGGCCCCGCCCACCACCTGCATGTCGTTCTCGAGATCCAGCAGCGCACCGATGCCCTCGCGGAAAACGGTATGATCGTCCACCAGCAGCAACTTAAGCATAGCTCACCGCCATTTCCAGGGGAAAGCAAAGGGTGAAGGTACTGCCCTGTCCCACGGCGCTGTCCACCCTCACTTCCCCGCCGTGCAAGGCCATGCTCTCCTTGACGATGGCCAGCCCCAACCCTGTGCCGATCGTGCCAGCCGGAATGTGCCGTCCCCGATAGAATCGCTCAAAGATGCGCTCCTGTTCGTCAGCAGGGATGCCTATGCCCGTGTCGCAGACGGAGATGTGCAAAGCGGGTCGGCCCCGCCACTCGCCAGCCTGCGCCCCCACCCACACCGAGCCACCGCGCGGCGTATATTGCAAAGCGTTACCCAACAGATTATTGAGCATAAGAAGCACTCGACTGCGATCAGCGTACAAAGCGGGCAGGTCGCCCGACATCTGCCAGGTGAGCTCGACGCCTTTGGCCTGAGCAGTGGCCAGATGGGCGCTGATTACCTGTTGAACGATCTCGGCCAGTGGCAGCGGCTCCATTTGCAGCTTTACCGCACCCCGCTCCAGCCGCGACAGGTCGAGGATGTCCTCGATGAGCGCCTCCAGCCGCTCCGTCTCGTCCTCGATAGTCGCCAGGTAATGTGAGCGCTTTTCGGGGTGGCCCTTTTGGGCCAGAGCTGCGTAGAGCTTGATATTGGCCAGGGGGGTGCGCAGGTCGTGGGACACGTTGGACACGAAATCCGATTTCATGCGGTCCAATTCCTTGAGGTGGGTGATATCGTGCAGAAGCACGTACCACAACACTTGCTCGCCGTCCTGAATGAAAAGGGCGATGGTGACACCCAGATCGTACCGATGGGTCTCTTCGATGCCGATCTCGCCTCTTGTAATACGCGGTGACCGGTCTAGAGCCTCTATCACCAGCGCGTTCAGACTGAGGTAAGGAGACACGGCCAGGAGATTTTGACCGACCATGTCGCCAGCAGCTTCTAGCAGTTCCGCCGCTCGCTGGTTGGCCAAGATGATATCACAGCGGGCATCAATAATCAGCAGCCCATCGGTCATTTTCTGGACGACGGCCTCCATCTTTTGTCGGCTGCTCTCTCCAGCCGCGAAAAGGCGTGCGTTCTCGATGGCAATGGCCGCCTGATTGCCGATGGCCTGACAGAGGTTGATCTCTTGCTGGATGAAATGCCGCCTACGGCGACTCTCCCACACCTCGACGTATCCGATGACCCGCCCCCTGACCGCCAGAGGCAGGTAGAGTGCCGTGTTGCCCCCGAATTCCTCCAGATGGGTTCGAACTGCCTCGCTTATCTCAAGATCGGCCAGGCTGACCGTCAAGGGCTGACGGTTTCGCAAGACTTGAAAAGTCTTCGGGTCCTGCACAGAATAGACCGTGCCCAGGTCGGATACTTGCTCTTCCTGCGAGGCGTGGGGAGAAATGTATTCAGCGATGACAGTAACGGTCCTTTCTGCCTCGTCCCACTGGCAGACGCGGGCGCTGGTGGCATCAATAGCCAGGGTCATCTGTTTGGCTACTTCGTACAAAACCTCGCCAACATGCAGAGTGGACAGAACGGCAGCACTGGCCTGGAAAAGGATGGCTTGTTCCCGGGAACGGCGGCGGGCTTCTTGGAAAAACCGGGCACTCTCAATGGCAATAGCTGCCTGAGCTGCTACCGAGGACAATGTCCTCAAATCGTCCTCACCGAAGGCGTTGACCTTGGTGCTTTGCACGTCGAGGACGCCCACTAACCTCTCCCTCACGAGCATCGGCACGGCCATCTCTGACCTGGTTCCCTCCAACCCTTTCACATGACGGTCGTCTTGAGTCACGTCAGGGAGGTTGAGAGGTACCTTGTTGGCCGCCACCCAGGCCGTGATCCCTTCCTGGCCTATCTTAATCCCCGGTCCCTCTCCCATCTCTTGCAAGTAGCCGCACGCTGCTTTAATGCCAAGTTCTCCTGTCTCCTCGTCAGGCAACAAGACAGCACAGTGGGAATAGCCAAAAGACCTCTGCAACACTTCGAGAATGTTCTCCAACAGTTGCTCTAGATTGAGGGTACGCATCAAGGTGTTGCTCACCTTTTGCAAAAGCGATGTTTCTACCATCCTCTTGGTGACTTTTTCATATAGCCGCGCGTTCTCGATAGCTGCGGCAAGCTGATCGGTCAGGGTTTCCATAGCCATGAGGTCCATCTCATCAAAGGCGTTCAATTGAGTGCCCTGGATGTCAAGCACGCCGATCACCTGGCCGGCCAGTTTAAAGGGCACACATAACTCTGCTTGGGTTAGTGGCTCTTTCTGAATGACCGGGATGTAACGCGGTTCCTGGCTCACATCGTTGGCCAGAAGTGACCGGCCGGTCTTGGCTGTCCAACCGACCATCCCCTCCCCCAAAGCCAGGCGTTGGTCTGGCGCGACCCTGTCTGCGAAACCGCCAGCTATGGCTCGCATCTCAAGTTCACCAGAGGCCTTATCCAGCAAGAACAAACCTACATGGTAGTAATCAAAGCTCTGTTGAATGGCAATGACCATCTCGGTTAGAAGCTGATCCAGATCCAGAATCGAGACGACCTGCTGGGACACCTGGTTGACCACAGCCAACTGGGTGGCCCGTTTCCGCTCGGCTTGAGAGAGCCGGGCGCTCTCATGCTTCAGCGTCTCTTCCGCTCGCTCGTACTCAGTGGTGATAAAGCGGAAACCGACGTACAGGATGGCAAGGCATAAAGACAGCCTGAGCAGCCCCCCCAGCACCCACTGCACAAGGGGCACCTTTATCAAAAAGAAAAAGCCCTCCAGCAGGGCCAGGATGACAGCCACCGCTATGATGTAGCGTTTCGAGTTTTCGAGATGCACCTTCATGAAACAGAACCCGCCTCAAAGAGAAGTTACTCTACCAGGCCCAAGATTTCATTTTGCCTGGCCCACATCTCCACTCTTTCCGCCTCATCAACATGATCGTAACCCACCAGATGCAAGACGCCGTGCACTACCAGCAGAGCCAGTTCACGATCTACGGAGTGACCGCATTCCTCAGCTTGGGCCACAGCGCGAGGATAGGAGATAACCACATCACCTAAATAGGCTGGTTCCCCCGGAGCGGTCACGAAATCGCCTTCCTGAGCACCGCCAAAGGCCAGCACGTCGGTAGAAGCGTCAACACCACGGAATCGCCGATTGAGTTCCTGCACAGCTTCGTCATCAGTGATGACGACAGAGAGAGCGATTTCGCCCTCCATCCCTTCACCACGCAGGACCTCGACTGTGACACGACGCAACAGCTCCACATCAACCTTCCCTGCAAAACGTGGCGCCGCCTGCACCTCAATCAGGTCTTTATCCCCCATGGATGGCGTGGCCCTCCTCCTGCGCCGGTTCCAACTCTTTCAGACTCAGCAGATGGAATTTCACCTTCCCGAAAGCTCCAGTGATGCACTGCCAAGCAATTTGACAGATTTTAGACAAATTCTCGATCAATCCGGTGCCGTTGGAAGCTTTCGGGAAGGTCTGCTGCTCAAATTTTCCATCTACTGAGACTGGTTCGGGCACCTCTATTATATCCCCAAATCCTTCCAATTGCAACCCTTCAATCGCCATACTCCTTGCGCTCTCTGCCCACACGTGATATAATACCACACCACAAACTGTCCCACAAGCTTTCAGGTATTCCGCACGCGCTTGTGCACCTTTTGAGCTTTCGGGACATTCATCGAAGGAGAGAAAATCATGGACATGGAGATTTTCCAGGGGATGGAAGCGCCAGAACTGAGAAATTATATAGAATTCCTTCTCTGGCACTACAGAGTCATTGATGCTTTCTGGTTTATCTATGTAGCTGAGCGCTTTGACCAGCCAACAGCGGAGCGAATGAATGAAAAGGTGTGGGGGCGTGTTGCTGGTATGGCCGCAAAAGATCTGATCCCCCGATTTCATATCCAGGAAAAAGGTCTTGGAGGTTTTGTAAAAGCCCTCAGGCTTTTCCCTTGGTGCATCCTGGTAGGATATCAGATTGAAGAATCAGACCAGGAAGTGATCATCTCTATACCATCGTGCCCCACGCAAGAGGCCAGGCTCAAGCGCGGTTTGGAAGAGTTTGTATGCAAGGAAATGCATCGTGGGGAATTTGCAAGCTTTGCTCAAGTCATAGACGACAGCATTCGAGTCGAGTGCCTTTTCGCCCCTCCTGATCCTCATCCCAAAGATATGTTCTGCAAGTGGCGCTTCTATCTTGAAAAGGATGTCCTTACTCGGTAAAGCTAACCCGTAGTGCGAGCTTGCTCAGTTGCAACTCGCCACCGCTCTCTAGCGCCTCAACACAATGGGGGGTCAGCCTTCTGCCGTTTAGAAAAGTCCCGTTGAAACTACCCAGGTCTTCGATGAAAACCTCGCTTCCTCGCCTGATGACCTTGGCGTGTCGGCGAGAGACCCCTTTGTCCACACCGCCATAGTCGGTCAGATCAACATCGGGAAAGCTGCCGCTGACCGGGTCCATGCGTCCGAGGTTCACCTCTCTTGTAAGAGGCACTTCCACCTCGCATCCACTGTCTAGTATCGTTAGCTTGAGATCCAGGGGGTAAATGACATCCACTCCAGGAACCCCGCACGTTTCTTCTCCGCTCATCCAGGCCATCTCATTGAAAGGCAGGAGGGCCGTCTTTTTGCCACTGCCTCTCCGAAGATAGGACCCACACTCGTCACAATAGAGAGTGTTCTCTGGATTTTCCCTCCGACAAACCGGACATTTAACCATACTTTTCCTCCTTGAGCAAGATTGGCCATCCGTGCCACTGCTACATTCTAACTCATCAGGCACCAAAAAACATCCTCCCTGGGGAGGATGTTTGGGGAGTATCTTTGGAGGTCGGGGGAGTAGACCTTGGGAAGGACGGGGCCACTTATGCCACTGAAAGCTATGGCTCGTAATCGGAAAGTACGCCTTCAGGATATTTGATACGAGGATGGAAAACCCCCTGCAAGATGTTGGTAAAGGCGTCTCTGATCTTGTTCAAGTCGCGCAAGGTCAGGTCACTCTCATTCAACTCTCCTCGCAGCAATCTGTCGTTGATGACCTTCCGCACCAACTCGTCAATCTCCTCGGGTGAAGTCGGGCGAGCACTGCGCACGGCTGATTCACAGCCATCGGCCAGCATCACGATGGCCACCTCCTTAGAGAGAGGCCGAGGCCCAGGATAGCGAAAGTCGTCCTCGTTCACTGTCGCCGTATCCCCCTCCCTCTGTCGGGCCTGTTGGTAGAAGTAACTGACCACCCCAACCCCATGGTGCTGAGCAATGAACTCTTGGATCTTGCCTGGCAAACGGTATTTTCTGGCCAGGTCCAGCCCATCCTTGGCATGACTGACGATAATCTGAGCACTGGTCTTGGGGTCCAGGCGGTCGTGGACATTGACCCCATCGGCCTGGTTTTCGACAAAGAAATAAGGCCTGACGGTCTTGCCAATATCATGATAGTAGGCTCCTATCCGGGCCAGAAGGGCATTGGCCCCGATTTGCTCGGCTGCCTGTTCGGCCATATTGCTGACCAAAAGGCTATGGTGATAAGTACCCGGAGCTTTTAGCAACAACTGGCGCAACAGGGGATGGGTGGGACGAGCTAACTCCATCAAACGCAATGGGGTGGTGATGTCGAAAACGCTGCCCAGAAGGAAAAAGCCACCCAGGGTCAGGATCGCCGAAAGGCCACCGTTGCTCACGCTGGCCAGGACCAACTGCACCATCCCCAGAAGATCAAAGCTCTGATCTGGCAGGCGAAAAGCCAGGACCACGGCCACATTGGCCAGGGTGGCATAGATGCCCGCCCTCAGGAAGGCGTTCAAACTCTCCGCCCGCCAAAGGCTGAGAGAAGCGACCAGCCCACCTACAAGGGTGTAGGCCGTTAACTCCAGAGCACCGCCGGCCATGAAACCTACCATCAAGCCTAATACAATGGTCACCGCAATGGCCACTTGTGGGCCCAGGAGGACCATGAGCAACATCGAAAGGGCAGCCGAGGGGAACAGATAGGGCAGGAGAGTGTGGCCAGGTACCATCAATTTGGCCGCGAGAATGAAGAGAATGACCAACAGAAACACCAGGAAGGTATGACGCTGATTGGCCCAAAAACCTGAGCGAAGGCGCAAGAGATACAGGTCCAGAATCATGGTAACCACCACAACAAAAAGTATGGCGCTCACAATGTCCGGCCACTCTGTTTCGGCCTGGCGCAGTCCCAAAGCAGCGAGGGCCTCCAGGTCAAGGAGGTCAACAATGTCCCCTGCTCGCAGGACGACTTCTCCTTCTTCCAGAACACGTGCTACTGGCTCCACACTCTCCCGCTCCAGGCGCCTGTTTTCCTCTGTCTTTTCTTTGTTGTAAAAGCTGTTGGCCTTGATAAAGTTCTTCGCCAACTCGCTGGCGATTTCGGCTTCTCCCTCAGACAGGTTCAAACTGACCTTGGTAGGTAAAACGCGCTTTGTCCCGGCCAACTGACTCTCTCTGATCTCCTCACGCATAACCTGATCAACAACATAGACCACCTCGTTAGACACCTCTGACCAGTCTCCTTCGGACAGGAGAAGGATCTGCCTGATGACCTCGGGCGTGAGATCCAGGTCCGGGACGGCGGCTATCCAATCAGCTTTGACCCCCAAGTCAGCATAGGCATCGTAACGGACAGAGTCAATGTAATTCAAAACCTGGCGGGCTCTGGTGACCTGCTGGCGGGCGATGCGGGCATCGGGCGGATCGTAGGCATCTCTCACATCCGCCTCCGCCTTGACCTGAGCCTCTTCAGTCAGAATCTGGCTGACATAAGTCGTCTTGCGTGGGACGCGGATATCCACGGGGCTGACATCGCCCTCCTCCAGAGTCACTTGTTCGGTCGGGAGAAGCTGAAAGACCAAAATCAAGCTCACTGCTACCACGAACAGCAAGCTCAAGAGGGTAGCTCGCACCGCTACCTTCCAGGTAAGAGCCCCCCTGGATGGGGGCAACTCTCGATCATGCGTGTTATCGTTCTCAGCCGACATAGATGAGCTTCCTCAAACCCCTGTATCCTTGCTCATGACCAGGAAACTGCACATTCCCCATCTGTTACTACTCAGGCTCCTTGTGATATGTCATTCCGAGCGAGCTTGCCCTGAGCTTGTCCTGAGCGTAGTCGAAGGGCGTAGGCGAAGGGCCAAGCGAGTCGAGGAATCTCCGCTTGCAATGGCGAGAGTAGCCTCAACAGAGAGATTCCTCGACTCCCTCCAGTCGCTCCGCTCCTTTCGGTCGCTCGGAATGACGGTGGCTGAGTAGCGACCCCCATCTTAACAAAAAGAGCGCTTGAGGCGCTCCCACGTAGCCAACATGGCCATCAGCTTCACTTCAAATCTCGGATTTCCTCGACAGGATCCCGGCTACTGTGCCTTTGCCTCACCTGTCAAAATCTCTCTGACCACCTGATTGACCAAACTACCATCAGCTCTCCCCTTCAGTTGAGACATCAGCCGGCTCATCACCTCCCCCATCTGAGCCTGGCTGGTGGCTCCCACCTCGGCTATGACCTGCCGAGCCACAACCTCAATCTCATCGCGTGACATCTGAGCGGGCAGATAGCTGAGGAGAATCTGTAATTCCGCCTCCTCTTGATCTACCAGGTCTTGGCGCGCGCCCTTGGCAAATTCAGCCGCCGATTCACGACGCTGTTTGGCCTGTTTGGCAATCACGGCCAACACGTCATCATCGCTCAATTCCTGGCCCCGTTCGATCTCGGCGTTGGTGATTTCTGCCCTCAGCAAACGGAGGGTAGATTTGCGCCGCTCATCCCCCTGACGCATGGCTTGTCTCAGGTCTTCGATCAACCTGTCCTTAAGGCTCATGGCCACTCCTTTTCTTTTGTCCTACATTATAACCTATAGGGAGACCTGATGTCAAATCGCCAGTCCCAGCTACCAACCACCCAAAAGATGAAAATGCAGATGATGGACCACCTGACCAGCGCCGTAGCCGCAATTCATGATCAACCGATAGCCTCTGCTCACAATACCTTCTTGTTCAGCCAAATCCCTGGCCACTTGCAACAACCGGCCCAAAAGGAACGTATCCTCGGGCTCGACATAGGTCAAAGAGCGAATATGCTTGTTGGGCACCACCAGGATATGGGTAGGAGCCCTGGGGTTGATATCGCGGAAAGCAGTCACTTCTTCATCTTGGTAGACGATCTCACCGCTGGCTTGGCCTTTTACAATCCGACAGAAGACGCACATCGTCCCTCCTGACAAACTTTTCCCCACATGCCATCCTCGGCCAAAGCAACCAGTTCTGTCCGAGTGACGGTGTTGTACAAATTTCCCCCCTCTCGAGTCCTGACCCGCAAGTAATTGTCGGTCAGCCCCCTCCAAAGAGCTTCCCGCCCCGCCTCAGATCCCCTCGCCTGTCCTTCCCACAAGACCTCCAGCGTGCGTCCCAGAAAGGCACATCGAAAGACCTCTGCGCTGTGATGGCCCACCTCCATCATGGCCCGACTGCGGGCCTTCTTGACAGGGGGGGAAAGCTGACCGGGCAGCGTGGCCGCTGGTGTGCCCGGGCGGGCCGAGTAGGTGAAGACATGAGTCCTGGCGAAACCCATGGCCTCAACAAAGCACAAGCTCTCGCGGAATTCGGCCTCAGACTCGCCAGGGAAACCGACGATAACATCCGTGGTGACGGCCACATCGGGTATGGCCTCTCTGGCCGCCTCAACCAGCGCCGCAAACTGGCTGGCCGTATAGTTCCGGCCCATGCGCTGCAAGGTGGCATCGCAGCCACTTTGCAAGGGCAAATGCAAATGGCGACACAGGCGGGAATCTTCCCACAGCCGCAAACAGGCCGGGTCCAGGTCCCACGGTTCGATGGACGAGAGGCGCAAACGCCGCACGTCGGTGTGCGTCAGAATAGCTTCCACCAACCCCCAAAGGCTCTCATCTCCCTGGTGCCCCCTGTCACGGCCATAAGCTCCGATGTGGACACCGGTCAGAACCACTTCCTGATAGCCCGCTGCCACCCGCGCCTCAACTTCTGCCAGCACATCTCTCCGAGGCCGGCTGCGCTGCCCGCCCCGGGCCACCCTAACGATGCAATAGGTGCAGTGATTGTCGCAACCGTCCTGGATCTTGACAAAGGCCCGGGTGCGAGCCCCAGGGACAGGGAGCCAGGAATCAGGAGCGGGGACCCAGTCACGGCTCGAACCCTGTCCCTTGATTCCCAATTCCTTCTCTATGCACTCTATCAGGTGTTCCTTGCCCTCATTACCAACGACCAGATCAACACCGTCCATCTCCCGTATTTCCTGGGGCCACATGTGGGCGTAGCAGCCCGTCACGGCCAGGCAGGCCTCGGAATTGGCCCGTCGCAGGCGGCGGATGGCCTGGCGCGACTTGCCTACAGCGGTGTGGGTCACAGCGCAGGTATTGAGCACGCAGAGGTCGGCCTCCCCCGCCGTGCCCACCACGACATGACCAGCCTGCACAAACCGGCAGGCCAGTGACTCTAGTTCGCTCTGATTCAGTTTGCAACCCAGGGACTGCAAATAGACCTTCATCTACCTTTACCTTCCCGAAAGCTTAATGTGTCCTTGAAGCTTTCGGGAAGGTTTCCAACGCCCCCTTGATCCGCCGGATCTCCCTTTCCTCGGCCTCAATCTGATTGAGCAGGTGCAGCGGGGTCTCCCCGGCGGCATAGATGGCCGCCTGTTCGCGCAGCCTGTACAGATTGCGCTTGTGCTGATCCAGTTCCCTCTGTAGAGCGGCGCGCTCCTCCGCGGGGCCCAAGGTGCCCTTTTCCCTGCCCTCTGCCGCCGACAGCGGGCCGGTGGCATCGCCAGCGATATTGATCTGCGTACCGACGGTCTGCCCCCGCTGATCAAAAACGGTCAGCGGCGTGGAAGCTATGGAAGAGGGCGTCGTTGGTGTGGCCGATCGGTCCCTGGGCGCACCGACCGGAGGAGCCACAGGGGGTAGCTGTGGAGACCTCCCACCCTCCTCAACCTTCCGTCGCGCCAGCGCCTCCACCTCCGATGGGAGGGACTGCACCAGGCGCATCAACCGTACCTGCGACGGCCCCAGGGCCACCTTGACCGCCTGGGCGCGAAAGACCTCCCCCAGCGCAGCGTGCCCGGCGCGCACCTCCCCCTCCACCAGCGGCACGATGAGCCCCTGGTAATCGGGCCGGTCCTGGGGGAAGCGGTAGCTGACACGGATATACTCGTCGGCGATGCTCACCCCGCTGACATAGTGGCACTTCCACCAGTGCAGTTGCGACTCTACTGGCAGGGCCAGCAGCTTTATCTGCTCCAGGTCCACGCGGCGGTGGTCCATGTCCAGCTCGTCGCCGAAGCGGAGCAGCGCCGCCAGCAGCCGCAGGCGCACTGTCTCTCTGCCATGGACAAAGGGCTCGTACTCGGCGGCGTTGAGGTCCACCTGCCGGTGGCCTTTGGCCACCAGCGCCACCGCCTCGACCAGCCCCGGGTCGCGGGCCAGGGGGATGGCCAAAGCGTGGGCCGGATCTTCCAAGACGGCATAGATCATCTCGGCACTCTGTTCGTTGTGATATTCGCGGATCTCGTCGAGGTCTCCTCCGGCGAACTTTTCATTCTGCATCCCAATGTCGTGCAGGTAGGCGGCGACCAGCAGGATCAAGACCTCGGTGGCGGAAAGGCGCTTTTCGGTGGCCATCATCCCAGCGGTGAGGCCATCCAGCAGGGCGATAATCCGTTCGCTGTGATCCACGGTGTGGTCGGTGTAATGGCGGTGCAGCGGGCGCGACCAGATGCGCGCCGCCGCTTCGCGGACGTTTTCCAGCGCCCGACGTTGGTTGGCGTTCAGGGTGTTCACCAGGGTATTGTTCATTCTGCTCCTTTCCACCTTCCCGAAAGCTTTTTGTAGCTTTCGGGAAGGTAGTCGTCATCGTCCAACAGATACGGCTGTAATTGCTGCGCTATGTGAGGTGCGATATGATCCCGCACAAAGGCAATGTAAGCCTCCGGCGTCGGGAAGAATTGCCGGATGAAGGCACGATCCACAAGGGTCCCCGGGCGCGCCTCGATCCATTCCAGATAGTTGCTATAGGGCCACTCGGCAGGATCTGGAACCAGACCCGCTGCCACCGGGTTCAGGTGAACGTAGCGGCACAAGTGGATGACGTATTCATCTCGATCTACGTGGACGTGACGAAAGCGCCCCTCAAAGAGCGGCCCTTTGCGCCCCTGTTGCTTGTTGAACGCCTGAGTGTAGGTTTGGAACAGCCGCTGGATAAAGGTCGAGATGGGAATGTCGCCGTCCTGGCGCAAGACAAAGTGGTAGTGATTGGGCATCAAACAATAGGCCAGGACGGTTATAGGCAACTCCCCCAGCAACCGTTTGACCTTGCGCAACAGATAGACATAGTTGTCTGGCTTGGCAAAAATTGGCATCCTGCCGACGCCCCGGTTGTAAACATGGTAGATGTTGCCAGCAGCGAAAGCGTTCTGACGATAAGGCATATTGGCTCCTTTCCGCCGCTACCTTCCCGAAAGCTCCAAAAAGCTTTCGGGAAGGTTTTTACTCCAGAGTACAGAGTGCAGAGAGTCAGAGTGCAGAGGAGGGAGAGATGGGGGAGACCACCACCCGAAACCCATCGAGCCCGTTACGGTAGTCCGGGAGGTTCCAGTCGCGGTAGGCGCAGCGCGCGAAACCACGAGAGTCGAGGAACGACCCGCCACGCACCACCCGGAGCATATCATCCCCAGCTTCCAAGTTCTCTCGCCCATCCATGGGATCATACGGATACCCGAACTGGAGCTCTGCCCCCTTGCCTGTCCAAAGCCCCCATAAACTGGTCGTCCACTCCCAAACGTTGCCAACCATGTCCAGGCAGCCGTAGGGGCTGGCGCCCTCCGGAAAGATGCCCACCGGCGTAGTGCCACCCAGGTCCAATTCCCTGCTATTGCATTTGGTCTCGTCCCACTCGTCGCCCCAGGGGTATTCCCTCTTGTCCTTGTCCCCTCGCGCCGCCTTCTCCCATTGAGCTTCGCTGGGCAATGTGATCGCTTTGCCGGTCACCTCCGACAGCCAGCGGCAGTAGGCCAGGGCGTCATACCAGCTCACATAAACCACGGGGTGGCTCTCCAGGCCACGCGGCGGCCGGCCGTCCTCCCAATGTTTCGGTGCCGAGTGTCCCGTCGTCTCCACAAAGAACTGGTACTGTGTATTGGTGACGGGCACACGGGCAATGTGGAACCGCTCCAGGTGGACGCGATGGACAGGCTTGCCATCGTATTCGCCCTCCCCGCCCATCCAGAACTCGCCGGCCGGCACCTCCACCCAGACCGGCTCGCCGTAGGGCAGCCGCCAGAAGGCGGGCTGGGTGCCGGGCTGGCCGCTCTCGACGCGGGCCAGGGCCTCGGCGGCTGCAGCCCGGCGGCGGATGGCGTCGCTCTGGGTGGGCTTACGCCCCAGCACCTGCCACACCCCTTTCATAACTGCCGACTGTCGCAGTGGGCGCTCGAACTCGCGGCGCAGCCGCCGCTGCACCTCGCTCCACAGATCGCCCTCGACGCGGGCCAGCCCCACGTCGCGCAAGGCTTCGGCGGCCAGCACCAGGTTGTGATACGGTTCCGGCTCGTCCTTGTGCTCTACGATGGCCTGGATCAGAGCCGTGACCCGTTGCTTGCCCTGGGTGCTCAGGTAGCCCGCTTCCAGCAGGATCACTTCCCGCCACCAACTGTCCTCCAGACGGTCCAGGGTGTAGGGAATGTAATCCTTACGGTCGGCCACGGCGCGGGCTGCCAGGTGCTCTTGAAACGTCAGGTGGCTGAAGGCATAGACCCCCTGCCCACGCTCGGCCAGCAGCCCGCTGCGCTCGTCGA
>Ga0180438_10006618_pt1 | contig 15612 bp, 7 predicted proteins | sample SS_ome_12_FD_132455 | JGI IMG/M metagenome (GOLD analysis project Ga0180438, IMG submission 132455) | Hypersaline lake sediment archaeal communities from the Salton Sea, California, USA - SS_3_D_2 metaG | ecosystem: Environmental > Aquatic > Non-marine Saline and Alkaline > Hypersaline >...
GCCTTGAAAATGATATTTGATTATTGAAAAATGATTATCTTTCTGCGTCCATCTGCGTTTATCTGCGGTTTACCCCGTGAGATAGGCAAAGCCGCCATCTCACAGGGGTAAAGTTGAAAAAACAAAGCCAATTTGTGCCGGGCTTAATGGGCGCAAATTCTTATTTGAAAGGAGATTATGACAAAAAGCCGGCAGCCGGCGACGAAGAAAACAAAGCCAATCAAAGCCAATTTAAGGCTATAGCTTCGCCCAAAAGAGCTAAACATACCTCAGAAGTCTGAGGCCGGAGGTCAGATTTCGGATATCTACCTTCTGTTTTCTGTCATCTGTCCATGTTGCAGATACCGGTTAGCTGACTGAAGCCGGAGATTGCTCGAGATCTACTATCGGTCCACCTGTTCGGACTTTGTCGCTTTTATAGATCTGAGCAGATTTTCTTCAAGTGTCTTGATCTGGCTGGAGTTTCTATCCGGCACTGTTCTCTTTTGCTCACCGGGATCTTCCGCCAAATCGTACACAAACGGTCCGCTTCCGACTTCCCGGCAACACTTATAACGAGTCGACCGCACTGCATAGCAACCCGGCGCAGCACCAACTGATGATGTTTACTATGGTCATCGGGAAAAAATCATGGAGAATCGGACAGAGTTGAAAAGAAAAACGGTCCTTGAAAGGAAAATATACAATATTACAATAACAATCGAAGTTAAATTCGTCTCTAAACAGAAAGTTCTTTATCTAATTTTTGTTGACGACCTACACCCCGAGTTAAAAGTTTTTTTGGAAAAAGAATATGAAGACATGGTTTTGTACGGCAGTCGTTATTTTATTTGTTTCCGGTAGTGTATGGACAAGTGCCAAAGAATTTAGCTGGCAGAAGACATATGCAAAGATTTCTTCAACGGGTGACATCGAGTGGTCGCCACAGGCGTTCAGGTTTGAAAAGGGCGGCTCAGTTCGCTATGTTGATTATGAAAGAGGGAATGATTCGAACGATGGTTTGACCAGGGATGCTCCGTGGAAACACCATCCGTGGGATCCACAAGCTTCGGGAAATTCGCAGCAGTGCAAAGGAATTCACACGTACATCTTTAAGCGGGGAGTTTACTACAGGGGCACAATAAATGCCCTTGAATCCGGTAAGAAAGACAATCCGATCCGTCTGACAAGCAATCCGGCCTGGGGGATTGGAGAAGCCGTGATCTCCGGCGGACACAGAATCACAAACGGATGGATAAAAGGAGCTCAAAACAAAGACATTCCTGAGGCTGGTAATGTCTGGTATATTGATCTCGATTTTGCACCGCGTACCGTATACCTTGTGGAGCCATCAGGAAACGCCGCTTCAAAAAATGATAAAATAACACGCATCCCCCTGGCACGGATGCCGAACTGGAAAGTGTCCGACCCGGAGGATGTGAAAATCGAGTGGTGGTACTGGGACAATCCGGGACATCCTTATTTTAATCTTACCATGAAGGCCGAAACCAACGAAAGAATTCTGGCAATGGGTAAGGACACGAAACATATCACAGGCCCGAAAGAGCTTTATATGGGCGCGATTATTTGGGCGGAATTCGGCTGGGTTGACGGCACTCCATATCCCTCGTATGTTCAGGGATTTGACGCCGAGAAAATGGCGCTCGGTTTCGAAGGGTACTTAGGCAGCGCGAAATCTCGCATTATAAGCAGGAACCACAGATATTACCTTGAAGACAAACCGCAGTACCTCGACGATTTAGAAGGCGAATACTGGTTTGAAAAAAAGGGAGAAGGTGGAAGGCTTCATATTATCCTGCCGAACGGACAGAATCCAAACACGGCGGTTATCGAAACCGGAAAAGAAGCCACACTTATTGATCTTACAGGACAACAGAATATTGTTATAAGCGGCCTGACATTCCGGTTCACGAATGTTTCCTGGGACCTGACCGAAATCCCGTGGAAATACTCACAGAAATTCAGACTCAAGAAGCACATCTATCCGGCCTGCATAAGAGTCTGGGGATCAGCTAACGATATAACGGTTGCGAACTGCAGGTTCGAGCATATCAATAGTGGTGTATTGATGAAAGCAGTCAATCCGGGCGACCGTATCGATAAAATAATTTTGCGTGACTGTGAATTCCGCCAAACTGATCACAATGGCATGAGCATTGAAGAGGGATTGCTGTGGGGAGATACCCTACCGGACAGGGCGGGGCATTTGTTTGACGTTAAGATACTGAGAAACTATCTTTATGAAACCGGACTGCGCAGCCCCCGGGTGGGCGCATCTAACGCCATCAATGTTGACAATGCCGAGACCCTGGAGGTTGTTGGCAATGTCGTGGAACGCTCATGGCACGCGGGAATCAATGTGCGAGGCAGCAAAATAAGCGGCAACGTCAGGGACTGTCCGCTGACTCGTATTCTAATCTACCAAAACAAAGTGATTGACTCGATACGAACGGGAGACGATTGCGGCAATATTGAGACATGGCAAGGGGGAAGCGCCTATGTATTCAACAACGTCTCCGGCAATCCGGGAGGATTCAGATATGGTCACTGGATGTCGGATAAAACCTCAAAGACGCCCGGCGGCGCGCGGTTCGGAATGGCATATTATCTCGACGGGGCCTTTAAGAACTACTATTTCAACAATATCGGCTGGGGACTGAGCAACGATATCATGAGTCCTCATGGCGCCACAACCATGTTCCAGGAGATCATAAGCTATCAAAACATGTTTTTCAACAATACAGCATACAATTTTGTCAAAGGGACCAGACGACAGGCCCCGCAGGCTGGCCGGAACAAGTTCATGGGAAATATCTGGGACAGTATCAGCGATTGGGTGTTCTGGCATACCCAGCCCGCTAAAACTCCCCAGGACGGCAATGAACGGGACGCGGGCAAAACAGAAAAGAATTATGCTCTCCAGACCAACGCTTTTACGGGTAATGTCTTTCATAATATCACGGCGAAATACGGCTCATTCAAATCATCAGGAATGTGGCATCAGACCTTCGAAGAATGTATAGAGGCTCTCGAAGAAGTCAAATCAATCGCCTATGACCTCGGCGCCGTTTCTGATAAACCTGTTATGAAAGATACTGCAAACAAAGACTTCAGCCTGACCGAAGACTCGCCGGCTATTGATAAGGGCGTAAAGTGTTTTGTGCCCTGGTCTTTGTACGCTGTGGTTGGCGAGTGGAACTTCTATCCGGCGGGCAATGCCCCAACCAGGATTTTAGACGAGCACTGGTATATGACACCCTATTACTATGTCAGGGATGATTATTATAAACTGCCTATGTTTGATTTGACCGGCGTAAATATTACGAAAGAAAATTACATTGACGGCCCACTCGAAGACTGGACGAAGGGTGCTTGCACCTTCAACGGCGTGAACCAGTACGCGGTCTGTCCGAATAATAAACTAAATCAAACCCTAACCATACCAATCCGGTTCAGGTGGGACAAAGCCGGACAGAAAGAGGACAGGAAAGTCACAGGAAGGGATTTCAAAAGCCCCCAGGTCTGGGATTCCAATTTCTGCATAGAAGCGTATTTCAGCACGGAATCAAATGACTGTGTCCTCGTGCAAAAAATGGCCGAGTCGGGCTACAGTTTGACCATCGACAGAGCGGGCGGCCTTCTGTTTGCGGTAAAAGCGCCAGGTGCATCATCCGAGCTTAAAAGCAGAAAAATGATTAATGACGGCAAGTGGCACCACGTGATCGCCGAAGCCGATCGCTCAGCCAAAGAGCTGACTATTTATATTGACGGCAAGAAAGATTCTTCAGGGCTTGGAATCGGCGGCGCTTCCATAAATAACGACAGCGATCTTTTTGTCTGCGGAACTCCGAACGGCAGGTGCTTAAAAGGAACCGTCGAATTTATGAGAATATCGCTCGGAACTCTTAAAGATGCGAAGACCAGCATTGAAGAGCTGTACGCCTGGCAGTTTGACGGGCCGTTCCTGCGCGATTTTACGGGAAGAAAACCGAAAGGAAAGAGAGACGCCGGAGCACTTGAGCGGAAGCTTTGACGTTAGGAACAATTTGACTATGAAACGGACACGATCTATTTGAAAGGCACAATAATGAAAATTCATTCTATCAGAGACGCTGGAAGACTTTGCTGCCTGGTAGCAATGAGCTTCGTGATCGGCCATTTCTTTAGCGAGCGACAGGTGCACGCGGCAGAAACATCATCGAAAACGCAGCAACTCGACTATCACTTTGATGGGACCATCTCAAGGGAAGTACTGGAGAACTACCTGGAGCATTCCGTGACAATGGCGTATTTCCTGGTTACTGGAAAGGCAGAGGGGAACCGGGAATATCTCTACAGGGAAGATGACATCCGACTGATCCGGAACATCGGAGCCAAGTTCATTGGCCGTGCCATCTATCGCTGGAACGGAGAAGACCGCCTGAACGACCCCAGCTTCTGGTCGGGAGCAAAGGCTTTGATGGACAAAGTACATACGTTCGATCCGGATGTTATCTTCCAGGGATGCCTGTTCGAAACTATAAGCAGAAGAGTGGACAGCGTAAAAATTCCTTCTTGGGTGTTCACGGAATTTGGCCTGCAGGTTGAGGAAAGGACATTTTCTTACGAAGCCATGCTCAACAAGGATGGCAAGCTGGTCAACCATTGGGGACGCAGCAGCGTGCCCGATGTCACGAGGCCCGAAACACAATTATGGTTCTACTATCTTGCCTGCTCCTACATCAATCTTGGCTGCGAGGCCCTTCATCTGGGGCAGGTTAGACTCATCGGGATGGCCGATCCGGATTTGAAAAAATGGTCCCGCTTGCTGGCGAGGATACGTGTATATGCAAAGATTCACGCCCGCCGTCATCTGGTGCTGCTGGATGCGCATGTACCTACTTGGGGCATGATTGTGGACGGAGTTAGTCTTCTCGATTTCAATTCGTTTCCGCTGCGCATCAAAGAAGTGCCGGAAAAACCCTATGAGGCGGTGCTGGAAGTGAACCACCTTGATGCCATATTCAAGAAAAGCAAAGGGTGTATCTCACCCAGCGGCTGGAAGTGTGAAAGCCTGCCGTATCTCGTCGAATTCGACAACTACGGCAGAAGCCGAAACCCCAATGTAGCCAATCTCAATTCGCATTTCGTGTGGGGTTGGGATGAGATTTCATGGCTCTCTCTCCAGGACGAAGAATATAGAAACAAATGGCTCGAATATGCCTACAACTGGATTAAGGAAACCGATTCCAATGGGCACCTGCAAATGCCCGTGAGCCGGATGATAACATGTCCGAACAATTCATCAGGCAGCTATCGGGCCAACACCAGAAGTCCGGATTGTCCCATAGGATATTCTCAGGAAGAAACTATCAAGAAAATATGGAGCAATGCGAGCAAGTAATGAAAATCAAACAACACGATTGTCAGGAGTGTTTTAGAGGGCTATAATCGTGGTCGTATCAAGTATATTCTACACTGTCGTTTAAGGAAAAATAACATGAACATCAAACCTAAGAGAACGCACTGTTGCCGATCATTACAAATCCTCTCTATCTTAATCATCCCACTGCTTTTGATGAGTCGCCTTCGCGCTATGGAACCTAAATCCGTGACGTTCCAGGGCCGAACTTCGGAGCACAAATGGCCTCTGAAGCAATTAGATTCGGACCTGCCTGCCGACTGGTCTGGATATGAATATTTAGTTCTGGAAATGCGGACATCCACGCCTCAGCGTTTTGCTCTGTGGCTTTACACATCCGACGGCCCAAGACGCATCATGCTCCAGCCCTTTGGCCAGGATGTATGGTTAAGGGCCTCTATCCCCCTTAGATATTTCAAAGGCAGGGATCAATCCGGCCATGACATGGCTTCGGCCAACAACCGTCGCTCGGGATCCTTTTGGATGTCTGTCTGGGGACCGTTCGGACCGATCGATAAAGTCCTGGCACTGGGCGTGACCATGGCCTACCCCATCAACCAGCCAAAGCTGGAGATTCGCTCGATTAGACTGACAACAGAAGACGCAGGATCGGATTTCCTGGAGATGAAACCCGTTCTGGATGCGTTCGGACAATGGGCTCATGCGGACTGGCCCGGCAAGATTAAGAGCAAAGAACAACTGGCTAAGGAACTGGCCGAAGAAGCCAAAACTCTGACCGACAGCAGTCCGTTCAAGACCTGTGAATACGGCGGTTATCTAAACACTCAGGCAAAGGCCACGGGCTTCTTCCGTGTGGAGCAGATTGACGGTGTTTGGTGGTTTGTCGATCCCCACGGGCATCTTTTTCTATCAACCGGCTCAAACTGCATCCGGGGCAGAGGCAGACGCGGTACTACGGTCGATACCAATTTGATTGAGCGTCGTATGACTGCCTGGGGCCTAAATACTGTAGGCAATTGGTCCTCCTTTCGGGAATCCGAGAACGGTCGTCGCAAGGCCTATGTAGCAACGTTTCGAAATCCCCGCACGCAGCCCATGTTTCTTGGTATGCCGGACGTTTACGGCGAGGAATTCGCCCGCCGCTTGGATGAAGCGGCCCAACGTCAATGTGAACGCCTCAAAGACGATCCATGGCTGATCGGTACGTTCATTGGCAACGAGCCCCCATGGCCCGAACGTGAGAGCGAACTTGTCGACATGTTCCTCAACGGGCCGGATACGGCGACCAAGACAAAGCTAACAGCCTACCTGGCTCAGGGTGACACAAAGGAACGCCGGGAGCACTTTGTCCATACCATGTTCGAAAGGTACCTTGATCTTATCAACGCGGCAATCAAGAAATACGATAAAAACCATCTGAATCTCGGCATCCGCTTCGGAGGCAGTCCGCCGGAGGCTGTCTGTCGGATGGCAAAGAAATTTGACGTATGCAGCATCAATGTCTACGAGTACGAGCCTACCCGGCAGCTCAAGCGCACCTTTGAACTGACAGGACGACCGATTGTGATTGGCGAGTTCCATTTCGGTGTACCAGCCAACGGCTTGAGTGCCGGCCTGGTACAGACTCAGAATCAATCCGAACGTGCCGCGGGTTACCGCTACTATGTGGAACAGGCCATTGCCCTGCCTTACTTCCTCGGGGCCCATTGGTTTCAGTGGCAGGACCAACCCGTGCTGGGACGCATGGACGGCGAGAATTATAATATCGGCGTGGTAGATGTGACCAACCGTCCCTATCCCGAACTGGTGCAGGCCCTAAAGGCAACGCATAAAGTGCTTTATGACGTGCATACAGGTAAGGTCAAGCCTTTCAGCCATCGTCCTTTGGCTTCAGAGGCCGGCACGCCGAATTCGCCGTGGGATTAAACAGAACAATCTGTTTTGTACTCCAACTATTATCGGTAGTACGATTATAAAAAGAAAGTAATCAGAAATAGAAACATAAGGAGAGACGAGTTACTATAGGGCTAATGCCTCGAACATGGTGACACTCATCCACGTGTTCTATAATTCCGACAGAACCTAATAGAACTCTATGAAGCCTGGATCAAACCAGAAAAAGCAAAATAGTGGCGAGTAAAACTGCAACAGATAGAAGCTGTAAAAGAGTGACATTATCTAATATGTTGTGTATGCTTCAATTACTCCACTTCCAGGATACGCAGATCAAAGATACCACCGGCGGTGTGACCACGATGGGGATTGAAACACACTGTGATCTTGGTCTTACCAGACAACCAATCTGCGGGTAATGGGTATTGCGTGGCCACAAAATCATCCCGGTTCCATTGGTCCACTGGATTTTCCGTGGCCAGCCGTTGCCCATCAACGAGAATATCAACGGTGCGGCTGCCCCGCTCATTGCCCCAGTACAATACATAAAGAGCCAGCGACTTATTAGGATCGATCCGTAAATCATAGCTGAACCATCCCGGAGACTTCGCATGCCGGAGTGAGCGATTGCGATAGATGCCGCTTTCCGAACGTTCATGTTGAAGGTTGTGGTCTGCTTCGGGTTGTTGTTCGCCGGGTATGACCCGATCAAGGGTAGACCGATCCAAACGCAGCTTTTCTTCCTGCGCCTGTTTGATAGCAGCCTGAATGTCCCGATATGTCTGTGACTTAGCTGTCCGCCAATACATTATGTAGCGAGCATCATGAATTCTGTAGAACGGCTCTAAGGTCAGGTTTTGGTAGGCTGCCGGTTGTATCAGAGAACGGGCCTGGAAATGCATGGGCTGACCAGCCACAGAGGTAATCTGGTCCGTGACAGAATCGTCGTCACTGACGAACATGGGGGCCTCTTCCAAAGGTAGCAATTCACCATGAGCAATGTGTGCCCAGCGTGAGTCATCCGCAATCAATCCCTGCAAGTCCTCGGTACCAGTTTTGGCCGCCAGTACGATAGGCCCGTGTAACACGGCCATATAGTCCGGCACATTGGGCATGGGCTCCAGGGTCGTGTGCATGGGCAGGATTACCTCCAAACTATCCCCGTCACGCCAAGTGTGATCAATCTCGATGTAGGACGAGGATCGTGATGTAGTTTGCCAGGTTTTATCATTCAGTTTCAAAGTCAGGCTCCCGGCGCGGACCCATTGAGGATGGCGCACCTTCAAGGCCAAACGAGTGGGTTGGTCCGTCAACATAGTCAATCGAGTTTTGGCCTCATCGGGGAAGGAGGTTTCTTGACGCACGCGAATGCCTTTGCCCTGCCAGTTTAATTCTGAAGCAATAAAAAGATTCACATACAAGGTGTTGCTGCCCTGGTGGCTGTAGATGAATTCGCCGTATTTGCCGTGGTTCTCCATGCCCGAGCCTACACAGCACCACATGCCCTGGTTCGAGGCCGAATAGACCCGGTAGTGTCGCGGTCGGGCCGGGGTAAAGTACACATAGCCGCCGTGTTCGGGATGCTGTGTCGAGAGAATGTGATTGTACAAGGCACGCTCGTAATAATCTGCGTAGGCGGCCAGGGGATTCATGCGATGCAAGCCCTTGGTTAGTTTGAGCATGTTGTAGGTATTGCAGGATTCCGGACCTTCTCGCTCCTCTACAAACTCGATACATGCGTCAGCACTAGGGAAGTGTTCACGTCGACTGTTGCCGCCAAAGGCCAGACTGCGATTGTGAACCACGGTCTCCCAGAAGAATTTCGCGGCCCGCGCGTATCGAGGATCCCCGTCGATCTCAGCAATTCGTTGAAAGCCCACGGCCTTGGGCACCTGGGTATTGGCGTGCTTGTTGTCGAGCATGTCACGCCCTTCAGACATGGGATCGAGTAATTGCCTATGGGAAAACCGTTTGGCCAGAGCCAGAAATTTGGGATCGCCTGTGATCTTGTTGATATCAGCCAATACCTCGTTCATGCCTCCATGTTCCTGATCCAGCATGCGCTGCATTTGTTCATCTGAAAGGTTGGCCACGACTGTCTCGCACCAATCCGATAGTTTGATCAGAACCTTTCTCGCTTGGGAATTATGGCCATAGAGCCAGGCGTCGCGCAGACCGGCAAAGGTCTTGTGCAGGTTATACCAGGGCACCCAGGCACGGTGGAGCAGCCGGAAGTTTCCTTTGGCAACCTGCTCCCAGATGGCTCGACTGTTTGGTACGCCGCCGACATAGCCGTTGCCGTGGGCCTCCTGGCACTGGGCCATTTGCGCAACCATGGTATCCATACGTCGCCGGCACTCTTGGTTTCCTGTTGTCGCAACATATATGGCCATTGCGCTGAGATAGTGCCCTCCAACATGACCATCCAGACCAGTCCAGTTGGGGTAAAGTTCGGCCTTGGGTGTCAATCCGGCTTCCTTAAAAAAGGGGGCCATCAAGCGATCGACATTGTATTGTAGCAGATGCTCTAAATTCAAATCCTGTGCGTGTTTAAAAGGCCCATCCAACAGTTGCACCTGCTGCAAAGGAAAGGACTGCACCACAGGGCCAGCCGCATAGTCTTTCTCAGTCACAGGTGGCGGTCCCTCCTGGGCCCAAAGCCCTATCATGTCACACGACAGCATAACAATAATAATCAACAGGTAGATATTCCTTGTCATTGTATTCTCCTACGAAATTGTTTGCCTCAGCATAAGAACTGCTGTCAAGGTGCTTCTCTGTGTAATTTATTCGCAGCAAGGCACTGGAGTTCCTGATAGACAGTAAAAAATTAGTTTGTCGACGGCCATTTCATCTCCCATCTAAATCGCGTTCAAAATGCGTGTGACATCAGTCATTATCCTCTTCTAATCTGGACGTCAATACGTGTTCGCACTATTATATCGTGAATAAAGAGATGACTCAAATGCAACTTTAATCATTCTCTACAAAGCCTGGGGCAAGCTGGAAAAAGCTAAAGAAAGGCAGGTGAAACTGCCACAAGAAGAAGCTGCAAGAGAGTGATATAATGATCTCAAAATAGCCCAATTTTAACTCTCTAACGACTACAACCATTATACAATCATACAACCTCTTATCCGCCAATTTTTAAAATTGATATACTCATAAGCAACTCAAGATAAGTAAGTTATAAAAAAGTTGAGAACTGGACATAGTATTCAATGTTTAGTCTCGGTTCAAAGCCCTCATTGAAAGAATTGTTCACTATAGCTATAATACTCTCTCATGAGCATCTATTATATTGCAAAGCTTGGAATTAATTAGGTCGAATTATGATTCGAAAATACAAGGCAAACATCGCAGTAACATCCATATTTTTATTGTCGGCGTTTGTAAGTCTATCACTCGCCCAAAATCAACTCGATTCTCTCGAACAGGATTTCAGGAATCCGCCGGACTCTGCTAGGCCGCGGACATGGTGGCACTGGACGGGGGGCAATATCACCAAAGAAGGAATCACGAAAGATCTTGAGTGGATGAAACGCATCGGCATTGCCGGCATGCAATTGGCCGATGTCAGTTTCGGGATGGGCCAGACAATTGAGAATAAGATTGAGTTCGCCAGTCCGGAATGGCTGGACGCAGTTCGTCATGCAGCTTCGGAAGCGGACCGGGTGGGACTGGAGATGGCAATCTTCAGTTCGGCGGGCTGGAGTCTGACCGGAGGGCCGTGGGTCAAGCCTGAGCAGGCGATGAAAAAGCTTGTCTGGAGTGAGACCGTCGTTGAAGGCCCGAAAAACTTTTCCGGCAAACTACCACAGCCACCTTCCAATAACGGGCCGATTCGTAACCTGCAGGGCGGGGGACGCGGCGCCAGTTCGAACCCGACCTATTACGGTGACAGCAAGGTCATTGCTTTCCCTGCTCCGATGGAGCAAATGAGCATAGCGAAACTCAACCCGAAGGTGACCGTAAATGGAAACGTTATCGATGCGGCCGCATTACTCGATGACGATTTGAATTCATCCGTCACTATTCCGGCTAACAAATCTGGCGGTTCTACACAGATGCTGTTTGAGTTCAGCGAACCTTTCACGGCTCGGGCAATTACTATCGCTGGGCGCAACGGCATCCCGGTCGGCAGTGTCTCGGCAAGCGAAGACGGTACACATTTTAGAACGTTGGTAACACTGCCCGGTCCTCAACTGTACCGTCAGGGCAGGGTGCGGACTTTTGCATTCCCGGAAACCACAGCAAAATTATTCCGAATTGAAATGACAGGAGCCCCGTTAGGTCCCGCCGAAACAATGAGCCAGACGCCTGCGAAACCGGCACGTGAATATGTACTCACAGAAACAATTCTTCATTCGGCTCCACGCGTGCATCGCTGGGAGGAAAAGGCGGGTTTTAGCTTCCTGTTCGAATATGAATCAGTACAAACTCCCGAAGTTCCTCCTGAGGCGACAATACGCAGTTCGGATATAATCGACTTGACCTCGAAGATGGATCGTAACGGTAACTTACACTGGGACATCCCGCCGGGCAAATGGACGATTCTTCGTATGGGTTATTCTTTGACGGGAGCGAAAAACCGCCCGGCCACACCCGCAGGTCATGGTTATGAGGTCGACAAACTCAGTTCTAAATATCTCGAATCGTATTATCACGGCTACTTCGATCCGATTGCCAAATCGCTAGGACCGCTTTTCGGTAAATCCCTCCAATATGTGCTAATGGATAGCTGGGAAGCAGGTATGCAAAACTGGACCGATGAAATGATAAGCGAGTTCCGAAATCGGCGAGGCTACGATCCGACCCGCTACCTGCCGGCTTTAACCGGCCGAGTGGTGGATAGTGCCGAGGTAAGCGATTGTTTCCTCTGGGATTTCCGCCGAACGTTGGCAGATATGTATGCCGATTATCATTATGGTGCTTTGACCAAACTGCTTGCTCAGAGTGGTGTTGGTACGTATGCTGAAGCCGCCGGTGTCTCTTTGGAGATTCCGGAAGACACCCTTCTCAACAAGAGCAAAGTTATAATTCCAATGGGTGAGTTCTGGGTGCGTGCGCTCCACCCGGAGTTGATGTATTACCAGGATGTTCGCGGTGCGGCTTCGGCATCCCATATTTACGGCAAGACTTTAGTTGCGGCCGAATCATTCACAGGAGGTGGCTACGAAGCATCATACACACTAAAAAAGGTCAGTGATTACTGGTTTGCACAAGGCGTCAACCGGCTGGTCTTTCATACTTCTGCGCACCAGCCGCTTGATACCAAACCTGGCAACACCATGGTGGGGACGCACATCAATCGAAACATAACATGGGCTGAACAAGCCAGGCCTTTTATGACCTATCTGGCCCGAATCTCATTTCTTCTGCAGCAAGGTCTGTTCGTGGCGGATCTCGCGTACCTGTTAAACGAGGGCGCACCTTCGACAATGCCCATTTGGGGAGCGGGGCTGACACCCAAGCCGCCGGATGGCTATGATTACGATTATGTAAATGCCGACGTCTTGATTAACCGGATGTCTGTTAACGCAGACGGCAGGCTCGTTCTACCGGACGGCATGACTTACCGCGTGCTGGTCCTGCCTCAGATTGACCGCATGACAGTTCGGGTGCTGCGGAAAATCCGAGAACTTGTCAAAGGCGGCGCTACAATCGTCGGACCCAAACCTGTTAAGTCACCATCTCTCACCGGATACCCCGATGCGGACGAGGAAATCCGGATGCTCGCCAACGATTTATGGGGTGACCTCGACGGTGTCAGCCGCACTAAACGCATATATGGAAAGGGCATGGTGGTCTGGGGCCTTCCGCTCGTGGATGTACTCGATTCATTGGACGTCCCTAAGGACGTTGAGTATAGCCAGCCACTGGATGCGGAAATAGCCTGGATTCATCGCCGTACCGTCGATGCGGATATATACTTCATCGCTAATCGAACCGATAGCCCTCATGACATAGACATACGGTTCCGCATCAGCGGCAAAGAAGCCGAGCTCTGGTATCCCGACACGGGAGAAATCAAACCAGCCCAGTACTCCACCGCAGATAATAGTACTACAGTGAAGTTGAATTTGGCCCAGCGAGAATCTGTATTCGTGGTTTTCCGTCAGGCCGCTTTATCGCTGTTTCGTGCTTTGCCGACTGCTGAAAGTACGACGCTTAAGAAAATTGTTGGGCCATGGGACGTCAGTTTCCCTCCGAATCTGGGCGCCCCGGAAGAGATACAACTTACTGAACTGCAATCCTGGACGGAAAACGCGAATGACGGCGTCAAATATTTCTCGGGTACTGCAACCTATACTAAGACAATCCATGTGCCACAGAGTTGGTTTCAGGATCGAGCAAAACTATTGCTCGATCTCGGTACGGTCAGGGACATTGCCGAACTCTCGGTCAATGGCAAAATGCTGGGGATATTATGGAAACCACCCTACAGGATGGACGTCACCGGCAAGCTGGAACATGGAGAAAATGAAATACATATTAAGGTCACCAATCAGTGGATGAATCGGCTGATAGGAGATCGGTCCGCCCCCGTTGATAAGAAAGTGCTGTCAGCAGGAAGTACTATGATGTTTTTTGGAGGCATGCCGCCTTTGGCCGAGTCTGGCCTTATCGGTCCGGTAACAGTGGTTTCAATGGTGACTAGATAAGCTATACAAAGTGAATTTGATAGGAGGTAACAATGTCATTGAAAAGTTTTCTTAAAATTGCATCCACGGCTTTAGCGATAGTATCAATCTCTTGTACGATCCAAGGGCAGGTCCCGGATTCTCCCGATGATACAGTTGCCGGCATCCCGGTCAATTACACCGAGGCCAATGTTGGAACCTATGTACTTCCTTACCCCTTATTGCTCACCAATGAACAGATGGTGCGCGACGCTCAAACCTGGAGTCAGAAACGCCGGCCGGAGATTGTAAAGTTATTCGAGGAAAACCAGTATGGCCACAGCCCGGGTCGTCCAGCAGATATGAGTTTCGATGTGTTCGATAAAGGAACGCTGACGTTCGAAGAAAAAGCCATACGTCGACAAGTAACGATTTATTTTACAAAGGATAAGAGCGGGCCGAAGATGGACCTGTTGATATATCTGCCTGTGAATGCTGACAAGCCTTTACCGATTTTACTCAATATCTCCTTCACAGCAAATTCTTTGACCGTCAATGACCCGGGCGTAAAAGAAGGTGAAATATGGAACCGTCAGAAGCAAAGGGTGCCGGCCAACAAAGGCTTTCGATTTGGGTCGTTGAATGTTATGCAGTTTTTGGAAAAAGGATTCTGCATTGCAACCGTTTATTACGGTGACATTGACCCTGACTTCGAGGGCGACATGCCTTACGGAGTAAGAAGTCTATATCTAAAGCCCGGACAAACCGAACGCGCGCCCGACGACTGGGGGGCGATCGGAGCGTGGAGTTGGGGCCTGAGCCGTGCACTGGACTACTTCGAAACCGATGATTCAGTGGATGCCAAGCGCGTCGCTATCATGGGTGTCTCACGTCTTGGTAAGACCGTGTTGTGGGCCGGTGCCATAGATGCACGTTTCGCGATGGTAATTGATATTTGTTCGGGAGAAGGCGGTTCGGCTTTGAGTCGGCGAAATTACGGCGAGACCATCGCACACTTAGTGGAACCATCAAGGTTTCCCTATTGGTTCTGCCCTAATTACCAGAAATATGGTGACCATGTCGATCAATTCCCGGTTGATGCACACATGCTGCTGGCATTAATAGCACCGCGTCCTGTTCTGCTCGTAACCGGCAATAAGGATAAATGGGCTGATCCAAAAGGTACGTTCCTGTCGGCGGTAGCTGCTGGGCCGGTCTATGACTTGCTGGGTAAACAAAATTTGGGCACATCCAATCTGCCGCCGGCGGGAGAACCCATCCTGCATGATATCGGTTTTTATATGCACGATGGTGGACATGGAACCAATCCATCCGACTGGGATGTGATCCTAAAATTCATGCAGATGCATCTAAAGCCGTAAGCAAAACCAGATCAGGCAAAATAATGTGCGAGCGTAATGGATTCTCGAACGTACTGCTTATATCTAAGGAATAATCTTATCAGCACTTAGGCGCATAAGTATGCACTTCGAGCGCACTTAACATGCTCTCAATTTCGTAAATTGGGTTTGTTTGGCTTTGTTTTTTCGTGCCCTGCAAAGCAGGATTTTATCATAATCTCCTTTCGCATAAGATGTTGCGCCATTTCGGCCCGGCACAAATTGGCTTTGTTTTTTCGTAACATCTCACTCAAGTGCCACTCTTGACGGAAGCGGTGGTAATTTTCCGGTTTGGATGTATTGTCTCAATGCCAGCTCTATCGTAGAAATAGGA
>Ga0180438_10006621_pt1 | contig 15605 bp, 11 predicted proteins | sample SS_ome_12_FD_132455 | JGI IMG/M metagenome (GOLD analysis project Ga0180438, IMG submission 132455) | Hypersaline lake sediment archaeal communities from the Salton Sea, California, USA - SS_3_D_2 metaG | ecosystem: Environmental > Aquatic > Non-marine Saline and Alkaline > Hypersaline >...
AATGATTTTATTCAAAATTCGTGGTTAAAAAAAGAAAAAAAAGGAACCACGAATTAAACGAATTCTCACGAATAAGAGGGGAAAAAGTCCTTATCCCTTGATGCGGGTTATAAAAAAATCTTCTTTCCAACCATTATCTTCATGTCTCTTCCTGGTCTTCATGGTGAATTTTCTTTTAACCATGAAGGACATGAAGACAATGAAGGGCATTGATATTATTGATGTGTGTGGTTTGGGATGGATTCCGCCTTTCCAGGATTTTTAGAACATGATGGTTTAAAACTATATATAAGAAAAATGTTGTTTCTTTAATGGCTCTGTTCCCCGTGAAATTGGGAATGATTTTATTCAAAATTCGTGGTTAAAAAAAGAAAAAAAAGGAACCACGAATCGAACGAATTCTCACGAATAAAAGGGAAAGAGGGTTTTATCTTGCCTCGGTTGTTTTGTTTATGATACTAAGAAAAATATTTTTTTAAAAGGGGCGCGATATGGGAAAGAAGATTATGTTTGTTTGCGGAAGCCCACGGAAAAAAGGCAACACAAATACAATTGTTAAGTGGATTGCAAAGGGGGCAAAGGAAGCCGGGGCAGAACTGGAAATCATAGATGCGGCAAGCCTTAACTATAAAACCAACGGATGCACCGCATGCATGGGATGCAAAAAATCGGATAAATACGAATGCGTGATCAATGACGATGCCAAACCCCTGCTTGCCAAAATTCCGGAAAAAGATGTGCTGATTTTTGCCACACCGGTTTATTTTTTCGGTCCTTCAGCTCAGCTCAAGCTTTTCCTGGACCGCATGTACTCCCTTTTCAAGATCGATGCAAAAACCGGGGAATTCATCCATCCTCTAAAGGGGTTGAAGATGGTTCTGGTTGCCACTTCAGGGGGACCCAGGGAGAGCTGCCTGGAACCGCTGGAGAGGAGCTTTTCGGAGATTGCCCGGCTTTCCGGGCTCGAGTTTGAATCGTTCATGGAACCGTTTGCCCCGTTCGAATCTAAGGAACTCCAGAAAAACGAGGAACTGAAGCAAAAAGCAATCGGCTTCGGAAAGAAACTTGCCGGATAAAAACCCAATAAAAAGAACAAAGGGGAACCGGGAAATGAGCCGGTTCCCCCTTATTATAACTTTTCTCGAAAGAAATGTCCGTTCACCATCTTTTCATTCCCTTGGCTTGACTTTCAGCGTCAAGATTTCGGCGAGGGACACGGTCACGATCACGATCACGGTCACGGTCACGAATTTACAGATCCATATATCCAATGATGGATATTTATGGATTATCGATATGTTGCCACACCAGCAACATCCAGATCCGCCTTTGGCGGATTTAGACAATCCTTTTAAGAACTGTTATAATTTTCTTTACAAATCAAGGTCTTCGATTCTCACAATGGCTTGGGGGCTTTCCTGGTTGAAGCGATCCACAGCTGTAACAGCAAGAACCTCCATTCCCTGGAATTCCTCGTTTTTCATGGAAGCGGATTGAAGGTTTTCCCCGGGGAAAATCTTGTATGACCATACCCCGTTCTGTCGTTTCGAAAGCACCCAGTTTCTAACCGGTTTATCCGATGCAATACTCCAGCTGATAATGATATTCTCTCCCTCTTTTTTCACATCCAGGGAGGGAACCTCCCGGAGCTCTCCGGTTGAAAGCCAGGGGCACGCAGGAACAAGCACCGGGTATTTATACACCTCCTGTTTGAGCTTATCGCAAATCCGGTCGCTGTTTTTCATGAGGCAGATCATGCTGAAATGGACGTTGCCTGTAGCGCCGGGTTGATCCCGTGTGGCTTTAATCTGGTTTATGATTTCTTCCGCTTTCCAGGAGTCCGGGATGCGGCTTGTGAAATTGCCGGGCCAGATGTGGCGCTGCATATCGTTCTGCTCCACCCACCAATTGAGGAGGGGTTTGTAGGGTTGCCCCTCGGAATCGATCTTCCAGTAGAGCTGGGGTGTAAAATAATCCACCCAGCCTTTTTGGAGCCAGAGCCTGGCATCTGCATAAAGTTGTTCGTACTGATCCAAGCCTTTAATGCCTTCCGGATAACCGGGGCGCCAGATGCCAAAGGGGCTGATTCCCAACTTGACCCAGGGTTTTGCCTGCTTGACTTCGTTGTAGAATCTTTCCACAAAGGAGTTCACGTTTTGCCTTCTCCAATCGGAGCGGGAGAGCACTCCGCCTGAATTTTTGTATTTTCCCCAGCTGGATTCATCGGGGAAATCAATGATCTTTCCGTCCTTGTCTCTTTCCTTGTAAGGGTAGAAATAATCATCGATGTGAACGCCGTCGATATCATAGCGGTTTACCACATCCATGATAACGTCCATGGTATGATCCTGTGTTGCTTTTTCCCCGGGATCGAGCCACATATATTTTCCGTAATTTTTGGAGATCTGCGGATTTTTTTTGGATATATGATCTTCAGAAATCCCGCCTTTATTGGCTGGATGGTTGGCGCGATAGGGATTGAACCAGGCATGGAGTTCGAGCCCTCTTTTGTGAGCCTCTTTTACTGCGAACTCCAGGGGATCGTAATAGGGGTCCGGTGCTTTGCCCATTTTTTCCGTGAGATAGTAAGACCATGGCTCTAAGGGGGAATCGTAAAGCGCATCGCACTGGGGGCGCACCTGGAGAATAACAGCGTTCAGGTTCAGCTCTTTTGATTTATCCAGGATTTGCAGAAGTTCCTGTTTCTGGGTTTGGGTATCCAAGCCGGGCTTGGAGGGCCAATCGATATTGGCAACGGTTGCCACCCAAGCGGCGCGGAATTCCCTTTTCAGCTTGGGGATTTCCATAACTTTTACGATCTCCTCTTTGGGTTTGTGCCTTGCGCAGGAGGCGGCGAACATCAAAATTATAAAGCCGATCGGTAATTTATACATCTTCCTTTCCTCCCAGGAATAAAATAATTAAATTAATCTAATGATTTTGCAGCTTCCTGGCAAGGAAAATCTCATGCACCATATGTATCGAAACTATGGTTCAGGTTCAACCCGAAGGAGTGTGATCTCGCTGTGTGAACCGAGCCTCATGGGTGGTCCCCAGGTTCCTGTGCCAGGGGAAACATAAAGCCGGGAGCCCTTGTATTTGTGCAGCCCTCGTGTTGGTCTGTAAAAAAACGCAACAATAAGTTCAAAGGGGAAAATCTGTCCCGCATGAACATGACCGCATAAACTGAGGTCGATCCCGAATTTTTGCGTTGTTTTTAAAATGCCGGGAACGGGTCTGTGATAAAGAAGGAGGGAAAAGGAGGAGGGAATATCCAAAGTGGAAAGTTCCTTTTCCAAATGTTCCTTTTTATCCGAATCGCCCACGCCTATAATCATGATATCGTTAAAAGATACGGTTTCCCCTTCAAGAATGCGAACCGGTGTGTTTTTTAAAAACCGGTGCATGTTATCCAATCCCGCGTACCGTTCATGATTCCCCGTAACAAAAAATACCGGGGCGTTAAAATCGTTCAACGGGGAGAAATCGTCCATCTTGTAATGATAGGGACCATCCATGAGATCGCCAGTGATGCAGATAAGATCGGGGTTCAGCTTGTTTATTTTATTCACGACTTTTTGAAGGAAGCGCCTGTTTCGAATGGGACCGAAATGAAGGTCTGCAATCTGAACAATGTCGATTTTTGAAGAGACTTTTTTCGATTTGATGTTGATTTGCTTCACACGGACACGAGCCGCATTGATAAGGGAATAAAGGGCGAGGATGCCCCCGATGCACAAGATGGCAATGCCTGCCTTTTGCTGGGGGATTTTGAAAAAAAGGCGCACGATCTCATAAACAAGCAAAAGTGAAAAAAGGATAAAAACAACACCCATGATAACGGATGCGGCAATATAAACGATGCGTGAAAACGCATTGGCAACTCTGCGCTCAAGGATCACGGCACCGAGGTATGAAAAGGTGAATACAAAAAGAACCAGGTAGAAATAGAGGTTTTTTTTCAGGGAAAACAGGGTGCAAAGCCGCCGCAAAACGTAAAAATGCATGGCTCCGTACAGGGAGAGAAATATGGAAAGGAAAATAAGAAATTGAAGGGTTCTGCTCATGGGTTTTTTTAATCCTAATAAAAAATTATGCTTTGATGTTTTTTTATGATAAAATCAATGAAAAGTTTTTGTTATCAAAATTTACTTGATTGTTCCTTTTAAAAAAGGTGTATTTTTCGTGTGTTCTGAGAAAAAATCCGTGAAAGGAGAGTGATGTTGAATTTCATGCGAGATTAAAAGGGAGAGAGTTTTGTAACATCGGACAATCTTGTTTTTTTCGAGAAAGGAGAAATCTATGAAAAACCTCATCGTGACAATCCTTTGTATCACGGCAATTTTTGCCGCCTCCCTGGTACAGGCGGAAACCATTATTATTGACAATAAATCAGATGATTTCACTACATCGGGGACCTGGAATACGGGATCATACACGGGTTACCACGTAACGGATTATGCCTGGATTGAAACCAAGGCAACTGAGGATAAGACCGCAAGCTGGTCCCCCACTTTTGCTTCCACAGGCACTTATGAAGTGGCTGTATGGTATGTGGCGGGAAGCAACAGACCCAATCCCGCAAAATATACCATCAGCCATAAAAACGGAACCAACACGGTTTATGTTAACCAGGAAACAAACGGTTCCACATGGTATGTTTTGGGGAGCTATGAATTTCTCCCAACAGGAGGCTCAGTAACCGTAAGCAATCAGTCCACGGAAACGGGGCAAGCTGTGATGGCGGATGCGGTGCGATTCGTTCGAAGCGGCACCACGTACGGCGATCTTTACCAGGGAATGTGGATCTACTCCTGGGGCACGGGTTTTCTTTCCGAATCGGAAACCAATACCATGATTGCCACGGCGCGAAACAACTACCAGAACTGTATTTTTCCCGAGGTGCGAAAGATCGGCGATTCTTATTATATAAGCGCCACAGAACCCCGTGCCTCGAATATCGATCCGAGCTATACGGACCCCCTTGCGGATATTATATCCAAGGCGCACGATACCTCCGGAGGAAAGCAATACATCGAGGTTCATGCATGGATCGTGCCTTTTCGCGTTTGGAAGGATTCCGTGGGAATCCCTCCCTCGGGTCACGTGTTAAACGAACATCCGGAATGGCAGTGTGAAAAATATGACGGGACAAAAACCGATGGTTCCCAGTATCTTGATCCCGGACATCCCGAGGTTGCGGATTACCTCGTGGATGTGGTTTTAGAGATTGTAAATAACTATGATGTGGATGGGATTCACTGGGATTACATCCGGTATATGAGTCCCCAATGGGGATACAATCTCACGGCAGTGGCGCGATTCAATGCGCTTTACGGCAAGAGCGGAAAACCGGCAACGAACGATCCGGACTGGTGCGATTTCCGGAGGGACCAGATCAAAAACGTGGCGCGCAAGGTTTATGCGGCAGTGAAAAATGTGGATTGGGATTGCAAGTTGTCCGCCGCGCTCATCACCTGGCTTCCCGCGCCCCCGAGCGGCGATTTTACCCAAACAAGACCTTATTACGATGTCTTCCAGGATTGGCCCTCCATGGCTTCAGAGGGAAGCCTGGATATGCTGGTTCCCATGAATTATATGCGGGAACATGATGCAGCTCAAAAAGTGGGTTTTCGTACATGGACGGATTTTACGGCGAGCGCAAGAGCCGGGCGCCATGCTGTGAACGGTCCGGGTGTTTACATGAACAGCATCCACAACAGCATCACGCAAATTCTCTACGGTATGGATACTTCCGGAATCCACGGCACGAATATCTACGTGTACCACCAGACAAACAAAGATGCAGATCCTGCGGCGGATTTCTGGTACACCATGCGCGCGGATACATACACCCAACAACGCAGTGTTCCCACAGCGTCTTGGCTTTCGTCTCCTTCCCAGGGAATATTGGGAGGAACCGTTACAGAGGATGGCACGACTGAGATCGATGGCGCTACAGTGACACTTTCCGGGGGCGCCTCGGGATCAATGAACACGGATGGATCCGGGTTTTACGGGTTTTTGAAGCTCAATCCGGGAACCGGGTTCACTGCAACCGCTTCAGCATCCGGTTATCCTGATAATCCAAAATCATTCAACATATCAGCCGGAGTAGTGACAACACTGGATTTTACGATGTTGACACCCACACCCACTCCTACACCTACTCCTACACCAACACCAACGAGCACGCCTTCCAAGGTAAAGGATTGGAAGATATTCTGATTTTTTCAAGTATTTCGGGGTCAAACACTTTTTAAGGATGTGTTTGACCCCCTGATCCTTCATAAAATCACAGGCGAAACATTTTAAAATTAGAAATAAAAGGTATATAGCTTATATTTACTTGGTCACCCAAAATTCAGAATACTTCGCCTGCTATTTTCTCCTACGGACTCGTCCCTTTTGAGCGCTATTCCCTTTCGTTTCAACTCGATGTGCAGTAGCACACCTTCGTCTTACGAAATGGAATATCATCTCAAAATGAACTTCGTGAAGGATCAGGGTTTGACCCCTTTTTTTATAAAATCATTGGACATCCCCTTTCCCACCCGTTATGTTTCTGAACAAAAAACCTGGGCACAACACAAAAGGATTTCACAAATTTAAATATTACGGAAAGAAATGGAAGAGAAAACAAAAGCAATCATAATCGGGGGAGGTCCTGCGGGGCTCACTGCTGCCTACGAGCTGGCAACCCGCACAAATATCACGCCCCTTGTCATAGAAAAAAGCGGGGTCCTGGGGGGGATATCCCGAACGGTTTTTTACAAGGGAAACCGCATGGATGTGGGGGGGCACCGTTTTTTTTCCAAATCCGATCGCGTGATGAAGTGGTGGCTGAATATCCTTCCTATCCAGAAGCTCGAGGAAAAGACCTTGATCTCCCCTACTCTCCTTCCCGAGGGATATTCAAGGGAAAGCGCACCGGACCCGGAACAAACCGATGAAGTCATGCTCCTTAGAAGGCGTCGTTCCAGGATTTACTGCTTCAGGAAATTTTTCGACTACCCCATCTCCCTTTCCCTCGGAACAATGGCAAACCTGGGATTTTCAAGAACCGTAAAAATCGGTTTGAGCTATTTGAAAAGCGTTTTCTTCCCCATAAAAAACGAAACCAAGCTGGAGGAGTTTTTCATCAACCGTTTCGGGAGGGAGCTGTACCTGACGTTTTTCAAATCCTACACGGAAAAGGTATGGGGAACACCCTGCAGTGAAATCAGCGCCTCCTGGGGGGCTCAAAGGGTGAAAGGGCTTTCCGTGTGGAAATCCCTGGTCCATATCCTGAAAAAAATAATCCCGGCAAAAAAGGATATATCAGCCAAAGGCACGGAAACTTCGCTTATAGAACAATTTCTCTATCCCAAGTTTGGTCCCGGGCAGATGTGGGAGAAAGTGGCACAGCTCGTATGCGAAAATGGCGGGGAGATTCTCCTGAACCATGAAGTCGTGGGAATTTACACCGAACATAACAGGGTAACAGGCATTCGGGTAACAGATACCAAAACAGGCAACAGCAAAATCATAAAAGGCGACTTTTATTTTTCCACCATGCCCGTAAAGGACCTTATAAGGGGGCTGGAACCCAAGGCGCCGGAAAATGTCCAGGAAATCAGCGAGGGGCTTGTTTACAGGGACTTTTTTACAGTGGGGCTGCTTTTGGAGGAGCTCAAGATCAAGCCGGAAAGCAAAACCGCCGGAAACCTTATAAACGATACCTGGATCTATATCCAGGAACCGGATGTGGATGTGGGGCGGCTCCAGGTTTTTAACAACTGGAGCCCTTACATGGTTTCGGATCCCGGAAAGGTATGGATCGGGCTGGAATATTTCTGCTTTGAAAACGAGGGCATCTGGAATAAAACGGATGAGGAGCTCATACAGTATGCAAAAGAGGAGATAAGTAAAATCGGGATCATAGAAAAGCAAAAGGTACTGGATGGATGCGTGATACGGATGCCGAAAACCTATCCTGCTTATTTCGGAACATACAGCCGTTTCGGAGAAATCCGAAGCTTTTTGGATCAATTCGAAAACCTGTTCCTTGTGGGGCGAAACGGAATGCACAGGTATAACAACCAGGATCATTCCATGCTTTCCGCCATGGTGGCAGTGGATAATATCCTTGAGGGAAAACGCGATAAAAGCGCAATCTGGGAGGTAAATACGGAACAGGAATACCATGAATCCAGGAAGGAATAATCCGGGCATATAAAAACATTTCGTCGATCCGAATAAAAAGAAACGTTTTTTATTCTTCACTTTTGCTTTTCTTTCTTTTATTGTTTTTTACAGCATTTTGGCAAAATACAGTTTTATTAAAACTCTGAGGAGGAAAATATTATGAAGAAAACTGTTTTGATATTTATAATTTTGGGAATTCTTTGCAGTGCGGCTTATCCGCAAAAGGGTCCGAACGAACGTTTCTACAAGGTGAAAGCCAAGCTGGATGAAGGGGGAAACCTGTATGTTTACATCGATATGAAAGATAAGATAAGATCTTTTATCGGGGAGATCAAAAATGCAACAAGCGGACAGGGGGTTCCTCCCCAGGCTCCCTTTATTATAAACATGCTGGATATGCTGGCTGAAGAGATCGGGCTGTACAGTATTGAAGACCTTGGTGTGAGCGCGGTGGATTTGGGAGAACATAAAAGGCTCAAAAGCTTCCTGCGCATTCCCGGAGAAAGAAAGGGAATTTTCAAGCTCGTGGGAGGAGCGGCGCACGAGTTCGATATCCTGAAATATGCGCCCCGGGATACGGAATTTTTCAACTGTTTCGACCTTGATCCGGCTGCGGCGCTTTCCGAGTTGCGGCGCATCCTACCCAAGGCGGGAGGAGAAGCAGCGCTTCAGGATTTTAATTCCAACTTCGCTCAAACGGGAACAGAGCTGGGAGTGGACCCGGAGAAAATCATTTATTCGCTTGGCGGGGAGTTCGGCATTATCGGCACCTTTAACAGGGAAAAGAAGATTACGCTTACCTCGGGCAAAGGAGAAGCCACATTGCTTTCCAGCCCCCGGGTCGGTATTCTTGCGCGCGTAAAAGACGCCTCGCTTTACGAGGCAATCCACGTGGTTCTTAAAAAACAGGGCATTGAATGCAAAGAAGAGGTTGGGGAAAAAGTGAAAATGCTCTTCCTCCCCGAATCGCGGGTAGGGGAATATTCCATAACGCCCGCATTTGGTTTTGACGGTAATTTTGTTATTTTCTCCTCTCACATAGAATACCTGGAAAAAATCCTCGATTCCGGTGAAGGTAAAATCAACCTCGGTTCAAATGCGTTATTTCAAAAGATGATAAAGGAGCTTCCCAACAAAGGCAACGAACTCTTTTATTTAAGCGAGTCGTGTTCCTCGGAGATGATGACATTCTCGAAAAACCTGATCGAGCACCTTATGAAAATGAATTCAAAAAATATTCACACAGGGCTTCCGATTATGTTTTTGACAAATATTATGAAAAAATTTAAAGGTTCCGGAGCCACGGCAGCCGTCAGGATAAACGAACCGGAGGGAATATATGGCATATTCACCACAACGGGGGGGTACCTGGACAGCGTTTTATTATCCGACGCAGCGCCGGGATTCTTTATTGTAAGTTCCATGATCCTTCACAAGATTCCTGTGTATCAAGCCAGGAACACGCAAAACCAGGTAAAGGCAGACCTTGGAACCATGGCTACGGCTCTGGAGGCTTATAACGTGGATTACAACCAGTATCCGTTTTCGTCTGATATGGAAACCATCAAGGCAAAAGGGGAAGCTGCAACCAAGGAAACCCTAAGCTGCCTTACATCGCCTATTGCCTATATTATTAGTATAAAAGAAGATCCCTTCAGCGAAACCGAAGGAATCCCTTACTTTTATTATAAACCAACAAAGGAAAAGGATCCGGAGCTGATTGAACAAGGCATCCATTGGGTTTTATGGAGCGTTGGCCCTGATGGAAAAAGCAATATCGCCTCTCCCCTGGATTTTATCTCGCCCAATATCCATAAAATTGCTTACGATCCCACAAATGGCTTAACGAGTTCGGGAGATATCATACGAACAACCAAGGGGCAGTATCCCTGGTGATAAAGAAGTTTTGGGTAAAAACTGAATAAATTTTTTGATCCTGGATGCGGTGTGGAGCTCCCCTCCGTTAACAGATGATCACGCAAATTGAATTCAAATCTTACAGGATAACAGGATAAACATGAATCCACAATCAATGTAAATCTGCGTCATCTGTAGATTACAAAAGAAGGCGAGGCATGAGAGTACGACCCGAATCCAGGGATAAAGATGATTGGTTTTGTTGTTTATTGATTAGATGCAATCATTTGAGTTAATATCAGTATAATTGAATTCAGTGAAATCAAAAATCCCGGGACAAAGTGTAATTAGGGTTTATCCTGTTATCCTGTAAGATTCTTTAAAACTTTGGGTTATTTGCAGGACCTGTGCCGCCAGAGGCGGTATTAGTGGGATGATATCTTTTCTCCGAATGAATTCTTGTGAATGAAATCCTTATCCCTGGATTTGGGGTACGAATAAGAGGGGAAGGAAGAACAAAGATTTATCTCTCGAAATCGCTATCGGGATCGGGATCGCTATCGGATTTCGCTCTTCTTGACGTTGAAAAGAAATAAGGCGAGAGATTCGATTGCGATCCTGAGACCCGATTTCGATTTGAAGGGAAAAACAGAAATCCTTATCTCTAGATTTGAGTTAGGGTTAAAGAAGAGGTAGAGATTCAGCTCATGAAGCTAGCGTGGCGTTGTAGGTCTGCCCAGAATTTTTTGAGCCTGGGAATCTCTTCCGGGGAAACATGCTTTCCGGAATATTCGCTGAAAGTAAAGATATCCGCAATGTAGAGGGCGGATTCTTCAAAGCCTTCGAGGGCTTCGGGTTTTTTTTCCACGAACTCAAATGGAGTTTTATCCGCTTCGCACGGATTGCCGAAATCTGCGCAAAAAGCAAGGAGCGCCTCCCACAGGTATCGCACCAGGGCATTGCCGGATTTCCCGGCAGTTCCGGTTCGAAAGGGATCGGAAAACCTGCGGAAGCGTTCCAAAAGGGGTCGCTCCCCTTTCGGCTTTTTTCTTTTTCGCTTTTTCAAAAGGGGTTTGATTTTCTTTTTTGCGCTTTTATCCCTCATTGCTCCCCATCTTTGAGAAAACCCGCTCAAAAATGAAACCGCCAGTATATAAACAACCACAATGCCGCCTAATATCAAAAGACCATAGATTATCAAAACAATGGCACCGAATATTTTATCGAACACTTCCGATCCCACAGCTCCGAGTTTCAACAGGTTCCTGTATTCGGGTTCGATACCTGTATTTCTATGAACATCGGAAAGATAGGGATCGTCGAGTTTATCCACACCCTGGTACCTGTTATCCAGGATGTCGGATGCGGCTTGTCGATCCAGTTTCCCGGATTTCAAATCCCCGGCTTGCCCCTGTTTTTGCGCGCCCCCTTTGCCAATATCTTCCCTGATGCCGCGGCTGCTGGAAAACCCCCTGTAATTGGCTACAAGTTTATCCCTGACATAAAGCGCAGGAATGGAGGGGGGCTGGGGAAGGAAAAACGCACATATCACGATAAGGGTCACAATAACGAATCCAAGGGAAAGCCAGGGAACGCCCACCTGCTCCGGAAGACCCACACCCCGTTTTTCAAAGTAAGCGGTGAGCTGGGAAAGTGAAGCGAGAAACAAAAGAGCAAACGCACACCACAGATACAGAAACAAAAAAAGTCCGATGCGAAGCTGAACTGCAGGGTCTGTGAGATCGAACAAAAACATCCCGCCCCCGAAAACGGGAATCGCAAAAAGGGAAAAGTAGAGGATCACCCTTCCCGGATGGGATTTGGGAAGGGGTTGAAGCCACTTTTTCTCCTTTTCTTCTTTTGAAGGTTCTTCCTTTTTCTCACGGCTTCTCATGCGAATCCTTGCAAAGATTCCGATATCCGCAACAGTCCTTTCTTTTATGGGATCGTCAAGCCAGCAAGCAGCTGTGATATGATGCCCCACAAACCAGAGCACCAGGAAAAGAACCTCGTTTGCAAGAAACACCAGAACCGGGGAAGCAGGGAGGCGGTACGCATGAGCCATGTACAGGGCGAAAAGTGTAATTGCCACGCCCAGGGCTATGCCGTACATCCATGCCAGGGATTTTCCGAGCATGCGCGCAATTCTCTGGATAAGGATAATGCCGAACGCAAACGCCAGAAGCCCCTGGCGAAGGCGCCACTCCCCTCCCTCGATAAAAAGGGATCGCAGCTCGATCAGGTAGAGCACAAGGGAGGCTAACAATCCCCAGATGCAAAGGGGAAGAAGGATGCCGAGTATGAATTTAGAGAAACCTGCGGCCCGTTGCAACTTCAGAAAGCCTCCTTTCATGTTCAAGATCGAACACCTCGATCCCGTGGGGCACGAATGCCTCGAATGCAGCGTCGTGCGCAACAGTGTTATTCACAATAAAGATCATCATCCTGTATCCGAGCGCCCTGATGCCCAGAATGCCGGAAATAAAAGATTCTGTTACAGCGCCGGTAATAATCACAAGAACCTGCTGCCGTTCGATATAGGGGAGTTCTTCCATGAGCAGGGTTTCCAGGGGAAGGCCATCGGAAAGGGTGATTCTTCCCATGTTCTCATGGATAAGGGAGAACTGGTCCTGGGAGCGTTTTGCGCGGATGGAGATTGCCTGGAGCCTGTGGTCGGAAACACCCATACGCGCGGCTTCCAGAGCCTGGGAAAGAGAATCTGAGGAGGATGCCTGTGCCATTGTGATTCCGGGAATACCCAGGGGATCGCGACCATTGGAGAAAAACCCGATCTTCCATCCTCCGTCCCAAAGGTAGCGACAAATGGAACATGCGGTTTGCACGGCAACCTCGCTGGCTGGCTCCCCGTTTTTATCCGGTGCGGCATCCTTCCAGGAATCTTCGTGAAAATCGAGAGCAACCGTGGTTCCTGCCTCGATCACGGGATCGTACACCTTGGAGTAAAGCCTTCCGGTTCGTGCGGAGGATTTCCAGTGGATTCGCTTGAGTGCATCGCCGCGGCGATAATCCCTTACTCCGCGAATCCTTGTGGGGTCTTCAAAAATACTTCTTTGGGCGGTGTAATCCCCGAGCCAGCGGTTCTGCCCAACCTGGTATTCCTCGATCATGCGGTAGTTTGGCACAGCTGTTACAAAATCCCGTTTTTTATCCACACGGGATTTGCGGAAAAGTCCGAACACATCGCCAGTTTCCACAACAAGGGGTCCTATGGCATGGCAGCCCCTTTTCATGATCTTCAGGCTGTAATAAAGGTGAAGCGTCTTTTTCGGGGGAAGGAAAAGGAATCGTTTGAAGGTTCCCTGTTTGGGCATGTGGGGGGGCAGATTTTCCTCGGCGTAAGCCCAGAAAAGGGGCCAGAAATAGGGATTCCTGATCTTGAGGATCACTTTTACCGTATCCCCGATATTTACAATATTGCTGCTTAGTTTCCTGGAGCATTGAAGGGGTTTAAGCCACAGGGTGATCATGATGCGAGCTGAAAGGAGAAGCAGCAGAAAGGAATAAATACATATAAGGAGCACTCCTGCTTTGAGGAGAAAAAAGAGCCCGAGCAGGGCTGCGGGAAGGGCAATCCATAAAAGGGTATTCAAGAGTATTTTTTTTCCCTGGTTCATAGCTCCTTTTCCGGCTCCCTGGGTTGGTACGAGGCAATATTGGAAGGGGCTTCCACAGAGGCAAGGATTTCCTCGATCACGGTGCGTGTGGTTTCTTTACGAAGGCGAAATTCGGGTTTCAGAATAATGCGATGGCAAAGAACCGGAGCGGCAAGTTTTTTCACATCATCCGGGATCACATAATTTCTGCCCTCGAGCGCGGCTAAAGCCTGGGAGCTATGGTAAAGCGCAATGGAGGCGCGGGGGCTGCCCCCCAGCCCCAGCTTGAAATTGTCCCTGGTTTTGTGAACGATCCGAAGAAGGTAATTTTTAACCTCCTCGTGCAAAAAGATTTTCTCCACGTAGCCCTGCATTTTGACAACGGTTTCTGCATTAATCACGGGTTTTAAGGATTCGATGGGATGAGTTGCCCGCACCCGGTCCAACATATCGGATTCCTGTGGAAAATCCGGATATCCCAGGGAGATTTTGACAAGAAAGCGATCGAGTTGGGCTTCGGGAAGGGGAAAAGTGCCTTCCTGTTCCACGGGATTTTGCGTTGCAAGAACAGCAAACGGTTTTTCCAGTGGGTAGGTTTTTCCATCCTGGGAAACCTGTTTTTCCTCCATGGCTTCCAGGAGCGCGGATTGAGTTCTGGGGGTGGCGCGGTTGATTTCGTCCGCAAGTAGAACATGCGTGAAAATGGGACCTTTCATGAATTCGAACTCCCGGTTTTTCTGGTTAAATACAGAGACACCGGTAATATCGGTTGGCAAAAGATCGGGTGTGCATTGAATCCTTTTAAAACGGCACCCGAAGCTGATTGCCAGGGAGCGCGCGAGCATGGTTTTTGCCACGCCGGGCACATCTTCCAACAAAACATGCCCCCGCGCAAGGATCGAGGCAAACACGGTTTTTATTTCCGGGCGTTTGCCTATAATAACCTTTTCCACATTGGCAATTACGGAACCTGTGATTTCTTTGAAATTAGCCATCTGTTCCTTCCTTATCTTAATTATGGTTGAACAAAAGAGGTCAAATCGTTTGGTTTCAACTCCCTCTAGAAGATTAAGACGTTTTAATGGAAAAAACGTTGACGAGTAAACAAAAATCGCATCTTTTATTCATCCCCAAACTACTTGACAAAAGTCATTATATGAAAAATGAAATATAATATTCTATTATGAACGCGTTATATATATCTTTTTTTTACAATAAGGGCAATTAAAAAGAAGGAGCGACAAATATGAAACAATTCGGATTTTTTGTTTTACTGATAGTGGTTTTTTGTACTGCTATTCCCGGAATAGCTGCAGATTGGACCTTCCTGGTATACATGGATGGTGATAACAACCTTGAGGAAGATTTAATCGACGATATAAATGAAATGGAACAAGTAGGCTCGGATGCAAATATCAACATCGTGGTCATGGCGGATAGAATCGATGGGTACGATACCTCGAACGGGAATTGGACGGATACGCGCCGGGGGCTTATAATTGTGGATTCGAACCCTTACAATATTTCCTCCGTGCTTACAAGCGTGGGCGAAAAAAACATGGGGCATCCGGATACTCTCACGGAATTCACCAACTGGGGCATCACAAATTTTCCTGCGAATCATTATGTGTTGGTTCTCTGGAATCATGGGAATGGCTGGAGAGATACCATAACCAACATCCTGAAGCAACAGCAACCCGGATCGAAAACCCCGGTTTCCAAACTCTCGGTACAGAATCAGGTTGAAACCCTGAAACAGGATATCGAAAAACAGAGAATCCTCAAAGAGGTTTGTATTGACGATACAAGCGGAGATGCGCTTTACACCCGGGAGGTTCGCCAAGCCCTGGAAGGAGTGGCAACGAACATTGACATCATTTTATTCGATGCGTGCCTGATGCAGATGATGGAGGTGGCGTACGAAATACGCTCCCATGGCTCCGTCAT
>Ga0180438_10006623_pt1 | contig 15601 bp, 16 predicted proteins | sample SS_ome_12_FD_132455 | JGI IMG/M metagenome (GOLD analysis project Ga0180438, IMG submission 132455) | Hypersaline lake sediment archaeal communities from the Salton Sea, California, USA - SS_3_D_2 metaG | ecosystem: Environmental > Aquatic > Non-marine Saline and Alkaline > Hypersaline >...
CGGCGTGCAGACGATGGTAGATAAAATGACGGAGTACCACGGGGAAGTAATTAGGGCTCCCGAGGGTTTTTCCGGTTGGGTGTATGGCGCCATAACTTGTGAAGCTGTACGCAGAGCGGTAGCCGAGGTAGGTTTAGAGAACGCCGATGGGGCTGCGATGAAAAGAGCCCTGGAAAGTTTTCAGGACTTCGATGCTGAGGGACTGGCGAAGTTCACTTTTGGACCGGAAAACCGAAGGGGTGACATTTCTTTAGCAGTGAATGAGATAGAAGGCGGCACGATAGTCCGTATCAGTGATTATAGGGACGCTAAAATACTTGTGCGATAAATTCATCCGTAAGGATAATAGGCTCATATCGTAAATATAAGGGGGGTGAGGAAATGAAAGTTAGGCTGGCAAAGCCAAAAACAGTATTGACTGCTGTGTTGGCGGTAGCATTATTGGTGGTGCTTTTGTTTACCGCCTGTGCTCCCGGGCCACCCGCGGAAGAGGAAAAGGTGGTGAAAATCGGGATGATAGCCCCTCTTACCGGGGCTCCTGCTTCCGCTATACATATCGCCTGGAGGAATATAATTGATTACCTCTCATACTTTGAAGAAGTGGGTGTTCCTGGGTTGGAACTCCCGCCGGGAGTGACTATCGAACTGGTGTGGGGAGACAGCGCATTTGAAGTACCCAGGGCAATTAGTATCTACGAGAGGATGCGCGAGCAGGGTGTAGTAATCTTCTACGCGCCCAGCCCTGTCGAAGGAGCGGGACTAAAGTCGAGGACGGACAGGGATGGGATGGTCAATTTTGTGATGAGTATAGACGAAGGGATGATGTATCCTCCGAGCTCGATTTTCAGCGTTTATCCCACTGACTCGGAGGGATTCTCCGTTGCCTGCGACTGGATTATGGAAAATTGGCAGGAAGAGAGACCTCCGAAAGTGGCCATAATGGGCACAGATTCACCGTCTGGGCACGCACCAGAGGTGATGGGTACGGCATATGCTCGGAGCATCGGCATAGAAATGCTGCCCTTTGAAACCGTTCCTTATATGCCCCTGGATTCGTCTCCTCAATTGTTAAGGGTAAATGAGAGAGGCGCAGATTTTGTTTATATCCAAGCCATTTGGACAACAGCGACGGTGGTCATGAGGGATGCTGAGAGGCTGGGGCTTACGGACGAGATGCGCTTTGGTGGATTCGAAAATAGCCAGTCAATAGCAATGCTTGGTTTAGGGGCTGCTGCTGAGGGTTACTGGTCTCCAAGGAGAGCTCCCTGGTATAAGGAAGTGCCAGTTTTATTTGACATACTCAGGGAGGTTGATGGAAAGTTAGACACTGGTGGGGATGGTGCCTGCACACTGGCATTTGTACCTGCGTGGATTAAAGCCATAAAGGTAGCCATTGAGGAGGTGGGTTATGAAAACCTGGATGGTCATGTCGTGAAGGAAGGCATGTACGGCGTCAAGGATTTTGACCCCCACGGGACTGGTAAGAAGGTTACATATACCCCGGAGGACCATAGGGGCAGCGCATCAATAAGAATATACGAGGTGCGTGGTGGAGATGTGGTTCCCGTTACCGATTGGCGAGAGGCGCCCATGCTTGTGCCAGAGGAGTGATAAAGAGTCAAAGCCTGTCTCTCTAATGCTCTTAAGGTACAATGTAGACTTTGAGATTCTTTGTTAAGCTTCACTATGGAGCTTAAAGCCTCTTACAAGGCTTCGAATTTTAGTACGTCCCTTGATTAGGTGATTTGCCAGATTAAGGCAACTCCAAAATCTCTATTTATCCCGTGATGTATTTGATTTGCAAGTTCTTAGGAGTATAATCAGGTTAGGGGGTAGAGCCGATGAAAGTAACCTGTGCGAACTGCGGCAAAAGTCTTGATTATGCTATTGCTAAAAATTTTGAAGGTAGAGTTGAATGCCTCGGCTGTGGAGCGCTTCTGTGGGTAGTGGTAGTGGGGGGGGAGCTGGAGGAGATAAGAATATACGAAGGGGCTGGGGTAGCTAAGCCAAGTAAGGTGGCTAAGCCAAGCAAGAAAGTTGTAGCCGAGCATGACGCAAGAGACATAACTATAGCCGAGAAAGATATAGAAAAATCATGGAAGGAATGGAATGTGGATACGTTTATTAACCTCGAAGATTTTAAAAGGCTTGTTAAGCAGACCTACCTACAGCTTGCGGAAAGAGCGAAAAAAGGAAAGACTATATTCTATAGTGAACTGGAAGTTTTTGATGGATTGAAGTCAACGTTCGGAGATGGCAGCGCGAGAGTTATCGGGTTCGTGGTGGGAGCTTGTAGCGAGGCTGAACTGCGGAATGGTCGGCCTCCAATCTCTGCCATCGTAGTTGAAAAGGATACAGGTAACCCGGGACATGGCTTTTATGGGTTAGCTGGAGTGCCAACACATATCAATTACGGTGCGTGGGAGGGAAAAGGCGTACATGGAGAGGCCATACCAATCGATATCCAGGCTAAGAGGGTGGAGTTCTGGGAGCAAAAAATCCAAGAGGTTCATGCCTTTTGGGGAGATAAAGAATAAGTAAAAGAGTAAGGTGACGGGGGCTGCATTGCTTTTAAGTGTAGCCCCTGCTTTTGTATGGTAGGTGTGGTGCTAAAATTAGAAAAGCCAGTAATGTAGATAGAGGAGGTGCTGAACATGGGTAGGTTGGATGGAAGAGTTGCCTTAATTACCGGGGCAGGATCTGGGATCGGACGAGCCACTGCAATTCTCCTTGCTAGGGAAGGTGCTAAAATTGCTGTCGTCGATCGTGTTCCGGCAGGAGGGCGAAAAACGGTCAGGATGATAAACGAGGCTGGGGGTGAGGCTATCTTCATTAAAGCTAATGTCTCCAGGTCAGCCGAGGTGCAAAGGATGATTGAGACAACCGTGGGCACATATGGACGGCTAGACATCCTTTGCAATAATGCCGGTATTCTAGGCACGTATGCTCCTGCGGTACATACCACAGAAAAGGATTGGGACAGTATTATTGACACAAACCTTAAAGGTGTCTTTCTTGGGTCGAAGTACGCCATCCCGGTAATGGTTAAGCAAGGTGGGGGTGTAATCATCAATACTGGGTCCACTTCAGGTATACTCGGAGTGGCGGGCATGCCTGCTTATAGCGCCTCCAAGGCAGGGGTTGTCCAAATAAGCAAAGTAATAGCCTTAGAATGTGCGCACTTAAACATTCGTGTTAATTGTATTTGTCCTGGCGGAATCCGAACGCCAATGGTTAAGTACATCCCTGAAGAAACCTTCAGAAAGGGGCAGCCCGTAGGGAGGACAGGGAGACCGGAGGAAGTTGCTCAGGCTGTCCTCTACCTGGCGTCCGATGATGCTTCATTCGCCACCGGAGCAGTGTTGGTGATTGATGGTGGCGTGACGGCTGGCATTATGCCAGAGTTTGGCTGAGCATTCAGGTATTAGCACGTTTTTGAAGTGTTCGAGACTTTCCCTGCGAGGAAGATTAACTCGAAGGTAACCCTGTATTCCAATTGTGGCAAACAAGGAAACGACGTTGTGACGAATATCAGGCATAATCATCTTGTTTGAATATTGTCGGGTGAACTAAGAATATCATGACTGAACTTAGTATATACCAGGTTGATAATAGTGCAGGACGGTGATAAGCTAGGTGCATTCACCTCTGTGAATCTGAAATGAAAAAGAAGTTAGAAAGTCACAGAATTGCTGCCAGCGATGATATCGAAGTCTCCACCTATCTGGAGCTGGCCAAAGAGTTACGCGGCGAGCAACCGGTAGTTGAGCCTCAGCCGCCACCAAGGGAGCTTGAGACTATAGTAGTGCTCGACTTTGGCTCTCAATATAGCATGCTAATTGCCAGGCGGGTGAGGGAATGCCACGTTTATTGTGAGATCGTGCCTTACGGTACGCCTTGGGAAAAAATAACTTCTCTTAACCCACGGGGATTTATCCTTTCGGGAGGCCCAGCTAGCGTTTATGATTCCGGAGCTCCTTTGCCTTTACCCTACATCTACGAAAGCCATCTACCTGTAATGGGCATTTGCTACGGGATGCAGGCTATCGTTTATCAATTGGGTGGCCAGGTAGCACGAGGAGCAAAGCGCGAATATGGGCATACAATCTTACACATAAGTGCTGATGAGTGCCCCCTTTTAGCTGGTCTTCCTTCGTCCCTCCCAGTGTGGATGAGCCATGGTGACCAGATAATAAATATGCCTCCGGGCTTCAAGGCCTTGGCTTATAGTGAAAATTCGCCGTTTGCTGTTATAGGTAATGATAGCGGCGTTTATGGACTTCAGTTCCACCCTGAAGTGGTTCACACACCTCAAGGGAAAACCATATTCCATAATTTTGTGCTTCAAATATGTGGCTGCCAAGGCAACTGGACACCAGCTAATTTCATATCTGAGAGTGTAGGTAAAGTCAGAGAGCAGGTGGGTGACGGGAGAGTTGTCTGTGCTCTTTCTGGAGGTGTCGATTCGGCAGTGACTGCAACACTTGTTGACCGTGCTATTGGCAATAAATTAACTTGTATCTTTATCAACAATGGCTTATTGCGCCGTGATGAACCTGAAAGGGTGCTCAATACCTTCAAGCGTAACCTCAAAATGGATGTGGTTTATGTAGATGCTACGGAGAGGTTCTTAGAACGGCTGGAAGGCGTCACTGATCCCGAGGAAAAGCGGCGTTTAGTAGGCAACGAGTTTATCCAAGTTTTTGAGGAGGAAGCGGCTGAACTGGGCAAGATTGATTTTCTGGCTCAAGGCACTCTCTATCCCGATGTCATCGAAAGTACCTCTGCGGAAACCAAAGCTGCAGCTAAGATAAAGAGCCATCATAATGTCGGCGGGCTACCCACCAAAATGAAGTTCTCCCTTATCGAGCCCCTAAGGTATTTGTTTAAAGACGAGGTTCGAGAAGTTGGGCTAGCTTTAGGCCTGCCTGAAGACATGGTCTGGCGTCAACCATTCCCCGGACCGGGATTAGCTATTCGCATCATTGGTGAAGTGACTAGGGAAAAGCTGGAGATTCTTCGAGCCGCTGATTGGGTTGTGATGAACGAGATAAAAAAGGCAAATCTTTACCGCCAGCTGTGGCAAAGCTTTGCTGTACTTACTGATGTCAAGAGTGTTGGTGTCATGGGCGATTATAGAACTTATGGTTATCTAATAGCGGTAAGAGCTATAACTAGTGAAGATGCCATGACTGCTGATTGGGCGCGCCTGCCCCATGACCTTCTTGCTAGAATATCTGACCGCGTAGTTAACGAAGTTCCCAATGTCAACAGGGTAGTCTATGACGTCACCAGTAAGCCGCCATCGACCATAGAATGGGAATAAAACATCAAAGGAGAAGAAGATGAGCCATTCTTTTGAAGAAGGTTATGAGGAACAGCTAGCCATACAGGATAACCTGGATATGCTTCGCGAGGATTTGATGAGCGAATTGCAGGCTATAAACCAGTATCAGGAACACATATTAAGCCTGGACAATGAGGAGGCTGTGACTACACTGGAACATATTATTGAAGAGGAAAAAGAACATGTCGCTGAGTTGCTGAGACTAATTCAAAATCTCGACCCTGCTCAGGCCGAGAAATTCAAAAGGATTTTGTAATGCTATGGCACACAGACCAAAACTAAAAGGGGTGAAAAAGAACAGAAAGAAGCGCACGAAGAGGAAGAAGCGATAGATATTTTTTGGGGCCGATATTAGCTGTTCATAGTAACCTTCACCATCATTTCCAGTGCCATCTTTTAAAAAATTGGCGTTGAAAAACGCCGAAAATGGAGTAATTAGTGCGGCTGTACTATGCGGACTGACACGCGAGGTTGAGATTGAAGATACTAGTCGTTGGTGGTGGGAGCAGGGAACACACATTAGCCTGGAAGATTGCCCAGAGCCCTAGGGTGGAAAAAATTTTCGCTGCCCCGGGGAATGCAGGCACAGCGGCTATAGCGAAAAATTTGAATTTGCGCCCTGGGGATACAGAAGGCTTGGGCGAGGTAGCTAAAGAAAAAGGAATTGACCTCGTCGTGGTAGGTCCTGAGGCGCTATTAGCTTCGGGCATAGTGGATTATTTTGATGATTTAGGAATCCCGATTTTTGGCCCCGGTAAAGAAGCCGCCCAGATAGAATCAAGCAAGGTTTTTGCTAGAAACCTAATGGAAAAATATCGCATCCCCTGTCCCAAAGGCGCTATTTTCTCTTCCTATGCGGAAGCTCGCAAATACCTTCAAGAACAGCATCCGCCTATTGTGATTAAGGCTGATGGATTAGCCGCTGGCAAAGGTGTGATTATCGCAGGTTCTTTGCTGGAAGCCGATAAAGCTCTCGGCGACATTATGGAAGCAAAGATCTTCGGCTCCGCAGGGGATAGGGTGATAATTGATGAATATCTTAATGGTCAAGAGGTAAGCCTCATAGCTTTTACCGATGGCAAGACAGTCTCATCCATGGTGCCCGCTTGCGACTATAAGAAAATCGGTGATAATGACCAAGGCCCCAACACCGGAGGCATGGGGAGCTATAGCCCACCGGGGTTTTTCTCTGCCGGGATGACAGGAAAGGTAACTAAGGATATTTTATTGCCAGTTGTGAATGCCATGGCTAAAGCAGGTATGCCCTATAAAGGGGTGCTCTATGCGGGGTTAATGATTGTTGATGGAGAGCCTGTGGTACTGGAATTGAATGCTCGCTTTGGCGACCCTGAAACTCAGGTCATATTGCCCCTCCTCAAGACCGACTTGGTGGATATACTTTTGGCAGTAATTCAAGGTAAACTTGACCAATTGACCATAGAATGGAATTCTGAGGCTTGCGTCGGAGTAGTTATGTCTTCGGGTGGTTATCCTAAAAGCTACAAGACCGGTTTTCCCATACAGGGGATAGACAATGTGGATAAGGATGTGCTAGTTTTCCATGCTGGAACTAAGTTGGGAAATAATGGCATAATTTACACCGACGGCGGGCGAGTGCTCACCTTGGCGGGCAAAGGCGAGACCATGGCTGAAGCTCGGGAAAAGGTTTACCGCAATATTCCTAATATTTGCTTCGAAGGTTGTTATTATCGCAAAGATATTGCTTTGAGGGAGATTGCCTGAATGGCATTAGTGGGCGTGATCATAGGGAGTAAAACGGACACCGAGCTAATACAGCCAGCGCTGGACATGCTGGAGCAATTGGGCATAGACTACGAGCTTTCCGTTATCTCAGCCCATAGAAATCCAGAAAAAGTAAGGGAGTATGGCTTGGAGGCAGAGAAGGGAGGACTCAAAGTTATCATTGCTGCTGCTGGTTACGCCGCTCACCTTCCAGGCGTCTTAGCCAGCTGGACAACTTTGCCTGTAATCGGTGTGCCCTTACCCACTAGCGAGTTAAAAGGGATAGATTCTTTGCTCTCCATAAGCCAGATGCCTGGGGGAGTGCCAGTAGCCTGTATGGGCATTGGTAAAAGCGGGGCAAAGAACGCTGCCTTGCTCGCCGCCCAAATTTTGGGGACAGCACATGAAGAGACAAAAGAAGCCTATCGTAAACATAAACAGGAGTTAGCTGGGGGATGATATGATTGAGCGCTATTCACGCCCCCAGATGAAAAAAATATGGTCTGAGGAAAACAAGCTTGACCAGTGGCTTAAGGTGGAAATAGCTGCCTGTGAAGCTTGGGCTGAGCTGGGTGAGATCCCCCGAGAAAGCATAGCCAAGATAAGAAAAGCCAGCTACAACCCGGATCGTGTTGCCGAGTTTCTGAAGGTGACCCACCATGACATGACCGCCTTTCTCAACTCGGTGGCTGAAAGCCTGGGTGAAGAGTCACGCTTCATACATCTAGGTCTTACCTCCTCGGATGTTATGGATACCGCTCTTGGTCTGCAGTTGACCCAGGCGGCAAATATATTGGTACAAGGTGTAGCCGAGCTCATATCCGTCTTGGAGAGTAAAGCTGTAGAACACAAATACACCATCATGATGGGGCGGACCCATGGTGTTCATGCTGAGCCGACTACCTTGGGCTTGAAAATAGCTCTGTGGACTGAAGAAATGAAGCGTAATGCTCACAGGTTAGCTGAAGCTAAGAAGAATATCTCTGTGGGCAAAATATCAGGAGCGGTAGGCACGTATGCCACTGTGCCTCCTCAGGTTGAGAAAATAGCCTGTGCCAAGTTAGGGCTGGCTCCAGCACCGATATCAAGTCAGATAATCCAGCGTGACCGCCATGCCCAATTCATAACCACTTTAGCTATTATCGGCAGCTCCCTGGAAAAATTTGCCACTGAGATCAGGAGCCTACAGCGAACGGAAGTCCGGGAAGCTGAGGAGCCTTTTGAAGCAGGGCAAACGGGTTCTTCGGCGATGCCGCATAAGCGGAATCCTGAGCTTTGTGAGCGTATTTGTGGCCTGGCCAGATTGATAAGAGGCTATGCTTTAACCTCTATGGAGAACATCGCCCTATGGCACGAACGTGACATCAGCCATTCCTCTACTGAGAGAATTACTCTGCCGGATTCCTGTCTGGCGGTGGATTATGTGCTATCTATATTTACCCCAGTGATGAGAGGACTAAAGGTTTATCCAGAAAATATGCGTCGTAATATCGAACTCACTCAGGGGGTCATCTTTTCTCAAAGGGTGCTCCTCGCCTTAATAGACAAAGGTCTAACACGGGAAGAAGCTTACAAAATGGTACAGGATAATGCCATGAAGGCCTGGGAGGAGAAGAAAAGTTTTCTGAGTTTACTTGAAGCAGACAGTCGGATAACATCTCATTTGAGTAAACAGGAGCTGAAATCTCTCTTTGATTATGATTATTACCTGAAACATGTGGATAACGTTTTTGAACGGCTGGGGTTGAGAGAGATGAAGAAGGCAGAACGAGCTGAGGCAGAAAGCCTAGCCCCGCGTGCCGTCTAACATGGGTTAAATATGTCTGTTTTATTAGAAACCAATTTGCCCCTCACCTTCTTTCGGCGTGGCAAAGTTAGAGATGTCTATGATTTAGGTGATAAACTTCTTATAGTTTCCACCGACCGCATCTCCGCCTTTGATGCCGTACTGCCCTGTGGTATTCCTGACAAAGGAAGAATTCTTAACCAGCTTTCTGCCTTCTGGTTTGAGAAAACAGCTCATATCCTACCTAACCACCTTATTAGGGTAATCGATAGCGAGGAAATGCTGCGGGACATCCTCTCTCAGCTGGCAACTTTAGATTATCTCGTTGGTCGCTCGATGCTTGTGTCTAAGGCTGAGCGCATACCTGTAGAATGCATCGTTCGGGGCTACCTATCTGGCTCGGCATGGGCAGAGTATGAGGAGACTGGAAAAGTTGGCGATATCCATTTGCCCTCGGGAATGAAAGAAAGCCAAGAACTGTCTCAACCTATCTTTACTCCCACTACCAAGAGCGACACGGAGCATGACCGCCCTTTGACCAAGCAGGACATAAAGGACCTGGGCATTGAAGGCCTTTTTGAAGAATTAAAAGAAAAGAGCCTGCTTGTCTATCGCTATGCTCGAGATTACGCCAAAACCAGGGGCATAATAATTGCCGATACCAAGTTTGAGTTCGGCCACATTGATGGTAGATTGGCCCTTATCGATGAACTACTGACGCCAGACTCGAGTCGCTTCTGGGATGCTAGACAGTATGAGGTTGGTCATTCGCAACCTAGCTTTGATAAACAGCCCGTTCGCGACTGGCTTTCAGCTTCAGGATGGGATAAGGAATCACCACCGCCTGTTTTGCCACAAGAAGTAATCGAGGGGACATCGAAAAGGTATCGCCAGGTATACAGTAAGTTGACCGATGGGTCTTTCGGATAAAGGCAAGATGGAGATTGGAAATGCTAACAGGGCTAAGCCCTTTATCACCAAAGATAACTCTGAGATTAGAGAGATTCTTTCTCCAGGAAACTCTTCGTTGGGAAATCAAAGCTTGGCTGAAGCTAGGGTATCACCGGGCAAAGCCACAATACGCCATTACCACATGAAGTCGGAGGAGATTTATTATGTTTTGCAGGGCAGGGCTGAAATAAGAGTGGAAGGCGAGACAAAAGAAGTAGTTGAGGGGGATAGTATTGTCATACTCCCTGGGCAAAAGCATAGAATCTGGAATACTGGAGACGAGGATTTGGTTTTTCTCTGTTGTTGCGCTCCTGCTTATGGGGATGAGGACACGGTTCTTTCCTAGTAAGGAGAGTTTAGAATGTATCTAGCTAAGATTTATATCAGCTTAAAGCCGACGGTCAATGACCCTCAAGGCTTGACCATTAAAGGGGCACTGCATAACTTGGGCTTCACTGAGATAACAAGCGTCCGCATGGGGAAGTATGTAGAGGTTAAAATAGAGGAGAATGAGCAAACCAGGGCCCAGGAGCAAATTAATGAAATGTGTCGCAAGTTGCTAGCTAATCCCATCATTGAAAATTATGCTTTCGAATTGAAGGAAATTTAGCTATGGGGACCATGTAAAATGGTGTCACTATGACTGCACGCAAGACGAGAAAATTGGATGAAGGAATATTTTTAAGCCACAAGGATTGTACAGATGGAAGACTGGACTAACATAGTTGGTATTCTATTTTTCCTTTTGGTAGCGGTTGCACTGCCTTTGATTCTTCGCCGAAGAAAGCAAGGGGCGGATGCTGCAAACATCGAGGAGCTTTACCAGCATCTTCGAGGGGTGGGGGTGGAAGTATCCCTGGCTAAGGAGGGGGACGACAGAGAAAGAATAGGGCTAGGTGGTGCTTCAGGACAGAATTCGGAGGGGCTGATTGTGATGGAGGACAGGAATATAGATTCGATAAATGTCGTTAGTGTATCTATGCAGTATGGAAAGCGCTACTTTATTGACTACTTGGTGAAGAGCCCAAATATAACGGGGGAGCGGATGCTCAAGAAGACTAGGCTGTATAGGAAGAAAAGCGCACCTATACGGGGAAAGGTAGTGGCCATTGATTGGAAGGGAGATGGCGCTCTGACACAGAGCCTTAATCTCGACTATAGTCTGGAGGAAAAGCTGCTAAGGGCTGATGCTAACGGTTTCAAAGGAAGTATTTGGATTCTTCCTGAGCCCAAGCAAGGATATGTTCGAATACGGACTGATTATTCTCTTCCCTCTGCCGATGTATTTGAGGCAATACGTAGCATAGCCAGACGTGTTAGGTCGTGGTAAGGGAATACTTATCTAGAAATTCTAAACAAGCCTAAATCCTAAATTAAGATACCTCGGACTTTCATCATTGGTTTTGGTTTTCGGTGTGAAGCTTTGTGTGGCAATCTATGGAATTGCATCTTATTCAGTAAGCGCGATACCAACTTTCATCCACCTTATCGGCTTCAAGCTTGGCATGCCAGGGAGTTCCGTGGGCATTGGCTAGCTTGGTTAAGCTTTCGAGTCGCTTGACCACAGTAAGCTCCAGAAATCTCATTCGTTCCTGCCGGGAGCTAATCCCAGTAGCTTCCTGCCATAAAGCACGCCCGGCTAGAAAGCCTGAAGCTCCTGCCTGGCAAGCTATCTCAACCTCCCGGTAGAAAAGGTCAAAATTCACCCCAGCGCTAAGAATAACCCAGGGAACCTGGCTTGCCTCATCAAGCTGATGACAAAAATCTAGTGTTCGGCCTTTGTCGTTCTCATATTCCAGGTCGCAAGGGAACTCGGCTTTGAGCACATCGACGGGAAGATCTGTGATTTGCTTTGCCGTTTCTATAACCAACCGCGGCTTTATTCCGGCAAAGCTACGAGGGTCATTCTCTGTTTCTCCTACCGGATAGCTCATAGGCTCAACAACAAAGGATATATCCTCCGTTATGCAGTCATCGGCTAACTTTTTCACAGTATCAAGCTGCCTTTGGGCAACGTCACTACCGGGGCGATAATAAAGCAAAAGCTTAGCTGCTGTTGCTCCCATCGTCCTTATTTTCTTCACGTTCCAATCGGGTAGTAGTTCAGTGACCCTGGCCTCTGCTTCCCCTGAGTAGCCCGTTTCTTCTAAGCTCACAAGCAAGCCGGTATCCTTAGGGAGAACCCCGGCTGAGATCGCCTGACCGGCTCCGTAGATGGGGTCAAGTAGGATGGCGCTGGCATGAGGAGCCAAGACTTGGCATAAGTCTAACTTAAAATCCACCATATCTTGATAGCTGACGCTTCCAGTGTGCTTTTCGCCAAGCATTTTCTTAAGCGAACCTCTATGGTCCAAAGCGCACATTGTCAGGATACCCTTCCCGTTTGCCAGTTGTTGCAGGCCTCTTACTTTGCCTATGGAGAGCTTTTTCATGTTCCTAACCAGCCAGTACCTTGATCAACCGTAATAAGTTGCTATCTAATTCCTTCCTTTTCTCCCAGGTTTCCCTCAGTGGAGTGAAGGCTATCTCTCCCTTCAACTCTCCTACCATGCAACCCGCTTTCCCATTGACCAAGGCATCTACAGCTGCCGCTCCTAACTTACTGGCTAAAATCCTATCTCTAGCTGTGGGTGAACCGCCTCTCTGTACGTGCCCCAGCACACAAATTCGGTACTCAAGTTTCAGTCTTTCTCCCACCTGCTGAGCAACCCGAAGAGCACCTCCGGCCTCATCTCCTTCAGCCACTATAATGGTAGTGCATCTTTTACCCCTGTTAAAACTGTTCCTTATATCAATACAAAGCTGTTCTATATTTGTCTCAGTTTCTGGAATCAAGATATCTTCGGCTCCGCCAGCAATTCCCACATCCAAAGCGATGAGGCCTCTGTCTTTCCCCATGACCTCAACAAAAAAGGGACGCTGTAAAGATTGACAGGTATCCCTAATCTTATCTATGGCATCCAAAGCTGTATTTATGGCGGTATCGAAGCCAATAGCATAGTCAGTGCCATAGACATCATTATCTATAGTGCCAGGAATGCCAATTATCTTCACATCTCCGGCTTCAGCCAGGGCTACGGCACCACGAAAGGTGCCGTCCCCGCCCATGGTTATCAACCCCTCGATGCCTTCCCGCTGTAGAATTTTGCTTGCCTTCCTCATGCCTTCCTCGGTCTTCATTTCCTCACAACGAGCTGTTTCTAAGACAGTGCCCCCACGGTGGATAATATTGGCTACAGACCTACGACCTAACTTTATAAAGTCCTCCTCCAGTATGCCGCAGTACCCTCGGCGAATTCCCACTACTACCAGCCCACGGCTAATACCACAACGGACAATAGCCCTGATGCAGGCATTCATACCCGGGGCATCACCGCCGCTGGTTAAGACGCCAATCTTTTCCATAATACTTTTTCCGATATAGATTCTATTCTATCATGGGCTATAGAATTATTTCACGGGCTTTGTAGAAAGCCTGCGGCACCAAGGTTTGTCAAGACTAAGTTGCTATTGGTCAGGTGGACTATGAAATGCTCTGAATTGGGCTCCCGACCCTCTTAGCGTATGGCTCCGTTGTTTCCTCAAACCTTGTAGCTATCTCGATAATAAACTAGGAGGTATAGCTCTCTAAGCAGGTCAGACTCGTTGTGCTTTATGATTTGCTGTAGATGCTTATCATCCCCTGTGTAAAGAAATCTTTGCCATAGCAAGGGAACATCTCTGCCGCTTATCACTGGCTCATTAAAATAGTGCTCTGCGTGAGAGAATAGCTCATCCAACTTAGGCCATTTGAGGTAAAGTGCTTCGGCTTTTTCCTTCCAAGGTTGAAATAAGTCTACCCCTTCTATATTAATCCCCTTGGCTTTAAGAAATCCCTTCTCGAAGGAGAGATTATAGGCATAAAATGGCTTGGGCAGCATCGGAACAAGTTTGCCGAGCTGGGCGATAAGCGGCGCTTCTTCTTCTGAGGTCCGGCAGATTATCTCAAGGTGACTCCCTTGAATATAGCCAAAAAGCACTATCTCATCGTGGCCCATATCGAGACCCGTAGTCTCTATATCAATCAAGGTTCCTTGAGGGATCCCTACCATTAACTCTCGACTATATGAGTTAATCATTTCTTACATCTTTTTATTTTTGTTCAGTATTATAAACTAGATTGCGCAAAAGATAGCGTTGTGCTCACCGTCATTCTGAATTTTGTCGTTCGCCTGTTCAGATGATAAATGCCAAAGCGTCATAACTACATAATAAGAAGAGCGAGCTTCAAATTTTGAAGCTCGCTCCTGAATATCGCTATTCAGTTTTGAATCACCCCTACTCTTCCACTTCAGCTTCCGGCTGAACTACCGTTGCTCCATTCTCCGGAGCCTCGTCTTACAGACGAAGAGCTCGGGGCTTCCATGTGCTCTCCGCCAACGCACCTTCTCTATCGAGGTCAACTCCTAGTTACATTGCCGGAGAGCCCCGACTGGGAAACATCCATCGGCATAACCAAGCTTCTATCCGTGTCATGCCTCCACCTCCTTGCTAGGCATCGACTATTCTTGCCTAACATCTATATTTTACCATAACATGGAGAACTAAATCAAAAATCAAAGCACAGACCTGTTAATGGCTAAAAATCTGAGAGGTGGGGAAAATGCTATTATAGGGTGTGAAAGGGTCGGCGCTACATGAAAATTTATGAGCAGTTAAGGTGCAAGGTTAAGGAAGCTGCAGAGAGGAACAAAGCCGATGGCATACTCCTATCGGGGGGGCTTGACACCAGCATTTTGGCTTTTATAGCCGGGCCAAGCGTGGGCTTCACGGTGGCTTTAAAAGATTCCCCGGCATCTGACCTCGTCTATTCAGAAAAGATATCGAAACTCTTAGGAATAAAGTATAAGAAAATGGAATTTACTAAGGAAGAAGCGCTTGCCATGCTTCCTGAGGTTATAAAAATACTGAAAACCTTTGACCTCGCTTTGCCCAACGACCTTGCCATATATTTTGCCCTCAAGCTGGCCAAGGGGAATAAGATTAGTTCAGTCATGACCGGTGATGGAAGTGATGAGCTCTTCGCTGGCTATTCTTATATGGCAGGGCTTCCACCTGAAGACCTGGAAAGATATATAAGGAGGCTTTCGGGGAACTGGCATTTCTCATCCGGCTATCTCGGCAGGGCTTTAGGCGTTGAGGTAAGACAGCCCTTTCTGGATGAGCATTTCGTTCGCTTTGCTTTGGAAATAAGCCCGGAGCTCAAGGTCAAAGATGGGGTAGGGAAGTATATCCTGAGAAAAAGCTTTGAGGACTTGATTCCGGTGGAGATAGTATGGAGGAGAAAGGAGCCTATAGAATATGGCTCAGGCTCCACCAAGCTGCACGAAATAATAAATAGTATTGTCACAGACAAGGAATTTGAATCAGCAAGAAAGGAAGTTGACATAAAGTTCATAAACAAAGAGCACTTCTTTTACTGGCGTATCTACAATCAAGTCGTGGGAGAAATTCCCAAGGCCGGCGATGATGAAATCGGCTGTCCCTGCTGTGGGGCAAGTATGGGCGCATACCATTGCCCCACCTGTGGTTTCTCCCGTCCACTATTATGAAGTTTGCCTACCCACTGACTCACGCAGGAGGCAAAATCCTAGGTATGGTTTTGCCTGGCATATTTAAATTTGTCCGGTTCAATAGGCATTAAACAACATTAGACTCGTCTGCATTCTCACCATTCAGATTGACAATGGCTTATTTGAGACAGTAGAATGAGCTTCACATAGCTTAAGGAGATA